>Ga0070726_10002779_pt1 | contig 15437 bp, 10 predicted proteins | sample tdAd471_FD_67275 | JGI IMG/M metagenome (GOLD analysis project Ga0070726, IMG submission 67275) | Marine sediment microbial communities from the Atlantic coast under amendment with organic carbon and nitrate - tdAd47.1 | ecosystem: Environmental > Aquatic > Marine > Coastal > Sediment | place...
GGACTCGTGACCTCGTCCACGACAGCAAACACGTTCCCCACAAACAGGCTGCCCGGAAAGACTGGAAATGGGTCAGGTGATGTCGGATCAGACTCTTCGCCCGGAAGCTCTGGTTGGCCAGCGCGTTGGCGAAGATCGCTACAAGATCATCTCACGGCTGGGCACCGGGAGCATGGGGTATGTGTATCGAGCGTTCGATTTCCGACTCGAATCGGAAGTCGTCATCAAGGTTCCGACCGAATCCCGCTTGCGGGACGACGGATTCCGGCGGCGGTTTCTGCGCGAATCGCGACTGCTCGTCCAGCTCGATCATCCGCACATTGTCCGCATCATTGATGTGGGCGAGCATGGCGCAATTCCCTTCGTCGTGATGCAGCTACTGGGCGGCGGCTCGCTGCGGGAACGGTCGGAAGGTCCCGAAGGTCGCGTGTTTCCGCTCCGTCCAGACTCGCTCAATACCTGGCTGCGCGAGGTCGCCAAAGCGCTCGACTACATGCACGCCAAGGGGGTGATCCATCGCGACGTCAAGCCGGCAAACATTCTGTTTGATGAAACCGGCAACGCTTACCTGAGCGACTTCGGACTCAGCAAGATCCTGCAGGGCGAAGGTGATGATGCCGACCCCAGCGCGACGATGGCTGGCGGCATCGTCGGCACTCCCGACTACGTGGCACCGGAACTGGTTCTCGGGATGCCGTACGACGGGCGAGCTGACCAGTACTCGCTGGGCATCGCGATTTACGAGCTGCTGATTGGCCGACCACCGATGCGCCATGCAACGAACTCCGGTTCCGGCACGATGGTCAATCAGACGCAGAAGCGGTTGAAGCTGCTGTCGGATGTCCGTGACGGTGTTACTTTGCAGCTCGCCCGAGCCGTTGCGAAAGCGATTTCCAAGAAGCCGGAAGACCGCTTCAGTTCGTGCCTCGAGTTTGCCGAGGCTGCACTCGCGGGAGTTCGTGCTCAGCCGGTCGCGCCTCGGCCAGCCGGATCCGCAGCACAGTCGACTGTCGACACGGGGGCCAGCGATTCGCATCCCGCTGCCCGAAGGCGGCCCTCGCGCCCGGCGACCAGCCGAACGTCAACAGTTGCATCCCGAACGTCTCGCGGAGAGTACGGTCGAGTCCCGTGTCCGGCCTGTCAGCGAACGCTGCCGCTCGAACCTCACTTTGCCGGTCGGCGAGGACGCTGCGCGAAATGCCAGACGCCGCTGTTGATTGGCGAGGACCTGTGTTCGTTGAGCGTCGTCGCCCCAAAGATCCTGCCGGCTGACGCCAGTGGTTCGGCCAGTTCCTCCCAGGTCCGCAGTTCCGCTGAGGCGAGCGATCTGGTTCTCGGAGACGAGTTGTTCGGCCTGAAACTCAGCCGCAAAGTCGCGATCGGAGTTGCCGCCGGAACCGTCATTGCCCTGCTCGCGGCAACCGTCTTCGTCACGTGGTCGGCGACAAAGCCGGAAGACAAGGTTGAGGCCAAACGCTTCGGCGGATTCGAGTAACGACGCGGTTCCCAGGCTGCCGCATTTGGGCTCACGCACTGCGGGGCGACTCTCCAGGCAGCGTCGGACTGTCGGCACGATCGCTGCGACCTGTCGGAGATCCCGGACTTCTCCATCCGGGCTGACGTGACAGTTTGCCGCAGTCGGATTTGGCGGTCAGGATGTTCTCTGCAGGCTTCACTCTTTGTGCGCGCCCGGTCCGGCGAATCCGCCGCGCGACCGTCGAGCGTGCCGGTGATCATCCCGAGGCAGACCATGCTCCGACCGATTCAGATTATTTACTGGCTCATTGTTTCGCTGAGTGCCTCGCTGGCCGGGCTGCTGCCGCGCTGCTCCGCCGCCGACGCGAATCGCGAGTTCATCTACGGCCTGATGCCGCGTCAGGAAACCGGAGCCCTCGACTTCATCCGGAAGCATCCGGAGTGGGACGGTCGCGGCGTTGTGGTCGCGATTTTTGATACCGGCGTTGATCCCGGAGCGGTCGGGCTGCAGACCACGATCGATGGCCGCCCGAAAGTGATCGACATTGTCGACGCTACCGGTTCGGGAGATGTCGACACGTCAAAAGTCGTCAAGCCGCAAGACGGCAAGCTCACCGGTTTGAGCGGTCGGACGCTGACGCTCGATCCGAAGTGGAAGATTCCGTCCGGCGAAGTCCGCATCGGAATGAAGAACGGCTTCGAGCTGTATCCGCACGAACTGGTCGACCGTGTCAAAGAGCATCGCCGCAGGGAGTTCCTCAAACAGCAGCGCGCTCTCGAAACGCAGTTACGGGCGGAGATCGAGAGTTTCAACAAGAAGACATCGAAAGTCGACAAGGCCGAACTCGAAGCCCGGCTCGACGCGCTGACCGCCGCGACGAAGAGCTACTCCGATCCCGGCCCGGTCTATGACTGCGTCGTTTTTCACGACGGTAAGCAGTGGCGCGGAGCGGTCGACACGGACGAAGACGGCAGCTTCGACGACGAACAGGCGATGACGAACTTCCGTGTCGCGCGCGAGTTCACTCGGTTTGACGATGTCTCGCTGTTGAACTTCGGCGTCAACATTTACGAGGACGGTGACGTGCTTTCGATCGTCGCCGACTCGCACCCGCACGGCACGCACGTCGCGGGCATCGTCGCCGGCCATTACCCCGAGCAGCCCGAATGGAACGGCGTCGCGCCGGGAGCACAGATCGTTTCCGTCAAGATCGGCGATACGTACATCGACGGCATGGAAACCGGCAAGGCGCTGATTCGCGGTACCAGGGCGGTGCTCGACAACAATTGCGACCTGATCAACATGAGCTTCGGCGAGCCGACGAAGACACCGAACCGCGGTCTCATCATTCGCTACTTCGACGAACTGGTTCGCAAGCACGGCGTCATCTTCTGTGCGAGTGCGGGCAACGCGGGACCGGCCCTGTCGACAGTCGGCGCTCCGGGCGGAACAACGAGTTCACTGATCGGGATCGGTGCTCACGTTTCGCCCCGGATGGCGGCTGCTCAGTACGCTCTGCGGGAACAGGGCTCCGACCTGCCTTATACCTGGACGTCGCGGGGGCCGACGTTCGATGGCGACATGGGCGTCAACCTGTTTGCCCCCGGCGGCGCATTCGCTCCCGTGCCGCAATGGACGCTCGAAAAGTCGATGCAGATGAACGGGACCTCGATGGCCTCGCCAAACTGCTGTGGCAACTTCGCGCTGGTTCTTTCGGCGGCTAAAGCCGAGAAGATTGATTACTCGCCGACCAGTGTCCGCCGGGCGTTTGAGAACACGGCGAAGCACATTGAGGACGCGTCCCCGTGGGCTCAGGGGGCAGGACTGATTCAGACGCCAGCAGCGTTCGAGGCACTCGCCCGCGACGCCGGTCGCAACTCCGAACTGCTGCCGCTGGAAGTTTCCGTGTCCGGTGGCGGGCGCGGCATCTACCTGCGGGAACGTCACGAAGCCGGCGACGACGCTCAGCCGCAGGAGTTCCGGGTCACCGTCAAACCCGACTTCCATCCCGACGCAACGAGCGACGAGAAAGTCGGCTATCGCATCCGCCTGAAGCTCCAGTCAACGGCTGACTGGGTCCGCTGTGGCGAGCAGATGACGGTTTCGTCGGTCGGAGAACTGCTCAGCGTGCTGGTCGATCCGCGCGAGCTGCCGCCGGGACCGCACTTCGCCGAAGTTTACGGTCTCGATCCCGAGCATCCCGAACGCGGCCCGCTGTTTCGTCTGCCAGTGACCGTCACGCGGACCGTTTCCAGCGTCGATGACTGGGAGGACAAACGGGTCAAAGGTCTCGAAGGAAGCGAGACACCGTTTCTGGTGGGCAACTGGCTGGAGGAGTACTTCCACGAGTTCAAGCCCGGAAAGATCGCGCGGCGGTTCGTTCCTGTTCCTGCCGACGCAACGTGGGCCGAGGTCCGGTTTCATCTAGACGCCCCCGAGGGCGGACGCAACCGGATGTTTATGGTCCATGCTGTGCAGTCGGTGCCGGGCTGGACGAATCGTGATGGCGAGTCGAACAACTTTGTCGTGCTGCACCACGATGTGCCAAAGTCGATCAGCTTTCGCGTTGAACCGGGCCGCACGATGGAGCTGGCAATCGCTCAGTACTGGAGCAGTCTCGGGCCGTGCCGCCTGCAGTACGAACTGACGTTCTTCGGCATCACTCCCGACCAGAAGCAGGTCACACTGACGCCCGGCGAACCAGCCGTGCCTGTCGAAGTCAGCTCGCCGCTGCACTACTCGAAGATCGCTCCCTCGGCGAAGCTCGACACGCTGCGGCATCTGCAGAAGCCGACATCGGCCACGATCAAACAGCTCGCCGCAGACCGCGACGGATTCGATGACAACCGTCGGTTCCACGAACTCGAACTGACCTTCTCGATCGAACAGTCGTCGAGCGGCTCGGTGACGCCGCGATTCCTGCTGACCGATGACCTGCTGTACGACTCCGAGTACGGCGGCACGGTGTGGGCAATCTTTGAAAGCGGCGGACGACGGATCGCGACGGACGATATCTGGCCGCATGCCGTGCAGCTCACCAAAGGCAGCTACACACTGAAACTCTGGATCCGGCACGACGACCGGTCGAAGCTCGACCCGCTGAAGTCGATGCCGCTGGCGCTGGATCGACCACTCGGGTCACCGATCACGCTGCCGGTTTACGCGACGCGGGTCGCTGCCGTGAATGACGGGCCAAAGTTCAGCGCGGCAACTCTGCGGCCGGACGAGCATCTGCGTTTGTGGGTCGGGAATGTGAAGAAGGCTCCAGCGGGAGCCGCCGCCGGCGACACGCTGCTCGGCACGATTTCCTATGGTGAAGTGATCTCGGACATTGAGAACCGGAAACGTCCGGAAGGCTTTCCGCTGAGCGCCGTGGTCTCCCCGACCGACGCCGGCAGCGGCACATCGTCAGGCTCGTCCGGCCCCGCCTTCGCGGACTTTGACCAGCCGGATGACGGCAGGAATGCGGACCAGCCAAAGCAGAAACTGGCCCGCCAGGCTCGCGCGGCGCGACTGGAACTCATCGCCGGCCTGTCGCTCGATTCGGACCGTGAAACGTTCGACAGGGAGATCAACGCCTTGCTGAAGAAGAACGAGGATGATCTCACCGTCCTGGTTCTCAAGCTGCGGCGTCTTGATGAAGCAAAGTGGCGGAAGCAGCACCTTGATGAGGTCGTGGCCGCAGCCGACGCGGTACTCGGCCAGATTGATCAGTCAGAGATCGCTCTCGCACTGATCGGTCGCGCTGTTGAAGACGACAAGCAGGACGCCAGGAAGCGCAAGCACGCAGAGAAACTGAAGTCGCTGCTGATCGATACGCTGTACCGCAAGGCGCGGGCGATTGGTTATCGCGAACTGCCTGAAGTTCTGGAGAAGCATCCCATCAAGGACCAGAAGGCTCAGGACAAGGCGTTCGAGGCCGCGTACAACGCCCTCGCCAAGTGGGTCGATCCGGCCAGCGAGGATTACTTCCTCCTGCACGTCCGCAGCGAGGCGCGCAAAGGCAACTTCGGAGCCGCTCTGAAGTCGCTGAACAAGCACGGTTCCGACAGCGACTACTGGCACATCGAGAAGCACCGCAAGCTGTACGACAAGCTGGGCTGGGACCACCTGACTGACAACGCCTGGCACTGGCGAACGGTGAGGTACCCGAACGGCAAGCCGTGAAGACCCGGCAGCCGGGCGGAAACGGACGAGGACTGAAACGCGGATTCGCAGCAGGAAGTCGTCGCGAAACTCGCGCAGAGTTTCGTTCTGGGCTGCCGAAAGTCTGCGCGACTTTCGCTACAGAATCGCGCTCTGACGCCAGCCTGAATGGCGGTTTCAGAAGACCGACAGCAGCAGAACCTGGGCGGTGCGGATCAGCGAGCTGCGTTCTGTCGGGGTAACGGTGCCGCGTTCCAGGATCTGCCGCGTGGTCACTTCGGCCTGCTTGACGATGAAGCGTTGAAAGCCGGACAGCTCGCGGGCCTTCGCGCCGCCAATGCCGAACTGCGCCGCCTCGTCGGCTTCCAGCAGTTTGTGGGCGATCGCGTGGACGGCCTGCACTTCGGCGACCTGCGGCTGCACATCGGCAATCCACTCGGGAGCGGTATCAGCATTGGCGGCTTCGGTTGTGATGTTCAGGATGAGGCTCGAAACGCGGGCCACCTGCTCGTAGTCGATCTTGTCTGCCGTGTCGCTCGGCTTGTGATAGTCGGGATGCTCACCTGTCGAGAAAAACAGAAACGGGATTTTCCTGTCGCGGAACGGACCGTAGTCGCTGCGCGTGCCGATCAGGTCGACGCCCATGCGGGCGATGTTCAGACCTCGAGGACGGCCGACGCGGTTGAGTAGATCGTTCATCCCGGTGCCGTGCTCGCTGCCAAGAACGAACACGGTGGAGATCGGCAGGTCACCCAGCGACCGACCGATCATGTCAGCCGTCGTGAACAGTTTGACCTGCTCGATCGGCCACGGCGGATGAGCGGCAAACCAGCGTGAACCCCACAGCATGTGTTCTTCGAGATCGAAGCCAACGAAGACGAGGCTGCGTCGAGGTCGCTGCTTGAGTTCTGCGAACGCCGTTGCAACCTCAAGCAGCATCGAGGTGCCGGACGCGTTGTCGTCGGCGCCGCGGAAGATCGCGCCGTTTCGCTCGCCGAGATGATCATAGTGAGCGCTGACAATGATGAACTCATCGCGAAGCGTCTCGTCACTGCCCGGCAGCCAGGCGCCGACATTCTGACCGTAAAACGTTTTCGTCCCGTCTTCACGATCGGGGCCGGGGATTGGCTGATAGAAGTTCTCGCCGAACAGCGGCTGCAGCCCGATCTCGCGAAAGTGGCGGACGAGATATCGCGCGGCTTGAACGCCGGCCTGCCCGCGACGGCCTTCAAACTGGTCGCTGGCCAGCAACTCAACATGCGGCCGCACATCGCCGGGCGCGATGGCCGGTTCAAACACCGGAAGGTCAGCATCGACGAGCGGCGTCACTGCCGGTTCGGGCAGCGGAGGCGGTTCCTGAGCCGGCAGGCAGGAACAGGCAATCGCAACGATGGCGACGCAGCGCAGCGACAGAAGCAAAAATCGAAACATGACAGCCACCCAACCGGCGGGACGTTCAGAACAGCAGACGGACCAGCAGCATAGTCCCGATGCCGAGTTCAAGCCGAGGGCAACCCGCCGCGTGCTACTTCGCCTTTTCCGCACGCTGCACGGCAACGATCAGGCCGCCGAACTGCTCGAACGACGCCGGGAAGCTGACGGCGACGTTGCGCTTTTCAAAACTCAGCCGAGTGGACTGGCTCTGCTTCCATTCGTCCTCGCTGAGCGACCCGTCCTTGTCGCGGTCCAGTCGACCGAAGACGAATTTCGCCCAGCGACCTTCCGAACCATCAACGTCATACTCGACCGCCGTGATTGGTGCTCCGGACGCGGCAGCAGCAGTTGTTGAACCTCTGCTGCTCCTCGACATCGACGCGGCGACCGGCCGGCCAGCTGTTCCGGTATTCGATGCCGTTGATGTTCCCGCTGTCGTTGATGTTCCCGCTGTCGGAAGCTGAGTCGCGGCGGACGGCGAACTCGCACCAGAACGGGCCACTTCCTGCGGAGTCAGCAGGCCGTCGCGGTTGGCATCCAGGGCGAAGAACTCGGCGTACTTCGCGCGATCCCACTCGTACAGTCCGATCTGCCCGTCGTGATTCAGGTCGGCAGCCGCCCAGGCTTCCGGAAGATCGACAGTCACGCGGACTCGCTGCGGCGGCGACCACCGGGGCTTTGCGTTTGAGCTTCCGCGTCCGCGCGAATCGTCGCGCGAAGATCGGTCTCTGTCGGAACGTCCGCGATCATCACCCCGGCTGCGATCATCGCGGCCTCGATCGTCGCGTCCTCGGTCGTCGCGGTCACCACGGTCCCGATCGTCACGTCCGCGGTCGGAGTCTCCGCCTCGGCCAAACCTGCTTGGATCGAATCCCGGAGGCGGCCCGCCGAAACTCGGAAGCCCGCCACCAAAGCGACTGCGGTCGAAACCGCCGAAGCGACTACGGTCAAAGTCACCTCGGTCAGACCCGCCGAAACGGCTGCGGTCAAAGCCGCCCCGATCCGAGCCTCCAAAGCGGCTGCGGTCAAACTGAGCCAGAGCGGAATCGACAACGCTCAGGTACAGGACGGCGACAATGACAGAACAGACGAGGTGGCGCATGACACGACTCCTGAAACAACTCCGCTGAAAAATCCACCGAGACCGCTACGAACGCTTTGCCGTTGCCGCCGATGTTTCAGCCGGAACTTCCTTCAAACGAATGTCGAGATCGAATTCCTGCGGGTAACTTCCATCACGCCCGCGTTTCTTGATGTCGGACGGGTTGAGTTCGACGCCGGGACGCTTCATCAGCTCGGCGTTGAGACTTTCAACGTCGAATCGTTCCTTTGCGTTGCCGCTCCCTGAAATCGTGCCGCGTTCGCCGCGAGTCCCTTCGCCGAAGCTCAGTTTGGTCAGATAGAGGCGCTCGGTGCCCCCCATCGCGTCCGCCAGCTTCCCGGTTTCGTCCAGCCAGTCGACACGTTTCGACGCCCACTCGTCAACAGCATTCGCGACCTGGACCTGCGGATCAAGGCGTTCGATGGTGTCGTTCTGGTCGCTGACCGCTTCCTTCGCTTCCGCCAGTTGCTTTTCGAGACCGGCAACGGCGTACGCTCGGTATCCAAACGCCGATGCAATGAGGACGACGGCGGCGGCGGCGAGCGCTCCGCGTTTGATGTTGCGGTAGTCCTTCTTCTCCTGAGGTCGCCGCGGATTGATGAAGTCGATCGCATCCAGCACGTCGGACGCCTGACAGAGCAGATGGCCGATCGGGCCGGCGAAGGCGCCGTGAGCTTCGTCGACCGGGCGGCAGGCGAGACTGACCTGCGGTCCGCGGAACGGGTCCAGCCGCCTCACACTGCACTGAAACCGTTCGTTGATGGCCGCGTCCAGTCCCTGCTCTTCGGAGTCGGAACCGACCACCCAGGCGTGCGTGATCCGGACGTTGGGAATGCGCTTCTGCAGAGCGATCATCGAGCGGCTGATCTCGGCCAGAATCGCCGTCCGCGACTGCTCGCTTTCGTCGGCCAGCACCTGCGACGAGTGCGTCATCTGCAGGTAGCCGTCGGCGATCATCGAAACTTCCAGCCGGTCTCCGTGGCGGGCAATGATCAGGCTGACGTCGCCGGATTCGTGTGTGATGTGTCCTTCGGCCAGAATCACCATCCCGGCGGCCGAGACCGACGAAATGCCGATCGACAGAACTTCCAGGCCCGCGCGATCGGCAGCCGTTTGAATCCGGCGCACTCGATCGCGATGGACAGTGGCGACCAGAACGTCGCGCGGCGTGTCTTCCGACAGCGTCGAGAGCGGCAGAAAGTCCAGGCTCAGCTGGTCGAGCGGGATCGTCGACTTGGCCGCCGACTGAAAACGGACCAGGTCCGGCAGCTCGTTGTCGCCGACCGGCGGCACTTCCAGATGCCGCATGATGACTTCTTCGCGAGGCAGCGAGACGATGGCCTGCCGCGCGGAGATGCCGTGCTCTTTGAGCTGTGTCTGCAGCCAGGCACCGACTCGTTCAGGCTGCCCGATCGCGTCTTCCGGGATGACTCCGGAAAATGATTTCTGGATCTTGACGGACGACTTGCCGACGTCCGCCTGAACGCCGCAAACGCGATCCGCTTCCCAGTCGAGTGCCAGAATTTCGGCCATGCCTGATTGCCTCTTCCGTAGGGTGTGAACAGCGGAGCGAATTTCCAAATCGGTGTGCCGACGCTGACAGTGAATCGAGTTGGCCTGCATTTACATGGCTCAGAGAACTCCGCGCCGGCACACCGAATCTGGCTTGTCGCTTGTCACACCCTACAGTCAAAAGATTCACGATTTCTTCGAGTTCAACGCTTGCAAGGATCCGCTTTCCCCTGCGGTCATGCACGGAAAAACTTCAGCTCAGATTCGTCGTATCAGTTGGTCTGGCCGGACGTGCCGGTCAGCAGGGATTGACTGTAACCTCGCCCGAGACCGGTCAGGTCACGAACTGAAATGATATGTACGGGATTTTCGGTGGCGTCGAGGATCGCTTCCATGCGGGTGTAACCGCCGCCTTCCTCAAAATACCCCACCGACTGCACGCGATAAACGTGGCCGCGAGCTGTCAGGTATTTGTCGAGCTTCGCGATCGTCGCGAGATCGAGCAGGCCCTGCGTCACCAGCCAGCCGGTTGTCGAACGAGACGTCAACGCGTCCGGCGCGACGGAACCGTCCGCGCCGATCATCGGCGAAGCGACGATGGCACTGGCGATTTCCTCCGTCATTCCCGGCAGCCCGGCGAGTGTTTCAAACCGAGCCTGGTTGACGTTGATGCGACCAACGATCTCCGTTTCTTCTGTCACAGAGAAGGTGTCGAAGAACGACGGCAGGTAGGACTCCATCGACCCGGGATCCGCGGACCACGGACTGTCGAGCGTCGTTTCCACCTCGTCGATCTCGACGATCACCTGTGCTCCGATCAGCTCGTACAGAGATGTGATCTCCGTCGACGCGCCTTTCGAGAGATCCATCCCGCCGCGCGTGACCTCGCCCGAAACCGCTGCCCCCAGAGCGTTGCCCAGCGCGTTCGCCGCACCGACGAGGCCTTCCCCGGACGAACCGCCTCCAGTTCCGTTCTGAGAGTCACTGCTCGAGCCAGTGTCGGCTGATGTGTCATCGGTTGACGAATCGGTTGCGTCTGCCAGCAGCGCGTCATCTTCCGTGATCAGCGGCTCGACAGGGCCGTTCATCCGGTACGCAACAATGAACCGGGCGATGTCTTCGTCGAACTCTTCTTCCAGAGTGTCATAAAGATCCGTGAGCACGCCCTCGTTGACATAGATCTTAGGACTGCCATCGGACCGCAGATTCAGTTCACGACTGTCGACGGTCAGGTAAGCCGCCCAGCCGGGATTCAGCGCGCCGTCGGCATTGTCGAACGGCGGCGATTGATCGCCGTCATCTTCGTTCGGGTCGAGCAGGCCGTTGCGGTTCGTGTCCTCACCATAAAGGAATTCCGGAGTGACGCCGGCCACCTGCAGCAGCTCGTCGACGGATTCGAACTTCGCGTTCTTCGCAGAGTAGGGCGGGTCGAGCGCTGAGTAGTAATCGCTCTCGGCTCCGTACAGGCGAGGCTCTTCATCATCATCAACCCAGTCGAGGATCGCGTCGGCCACTTCTTCCGTCATGTCCGGCAGATACATCAGGATTTCACGAGTCTCAGCCTCTTCCAGGCCAAACTGCAGCAACTGGTTGATGTTGATGCGGCCGGACTCGTCGACCAGCCCGAAGCGGATACCCGTTGACGAAGCATCGCCCTCAAGTGGAGCGACGATGCCGAACATGCCTCGCCCGCGTGCGTTCTCCGAGTCGCGCAGCAGCACTCTCTGATACCGGCCAGGGTTGTGGTAGGTGTTGAGGTCGTCGTCGCCCTCCGGGTAACCGAGGACCGCGGCCGCGTGCTCGATGCCCGACTCGGCGAACGCCCGGGACTCGGCCTGCCGACCGTACATCCCCGTCGCTTCTGCCTCGGTCACCATGATTTCGGAGAACGTGTAGGCACCGAGTGTCAGCATCGCGACGACGACGAGAACCAGAATCAGCACCGTGCCCCGCCGCGCATCGCGAGCCAGACCGACCGCACGCGACGCTGCAGAGCGAGCCATCGTCGACCGCTTCCGCGCCGACAGCCGCCGCTGATTCTGTTTCAGTTTGTGACTACGTCGCCGCATCAATGATTCCTGTGATTCCGCATTCCAAACTCCGCATTCCAAACTCCGCATTCCGAACTCGGAATTCGTCAATACGCCACGCCCTCAAACGGATTCGCCGCCGACAGCGGCACGACGATCCGGAACGTTTCAGTCGACTCGGAGGCTGTTCGGCGCAGGAACGAGTTCTCCGGAAAGTCTGGATCGCGAAAGCCGATCGTGACGCCAATTGCGTGCGGCAGCCGTTGCTCCATCGAACTGTCCCACTCGGTCAGCCACTCGTAGCCGTCGTGATAATCGAACGACAGAAAGTTGATCTCGGGAGCCAGCAGTCGAACCTGCGACGCCACGTCAGCCGGCTCGCCCGCATCCGCCGCCTGGATCACGGCAAAACGATCGCCCGACATGCGGGCCAGACCTTCGATGCCGTCGTCCGTCTGAACCTCACTGAGCGGGCTGCTGAGTGAACTCGCGAGGCCGGATTCGCCCCCGGCCAGGAAGTACGACACCGATTTCAAATCGCCCTGCATCAGACTGCTCGAAAGATCGCCGGTCGGAGATTCCCGCGACGACGTCGGCCTCGAAATGTGCAGCGTCAGCGACTGGTTGTCGCCGAAGACGCCGGTCGCGTTTGTCGAGAACGCGGCGGCAGGATCGGTGAACTCTGTGAGCGTTGTGTCGGCGACCGATGTGTCGGTGGTGTCGTCACTAGTGCCGGAAGCGCTCGTGTCCGTGGTCGAGGTGCTCGACGATGCTTCTTCGACGCGATAGACGGTCGAACGAATGTCCGCGGCGATCTGCGAGAGCAACGCGCGGGCGATCTGGGAACGCTCAACTTCAATCTGGCCAGCGACAGAGAACTGCCAGTGGATCTCCATCGCGCGATAAACGGCGGTCAGCAGAACGATCGTCAGGCCGAGCGCCAGCGTCAGCTCCAGCAGCGTGAACCCGCCGCGACGCGTTTCATGGTCTGATCGGGACGGTCGCGAAAGACGGATCATAGTTCGTCCTCCGCAGCGGCAGCCGCTTCCGCTTCAGCAGCGGCGGCCTCTTCAAAGACAAGTGGGTCGCGCATCAAACGCGAAATCGAATACGACGCCGAGGATCGCTGATTGCCGCCATCGAACGCGGCGGACACCGTCACATTGAGCAGGTCGGCATGAGGCCCCGTTGCGGTGGCGAGACTCCAGGTCCAGTTTTTATCGTCTTCAAACGGCTGGTCGGTAACGTCTTCAAGCGGTTCGACGCCCGCCGTCACTTCTGCCAGTTTCGATTCGCACCGCAGGACGGCCTGAGTCTGCAGCCGCGCCGAAATCGCGGTCCTCATTCCGTTGTTCGTCAGCTGGCTGAGCGCGACGACGGCACCGAGGAAGATGCTCAGTGCCAGAACGACTTCAAACAGCGAGATGCCCGCGCGCGAAGAGTCCGCCCGGCCATGTTGGCTGGTCGATTCTCCTCGTTCTCGTGGGGCAGTTTGTTTCATGGTGAGGTGGCAGGTTTGTTTAACCCAAAGCCGCAGGCGAAGGCGTCTCAACGCGCCGTCGCCTGCGGCTTCGGGTTAAACGATTCGACTAGAGACTCGATTCGACTGCTGTTGGTCGGCGCGACGTGACGGCTCCGGTCAGGTCCCGCACCAGAACTTCGCGGCTGCCTCCGTACTCATCCACGATCGTGAACAACGCCTGAGTCGCGGTTCCATCCGAATAAAACAGAATCGGCGTCGCCCAGGCCGCCGAAGACAGCTCCTGAGAATCAGGCAGGCCGACGAGCAGTTTGGGGTCGAGCGGCGGAGCCGAACCCGCATCGTCGGTTTCAAACGTGATGCCATCCGGCAAAGTGCCACTCTGTTGACCGGATCGATTTGAGGCTTCGTCGTTTTCTGATTCTGTTGCCGCCAGCGGCACGCGCAGAAAATGCGTGCCTCCGGGTTCGTACCGGAATTGCCAGGTCTGGTCGTTGTCGACCGCTCGAATCCGCGTGCCGGCAAGCAGGCTGCGAACATTCTCCGTCGATTCCGCCAGCCGCTGATCCCGCCAGGTCCGCATGATCGGCGACGAAGCCACCGTCGCCAGAATGATCAGCACCGACACCGCCAGCATCACCTCCAGCAGCGTGTAACCGCTGGATGATCGAAGACGGCGGGTGGCGAGTGATCGTTTCATCAGAATACGCAGCGTGCGTCTTGACGCACCAGACGAACAGGCAGGCAATTAAAGCGGTGCGTCAAGACGCACGCTACGACTGAGATGCTGATTAACCGTTTTGCCGATCCCGAAGGGATCGAAGACAGTAGCCGGGGGTTGGAGCGCAGCGGAAACCCCCGGAATTGATTTTCACAACGCAGTGCATCCTGAAGGGATGCCAGAGCTGCGCGAGTCTGGCATCCCTTCAGGACGCATTGTTCTCCGATTGGAGATCCGGGGGGCTCCGCTGCGCTGCGACCCCCGGCTACTTTCTGGCATCGCTCCGCGATGCGTTTTCCGAGCGCTTGTTGCTGAGGATTAGAGTTCCTGAACCCAGTTCGTGATGTCGTCTTCGTCGCCATCCTGCCTGTTCGGTCCTGACGACCAGATCGCCGGCTTGTCGATCGTGCTCGTCCGGTTACCGCTCGGCGGGTACTCGTAATTCAGTGGCGTTCCCCATTGATCCTTGGGGATCTCGCTGAGGTACGGCGGAATTTGACGGCCCGACTTGTCGGTTCCTGGATCGATCAGCATTCCGACGACTGTGTCAGCATCGCCGGTTGGATACACGCCGTCGTGATCGACCGCGTACATCTGGACCTGCTTTTCAAAGTCGCGGATATCAATCTTCGTCGCGTCGACCATGGCCTTCTGCTGACGACCGAGCAATTGCGGCACGGCGAAGGCGGCGATGACGCCGATGATCATCAGGACGAGCAGCACTTCGATCAGCGTGAAGCCCGCTCGCTTCTGAAGGCGACGCTGGTTTCGAGTCTGAATCTTCACAGGACACTTCTCCTCAAAGGTGGGCAAAATCGGAGTTCAACTCCGACGGCAGGTTGGTTTTCGTTTAACCGCAGGCCGCAGGCGTGCGCGATGCTTCCGGTGGACCAGCCACACACGCGCACGCCTGCGGCTTGCGGTTAAACGACTTTCTAAATCATCGACGAACTCTGCAGCACGGGCAGCAGCAGTCCGAGCATCACAAACAGGACAAGCACTGCCATCACCAGCAGCATGGCCGGTTCCAGCAGGCGAACGAACAGGTCCAGGTAACGGTACGTGCGACGTTCCATGCCGTCGGCCACGTCGACGAGCACCTGTTCCAGATTGTTGGCTTCCTCGGCGACCGAGATCATCTCGACCGTCTCTTCCGGGAACTGGCCACTGACTCGCAGCGGGTCGGCCAGAGACTTACCAGCGGAGATGTTCTCACCAGCCGAGCCGATCGCCTGCGACAGGATCTTGTTACCCGTCGCGTCCTTGGCGATCCGCAGCGACTGCAGGATCGGCACTCCGTTCTTCAATAACGTTCCCAGGATGCGGCAGAACCGGGCGATGGCCAGGCTGCGGTAAATCCGTCCGGCACCGGGAACGGTCAGGCGAATCCGGTCGAACGTTTCCCGGCCTTCGTCCGACTGGCTGTAATGCCAGGCGAGGAACACTGCCCCCGCCATCGCTCCGGCAACCACGAGACCGTAATTGCCGAGCGTGTAACTCACACCGACAACGGCCGTCGTAATCCACGGCAGTTC
>Ga0070726_10002785_pt1 | contig 15409 bp, 10 predicted proteins | sample tdAd471_FD_67275 | JGI IMG/M metagenome (GOLD analysis project Ga0070726, IMG submission 67275) | Marine sediment microbial communities from the Atlantic coast under amendment with organic carbon and nitrate - tdAd47.1 | ecosystem: Environmental > Aquatic > Marine > Coastal > Sediment | place...
CTTCCAGTCGAGGTACGCGTGGGAGGCCTCGCGCCACGTGCCGTAGTGCGTCATCCGGCCCCACGCGTACGCGCAGAAGAAGCCGGAGAACAGCAGCACTTCGGTGGCGAGGAACAGCCACATGCCGAACTTGGCGGCTTCCGCCTCATCGGCGGCGTTGCGCCAGTGGTGCTGGTGGACGTAGTCCTCGTGCGGTTCCCGCTTTGCAGCGAGTTCGGCGCCGGAGCTGATCGGTGCGGTCGTCATGGTGTGGACCCGTGTCGGATGCGAGAAGAGTCGTGGCAGACCGCGTCGAGTCTACCGGAGTACGAGGAACGCTTCGGCCTCAGTGCCCGTGGGCTCTGGCGACCGCTTCGGGGTCGGGGAGCGGGTAGTCCGCCGGGTCCCAGCCGGGGGGCACGACAAGGTCGTAGTCGTACGGACCGTGCGTGAGCAGCGGCTCGTGCGAGAAGTTGTGCTCGACCGGGGGCGAATCGGCGTACCACTCGAGGGTCAGGCCGCCCCACGGGTTACGCGGAGCGCGACGCCCGCCGGCGAGCGAGAACGCGAAGACCACGGCGTGCATAAGGAACGCGATGGCCAGCACCCACGAGCCGAACGTCGAGATCTTGTGGAGCAGCTCGAACTCGGGGACGTAGGTCGCGTAGCGACGGGGCATGCCCTGCGTGCCGAGGAAGAACTGCGTGAAGAAGGTGATGTTGAAGCCGATGAACACGAGGATCGACGCGAGGCGCGCCCAATTCTCGTTGTACATCTTGCCGGTGAATTTGGGCCACCAGTGGTGCAGGCCGCCGAGGAAGGCGAGCACCGTGCCGCCCATCATCACGTAGTGGAAGTGGGCCACGACGAAGTAGGTGTCGTGCAGGTGGATGTCCGTAGCCAGCGTCGCCAGCGGCGGGCCGGTGAGTCCGCCGATGGTGAAGCAGAAGATGAAGAACGCCGCGTAGAGCATCGGCGTCGTCCAACTGATGGACGCCTTATAGAGCGAACTCGTCCAGTTGAAGACCTTGATCGCGGTCGGCAGACCGACGAGGAAGGTCAGGGCCGAGAACACCACGTTCGCCGAGGGCGACTCGGAGGTGAACATGTGGTGGCCCCAGATCAGGAACGAAACGGCCGCGATACCGATCGAACTGAACGCGATGGCGCGGTAGCCGAACAGGCGCTTGTGGGAGTGCACCGCGATCAGTTCAGAGATGATGCCGAAGCCCGGGAGGATCATAATGTAGACCGCCGGGTGGCTGTAGAACCAGAAGAAGTGCTGGTAGAGGACCGGGTCGCCGCCGAGCGCCGGGTCGAAGATGCCGATGCCGAGCGTGCGCTCAAAGACCAGCATGAGCAGCGTGATGCCGACGACCGGGGTCGCGAGGACCTGAATGATCGAGGTCGCGTAGAGCGCCCAGATGAACAGGGGCATGTCGAACCAGCCCATGCCGGGCACGCGGAGCTTGTGCACCGTCACGATGAAGTTCATGCCGGTGAAGATCGAGCTGAAGCCGAGGATGAACGCGGCGAGGACCATCGAGGTCACGCTGCCCCAGTTCGTGCTGGTCGAGTACGGCGTGTAGAACGTCCAGCCCGTTTCGACGCCGCCGGCGATCAGCGAGTAGACCGCGAACAGGCCGCCGATGATGTAGATGTACCACGAGCCCAGGTTGAGCTTCGGGAAGGCGACGTCCTTCGCGCCCAGCATGATCGGCAGGAAAATGTTGCCGAGCGCGGCGGGGATCGCGGGGATGATGAACAGGAACACCATGATGGTGCCGTGCAGCGAGAACAGGCGGTTGTAGACGTTGTTCGAGTTGACCGTGCCGGACTCGCTCGTCCAGCCCTTGAACAGTTCGCCCTCTCGCTCGATCACTTCTTCGTAGACAGGGTTGCCGCCGGCGTCGACCTCGGGGGTCATCACCGGGTCGCCGAGGGGCTCGCCCTCTGCATTGACCTTCTGGCCGGCGTCGTTTTTCTTCGGTTCAGCCTTGGGTTCGCCGTCTGCGTCGAGAACGGGTGTCTCGTCGTCGTTCAGGACCGGCACGAGAACTTCCGCGCCATTTTCGTACACCAGGCGACCCGCGTCGTCGGTGGCCTGCACCTCGGCCTGAACCTGCTTGGTCACGTTGGTGATCGGTTCCCAGAGTTCGGCACGCAGGGCCATCGCGAACACGCCGCCGAGGAAGAACATCAGCAGAACGGCACAGAGGTACATCACGCCGATCTTTTTGTGGTCGACGGTGTAGATCCAGGACCAGATGGTCTTCCAAAGCGTCTCTTTGGAAGCGTAGTAAGGTCTGTCGTGGTGTCCCATGTGAGGGTGACCTCCGGTGGTCATGCGCCTTGTCGCGGCTTGTGCGTTGGTGCCTAGTTGGTTCGTGGTTCGCGTGGCGAGTCGTTAGCCGTCGCCTTCGGTTTCGGAGAGCTGCTGTTCGAGTTCAGCCGCGGCTTCCTGTTCGGCCTGAGCCGCGAAGTCGCCGGAGAGACTCTTGATGTAGAAGACGACCGCGTCGAGCTCCCGACCTTCGACTGCGCCGAGGTAAGAAGCCATCTGCCCGGTCGCGAAGCCGGGTCGCGCATAGCTGTTCGGGTACAGGATGGACTCGACGATGTAACCGCGTTCGGCGACGCCGGGCGTCGCGCCTTCGGCGACCGCTGCAGACGGGCTCCAACCGGGGACCTCGCTGCCGTAGAGGTTCTCCCAGGTCGGTCCCTGCTTGGCTGACCCGTCCACGGAGTGGCACTGGAAGCAACCGTTCTTGCGAGCAACGAGTTCGCCGAGCTCGATCAGGTTGATGCCCGAAGTGTCCTTGCGGGCCTCGAGCCATTTGTTGTAGTCCTCGGGCGAGAGCGTCGCGATGCGGCCGGCCATCTGCGAGTGCTGGTCGCCGCAGTACTCAGCGCAGAACAGGTAGTAGCCGGGGCGATCGGGATCGATCGCAACGACGGACTTGTCGTCCTCGTCGAAGTAATGCGTGATCCGGTCGGTGGTCTCGAACCAGAGAACGGTGTAGCGGTTCGGGAAGATGTCACGCTTGATGCGGAAGGCCGGCACGTAAAACGAGTGGATGACGTCGCGCGACGTCATGATCATCTTGTAGGGTTTGCCGACCTGCACCGGGATGATCGGCGACTCGGGGTTCGCGGCGATCTCTTCGAACTCATTGGTGCTGTAGCCGTCGGCGTAATCGAAGTTCCAGCCCCACTGGTACGCGGTGACGTAGATCGGTTCGGCGTCGACGGGCGCGACGAGTTTGCTCAGGTAGGCCTTGAAGCCCCAGAAGAACATGATGGCCATCAGGATGGCGGGCGTGACCGACCAACTCAGTTCGAGCGCGGTGTTGTGCGACGGGCTGACTTCGGCGACCTCACCGACCTTCGACCGGCGGTACTTGATGCCGAAGCCGATCACCATGCCGACGATCGGGATAAAGAAGATCGCCGAAACCCAAAAGATGTAATTGTAGACCGCGTCGGTCGAATCGGCGAAAGTCGATCCCGACTCGCGGAACCAGAACCTCTCCCACCAGGAGAGATTCTCTGCGCCGAGGGTCACGATGTGTGTTGAAAGAGAGGCCATCAGATCGACTGCTCCTTGCCGGATTCCTGTAGAACAGCAGTTTGTACAGCAGTATAGGAGTGATATCGGTTTTTGTCCCCGTCCGGGGCAGCCACGTGCAATTGAAACTGGGTCGCTTGTGCGGTCACAGAAAGGGGGTATCCCTGAGTTTGTTGGTGACGACAAGTACGGCGATCCCCGTTGCCAGAACGACGACGGTCAGGGCCCCCACCAACTGCATGACCCGCATGGGTGATATCACGTACTCGCCGGTGGTCTCGCTGCGGACGCGACAAAGCAGCACGACCTGATCCCAGAGCGTCTGGCTCTGACCCACTGCGGCTTCGGTCACGCCCGTGCGGACCTGCTGGGCCGAATACTCGCTGCCGGGCAGGTAGTTGTGGATCGTGCCGTCGTTGCGGAGGAAGATCATCGAACTGGTGTGGGTGAAATGGCCGCTGGCGGGGACGAAGCGGTAGCCGAAGCCCACCGCGTCCATCAGAGCGAGGATGCTCTCGGTATCGCCGGTCCAGAACTCGATGCCGTCTTCCGGCGGGAGCTCGTCAAACTTGAGCAGGAACGCGTCACGCTGGACGCGGGCCGAGCGGGGCGAGTCGCGGTGATCGAAGCTCAAGACCAGCAGACGGTAGTCCTCGCCCGGGGTCCACTCGCGGATGTTGCGGAGCGCGCCGCCGGCCTGGTTGAGCGTCATCGGACAGATGACCGGGCAGTCGAAGTAGACCGGGAGCAGGATGACCGGCGGGCCGTCCGCCTCGAACAACTCGCCGAGGGTTCGGAGGTTGTTGTCGGTATCGCGGAATGTAAGGCCCAGGGGTACCTGATCACCCTCGAGTCTGGTCAGGCCGACACCCTCCAGATCCGCCCGCTGCGTGGGATCACCGGCAAACTGTGCGTGCGACGACGGGGCGAGTAACCCGACAAGGGCAAGAACAGCCACAGCCCGCGCTGCCTGCAAGCAGCGCGAGAAGCTGCACCGAAAGGTCGGAAGGCGAAATCCCATGGCTGATTCTATGCGCCGATCGCGAAAATCGATCAGTTCTGACCGCTTTGCTCGTACATCGAAACGACCTCTCGCGCGGCGTAATCGAGCGGGATCCTGACGGTGCGGGCCTCAAGGTCGATCCAGCGCGGATCACCTTCGAGTTCGCCGCGCCAGCGGGTCTTCGCTTCCTGCACTTCGCGAGCGATGATGTCGGTCCGGTTCTCGAATTTGTCGCCCTTCTCCGCCGCAACCTCACGCCCGACGTAGCCGAGGATGATGAACAGCAGCGCGAAGGTGATGACGATCACCATGACCATGAAGCCGATGATGAACGGCGCGTTGATCTGGCCGTGCGCCTCCTGTGCGGCGCCTTCTTCGGCGGTGTGCTTGAACCAGTCGTCGTGATGGGCGTCGCTCATCTGCGTTCCGATCGTGCGAGGGTTAGACGTAGTTCTTGTGCGAAAGGGCTTCGGTGGTGCGCGGGTCGTGCAGCGGGATAAGCGGCTGGCTCACGATCTTGCGGACGAGCAGGCCGCCGAAGATCAGCACCGGGCCGAGAACACCCACGACGTCGAGCCACGAGTAACCGGGGACTTTCGTCTTCGCTTCGGGGCGGATGTTCCAGAACACATCGACGATGTGCATGAACACCATCCAGCAGCACATGACGAACACCAGTCCGGCGTTGCGGCGCGCGGGGCGCGGCAGCAGCACGAGGAACGGCACGATGAAGTGGCCGATCGGGAGCAGGAAGCTCAGCGCGGTCCACTCGTCGCGGCGCATCGTGAAGTAGGCGGTCTCTTCGGGGATGTTCGCGTACCAGATGAGGAAGTACTGGCTGAAGCTGATGTAGGCCCAGAACACCGTGAACCCGAACACGAACTTGCTCATGTCGTGCAGGTGCTCATCGGTGAACGCACCGTTGAGTTTGCCGAAGAAGCGCAGGGCGATGAAGATCGCCGTGAGCAGCGCGAGGGCCGAGACAAGGTTGCCGGCGAAGAAGTACACGCCGTACATCGTGCTGAACCAGTGGAAGTCCAGCGTCATGATCCAGTGGAACGCCGCGAACATGGTCGCGAAGGCGTAGAGCACGAGGCCGATGGTCGACAGGCGCCCCATGGTGAGCGTGTGCCAGCGGCTGGCATCTTCGTCTTGGCGCTTGGCGAGGCCGCAGAGAACTTGGGACAGGCCGATGTAGACCGCTGCGTAGACGATCGACAGGAAAAGGAACAGCGGCAGGTTCAGGAACGGCTGCTTGTGGTCGTAGAGGACGTCGCCCTTGACGTAGTTGGGGTCCATCCAGTTCCAGAGGAACGGGGCGTAGACGCCGGCGGCCTTGTCGGTCGTGACATCGGAGACGTTGACGAGCAGCGCCTGGAACAGGAACGCGCAGAGCACGAACAGGCAGCCGAGCCACGCGAGGCTCATCATGTTCTCGAACTGGCGACGCAGCAGCGCGGCCCAGCCGGCGTTGGTCACGTTGCAGATCATGTGGAACGCGAGCGCCCCGAGCGGGAAGCCGAGTGCGACGATCGCGCCGACGTAGAACGCGTGCAGAGCCACGGACTTGGTCGCAGCATCGCCGCCCAGCGCACCGCCGATGGTCAGCAGCGTGAAGAGGATGCCGACGCCGAGCATGCCGCCCGACAGCACCGAGCCGGCCGACTTGCGGAACTCAATGTTGTCGCGTTCGAAGACGCGCCCGAGTTCAAAGTGCGGAGCGATGCTCACTGTTCACCCCCGTTCGGGTTCTCGGTAGAGGGTTGCCCCACGTTGCGAAGGAGTTGATCGGCCGCGGAACGGTCGTACTCGCGGAGCGTCTCGATCGAGCCGCGCTGCGTCGCCTGGATGGTCCGCAGATAGGCGACGATCGCCCACGCTTCTTCGACGGTGACACGCCCGCCGTATGGAGGCATTGCGTAGCCGGAGGGGCTGGTCGGCGCGGGCTTGCCGTTCATGATGATGTCGAAGATGTGTCCGTCGTACGCGAGCGGGTTCGGAGCGCCGTCCGGACCGACCGCGCCGAGCTGCCACGTGTCATCGAGGAAGTTCGGCAGCGGGTACGCCCAGCGGACGCCGACAATGCCGTCGCCTTTGCCCGTGCCGCCGTGGCAGACGAGGCAGTTTATCTCGTATTGCGTCTTGCCCATTTGTATGAGGTCAAGATCGACCGGGACCGGGATGCGCTCCACGGCGTTGCCGTCGGCACGCTTGCCGGTGCTGACCACGGGGTTCAGCGAGAAGAAGGACTCGCGATGCGCGAAGTCGACCGAGCGGACGACCTTCTGGTCGTTGACCATCTCGTACCCGGTCAGCGGACCGGTGTGCGGCTCGCGACCGAAGGCGACGGTGTTCGCAACAGGCAACCGGGCGGAACGGCCCCAGTCCGGTTCCTTCTCCTTCTTACCCTCAAACTCGTCCCAGAAGGTGTTGCGCGTCTGCGCCTTCATCTTCGGCTGGTCATCGAGCCCGGGGAAGAACTGACGCGGCGGCTTGCCGGAGCGGTCGCCACGGCAGCCGCCGGCGACCGCGGCGCCGGCGACGAGGGCGACCATCGTGAGTCGCAGGGCGACCCGCCCGAGGCGTGCGTGTGAGGTGGTGGTCGTCACGGTGCTTACTCCTCCACCAGTTCGATGTGGTTGCCGCCGACCGACTCCAGGAAGGCCTTCGTCTCGCTCTGGTCGAACTTCGGATCCTTCGCTTCGATGGCGATGACCAGACGGTCGTCGCTGACGCGCAGGAAGCGGTCTTTCTTGAAGAGCGGGTGATACCACCTGGGCAACCCGTTCAGTGCGAGCATGCCACCGATTGTGGCGAACGCCGAGAGCAGCACCGTCAGTTCGAACATGATCGGAACCGCTTGTTCCCACGCGAAGAACGGCTTGCCGTGGGTGATGATCTCGTAGCCGCTGAACACGTCCAGCAGACCGGGCAGCTTCGAGCCCGCCGAGAACCACCACTGCATGAGGAACGCGATGGTCAGACCGGTAAGGGCCCCCGCTCCCATGCAGAAGGCGACCTTCGAGCCCTTCATGCCCATCGCCTCGTCGATGCCGTGGATCGGCACCGGGGCATAGACGTCCCACTTCGTGAAGCCGTGGTCGCGGCACTTCTGAGCCGCCTCGAAGATGGCGGGTATGTCGTCGAACTCAGCCATGATGCCGTAGTAGCTCGGCTCTTCCGGCGCGATCTCGCGTGCGTTGTGCGTGTCGATGACCGCCATATCAGTAGCCCTCCTTGAGGGAACTCATGTGCTTGTCTTCGTCGTCGTCGTGCGGGTGCAGGTGCTCGTGGGCCTGGTGCATCACGTTCTTCACTTCCGAGATCGGGAGCATCGGCAGGAAGCGGGCGAAGAGCAGGAACAGCGTCATGAAGATGCCCAGCGAGCCGACGTACGTCGCGATGTCGATGACCGTCGGGCTGTAGTACGCCCAGTTCGCCGGCAGGAAGTCGTAGGTGAGCGACGCGGTGATCACGAATCGCTCGAACCACATGCCGATGTTCACGACGATCGAGATGAAGAAGATGAACACGAGGTTCGTGCGGCACCACTTGATCCAGAACAGCTGCGGGCTGATCACGTTGCAGAGCATCATGATCCAGTAGGCCCACCAGTACTGGCCGAACGCACGCTGCACGAACGCGCCCTGCTCGAACGGGTTGCCGCCGTACCACGCGATGAAGAACTCGGAGATGTAGGCGAAGCCGACCATCGAGCCCGTCAGCGTGATGATCTTGCACATGTTCTCGATCGTCCGGGCCGTCACGAAGTCACGCAGCCCCGGGTAGAGCGCCCGGAACGGGATGAGCAGCGTGAGCACCATCGCGAAGCCGGAGAACACGGCACCCGCGACGAAGTACGGCGGGAAGATCGTCGTGTGCCAACCCGGGAGGATCGACACCGCAAAGTCGAACGAAACGATCGTGTGCACCGAGAGCACCAGCGGCGTGGCGACACCCGCCAGCAGGATGTACGCCTTCTCGTAGTTCACCCAGTGCCGGCTGGACATGCGCCAGCCCATCGCCAGCACGCCGTAGACCAGCGCGCCGATCCGGTTCAGGGGCAGGGTGACCGTGGTCGCCTTCTTCACGAAACCGGGAAGCGGGTGCGGGGCCCACATCGGGCCGATGGTCACCGGCTGCTTGATCCGGGCCATGCAGCGGTCACGCAGCGTCGCGAGGTCGGGGATCATGCCCATGTACCAGAACAGCAGCGAAACCGTGAAGTACGTCGAGACGGCGAACACGTCCCACAGCAGCGGGCTGCGGAAGTTCGGCCAGATCAGGTTTGAGTTCGGGATCGGGAACAGCATCCACGCCATCCACACGCGCCCGACGTGGATGCCCGGGAACGTGCCCGCGCAGATAACCGCGAAGATCGTCATAGCTTCGGCGAAGCGGTTGATCGACACGCGCCACTTCTGCTTGAACAGGCAGAGAATCGCGGAGATGAGCGTGCCGGCGTGGCCGATACCGACCCACCACACGAAGTTCACGATCGCCCAGCCCCAGCTCATGGGGTTGTTCAGACCCCACACGCCGACGCCGGTGATGATGAGGTAGATGATCGCGGCGGTCGCCATCGCGGCGAGGGCGTTCGCCACGGCGAACGTGGCGATCCACCACGGCGGGGTCTTCTGTTCGATCCAGCCGCAGATCGTGTTCGTGACCGAGTGGAAGTCACGATCGCCGAGCACGAGTTCCGGTCGACGCGACGGGTCGCCGACGATCGTTCCATCGATCGTCTGCGGGTCGCGACGGACGGGCCGTCGTGCGCCGGCGAGTCCGGCTGCGGTGGCTTGGTCGGGCTGGATAGCGCTCATGCGATCTCTACCCCATTCGCATCAAGAATCGGCAGGGCGAACCGCTTGGCGGCGGCGTGCTCTTCACCGTGGTCATTGGAGTGGTCATCCGAGTGGTCCGCGGAATGGTCTTCGCCGTGGTGGAAGGGCTCTTCCCAGCGGTGGAGACGGTCCGTAGCGGCGGAGTCACCGGACGCCGCGAGTTCTTCGATCCAGGCCGGGTTCGGGTTGTGTACCCGGATCTGGTACGTCGTCCGCGGTCGAGTGTTGAGGTACGCCAGCAGGGCGTAACTGCGCTGGCTGTTCCGCGCAAGGCTCACGCGGCTGCCTTCCCGGGTCGTGCCATCCTCCTGGCGGTAATCCGTGTAGTCGTAGATGTCGCCGAACACGATCGCGCCGGTCGGGCACGCCTGCTCGCAGGCCACCTGGAAAAAGCCGTCGGGGATGATCTCGAGATCGGCGATCTTGGTCTCGACGCGCGCCGCGTTCACGCGCTGGATGCAGTACGTGCACTTCTCCATCAGGCCGCGGCTGCGGACCGTGACGTGCGGGTTGTACTGCAGCGTGGAGACCTCGATCTTCTTCTCGCGCAGGCGCGGCGGGATGAAGTGCTCGCTGGCGGGTTTCAAGGCATCGGGGACGTGCTCCGGCAGGCCTTCGAGCGGTTCGCCGAGCTGACCGAAACCGCCGCGGAACTGCTTGGTGCCGTAGTCGAAGTAGTTGAACCGGCGAACCTTGTACGGGCAGTTGTTGGAGCAGTACCGCGTGCCGATGCAGCGGTTGTACGCCATGTTGTTCGTGCCCTCGGGGCCGTGCACGGTCGCGTTGACCGGGCAGACCACTTCGCACGGCGCGTTCTCGCAGTGCACGCAGGGAACCGGCATCGTAAAGAACTGCGGGTCCGGATCGCCGAGCGGGTTCTCCGAACCGGTGCCGAAGTAGCGGTCCACCCGGATCCACTGCATCTCGCGACCCTTGGCGACTTCCTTGGGGCCGACGATCGGGATGTTGTTCTCCGCCTGACAGGCCACCGTGCACGCGCCGCAGCCGATGCAGCTGGTCAGGTCGATCGACATGCCCCACTGCTGGATGCGCTTGCCGTGGTCGTTCTCGATGCCGACGATCCGGCCGCGAGCGTCGCGCTTCGGCACCATGTCGTTGGTCGACTCGTCGCGCACCAATTGCATGTAGCTGTGCATCTGCTTCTGGCGGTAAGAGTCGCGATTGACCGGCGTGTGCGACTCCATGCCGAGACGGTTCGCGAACTTGATGTCCTCGACCTCGCGGTAGTTGCCGTAGGCGTCCTTCTTGAGCTTCTTGATCTCCTTCTCGGAGAGCAGCTCCATGTCGCCGTGACGCTTCCACGCCTCAAGGTCGACATCGCGAACGATGTCGCGACCTTCCATCACCCAGTGGTCTTGCGTGTTGGGGATGAGTTCCGGACGAACGCCGCGGGCGCGTCCGGCCTTCACGCCGCGAGCGACGCTCATCGAGCCCGTCGTGCGGATCGGGTAGAGATCGTAACCGGTGCCTTCGCCGATGCGACCGGCGACGCGCCGTCCCTGACCGAAGCACACGATGACCTGGTTGTCCGGCACGCCGGGCATCACCCAGATCGGGCAGCGAACGGTGCGACCTTCGTGCTCGATCTCCATCACATCGGTGTGGCTGTACTGCGGCTTGACGAGTTTCTTGCCCGTCCGCAGACGCAGCTTCTTCGCCGTCGCCATGTTCACGATCGCCGGGTTCGACCACGACACCTTCGTGACCGCACCGGGCAACTCCTGCAGCCAGCCGTTGTTGGCGAACTGGCCGTCGAGCACGTGCGGATCCGGAAGCATCAGCACATCGATCCGGTCCGGATCGGTGCGGAACGACGATGCCGAAGCGGCGATCGCGCTCGCGATCTGCGACCAGCGGGGCGAAACGATCGGGTCCGCCTGCACCGTCTCCCGCGTCTCGGGAACGATGCCGTCGTGCAACGCGCGACGGAACGCGTTGTCCATCGAACGCGGACGGAGCGTCTGCTCCATCGTGTCGCGCACGACCGCGTAGCCATCCGGGTTCGACTCCCCGAGGATCGCGGCGAGCAGTTCGAGATCGGAGTGGTAGTCGTACAGCGGCTTGATCATCGGCTGCGTGATCGAGCGCGTGCCGTTGGGCGCCTCGGCGTCGTTCCACTCCTCGAGGAAATGCGTGCGACCGAGGAACCACGTCGCGGCTTCGGCGGTCTCATCCGGATCACCCAGATGGATGCGAACCGGAACCTGCGCCACGGCTTCCGCGAAGTTCAGATCGGCCGGAGCGGTAAACACCGGGTTCGCGCCGATCGTCACGAGCGTCGTCAGCGATCCGGCGCGGGCGTCCTCGACCACCGAACGGACCGAATCGACGCTCGACGCACGCAGGTCACGCGACATCGGGCGGTACTTGACGGTCTCCGTGTCGTTGTCGAGCAGGTGGTTGATCGCCGCGGCGAGCGCATGGACCGATGCGGGCTGCGACCGACCGGGCATCACCACCGAGCGGCCACGGTTCTTGATCAGGTCGTCGGCGGCCCACTTCGCCCAGTCCGCGGCGTGCGCGACTTCGGTGAGGTCGATCGCCTGCGAACGCGCCTGCTCGAGCGCCGAGCGAAGGCCCGCTCCGGCGGTCCGCATCTGGCCGCGGAGGTTCGGGTGGTTCAGGACCGCCTCCGCGAGCGCGATGGCGACAGCGCCGACCGCGTCAACGTGCACGTTGAGTCGGTGGTCCGACTGGCCGCCGGTCAGGCTCATCTGCGAGTCGGCGGTGTAGATGCGGCTCATTCTCGTGTCGCGCGCTTCGCGACCGTTCGCGCCCTCGCGGATGCGGTTCCGCCCGTAGCCGCGGAGGCCCTCGAGCGTCGACTCGCCGCCGAGGAAGTCGCAGTCGAGCGAGACGATGACATCCGCACGCGAGAGGTCGTATTCGACATCCTTCGGAGCACCAAACGCGATCGCAGTGCCGTCGATCGAGGAGGCGTTCTCGGTCGCGCTGTAGGGAAGCCACTTCGCTTCGGGCCAGCGGGTGCGGATCGCGTCACGCAAGCGGTCTCGGGACGGGCTCGACACCTTCTCGACGAGGAACGACAGCCCGCGCCCGCGTGTTTCGTCGAACTGCGCGAAGTGGGAACCGGCGAACTCCGTGAACTCCGACCAGCGACGAACACTGAACGGTGTGCCCCGGCTCTCGGCCATCTTCTCGATGATGTCCGGCGAGCGGTCCGGGTCGTACAGGTCGAGCACGCTGGCCTGCGCGTGCATCGTGAGCGCGCCGCCGCTGGCGTAGTCGAGCGGGTTGCCCTCGAGTTTGGTCGGTCGACCCTCGAAGGTTTCGGCGAGCAGCAGGTCAACCCCGCCGTTCGGGCGCCGACGCGAGGTCGCGTAGAACAGCGGCTTGCCGTGGATGATCTCTTCGGGCTTGCGGTTGTACGCGATGATTTTGTGATCGGGACGACGGCAGCCGGGCATGGTCGCGGCGCCGGCGAGCGCGACGCTCGCGCCCATGATCTTCAGGAAGTCGCGGCGAGAACCCGAGAGCAGCTCCGAGGCGTTCGCCGGGAACTCGCGATGCAGGAACTCCTTGAACTCAGAGGTCTGCGCCAGATCGTCGAGGCTGCGCCAGTAGGTCTTGCCGGTCGCGTGGCTGCGCTCACGCGGACCCGAAGCCTTGTCCACCGGCAGGCCTTGCTTCTTGCTTGAAGGGCATTGATCGAGCTTGCTCATCGCGTCTCGCTTGCTTGAGTGGCCCGTCGGAGATCCGCGGGCCGAGGGAGTCGTTTGCGTGCCCTGATGGGGCGACGGGGTGGTCGGGGCGGGCGGGTCTCAGTAGTGACAGGCCGCGCAGTGTTCCGGCGGCTGGAGCTGCTTGGTCTCGACCAGTTTCAAGCCGCGCTCGCGCTGGTCGGGGCTGTTGAGCAACTTCTCGACGGTCGCGAGGTCCGTGATCCGAACCGGGTTCTCCGGGTCGAGAACGCCGTCGACATCGACGAGGTACTTCTCCGGCTCGCGATGGCACTCCAGGCACCAGCCCATCGACAGGCTTTCCTTCTGGTAGACCACTTCCATCTGATCGATGCGCCCGTGGCACGAGTAGCACGAAACGCCGGCGTTCAGGTGAACCGCGTGGTTGAAGTGCGCGTAGTCGGGAACCTTGTGGATCCGGCGCCACTGAATCGGCTTCTCTTCCGCGTACGCGGTGCGGACCTTCACCAGGTTCTGATTGACCTTGTGGGCCTCCCAGAGATCGATGTTGAAATAGCCGCCGAGTTCATCGTCGCCAGCGTGGCAGTTGATGCAGGTCGCGGTGTCCGGCACGTTCGCGTGGCTCGAGTCTTCCACGTTGGTGTGGCAATACCGACAGTCCATGCCGAGCTGTCCCGCGTGGATCTGGTGCGAAAACGCCACGGGCTGTTCCGGCATGTACCCCACTTCCCAGTAACTGGGGGTGAAGTAGTACCACACGCCGCCGATGACACCGACGCCGGCCGCGCCAAGGCCCACGGCCACAGCGCCCGGGAGGGCATTCATCCACTGGGGAAAGAGCGTCGACACGAGCAGCTCCTGAAATCTCTGTGGTGGCGACAAAAAGCCGCCGTTCAGACCAAGACCCAAACAACCCGGGTAGGTCCGAAAACACCTCGCCCTCCCGTGGCAGGGAAAATGGGCAAAATGCTCGCAGACCGTACAGATTGCAGTCAGGCAGTAGTAGACATGGCCCGCTCCATCGCTGTCAACCCGCCCTGAGAACCCCTCAACAACTGATACTCAGTCTCAATGGGTACCCACACAGGCCAGTCGAGTATGTCGAATCAGAGCCTCGCCGACTTCTGTCAAACAAGAAAAATTACTGTAACACTATGCGCGACGGAGGCAAATGGTTCGACCGCGCCATATCATTCGATCATGCAGAGCAAGCACGCCACCCGCTCGCACTACCCCGCTTGGCGCATCGGAATCGTCGTCGGCTTCGCGACGACGGTAGTCATGTGGCTGATCGCGTTTTTCCTTCACCTTCAGGGCCTCACCGCAGAGCCGTGGCTCACCGGGGTCGCGCTCATCCTTGCCCAGACTGGGGGTTCAGTAATCGCCGGACGCTACGCCTCACGGGACCGCGCCGCGTGGAAGTTGGGGCTTGCGACCGGCCTGACCACCAGCGTCCTGAACCTGCTCATCCTCGGCTCGGTCCTCACAGAGCCCGTCCGCGTCCAGGCCGACCAAGCGGTCCGGCCGGACGCGGGAATCATGGTCGCCGGATACCTCTCTATAGGCGTCGTGATCGGCATCGTTGGCGCGATGCTGGGCAGCCGTTTTCTCGCATCCGATGAGAAAACCGATTTCGAGGACTCAAGTCACGACCGATGGGTCTCCCGCTTCGCCTGGGTCGCTGCGTTCGCTGTCGTTCCGGTCCTCTTCACGGGTGGGCTGACGACCTCCAATCAGGCCGGGCTCGCCGTTCCGGACTGGCCCAACACCTACGCCACCAACATGTTTCTCTACCCCGTCGCGTCCATGACCGGCGGCAAGCTCTACGAGCACACCCACCGACTCTTCGGCTCTCTCGCCGGTGTCGCTGCCCTCGGCCTTTTTCTGTACACGCTGACCGCCTGGATCGGTGCCAAACGCGCCGACTCGGACCGCAGTCGGTTTTACGGTGTGGCCACGCTGCTCTCGTTCGGAGCCGGCCTCGCGGTCCTCGTGCAGGGCGTCATCGGCGGTTTCCGAGTTGTGCTCGCCGACGGGTCGACGGATCAGGAATCGTGGAGCAACGCCGTTGAGGCGATGCCCGAGATTTCACGCTCGCTCGCACTCACCACCGACAACACAACCTCCCTCGGCCTCGCCGTCGTCCACGGGATCACCGGCCAGTTGACCTTCGCCTTCCTCTGCGTCATCGCCTGCGTGCTCTCGGTCCGCTGGGCCCGGACGGCCGCCTTCGCGGGCAAGGCCGACGGCCTGCTGCGTCTCGCCGCGCCGGCGTTCCTCGTCACCGCGGTGCTCCAGCTCTCGCTCGGGTCCGTCACCCGCCACTTCCAGC
>Ga0070726_10002790_pt1 | contig 15398 bp, 15 predicted proteins | sample tdAd471_FD_67275 | JGI IMG/M metagenome (GOLD analysis project Ga0070726, IMG submission 67275) | Marine sediment microbial communities from the Atlantic coast under amendment with organic carbon and nitrate - tdAd47.1 | ecosystem: Environmental > Aquatic > Marine > Coastal > Sediment | place...
AATAAGGTTCTGGGAACCGGTTTTTTCATCAGCATAGCACCGCTACGGTGATGGAAAAAGCTGTTTTCAGGTTCTTGTTCTCTCGAATTGCAGCCAATCAATCATTTTTAAACAACTTCAATGAATAACTGGGGTTGTGATAAAGTCCGACGTGTTTTTTATATCCAGCAATCATTATTTGCTGTTCCCTTTTTCCGCCTTCCACCAAGGCATAGGCAGGAATGTTATAATTGAATAATTCGGCCGCATGGGGTGCTGCCTTTAAGATGCATTCTTTTAGTTCCAGAAGCGTTTTTATCGTCTGTTCGGGTTGGGCGTTAAAATATTCCTCAACCGAATTAAACGTGTTCTCTTTGCTCATGCTGGATTCATTTGGTCGTCGATTTGTACCTCAAGCGCCTTGTCAAGTTTGATGATATTTCGCCCTACTCTCAAAGGTTTTATTCCATCGAATGTATCCCTATCATATTGCCCTCGGTATCATTGGCGAGCACCATAAAACCGTAATCTCCAAGTGACAGTTTGGACTTATATACTACTGGATTTTCTGTTTTCATGATGTTTCTATTTAAATTATTGTTTTGGCATTTTCTCTGGTTCCATGTACAACATGCTCCAACGGTGGCCGTCCAAATCGGCAAAGCTTAGTATGTACATCCAACCATCAACTTCCGTGGGTTCAAAATAGACATTGCCGCCTGCTTTAGTGACCACTTTGGCGAAAGCATCCACTTCCTCTTTGGACTGTGCATCGATGTTAATCAGCATCTCATTGCTTTGGGAAGTATCCGTTATTTCATTTTGCGTATAATTTTTTATGTCCCCTTCTGGAAAAAGCATCAAGACAAAGTCATGCTCACCAATCAAAAAGCTCCCCAGGTGCCGGATTTCTTTGTGCCTAGGGTTTTCACGAAAACCTATGTCGCGAAAGAACTGTTTCGATTTTTGAAGGTCTTTTACAGGAAGATTAAGCCAGATTGTTTTCATGTTTTTAGTTTAAATTTTTGTTTTTTACTTGAAACAGCGAAGTGCCTTCTCCTAGAACGACCGGATTTATAATAAGCCGAAATTCATCAATCAAAGCGTTTTCCATAAAAGTCGAAGCAATATTGGCACCGGCGAACAAAACTAAATCCTTACCTGTCTTCCTTTTATCCAACTGTATTTCTTCGATTACATTCCTAAGATAAAGGGGTTTATTGTAATCTCCTTGTTTTATATTTACTTAACATAAGATAAATTATAAGCAAATAAAATTTGATGAAGTTTCCTACAAAAAAGCCCCCGCAAGGGGTAGCCTTCTAAAGCTGGACAAAATCGGAAATGGGAAAACTACGCCCGGGAAGGCTTGATAACATTCCGCCTTCGGACTTCCGCCTTCCTAATTTATATATCTTTAACCCACTTTGCTACATCAATCTAATCCTACCTATATATGGACCGCACCGATAAATCCGCCGCAGTCTCGCAGCAACAACTTCCCCCTTTTATGCGGGTTACGCTCTTTTTTGTGGGCATGGCCATGCTCCTTTTGAATGCCTGCCAACCGGAAGCAGAAGCAGAACGCCCCCCTAATATCCTATGGATTGTACTGGAGGATACTGCACCACTTTTAAGTTGCTACGGGACTTCTATTATCTCCACGCCAAACATCGATAAGCTGGCTGAACAAGGTGTCTTATATACCCAGGCCATTATGCCAGCCCCAGTTTGTTCGCCAAGTCGTTCCAGTATAATTACGGGTATGATGTCCACTACTTTGGGTTTGCACAATCACCATAGTTCCCGCACAGAAGAATCGGCTATACATTTGCCTAATGGCATAACAACAATCCCTGAAGTTTTCAAACAAGCGGGATACTTTACCTTTAATAATGGAAAAGACGATTACAACTTCCATTATGACAGAAGAGACTTGTATGAGCAGGATTATCGAGTGCATCCCCTATACGGGAAAAGTGGCCTAAGGCTAGATATCACTGAATTACAAAACAGGACTCCATTCTTTGGACAAATACAATTATCCGGAGGGAAGGAAATATTTTCATCTACGTTCAAGGAAAGTGTCCAAACGCCAGTTGACAGGGCAAAGATTGAACTTCCCCCCTATTTACCTAATCATCCCGCCATTATCGAAGAGTATGCGAATCATCTCGATGCCATTCAGATTACCGATGAGAAAGTCGGGGAAATCATGAAAGAACTAACCGAAGCGGGCTTGCTGGATAATACCATTGTCTTCTTTTTCTCCGATCATGGTATGCGTTTGACCCGAAATAAGCAGTTCCTTTATGATGGCGGCTTGCGCGTTCCTTTAATTATGGCGGATTACCGAGAAAATAAGCAGGTTAAAATGAAAGCAGCTTCCATCAATGATGAGCTAATCAGTGGGATTGACCTTGGGACAAGTTCACTGGCCCTCGCTGGTATTCCGATACCTGACAATATGGAAGGCAGAAATATTTTCGATGAGGCTATCCCTCCCCGAGAATTTGTCATTTCAACCCGAGATCGTTGCGATTTCACCATTGATCGAATCCGATCTGTGCGGTCCAAAGAGTTTAAGTATATCCGTAATTTCATGACCGATCGGCCCTATTCGCAACCGACTTATATGGATGCAGATGGAGTTACCTTTGTCAGGGTAATGAAACAATTACACGCAGAAAATAAATTGGATTCGGTTCAGGATCGATTTTTTTCGGAGGAACGACCGGCGGAAGAACTGTACAATCTTCAGGAAGACCCTTTTGAGTTAAATAATCTCGCCACGGACCCAAAATATGCGGAAGTATTGGCCAAATATGCGCAGATATTGGATCAATGGATGATTGAAACGGATGATAAAGGACAGTACCCTGAAAACAAAGAAGGCCTAAAATTGATGCTGGGTATCTGGGATAAGTATGCCGTGAATCCCGAATATGCCCCCTTAAGAACAGCCTACAAAGATTTGCCGGGATCACAATATGAACTAAAATCACGAGCCTGGAAGACTTACACGAAATAGAAAAATAATCATACTGATTATTAACTTCTCCATTGGGCGTGGCTATTTTCAGGTTTTGCCACAAGGAAACTTGTCATTCGTACGTAAACGATCCGGGCATGTTTACCCAAACGATATTGGATGGATCCACATTGAGTGGTCGCTCTCCATTATCAAATACTTGCTCAATGGGACGAACAAGATAGGATCCGTTTTGAATTTCAATGAAGGCTATGTTCTCTGTTCCTTTGGCAGCCGAAATATGCGATTCACCTGCTGGCTATGTCCAAAAAGAACCCGTTGGCATCCCTATGTACTTTTTTCAAATGTTCTACGATAAAGCCCTCCAATTAGGCTAAACGCATCAAAATGGTTTTAGGACTGATTTAATGACCTGAAGGAGGAAATTTTCGTTCCAAGCCGCTCTCTTTCTAACTTTCTTAAGGCTGTCTTTACCCTTATGTGCCAAAAGTAGTTGCAAGGCCATTTTTCTCAAAGCAGCCATGTTGTCTGGGGCGTGATCCTTCCGTACTCGTTGCCTATCTTCTGCAAAAACTACATCTAGATACCAGTGAAGTTGATTCTCAATACTCCAGTGATTTCTGGTACATACCCCAAAGTAGGCCGCATTTTGGGCTGCGCTACTCACGTAATAACGGGTTTTAAAACTATCTCTTGAAGTATCATTTTTGAAACTTCTCTTGCACTCTACCCACCTACATGATCAGTTTGGATATCTTTTTCCCAGGATGCTTTCCTAGATTGCATCCAATCCCGAACTTCCTCATGCACGCCTTTTTGATTTTGTTTTAAGGCCAGCAAGTAGTCCGCTTGATTTTCTCTAATCTGTTGGGCAACCTTACTGTGACAACCCATCACATCGATACTTACTAAAACACTCTGTATATCAATATCTTCTAGTAATTGTGGAATGGCAGTCTTCTCATTGCTTTTCTTGCCTACCTTGGTTTGACCTAAACTCAAGCAATGTTGAGAAACCTACACACTAACCAGACACAAGGCAACTTATACAGGTTTTCACATTGATTTACTCAAGCGTTCTGACTTAGATGCTGTCTCTACCCCTATAACTGCAAATTTTGCAGCCTTTTATTGGACTTCATTGCCTAGTGGGATATGGCGTTGAAGTTTCGTCCTGTCCGAGGACTTTTCCTACCCCGTCAAATAAGTAGTACCCAATGCCAGTCCTATTTTGCTTCATGCGGACTGTTCAACCTATAGAGGCGTCAATCAACAATCTTGTGTCATCTTATCAGATTTTTGCTTACCGAACCGGTACTACTCGCAAGATTCGAGTACCATTCACGGTTGTCTCCTGAGCTTCACACCAATCTCGGTATAGCGAGTTTAGCGTGTCAGAATAGGCATGGTGTAATACCCTGTACACCAGTCTCTTTGAGTCTTTAAATTTATAGGTCAACTTGATCTCAGCGACCTTCATTGGAATTTTATAACTCATAAGCAAGCCTATTTCTTAAAGAACAGGCATATTATTAGCAGTGTATGAAGAGAAAGAACAAGTGTGTTTTCTCCACTAGGAAGGGTAAGTTCGTCTGTAGTATCAAAAAGGCCAATTTGGGGCATCCATCTGCCACCGAACTACAAAATATGTCGTTAGGTTTAATTGCCCAATGGCTCGTCTTGGAAAGGGTTCAAACAAGCCGTTCTGAAGAACAAGGCAGGCACAATTTTTTACAAAAATAGGATATTAATCCTAATAATTAGGATTAATATCCTAATTTTGTGCTTGTCATGAAAAACATCAAACATCAAATACTGGATACCGCCATAAAGCTCTTTAATAAAAGTGGTTTCAAAAACGTGGCAATAAGTCAGATTGCATCCGAAATCGGCATCAGCAACGGAAACCTCAATTACCACTTTAAGAAGAAGGACGATTTGATGCTCGCTATCTTTGAGCGAATGGACGAAGAGCAGGGGGAGATATTAATCCGTTTTAAAAGCTACCCGAACTTGAAGGGGTTCATTGAGCAAACTGACATTTTCTACCGTTTCCAACTCAAGTACAGGTTTTTCTACCTTGACACTTTGGAGATAGGCAGAGCCTATCCGAAAATTTCCGAGGCTCACCGAAAATACTCCTTGCGCTCGATTCAACACATCCGGGATAGTTTGGAATATGGCGTGAAGAGGGGCGTATTTCAACTTGAACCTTTTCCCGATGCTTATGATTATCTGGCATACACTATTTGGATGAAAGGTGCATTCTGGCTTGTACAGATGGAAATTCTGCAAAAGGACTGCAAGGACACCGAAGTGTTCATCCATTCATTTACGAGCCTCTGGCAACCTTATCTGACCTCAAAAGGATTAGAAGAATTAAAAGCTATCAAGCAGCTGGGTATTACAAAGAATACAAACATCTAAAACATGACAGTGCAGGAACTCGACCATGATTTCATTAAGCAACTGGTAGAAAAAGCAATACCCTTTCATAAATTCCTTGCTGTTGAATTAATGGCATTCCGACAGGGCTATGCCAAGATAAAAATTCCTTTTAAGGAAGAGGTCATAGGGGATTTTAGAAAAAACCAATGGCACAGCGGCATTATAGCTACAGTAATGAATTCAGTTGGGGGTATTGCTGGTATCTCTTATCTGAAATTTAAGGAGAGCAGGATATCAACTATTGATTTGCAGGTCGATTTTTTGCGGAGTGCCAAAGCGGAAGCCCTGATAGTGGAAGGAGAAGTTTTGAGCTCTGATGACAACATACTGAAAACGGTTCTTTGTGCTTGGCAAGGTGAGAAAAAAAGTTGCTTGCCGAAGGCAAAAGTATTTATGAAATAACAAATGAACAATCCTATGCAGGATAAAGAATATATCATAGAAAGCGCAGAAAAGCAATTCTTCTGCTATGGTATCAAGAGTTTGAGCATGGATGAAATAGCCAATCATTTGGGAATTTCAAAAAAAACACTTTACGAAGTAGTTGGAAACAAGGAAAACCTCGTCGAATTGGTCATTGATGATTTTGTAGCCCAACAGAAGGCAGCCGTTAATAAGATTAACCTTCATTCAAAAGGGCAAGTTCAGGAGCTTATAGCATTGACGGAGTACGTTTTTGGTTTATCAAAACAAGTCTCAGACTCCATGACTTATGACCTGAAAAAATATTATCCAAAAAGCTGGCAACGGCTTTTTGGGTTTTACAATAATTTCCTGTTCGACAAAGTGAAAAACAATTTTGAACGTGGTGCAAAGGCAGGGTTGTACCATGATTCCATAAACCCAGATTTTATAGCAGGCTTGTTTTTGGGAACGCTGCGGATGCTGCTCCGAAAAGAAACGTTTACACCTGCTTTATCTTCGGATTATCCCTATCTGAAATTATTGTTAACGGGAATGGCAAGTAAAAAAGGATTGCAGGCGTTCAGAAAACATCTGGATATAAAAGCACCTTCAAACTGAACTTCTCACAAAAGAATTTTAATATAAAATGCAGCATTTAAAAACCCGATTGTTGACCTTTCTGTTTACCGCTCTTTCTTTTGGGCTTTTTTCACAAAATGCCATAAGAAGTATGAATTTGGAAGATTGTATTTCCTATGCAGTTGGTAATAACACACAAGTGGAAAAAGCCCGACTAGAAGTAGAAAAAGCCAATCACAGAATAACGGAAGTCAGAAGTACAGCCCTCCCTCAAGTCAACGCAGATGTGGATTTTCGCTGGAATGCTCAGTTGCCCACTCAATTATTGCCCGGCGATTTTTTTGGCTCGCCCGGAGAACTGGTGCCGGTTCGGTTTGGCACTAAGTTGAACACCGGGGTAGGCTTGAGGCTTTCACAAGCCATTTATGACAAAAGGTATTCGATTGGACTGGAAGGTGCCCAAAAAGTGGTGGAACTCAATGGCGTGCTTCATACAAAAAGCAAAGAATCTATCGCCTTTGAAGTGGGAAAAATTTATTACCAAGCCTTGGTTACCAAAAAACAAGAGGACATCCTGACAGCTAATCTGAGGCAAATCGAAAGACTATCTTCCCTCACGAAAGCACAGTACGAAAACGGGTTTGCTAAAAAAATAGATGTGGACAGACTCGGTGTCACCAAAATAAACCTCGAAACACAAATCGAGAACTTACAACTGCAATATGAGCAGTTGCTCGATATAATGAAAAACCTCATGTCTATGTCCTTGGAGCAGGACATTGTTTTGACAGACACCATCATCGACAAGGAATACCAGCTTCCGACAGCGATAATTATCAAACCGGATTTTTCCAACAAAACAGAAATGCATCTGCTCGCCTTGCAGGACAGATTGAACCAAATCAATGTGGAACAATTCAAAGCGGGATATTACCCAAGTGTCCACTTGATGGGCGGTTACGGGCAACAAGCCCAGGGAGACGATCTTGACCAGGTTTTCAAGTCGGACTTCTGGTTCGGTTCAGCCTATTTGGGCCTGAAAGTCCGCGTTCCCATTTTTGATGGCTTTGCCAAAAAGTCCCGTATTTCTCAAGCAGAGGTGCAAATGCAACAATGGAAGCAGGACAAAACAACCACGGAACTTGCATTGAACCTTCAGTACAGACAAGCTCGGCAGCAGTTGCAATTGAACTTCAACAATCTCCAGTCTCTTGCCCAGAACAGCGCGGTGGCAGAAGAGGTCTATCGGCTTTCGCAAAAACGGTTTTCGGAAGGAGTTGCCAATATCACGGAACTGCTCTCTGCCGAAACTGTGATGCGGGAAACACAGACCAATTACCTCACGACATTGCTGCGAATTAAGTTATCTGAACTGGAACTGCTCAATGCTAAGGGAGAAATTTTGACACTCATCAAATAATTGAAATCAAAAAACAAGATTAATTAAATATGAAACAGGTTTTGAAAATCATCGTCACCCTTATAGTACTTGGAGCCATTGCTTACGGTATCTTTTGGCAACTGACCAAGAATAAAGAGACAATGGCGGAAGAGATAGAAATCTCCCGTACCCGCAACACCTATATCCCTGTCCGGGTAGCAGCGGTCAGTAAAAATTCTTTCAAAGAGGATTTTACGGTCAATGGCACTTTCCAGCCTTCCAAAGAAATGACATTGATGTCCGATGTAAATGGCAGGATTACCACACTAAATTTCGATGATGGCACTTATGTAAAAACGGGTAGCGTACTGCTCACCGTTGACAATGAGTTGATTCAAAACGAATTGGAATTACTAGGGCTCAACCTGAAAAAAGCGGAAAAGGATTTGCAACGCATGAAAAATCTCCTCGAAGAAGGAGGCGTAACAGAGGTGCAATTTGAAGAAGCCAAACTCGGACTGGACAACCTCAATGTGAAAATAAAATCTTTGAATAAAAGGCTGAACGATACTTATGTAAAAGCACCAATTTCTGGAACGATTGCCAATAGCAGGGTCGAAAAGGGGTCTTATATTGCTCCTGGGACACCTGTTGCAGACATTGTAAATGTGAGTACGATTTACCTAAATGTCTATCTCACCGAAGGGCAGGTCATCGCAGTTAAAAAAGGTCAAACGGTAAGTGTGACCGCTGATGTTTATCCAGACCGGGAGTTTACAGGGAAAGTCCATTATATCAATATTAAGGCGGATGAAACAAAGCGGTTTATGGTAGAAGTCGCATTAAATAACCCTTCTGGAACCTTGTTAAAAGCAGGTATGAACGGCAAGGCAGATTTTGTGACAAAAGAAAAAATAGCAGCATTGACCATTCCCCGAGCAGCATTTACCGGGAGTATCAGGGATGGGCAGCTATATGTTATAAAAGAAACTAAAGCCGAATTGCGAAAGGTGGAAATCGGAGAAACTTTTGGTGACCAAATTGAAATCATTGCGGGGCTAACCGAAGGAGAAACGGTGGTGCTGACAGGGCAAGTCAATCTAATTGACGGAGCAGAAGTGAAAATTCTCCAGTAAATCCCATTAAATTTTTTACAATAAAATCATGATTGAATTATCAATAAACCGTCCATCTCTTTTAGTCGTATTCTTTTCCATACTGGGAGTACTGGGAGTTGTCAGTTACAATAGCTTGAGTTATGAACTGATGCCTAAATTTTCGTCACCCATATTGACCATCACAACTTTTTATCCAGGGGCTTCTCCTTCTGAAGTAGAAAATTCGGTGACCAAAGAATTGGAAGATGCCATTTCGACGCTCGAAAAAATAACCGACATCCGGGCAACATCCATAGAGAGTTTTTCCATCGTCATCGTTCAGTTCGAGCAAGATGCCGAAGTTGATATGCTGATACAGGATGCTCAACGAAAACTGGATGGCATCGCCGCAGAACTGCCTGATGACGCTGACGCACCCGTTATTTCCAAGTTTTCTGCCGATGACTTTCCCATCATGTCCGTTGGGGTTACTTCCACGGAGACAAGCGGAGATTTTTACGACCTTATGGAAGACAGGATAAAGCCCCTTTTATCAAGCATAACGGGAGTCGGCGAGGTCAATTTATTAGGCGGACAAGAAAAAGAAATCCGGGTCAATGTAGAGAAAGACAAGATGGAGCAATATGATATTTCCATATTGCAAGTGGTACAAGCGGTTAGGGCATCCAACCTCGATTTTCCTACCGGGAAAATCAAGAACGACAATCGCCAAATTCTCATTCGATTGGCAGGTAAATTCCAGTCGCTTGAAAATTTGCGCCAGTTAGTAGTTACTACAAACAAAAATGGGGTGCCAGTAAGGCTTTATGAAATTGCCGAAATCCAAGATACCCAAAAAGAGATTGAAGACCTCAATCGGGTGGATATGAAAAGTTCCATCGGATTGAGTATCGTAAAACAATCGGATGCCAATGCGGTAGATGTCAGCGAGTCTATTCTAAACAAACTGAGCGAACTGGAGGAACGATATACTGATATAAATCTTGAATTTTCTGTATCCAGAGATGCTTCCGAATTTACCCTGGAAGCAGTAACAGCGGTTCAGCACGACCTCATATTGGCTATTGTATTGGTTGCCTTGGTGATGTTGTTTTTCCTACATAGTTTCAGGAATGCCCTCATCGTGATGGTGGCCATTCCGGCATCGCTTGTTTCAGCGGTCATTGCCATGTATGTGTTGGGATATACCTTCAACCTGATGACCCTACTTGCCATGTCTTTAGTTATCGGTATTTTAGTAGATGATTCTATTGTGGTATTGGAAAATATATTCAGGCACCTGGAAATGGGGAAAAGCAGGAAGCAGGCAGCTATTGATGGCAGCAAAGAAATATTCATTACCGCCTTGTCCATTACCGCAGTTTTGGTAGTGGTGTTTCTGCCCCTTGTCATTGCAGGTGGGATAGTGGGAAATATATTGAGGCAGTTCTCGGTAGTGGTGGCTATTTCCACAGCATTGAGCCTGTTGGTTTCCTATACCCTTGCCCCGGCTTTGGCTGCCTATTTTTCAAGGTTGGAAACATTCAAAGAGAAAAGTATCAGTGGTTTCATCTTTGGAAATTTCGAAAAAGGAATTAAACGCCTTTCCAACACCTATGGTGGCTGGCTCGCTTGGACACTGAGACATAAAACGATTACGCTGACCATAATTGTAGGGTTATTTTTCAGTTCTTTCCTTCTTGTTACAAAGGGATATATCGGCACCTCATTTATTAATTCGGGCGACCGTGGTGAATTTATCGTCCAACTCGAACTGGCAAAAGACGCAACCGTTCTTGAAACCAACCGAGCCTGCCAGATAGCCGAAGAACATTTGCTTTCCCATCCGGACATTACTGGTATATTCACTATGGTAGGACGGAAAACGGGCATGATTAGCGGAGGGCAAAAAAGCCCAAACCTTGCCGAATTGGCAATTAAATTAAAAGATAAAAATGAACGGAATATCCCGACTGCCATTTTAGCCATTCAAATGCGAAACGAATTGGAAGCCATCCTACCTGGAGTTGAAGTAGCTTCTTCTGAAGTGAGCTTCATGGGAAGTGCAAATGATGCACCCATACAGGTTGTCATCGGAAACACAGACTACCAAACCGCTATTGACTATAGTAAGCGGGTTTTGAAAAAACTGCAAACCATCGAAGGCGCACTTGAGGCTGAACTTTCATTGGAGGAAGGAAACCCCGAAATTAAAGTGGAAGTTGACAGAAGCAGGCAGGCTGAACTGGGGCTGAACATCGGCACCGTAGGGGCAACCTTACAAACGGCTTTTAGCGGCAATACCGATTCTCAATTCAGGCGTGATGGCAAGGAGTACGATATAAATATTCGCTTCGATGCCTTCGACCGAAACGACCCGACTGATATAGCCACCCTCTCCCTGATGAACAACAAGGGCAAATTGGTGAGACTCAATCAATTTGCCACTATTGAACAAACTACTGGCCCGGCCCGTCTGGAACGACTTAACAGGATACCTGCTGTTACCGTAAATTCAAAAGTGTTGGGCAAACCCTCCGGCACCGTTGGTGCTGAAATACAACAATGGGTTGCAGAAAATCCACCTCCGCCAGGCACAGTTATTACATACGATGGGGACTTGCGCCGCCAATCGGATTCTTTTGGCAGTTTGGGTACGGCTTTTCTTGTGTCTTTTATTTTTGTCTATTTGATTTTGGTTGCCCTGTACGATTCTTACGCTTATCCTTTTGTTGTAATGTTCTCTATTCCAGTAGGCATTTGTGGGGCTTTATTGGCATTGGCACTTACGATGGAATCGCTCAATATTTTTTCTATTCTTGGCATTATCATGCTCAATGGATTGGTTTCCAAAAATGCCATCCTTTTGGTGGATTTTGCCAATCAAGCCAAAAGAGAAGGTCTTGAAACTGGCAAAGCACTTATTCAGGCGGGAATTGTCCGGCTTCGCCCCATCCTAATGACCACCCTTGCCCTGGTAGTAGGAATGACACCGATTGCACTTGCAAGTGGCCCTGGGTCAGAATGGAAAAACGGGCTCGCATGGGCACTTATCGGGGGGTTAATCAGCTCCATGATTTTGACTTTGTTCCTGGTGCCTGTACTGTATCAGATAGTGGATAATATCAAAGACTTTTTCAGCCGCCAGAATGGAAAGAAGGAGAGCAATAAAAATTCAACCTCTACTTCCGTTAGGTATCCCGAAACAAACCTAATAAGTGATGAAATATAAAACCTTGCTTATCTCACTGCTTACGGTCTTTCTTTGGACTTGCAAGGAGGAACACCCCGCCCAAGTGGAAGAAGTAGTACGCCCTGTACGTTTCGGTAAAGTCAGGATAATCAAAAACCCAAATAGGCAGACATTTTCGGGAATTGTGAAATCGGCCAAAGAAGCAACCCTGGGCTTCAAGGTGCCGGGGGCCATTGGAAGTATCACGGTGAAACTGGGAGAAAAGGTGGAAAAGAGCCAACTCTTGGCAACTCTGGAAGCAGGAGACTTCCAGACCGAACACAAGATCGCTTTGGCAAATGCCCAAAAAGCAGAAGTAGAGGTCTACGCTGCTATTTCAAAGTTGGCCACCAGTAAATCAAACTACGAACGAATAGAGAAACTCTATGAGATGAACAGTGTGACAATAGCCGAATACGAACAGGCCAAGGCCGACCATGAAATTGCTGGATCAAGCTGTTCTGCTGTCCGGGAACTGCTGGTCCTTGCCGAAAAACAAGTGGAAGCCGAATGGAATCGGGTGGGCTATTCCAAGCTGGTGGCCCCTTTTTCAGGTATTATCACAGCCATACTTCACGAGGAAAACGAAACGGTTGGCATAGGTGACCCAATCATAAAATTGAATTCAGAAGACCAATTGGAAGCCAATATCTGGCTGACGGAAGTATTCATACACTATGTCAGACAGGGACAGGAGGTAGATATTCGGCACGTCTCGTTTCAAGACGAAGGGCTAAGCGGCAAGGTACATGAAGTTGGTTTTAGTACTGAAGGCACTTCGACCTTTCCGGTAACTGTCCTAATAGCAGGACAAAGCAAACAAATTCGACCGGGCAGCATAGTGGACATAACCTTAGATTTTAACGAACATGTTGAAAAGCAGGATTATTTGGTAGCTTCAAAAAAAGGGGTAGGGGGTACGGCAAGCCATCATTTTGCCTTTCTGCTAAAACCAAGCGGTGAGATCTATGAAGTCAAGAAACAGCCAGTATCAATTGGTACTGCGTTTTCCGAGGACATTGAAATAACGAAAGGTTTAAAGGATGGTGATTTAATTGCTACAGCCGGATTAAATTCATTGAAAGAAGGCATGCGGGTAAAGCTTCTAATAAAATAAGTATTAAATCAATTATGTTATAACTATGGTAAGAATTCTATTCCCTACTGATTTTTCTCCTCCTTCGTCGAATGCTTTCCGCTATGCTTGCGGCTTGGCCAAATTGATAAATGGGAAGATAAATGTTGTATTTATCTACCGTTCAGAAACAATGGGAGGGAGCATGTTGAGCCTAAAAGATATAAAGAATACAGAAAAAGTTGTCCGCAAGAATTTTTTTGATAAAATGGATGTTTTTATAGGAAAAGAAAACGAGGGAATTGTTTCCGGCAAAAAGATAATCTTCGGAGATTCCGTTGCCGAGGGAATCGTAAACTCGGTGTCGGCATTGACTGCACACCTCATTGTAATGGGCATAAATAGCACCCATAATCTGCTGGAAAAGATGTTCGGCAGTATAACATCCGATGTAATTTTGAAATCGCCCGTTCCCCTGTTCATAGTTCCCGAAAAGGTAACTTTCAAAACCATCAAGAAGCTGGTTTTTGCAACCGATTTTGAAAAAAAGGAGAAAGGAATCTGGATGAAATTGGATAAATGGGCTGACAGCTTTGGCGTTTCGGTGGAAGTGGTTCACGTTGGAAAAAACAAAGGGTATTCAAGGGCATCGGACGACTTCGAAAAATTTTACAACAAACACGGGGGTGTCCAGTTGATTGACGCACCTACCGTTTTGGAGGGTTTGAACAACTACCTACTTGACCGTCATGCAGATATTTTAGCCTTGTTCAAGCCCAGACGGGGATTTTTCGAAAAACTGGCAAAACCCAGCCGAAGCCGAAGCATTTTATTTGAGGCATGTTTACCAATTCTTGTTTTGACAAATAGTCCAATAGAAATATAAACAATCTGGTTTGGAAGAACAATTATCACAACTATTCGAATCACCGATGAAAATTATCGGCGAGGTGGACAAAACATTTACCTATCTGCTCAACAGGCAGATAAAGAAACACGGGCTTGACCTGACAGCAGAGCAATGCTGTGTGCTGTTTTGTTTGTGGAAAAATGATGGACTAAACCAAAACGAAATTGCCGAACAGACATACAAAGATAAAACCACCATATCCCGTCATATTCATCATTTGATGGAAAAAGGATTTGTCAAAAGAGCTATCTTGGAAAGTGACAAAAGGAACAGGCTTATCTTCCTGACCAAATCCGGTAAAGAACTGAAAAGCATTACCCTGGAGATTATCAAAGATGTTGAATCAAAAATTTATATCGGAGTATCCAATGATGAACAACAGGTTTTTATGTCAATATTAAACCGGGTCATCTGCAATTTACAAACAGGATAGCCAGTTTTTTGACAAAAAAAAGAAACTGTTTGACCTCTTACATTTGCTATTAAATCATTTTGAAATGGAAAAAATCACAGGTAAAACCAAAGATGTTGGTCATCAATTTGGAATTAGGAAAACCTTTTCACTTCCGCTTGAAAAAGCATGGGATTTCTTGTTTTCCAATAAAGGTATTTGCCTTTGGCTTGGCGAATTAGAGGAAGAACTCGAATTCAAGAAACCGTTCAAGACAAAAGAAGGGGTTGAGGGATTTGTCCGTGTTTTTAAAACTTATTCCCATATTCGGATAAACTGGAAAAAGAAAAAATGGGACAATATGTCCACCGTTCAACTAAGGCTAATTCGTCAAGGAGAGAAAACAACGATTAGTTTTCATCAGGAAAAATTATTGGACAGTGGACAACGGGAGGAAATGAAAGAGTACTGGAATAGTGTAGTAGAAAAACTATCCAAAAAATTAATAACGTCAAATCGGCAGTAAAAGAAACACAAAACAATTTAATGAAAGAACAAGATAAAACCCCAAACCCTTTTTTCAAACAACTAATGGAGGAGGAAATACCTTTGCACAAATTCCTCGGCATTGAATTATTGGAAATGAAGCAAGGGTATGGAAAAGTAAGGGTTCCATTTCGCAACGAAGTAATGGGTGATGTCCGCCGTCGCCGTTGGCATGGTGGTATTATTGCTACCGTCATGGATTCTATTGGCGGCTTTGCCGCAGGTACTCATTTAACTTCATTTGAAGATAAAATTGCGACTATTGACATGAGAATCGACTACCTCCGTGGAGCTAAAGATAGTGCAATAATTGTGGATGGAACCGTATTGAGAGTTGGCAACAGGACTGTTGTTACCACGATG
>Ga0070726_10002791_pt1 | contig 15398 bp, 14 predicted proteins | sample tdAd471_FD_67275 | JGI IMG/M metagenome (GOLD analysis project Ga0070726, IMG submission 67275) | Marine sediment microbial communities from the Atlantic coast under amendment with organic carbon and nitrate - tdAd47.1 | ecosystem: Environmental > Aquatic > Marine > Coastal > Sediment | place...
GTGGTGCTGCCGTTGTTGATTATTCAGCAGAGTGCATTGATGCGGCGGGAGGAACTGCGTGAGTCTGACAACGAATATCTGCTGGAACTGTATGAGAAGATAATCGTCCGCTCACTGTATGGCAATATTAACGCTTCGCGGAATTCCGCCTGAGCAGGCCTTGGTAAAAGGAGCAGTCATGTCAGCTGTCGAGTTTAACCATGAGCAGAAATCCATGCTGTTGAATAAATTGAAAACTTACTGTAGTGATGAATTGGGATTCGAGCTGGGGCAATTTGATGCGGAGTTTCTGTTGGATTTTATTGCCAGGGAAATGGGCAATCATTTCTACAACCAGGGCTTGCGTGATGCCCAGGTAGTTATGCAGAGTCGTGTTGATGCCATAATGGAGTCAATTGACGAGATTGAAAAACCGGTCTGACCGGATTTACCCGTTGCCTTGGTGGTGGCAACTTACATTCAATGGAAAAAACACACTGAACCTTACGATTGGCAACTTGGTTTTAAACCATATTGACAATGGAGGTTAGCCGATAAGTCCAGTGCTTCAAGCTGGCCCCGGGTTGCTGGCGTTTTCAGTTTCTTTCGCAGACTGATCCCGGCGCTGCTGCTTTATTATCTCGTCCTGGGCCGAACCCTGGCCGCCTACCCAGTTTTCCATCAATGCACAGGTCACCATGTCACCTGTTACATTAATTGCAGTACGGCTCATATCCAGGATACGGTCAACTCCCATGATCAACGCGATACCTGATGGCGGAATACCGATGGTTCCAAGCACCATGGAAAGAATCACTATGCCTACCCCGGGTGTTGCCGGTGATCCAATTGAAGCGCCTACTGCCATGGCAACCACCAGCGCCATACTGCTCCACCCCAGTTCGATGCCGTAAACCTGGGCCAGAAAGACTGTCGCAACGCTCTGGTACAGCGCTGTTCCATTCATGTTGATAGTGGCACCCAGGGGAATGACAAACTGAGAAATAGAAGGGCGAACACCAAATTGTTCTTCGACAGTCTTGATGGACAAGGGCATAACTGTGGCGGAGCTGGAAGTGGAAAAAGCCAGTAGCAAAACATCTCTAGACTTGCGCAGGAATTGCAGGGGTTGCTCCTTTACAACTATTCGCAGAATCACCAGGTACACAACCAGTAATATCAGCAAGCCGAGCAATACTGTCGCCACGTAGATTGCCATACCGAGCAAGGCCCCTATGCCAATCTTGGTGGTTAGCTGGGCCATTAAACCGAACACGGCAAGCGGCGCAAGCCTCATGGCCCAGCGCACCACTGTCATGCAGACTTCCTGCAAAGAGCCCAGTAAGTCCAGCATTGGCTTGGCCTGTGACGGCAACATGGAGACCAAGGCAATGCCAAAAATCACTGAAAAGATCACGATCTGTAACATCTGGCCTTCCACCATGGCATCCAATGGGTTGCCCGGAAGCAGCCCGAGTACCGCATCCGGCAGGTCAACTATGCTAGGGGGGGTCGGTGTATTACCAGGGGTCAATATACTGCCCTGGGCAGGCTGTAACCCGGTCATGGATTTGCCCGGATTTATCAGCCCGGCAACCACCAGCCCGATGACAGACGCCAGGGCTGTGGTGGCGGCGAAAAACAAGGTGACTCGAATACCAAGCTTTTTCAACTGCTCGACGTTCTCGCTGGCTGCCAGCCCGCGAATGACGGAGGCCACCACCAGCGGAATGACAATCATCTGAATTGTTGCCAGAAACAGGCGTCCCGGGAACGCCAGCCAATTGCCGATCGTTATTCCGGTAGTAGGCTCTACCAGCCCTGCTGATGGGCCGAGCAGGGCACCGGTACTCAGGCCCAGTGCCATGCCTACCAGTACTTTGGCCCACAGGCGGCCCTGGACCAGGCCGGTCAGCTGGCTGCTTAGTCGTGCCAGCGACCTGGGTTGAAGATACTCGAGTGCATGTAAAGGGCCCTTGTTCATAAAATCCTATCTAAATAAATCGTAATCACCGACTTTTGGGAAGACTGAAAATTGTCATAAGGATACCGAAACCGTGCTACTTCGGCGTTAACGGGTGAATGCCCGAAACTGTGTGCATTTTGTGGCAGATGCGTGATCTTGAGAAATATTTACTTATCCCTCAGGTAATCAACTGCACCTACAATACCGTCAGCTACCCGTCTTGTTGTTGAGTCTGGAAGAGGGACTTTCCACCCACCATTATGTTCCTGTAACCGGACGCTGTCCTTGTCGAATATCAATCCAAAAGGATTTTCTTCAGCGTGGCCAGGTATCCGTATGTGCTGGACAAAATCCTCTGGATGTGGGATCTATCATTGCAACATGAGGCATCGGCCTCGATAGAGTTACGGCTGCTCGTTACTGAGGTGGGTCAGTGAACTGGCGTGTTGTTCCCAGTTCTGGCCATCGAATTCTGTAATTAAAACTTTAGACGGTTGGGGTTTCAAACACCGTACATTAACCGAGTATCCGTCTGGATTGGATCGCGGTATATAAAAGGATTTAATACCGCAGATAGTACAGAATAAATGTTTTGCGGTTGCGGTGTTGAATGTATAGGTCTGCAATTTGTCGCTGCCATGCAGAAGTTTGAAATTCGCTCGGGGTACTATCAGGTGCAGGAATCCGCTCATGCTGCAAATTGAACAGTTACATTCCTGGCACTCAACTTCCTCGGGCCCAAGGACTTCGAACTGCACTGCGCCACAATGGCAGCTTCCCTGATAAACCATGCGGAGCCTCTACGAAATATTTATAAACTATGAGTATACAAAAAAGGCGCCAGGTGGCGCCTTTTTTAATCCAATTAACTGGTCAGTACTCGTCATATCCTTCTGTCAATTCGATTCGCACACCTGCGGGGTCGATGATATAGGCGATTTTAAGTCCCACGGCTGGAACTTCGCGATATTCAACGTCGAACTCTATACCTTTAGCCTTGAGCTCTTCGCAGAAGGCTTGCAAATTGTCAATTTCAAATCCTATGTGGTCGAGGGAAGAACCTCGGGTGGGCAACCTTGGCTCCGCCGAGCCGCCAAAGCTGAGGTTTATCCCTGGGACGTTGGTGGTAGTTTCGATGCTGCCGCGGGGACGAATCTCAAGCCCGAAAATGTCGACATACCAGTCCAGCAGTTCACGATATTGTGCAGTGCGAAAATGTATGTGCATTCCAGTAACTTCCTTATTCAGGTACTGCTCCTCCTGCAGTTCAACATAAACATCGTCAGGCATCATGATATAGGCATTGTTCTGGCCTTCGGCGCCGGTAAATTCACTTTCCACCTCATAGCCTGCGGCCCGCCACTTGGCCAGAAAATCGGCCATGTTTCTAACTTTAAAGCCAAAGTGATCCATAACGGTTCCACGGGAACCGCCAGTGGGCTCCCGTTCAGAAAGGGCCACCAGCATGTTGGGTAGACGTACTGCGGTTAATGGGCCTTTTTGCACCACTACGCCGCCAAAATGTTCAACCCAGAGGCGTTTGTGCAGCTCTATGTCGGTAACATTGAGGTGCACGTGACCGTAGGTCAACCCGGCAGCATTGGGTACAGCCAGTTGCGCTGAAGCTGCAGCACTGACCAGCAAAGAAACTAGAAACAAGGTGGTAGTAAGCGATCGGAACATGTCAGGTCTCCTCGTACCATCAAAGCGCGGTACTCTTATTTCTGCTGAGGATATAGGTAGATGCACAGTTCGTCCACTGTCAATAGTCCTCAGAAGGAGCTGGCAGTGAGTTTTAAGGTAGCGACTGTCAATAGACAAGGTTATTCAGGTAATATGAGCGGGATAAGTTGCTCGTAGAGTCTCTAACCTGCGTGCAGCGGTTGATTCCGGCTTACTGCCAACTGCGTAATCTGCCGACATCACCAGGTGCTGACTATAACAATATAACTGACGAGGAGTTGGATTATGAACGAGAATCTGGAGGCCAGTGAAAGCAACAGGTCCATGCCGACTTTATTACTGAATTCTACCGCGGCGGCAATAGTCTTGCTGGGTTTGGGCCTGACCCTTTATGTACTGACTGCACCCCTTGGTGTTTGGTTGGGCATGTGGGATTTCCGCCAGGGGTTTGCGATACTGCGTAATGCCGAACCTTATGCGTTGTGGATCGCTGGTGTAGGTGCCGTGGTAACCATTGCCGGATTGTTAGGCATGTTTAAATTCAATCTGGGCAATAATAGCAAGCTTATGTGGCTGGCTCTGGTTGCTACTGTCCTTACATTCACTGCGTATCAGTTGCCAAGAGTTTACGGGTATCAGGGCGGATTGCCTCCAATTCACGACGTTGCCACTGACACGGATAATCCCCTGAATTATGTAGCTATCGCACCGCTGCGTGCCGACGCGCCGAATAGTATGGTTTACGGTGAAAGTCAACGCATGACGCGAGAAGAACATGCCCAGGCACAGCGGCAGGCCTATCCCGACATTGTTACCCAGCGATTCAGTGAGCCGGCCGAGGAAATTTTCGATCGTGCTGTTGCTGCTGTTGAAGATTTGGGGTGGGAACTGGTTGCTGCGGTGCCCGCTGATGGCAGAATTGAAGCGACAGACACCACATTCTGGTTTCAATTCAAGGACGATGTAGTTATTCGGATTGAGCGTCAGGGTAATGAAACAGTATTGAACGCCCGGTCACTTTCCAGAGTGGGGGGCAGTGATTTCGGTAAAAATGCCCAGCGTTTGCGTGATTTATTTGCCCGCTTATAAAACCATTAACGACACTGGCTGCCCAGTTTTCGAAGCTGGGCCAGCCAGGCCTGCCGACGCTGATCCGAAACACCTTCGACTAATCCCAGCAAAGTTTCCCGCACTGGGTTGATACCCGAGAACTTAAGTATATTGCGTTCCAGGCTTTTCAAGCTGTGTGCCCGGTAATACCAGCGGTAGAATAAAGCTGGCATCCCCATGGTAACTACAATTCGACAACTTTTACCTTTAAGTTTCTGCTGCGGCCAGGCATTCTTTTGCTCTGCTTTCTGTAGTGCTATGCCGGGCCGGAACACTTGCTCAATAAAGGCTTTCATCAGTGCTGGCATGGTGCCAAGCCACAGCGGATAAAAGAAAACCAGATGTTCTGCCTGCTGGATTAATCTGGCAGCCTCCTCCAGGCTTTGAGGCAAGTCTCCTTCCCAATCTTCTCGGCTGCGCAACCAGGGGAAATCGAGTTCCGCCAGATTAATACTATCGATCTTATGACCCGCTGAACTGGCTCCCTCACGATAGGCTTCTTCCAGTGCGTGACAGAAATGTCCGCTGGAATTGTCAGGATGACCTTGAATGGTAACTATCTGGTTCATTGCCGCCTGATCTCTAGGTAGATGCGGTCCTGCACCTATGCAGTCAGAGTTGATTATTCTGACATGGCTTTGATGCTCGCCCAAACCTATACCGGCTGCACCTTTGTCCTGGGTCATTTTTTATTGAATTGGATAAAAGGCAGGTTTGCAAACCTCTGCACCGTTGGCAATGGTATGCCAACCTTTGACATAGATGACAATTTTGTCTGCCAATAATTACAAATTGCGCCAGGATAATGCTTATAGAGCTCTTATTTGAGCCACTTATTCACTAAAAAGACTTAAATATCAATGAGATAAAAATTATCTAGCAAGTTGGCACGGGTCCTGCAATTTATACCAGTGTAGTAATGGTGCTTTGGGAAGCAATATTGGAGTAGGGTTGGCGGAATTACGTAGTCGCTGACTGGCAGTTCCCGGAGTTGCTGACCAAGGCACCACCCGAGATTCCTGCACTCGCGGAGGTAACTTAAGACAAGCTTGACAGGGGCTGGCGGTGAGTAGCAATGTAGACGCTGAAGTAGCCCCTGTATTTTTTACGAGGAGATTACGATGATACATATTAAGAACATGCTTTTAATGATGGTTGTCCCCGTGGTCACGCTTTTGGTGTGTTGGTTAATCTGGAGCATGATTATCTGAGTGGTTCATGGTAAAAAGCACATCCACTTTGCAATGGTGAGCGCTGCTAACTATTTATGAATTCAGCTATATGCGAGGCGTTGGCAAGTTTTTTTGCCAACCCCGCACCCGAGGCTCGCCGGGTATTTCACGGCCGAGGCCATATGCACCCCGGTCAAGAGCACATCAACATTGATTGGTATCCCCCGGTTCTGCTGGTCACTGCTCATGAATTGATTGCGGAACTTGAAGATCTGGTCGCGCACCTGCAACAGCATGACCTTCATGCTCAAGTTCAATCGGTAGTGTTACAGGAGAGGTTTAAGCAGGGTGCTCCTGCCCGGGTAGTGTGGGGAGACTCCATTGCTTCATGCGTTGTGTTGGAGAACGGGCTACGATTTGAAGTGCATCCTGGCGCACAACAAAATGCTGGCCTGTTTTTGGACATGCGACCGTTGCGTCAATGGCTGAGCACTAATAGCCAGGGGCGCAATCTACTGAATCTGTTTGCCTATACCTGCTCTCTCTCGGTGGCGGCAATGGCAGGTGGCGCCAGTCATGTCACCAATGTCGATATGAGTAAAACCAGCATTAAGTGGGGGCAGTTAAATCACCGCATTAATGCTCAGCCACTTCACAAAGTGACGTCTATCCCCCACAACTTATTCAAGTCCTGGGGTCGTATCCGACAATTTGGTCGTTATGACATTATTATCTGTGATCCTCCCAGCCGTCAGCGCGGAAGCTTCGACGTGGAGAAAAATTATCCGGCTGTGATCAAGAAAATATCAGGGCTTGCCAATGACGGAGCGGATATATTTGCTACCTTGAACAGCCCTTACCTGGACAGAGATTTTCTGCTACATCGATTCCAGCGCTATGAGCCAGGCTGCCGTCTGATTGGCGATTTCCCTGCATCGCCTGAGTTTGTAGACAAGTACCCGGAACGGGCTTTGAAAATTTGCCATTTCCGCTACCGTTGACATCACTCATGCCCGATACTCAGAATTCGTCACTCAGGCTGCAACCGGATACTTTTGCGGACGCTAGTTGGCCGACCTTGACATGGGACGCGTACGAACACCGTGGTACTGCTGGTCGGTGACCGGATCGAGCCACTCAACATCACCTTCGTAAATAGTGAGTTGATGCGCGTCGATATCCGGGTGGGCACCATGCCAGTGCTCAATTCCCGCCGGCGTCCAGAATGGTTCGCCAGGTTGAAATTCCTCAATCGCACGCCCACGTATCTGATGTAAACCTACACCTTCCTCGATCATCAAAAGCTGGCCCCAGGAGTGAGAATGCCAAGAGGAACGTACGCCGGCTGGAAACAGTATACGAATACTACGCATATCAGGAGCCTGGCTGACTACTGGTGAACCGCCTTGAAAATTACTCGACTGGGCAGATGAATTTTCCGAAACGGTGCTGAGTACCAATAGCCCCAGCGCTACAACAATAGCGACTGAAACTATACCCTCTACCCAGCCCCTCAGTAGTGATTTACTTGACATGTTGCCCTCCACGATGTGATTTTTGTTGCGATAAGGGAGACTATAGAGTCTGCTGAATCAAAGTCAACAGTCGGGGCCGCTCCAGGCCAGGCGAAGGTGTCACTTGACAAACTGCCTGGCATACTGGAATGCTTGGCTCCCGGAATGACGCTGAAGAAAAATAATTTACTAACCATGCTGGCACCAAAGTTTTCCATTTTCCCCGCCTGGATCGCTCGTGGCTTAATCGGCAAGTCGAGTAGATTATCGCTGTGTATTTTGATTACGATACTGAGTACGGGTTCTTCTTTTCTTCATGCCCAGATAAGCAATCCACTGGAAAACGATTCCCGCGCCGCCAGAGCCGGGGGAGTTTTGTTCAGGTCTCAGTGCGCCACCTGTCATGGTGCCGACGCCGGTGGCATTCAGGGAATAGATGCGCCTGATCTCAGGCAGTTGTGGTCGGTTGGCGAGCGCAGTGACGAACAGGTTTTCAACACCATCAAAAATGGTGTGTCTGGAAGCATCATGCCGGCCCATCCGTTTCCCGATACCGAGATATGGATGCTGGTAACCTATTTGCAGAGTGTGGCACCTGTTGTCGAGTCTCTGGCTCCTGACGGCAACGCCAGCCAGGGGCGCGCTTTATTTACCAGTCATTGTAGTGAATGTCATAGCATAAGCGGTAGCGGAGGGACACTGGGGCCGGACTTGTCTCTGGTCAGTCGCAGTCGTTCCCGTCAGGCCCTGGTAAATGCGGTTCGCAGCCCCAGCCAGGCTATTGCCTCCGGTTTTAAGCCGGTTAACTTGATGACTGCGGATAATCAGGCTGTAACCGGTGTTATTAAGAGTGAAGATGCGTTTTCCATTCAGGTTATGGATACCAACCAGAACCTGCGGGGCTTTCAAAAATTCGCGTTGCGCAATTTGGAATACCCGGTTGCGTCATTGATGCCGGTTTTCGATCAAGCCAGGCTGTCTGACCAGGAGTTGGAAGATATCCTGAGTTTCCTTGCTACGCCGCAGAATAATTGACAGCTAACAAAAATTTTCGCGAATGCGTATTGTGACAAAAAATCCCCATCAGCAAGAGGCAAAAGTTATGACAGCACAGCAACGCGCGGGTAAACAGTTACTGGTGTTAGCCGCTGTCATCTTCTTGTGGCCGGCCACGTCTATGGCGCAGTCCAGCCAGACTGACAATGGTCCAGACTATAACGATATCTTGCAAGGCTTCGCTGATCCAGAGCGCTGGTTAACCTACTCCGGGGACTACAGTGGCAAGCGCCACAGTCCATTGACCCAGATAGCCCCAGATAATGTTGGACAATTGCGTCCGATCTGGACGTTTCAAACTGGCACTACCACTCGTGGCAGGGGATTTGAAACTACGCCCTTGGCAGATAACGGAATTCTCTATGTCACCGGGTCTAATAATTACGCCTGGGCAATAGATGCCCGGTCCGGCCGGGCTTTCTGGCAATATCGGCGCAATCTTCCCGATGATCTTACTTATGGATCAAGCGCGCCGGTCAACCGCGGATTCGGCATGCTTGGCAATCAGTTGTTTATGGTCACCCTGGATGCTCATCTGCTGTCATTTGATCGTCGTAATGGGCAGATTCTGTGGGATGTCGAATTGGCGGATTACAAGGTTGGCTATGCAGCCACCTTGGCGCCGCTGGTTATCGACAACAAGGTGATTGTGGGCATTTCCGGCGGCGAATATGCGACCCGTGGTTTTATTGATGCCTATGACCCGGTCACCGGTGAGCGTCTGTGGCGCTTTCATTCCATCCCTGGGCCTGGGGAGCCTGGCAGTGAAACCTGGCCAGATGACGCCGAGGTCCTGGCAAAAGGTGGTGGTGGAACCTGGATGAACGGTAGCTACGACCCGCAATTGAACTTGATCTATTGGGGAGTAGGTAATCCCAACCCGGATTATTTTGGCGACATCAGGCCAGGCGACAACTTGTATTCAAACTCGATCGTGGCGTTGGAGGCTGATACTGGGCAACTACGCTGGCATTACCAGTTTACTCCCCACGACATCAATGATTGGGATTCCAATCACATGCCGGTACTGGCTGACATCGACTGGCAGGGCTTGCCCCGGCGGGTGGTAATGGTAGCCAATCGCAATGGCTTTTTTTACGTGCTGGATCGCGTCAATGGTGAGTTATTGCTGGGAAAACCATTTACAGCAACCACCTGGGCGCGAGAACTGGATGACAATGGCAGGCCCGTTGTATTAAATGACGGCAGCCAGGGTTGCCTGCCGGATCCGTGGGGCAGTACTAACTTCATGCCACCCTCGTTCTATCCTGGACTGGATCTGTTTTTTATCACCGCAAGGGAAACCTGCGCGACCTTTGTCCCCGAGGAGCCGCAATACATTCCGGGGCGGCAGTCTACTGGTGGGGTGGTGCTTATCGACAGCGAACAGGGATACGGGGCATTGCGCGCTGTGGATATACACAGCGGTGATTTGAAGTGGGAATTCACCTACCCTTCACCTACCTTTGGCGGCATCATGACTACCGAGTCAGGATTGGTATTTGCTGGCGATCACGAAGGCAATTTCATGGCATTTAATGCCGAAACCGGCGAAAATCTCTGGCATTACCAGACTGGTTCTCGAATCTGGGGTGCGGCACCGATGACATTCATGTTGGACGGCCGACAAATCGTGATGATTCCTTCTGGCACAACTCTGACAGCTTTTGCCTTGCCCGAATCGCAATAGTTGCAACGGCTGCCTTCGGGTTTCGCGGTGTTATCGGCCCGCGGCTTCCCGTCCGATGCTCAGTGCTCTGCTGGCGCCGGAAGATAATCCACCGTCTGCTCCCACGGTGACAAATCGAAATCCTTCTTCGACACGCTGTTGCACGGTGTTGGCATTAGTGGTTATTGCACAGGGGACGTCGTTTTCCAGGCAGGCGGCCAACACGGTTTGAATAGCTTCTTCGACTTGTGGCGCTGCCGGACTTGCATAGCCCATGGAGGTGCTTAGATCCGAGGGTCCAATAAAAATCCCCCCCAGCCCCGGCACAGCAATGATTTCATCGATATTGGCTACGCCATCTGGTGATTCGATAAACATAATGGCCAGTAACTCGCCCTGGGGGTCAAGGGGCCAGACATCGGCGCGGGCATGGTAATCTGAAATTCCCCAATACCACATGGCATTGGAGGGATTGCGTCCGCGCAGGCCAGCAGGTTCAATATCCGGCGCGTCATTGTATTGTGGGTAGCGCGTTGCTCTGACCGCAAGTTCCGCCTGCTCCCGGTTATGTATGGCAGGGAACATGATGCCATAGACCCCTACGTCCAGTACTTGTTTAGCCTGGGCTATCAGTTCTTCGGCACCGCCTGCCGCAGGTACGCGCACAAATGGCACAACATCGGGTTGTAAATTTCCCTTTTCAACAATAGTGCGCTTGTCGGTCATTCCAAGCAGGAACTGGCGCAGTCGCTCGACATCAAAGGGTGCGTGTTCCATGTCGATCATGATGAAGTCAAGGCCGGAAGACGCCATTGAGCGGGCGTTATTCAGCGAATAATCGAAAGACAGCAGGCCGAATGCCGGTTGTTGATTTTCGAACAGCTCAATCAGTTTGTTAATCCTGGTGCCTTGCTGAGCAAAGACCGCTACAGGCGCACTGAGAGCTGCCAGCAGTGCCAGAAAAGTGAGTCGTCTTAATTGGTAGTTGTGCATATTGATTCCATTTATTGTTGTTAGTGAGACGAAAACCCTCACTTTGTTGGTAGATTGTGTCGAAAATCCCTTGCCAAAGATAGATTGGGCTACCATCGCAGAATCACCGGGTTGAGTGCAAGGCTACTTAATGAGCCAGCAAGTGAAACCACTATTTTATCCATGTAATTGCTAATAATAGGAGTGATTTTTTGGACATTGGCCCGGAATATACTTATTCTAAACAGGCTTGTACGATTGCGATAGAAGCTTCAGGCTGATGTCCTGAACCCATACAGGTTCATTATTAGAATTTACCGTTCCTGTTAGTCTTGAGAATATAAAAAATAGGGAGTCTGAGATGCGTGCCAAAACCCTTCTCACCATTATTGCTCTTTCGGTTCCACTCATTGCGTTGGGCCAGGCCCATGATGCCAGTGTCGCCAATCACCAGCCGCATTACTATGACATAACGGATTACGGTATAGATCCGCAAAATGTCACCTATGCCGATCATATCGCTCCAATTCTGCAGCGCAGCTGTCAGAGTTGCCACCGCCCTGGTGGCGGTGGCCCAATGTCCTTGTTGAGCTTCGATGAGGTGCAACCCTGGGCCGCCATTATCATGTACAGAACGGCAATTCGTGATCGCATGGGGGCCATGCCGCCGTTTTTCCTGGAAAAAGATATTGGCATTGACGGCTTTAAAGAAGATTCATCTTTATCTGATCTCGAGCTGGCCATGATTCAGGCCTGGGCCAGCAATGGGGCGCCACGCGGTAATCCGGCGAATGAGCCCGAACCATTAGTGTGGAACGATAGCGACGCCTGGACTCTGGGTGAGCCGGATCTGGTGCTGCGTGGTCCGGATATGACCCGTCCCGCAATTGGTCCTGACTGGTGGGGTGATATTGGCCTGGTTCCAACCGGCCTGACCGAAGACAGGTATGTTAAGTCAATTGAAGTGCGGGAACTTAACAATATCCCGGTAGATGAAGGTACCAACACCGTCGGCGGACGTTACATTTTCCACCATATGACTTATGGCAGCGGGGTACTTAACGATCAGGGTACCGCTATTGATCCAGAAACCCGTGTCAGCTGGCCTATCCACGAAGTCGGCCGTAACGCGGATATTTTTTCGGAGAAGGCGGGGCGCCTGTTAGCGGCCAATTCAGCCTTGCACCTGAATGCGGCACACCTGCACTCCAATGGTCGTGAAACCACCGGCCACCTGGAGTTCGGGATAACTTTCTTTCCCCTCGGTTATGAGCCTCAGTACACACGCAGAGGGCCTCGCACCGGAAACGGCATAGACCTGGATATCGTGCCTAATAAGGCTGGCCAGGAAGTGCACAACTACGTTGTATTACAGGAGCATACCAAGATCATGGCATTTGAGCCCCATCTTCATGCTCCAGGTGTCCGCATGTGCATGGAAGCGATCTGGGGCCACAACAATATCACCCTTAACTGTGTTGGATACGATCACAACTGGGTGAAGCAATATGTTTATGAAGACGACAAAGCACCTCTGCTGCCAAAAGGTACGATCCTGCATACAATTGCCTATATGGATACCACAGCGGCCAATCCCAATCTGGCTGATGCGCGAAATTGGGCAGGCGGTGGCCGGCGCTCGGTTTCCAACATGTTTATTGACCTTGGCTATTCTGTCAGTTTGACGGAAGAGCAGTTCCAGGCCGAAATGGCATCCCGACGGGCACTGATGCAGAGTCGTAATGAGTATGACCTGGGGTGCCCATTATGCTGGGCACCGGAGCCGGTCAGTGCCAGTGTTGCACAGGGCAATGATTAAGGCAGAAACAAAGGATAGATTACAACAATGAAAAGCAGTTCCTTTATTTCACCCAGCGCCGCTGTGGTGGCTATAGCATGGTTATGTTTGACCGTAAGTCCGGGTGGCGCTTCAGCCCAGGGGCGCCTCATGGTCCTTACCGGCGAAACGGTATCGCCGGCCTTCGAGGGCTGGTGGCCCAATGAAGATGGCTCCTACAAGTTGTTTTACGGGTACATGAATTCCAATTGGGAAGAACATCTTAACGTGCCCATTGGGCCGGACAACTATTTTGCATTTACCGATGCAGGTGGTCTGGATGATCTGCAAGTTGAAGCCTATGATTTCTCCCAGGCTGATCAGGGACAACCGACCCATTTCTATCCCCGGCGCAACCCATTTCTGTTTACTGTTGATGTGCCAGCAAATATTGGCGACCGGGAACTGGTCTGGACGCTTAATTCTAAAGGGCAGATTGCCAGAGCATTTGGTTCGCTGGCACCGGATTACCGTATAGATCCCCAGGTTATTTCCACCGAAGTAGGTGGGGCCTTCGGTTCATTGGATGACCGGTTGCGGGAGAATATTCCGCCGGACCTGCGAGTTGAAGGAGAAGCATACCGAACGGTCAGAGCTGGGCAGCCTCTGGACCTGGCAGCAATTGCACATGACCCCGACAACTTGCCGGAAAGATCCAGCCGACCAATACCAAGTACTCCGGAGCAGATATACCGACCACCCTCATCGCTGACTGCACAGTCGGGGCCGGGATTGCGTTTTTCCTGGACGGTATATCGAGGTGATGCGCAGTTGGTGACATTTGACCCGGTTCAGTTTAAGACGTATACCGATACACGGGTTTATGCAAATTCTCCCTGGTCGCCACCGTTTATAATTCCGGAGGTACCGGAAGATAACCGCTGGGCGTCAAAAGCTATATTTAGTCAGCCCGGAGAATATGTACTGCGAGGTATAGCCAGTGACGGATCAATGTTCACTTATCAGAATATCTATGTCACGGTAACTGAGTAGAATTATCGGTTTTTGGATGCCGCGTGCATCAGGCCGAGGTTGGCGATCCAGTCCCTGGTCTTTTAAGTGAGGGTAAATTATTCGCTGTCGGAAACTGGGTTCGACATGAGATTCGACAGGTTGACACTGGTGAATTTGGATCTCGAGTCACAATTTTTTTATCAATGAATTAAGCCAGATTGCAATGGCAACTAATTGCCACAGCAATCTACTATTGAGGAGTTATCATGAGTATACGAATTTCCACTCTGGGCATAACACTGCTTATTGGGATACTGGGCAGTCAGGTTATTGCTCAAACCGGGAACGCGCGGGAGCCGATTGGACCAAGCCCTTACGAAGTCGTGTCGCTCTGGCATAAACCATTTGCCGAAGAAGGCTTTGCGTTTGGTGGTGCCTCCGGTGTTTACGCAGAATCCCCTGACCGCATCTTCCTGGCCCAGCGTGGCGAAACAGTACTGCCTTATCCGATTCCAGATGATTTTCTAGGGTTTGCTGGTCACATGGGGCTTAATGTGTTGAGAGATACCAACCGGCGGGTTTGGAATCATTGTCTGTATACCTTAAACGCTGATGGTGAAGTGTTGGAAATGTGGGATCACTTTGACTACCTGTGTGAGGGTTCTGATGGCCCAGGGCCCCATCGCTTGCGGGTCAGCCCATACGACTCGGAACAAAAGATCTGGTTGATAAATGAAACCTTCCACCAGATATACGTATTCGCCAATGATGGCAGTGAGTTGCTTGCAACTTATGGTGAAAAGGGTGTCTCCGGTGACGACGAAACCCACTTCGGACGCCCACAGGACGTCGCCTTTATGCCAGACGGCCGCATCCTGGTAGCCGACGGTCTGGATAACAATCGCATTATCGTGTTTGATAATGATATGAATTACATCACCGAATTCGGCAGTGCAGGCACCGGCCCTGGTGGAACCAACACCATCCATTCAGTTGCTGTGGGTCCGGATAACCGAATCGTTGTGCTGGATCGGGCCGGAGGCGGCGTCAATATCTGGCGCTATACAGATAACCCGATGGAGTTTAACTTCGAGCGACGTATCGATGATCTTACTCTGCCGTTGGATGTCATCGTCAACGAGAATGATTTTTGGATTACCGACCTGGGTCCACTGCGGTTTGTAAACTATGATTTTGAAGGTAATCTCAAGTACACCTGGCTGGTGCCACTGGAACTACCGGATGGTTATATTGAGGTGCATTCTTTTAGCATTGATTCTGATGGTAACCTTTACGGTGGTGACAACCAGTATGGTCGTTTACAGAAATGGGTGCCCAAGCCGGACTCTGGGCCGGAGCTTTTGATAGAGCAACCCTGGTACCAGCGCTGAGGGGATACTCCTGACTCAGGTAAAAAATTACCTGTAGTCCGATAAATTTGACTCGCAAAAAACGCCAGCCCGATATTTCGCGCTGGCGTTTTGCT
>Ga0070726_10002793_pt1 | contig 15395 bp, 15 predicted proteins | sample tdAd471_FD_67275 | JGI IMG/M metagenome (GOLD analysis project Ga0070726, IMG submission 67275) | Marine sediment microbial communities from the Atlantic coast under amendment with organic carbon and nitrate - tdAd47.1 | ecosystem: Environmental > Aquatic > Marine > Coastal > Sediment | place...
GGCGTTGAGGCGTTCGAGCTTGAACGTTACGCGTGAAGGCGGGTCGCCGAGGGCGATGGAGTCCTTGCCCGTGAACTCCCAGGTGTAGGCGAGCTCGCGCGGATGATCGGCCGTCAGGATCTCGCCCGCAACACCGACGCTGTCATCCTCGTTCAAAAATTCGATTTTGCCGCCAGGCTCGTAGTCGCTGCGGACTCGCGTCTTGTGCCAGTACTGCCGCGTGAACTCCGCCGTCGTCAGGCCCTTCCAGACTTCTTCGGGCGGTGCCGCGATCACGGTCATGTATACGAACTCCGGCTTACTCATCGTTTCTCTCCTCTAATGCGTCTCTTAGATTCAGTATGGCTGCGGCGCGTTCACCCGAGAATTTGTCGAGCCAGCGGTGATTGATTTCGGCAATCGGCACGGGATTCAGGTAGTGCAGTTTCTCCCTGCCATGCCACTGGCAGCTGACCAGTCCGGCATCCTCGAGCACCGCGAGATGCTTGGCCGCGGACTGCCGGCGCATGTCGAGGCCGTCGATCAGCTGGGTCAGGGTCTGACCCTGCTCCACAAACAGGCGATCGAGCAATGCGCGTCGCGTCGGATCGGCCAGGGCTTTGAATATCGCGTCCATCGTGAATAAGCAGCCAAAAGGTTGCATATCATTATGCAGCTATTTAGCTGCATGTCAAGGCATTGTCGAAAACGGTTCAAGTGAGCGCGGGATAAGGTCGTTCTACTGCCCGACGGCAAATTTGGCGAGGTAGCCCGTTAGTGGCGCCAGGTAGTTGCCCATCGCATAGCCAAGCAGCGCCATCAGGATTGAAACAGGCACGAGGCTCGGTTTGTGGTGTGCAGCCACGATCGGCGCGGACGCAGCGGCGCCAATGTTTGCCGCTGAAGCAATTGCGACGCTGTGGATATCGACGCGAAAGATCCACGCGCCTGCCAGGCAGAAGGCGCCGTGGATGAAGATCCAGATGAACGCGCCGAGAAGGAACGCGGGGGCCTGCGCCAGTCCGGCGATCTCGGCCCGGGCGCCGATGCCCGCAACGAAGATATATACGAGCGCCGTACCGATCGCCGTCGAGTTCGGTAACTTCGAAACGGGGGTCGTGGACAACAGCAGCGCGATCGTCGTCACGAGCAGTATCCGTGTCGTCGATTCACCGAACACCGGCTTGAGTGGCGCAACGTTGGCACCAATCCATTCGGAAATTCCCGGAGCGAGCGAAATGCCGATCCAGGAGACGCCGATGACGATGGCAGCGAGAAAGATATATTCCGGCATCGTGGGCGGATGTTCTTCCTCGACATGCATCTCGGCTGCTTCCTCCATCGCCGCCAGTCGTTCTGCGGGGACGCGCGCCCAGGCGTTGAACTTGTCGGCGAAATTACGCGACGTCAGGAGTATCGGCAGCCAGACGATGTAGACGGCGTTGTCGGCGATGACCGCCAGGCCGAACAGTTCGCTGGACGTACCCAGCATCTCTTTCGTAGCTGCCATGTTTGCAGTGCCGCCGATCCAGCTGCCGGCTAGCGCCCCGAAGCCGGTCCAGGCATCATCGGAAAGCCAGCGATGCACGATCATGTAGGAGACGACGCCGCCGACCATTACGCCAGCGGTGCCCATCAGCATGACGAGCACACCCTTGCCCATAATGCGCACGACGGCGGGGACATCCACCTTGATCAGCATCAGCACGATGAACGCCGGCAACGCGTATTTGCTGAGGCCGCTGTAAATAATCGAGTCGTTTGGCATCAGCGTGGTGCCGCCGACTGCGACGTTACTGAGAATGACCGGTGTGAGGTAGATGAACAGCAGCGGCGGAAGAAACTGGAACAATTTCGCGCCGGTAGCCTTCTCCAGGTAGAAGAAGAACGCGGCGACGGCAGACAGTGTGGCGAGTACGCCGATGGGCGACGTGATCAGAACGGTGGGCTCGGGCATCGGTCATCCGCCAGGAAATGAAGCGCCCGAGTATAAAGCATCGGCGGCTGGCGAATCAGGAGAAGCTCAGCTGTGCCTCGTGGTCCTTGCGTGTCGCCTCGTCGGTCATCGCGGCAGACTGCAGGGTCATCCACACCGCATCCCAATCTTCGACTTTGCTTGGGCCGAAGATGAACTTTGAGATGAAGCTCTCGAGTTCTGCGACGCGAATGACGTTCTTCGGCGGAGCCGAGGTAAATTCGACGGCGCCCGTGAAGATGACGAGATTTGCGACGGGCACGTCCGGAACAATATTCTGCAGTGCGCGCGTACGCCCTTCGTTCTGGATCAATGGATTCAGGAAGCGGCGACGCGTTACGCCGTCAACGTTGGTCCACTGCGGCTCGTCGGCTTCGCCGAACACGATGCCGTTGTAATGTTTGGTCTGGATGCAGAGGATGCCGCCGGCCGTCATGATGGCGTGATCGATGCGGGCGATGCCGCCGTAAGCGCCGGGCAGCATGAAGTCGTGCAGTACATCCTTGCTGCGGGCCTCGAGTGCGCGCCGGATGCGGACCTCACCAACCCGCGCGACGATCATGTGCGCGAGATGCGTTGCGGCCCTGCGGAAGATCAGTGTCAGAAACAGGGCGCCGGCAATCGTAAACATGAACATGGCCGGGCCTACGCTGGTAATTCCGGTCACAACCGCGGTTTCAGCCGCCACGGCGGGCAGCGCGATGAGCGGCAGGCTCGACAAGAATATCCTCAAAACCATGAACATCGCCCGAGAATAGGCCTAATTAATCCTCAGGTTAACGTAACACGTCACGTTTTCGCGAACGATTGCGCTCCCGGGTAAGCGAGGTAGTATCCGTCGACCTCCGCTACCTGGATGGGCGTGCCATAGACCTCGCTCAGCCGCTCGGCCGTCAGTACGGTCGCCTTCGGCCCGTCGGCGGCTATTGTCCCTCTTTGCAGGACGATCACCCGCTCGACCTCCGGTGGTATCTCGTTCAAATGGTGTGTAACGACGACAATGTTGCGACCGCCCCGGGCCAGCGACCCGACGCGGCCGAGGTAGTCAAAACTGGCGGAAAAATCGAGGCCCGCGGTCGGTTCGTCGAGGATCAGGGTATCCGGCCGATGAACGAGTGCGCGGCCGAGCAGGCAGCGTCGCTGTTGCCCCGTCGACATAGTCTTCAGGGGCCGGTCGACGAGCTCGCCGATTCCCAGTTCCCCGAGAATGTCGCGTGCGGCGGCGATCTGCTCGTCACTGATGCGGTCCGCGAGGATGCCGTGTACACCGATGCTCGACAGGTAGCCCGACACGACCACCTCGAGAGCAGTCGTTGATGGCCGATAACGCTGATGCAGGTCGTGCGAGACGATGCCGATGTGCTTGCGCAGCTCCCAGACATTCCAGTGTTCCCGCCCGAGGATCTTCACCCAGGAGTCGTCCGAGACGACCGGGTACAGCTCGCGGTTAATGGTCTTCAGGAGCGTTGTCTTGCCGGAACCGTTCGGGCCCAGGATCGCCACACGTTCGTGCTGCTCTACGGTCAGGCTTAGCTTGTCGAATACGCGCGTCGTGCCCCGCCAGATCGTCGCGTTGTGGATATCGATGAGTGGCGGGTCGATCATGTCGTATCAGATTTCAGGTGTGAGACCCGCCGGTTTCCAGTCCTTGTGCGCCTCGTGCGCGGGCACCGGGTGATCGGACTGCATGGACTCGAGTATTTCTGCAAGCCATTGAAACCACTCGAACGCGCCCGGGTTGCCGAGTTCAACCCGAATTTCAGCAACCCAGATATGCAGCCTTCTCCAGAGCAATACAGCGCTGTTACCCATGAGGTTTTCGACAACTACCGACGGCACGATGCGCTGGAACATCATGACGCCAATGTTCTCCATCGTGGTGCTGATGATCATCGCGCAATTCTCGGCTTCCGGCGAATGTGCACGTAGCCCTGCCATGTCGAGGCCATCCGGCAGTCGCATCACCTCGCGGTAGGCTTGCGAGAATTGTGGGCTGCCGAAAAATCGAAACAGCTCGATGGCGGCCAGTTCACGGCGTTGCTGGCGCAGCTGCCGCATTTGAATGATCGCGAAAAACAAACCGCCGATAACGACGGCGGCGCCGATGATCTCTGCCATGTTGGCGAGGCGGGACAGGTCATCCATGGTTAGCTCCAGAAAATATTTCGCGCAGTCTACTGGACTTTAAGCGAGGCTGTCAGGCGATCTGCTGCTTCCATCCGCCGCGCCTGAACACCAGCACCGCCAGCACCGTCAGCAATGACTCCGAGATGACTTCCGCCCAGAAAACACCGTTTGGACCCCAGCCGAGAGGCTCCGCGAGCCACCAGGCGACCGGGATCTGCACCAGCCAGAAGCACAACACGTTGAGTGTCGACGGCGTCGCTGTATCGCCGGCTCCATTCAGGGCCTGGACCATGACCATGCCGACGGCGTACAACGGGTAGCCGATCCCGAGTATGCGGATGCAACTCACCCCGTAGCGCAGCACTTCCGGATCGCTCGAGAACGCCGCTGCTATCCAGGGCGCGGTAACGACAGAAAGGATGCCGAGTCCCGTCATGAATATCGTGTTGTACTTCGCGGCGCGCCAGGCGGATTCTTCCGCACGATCCGGTTGTCCGGCACCGAGGTTCTGCCCGACGAGTGTTGCGGCTGCATTGCCGAGGCCCCACGCCGGCAGGAACACGAACTCGATGATACGAAGTGCGATCGTGTACGCTGCGATTGCAGGGCTGCCGTATAACGCGACGATGCGCATGAGGACGACCCAGCTCGATGTCGCTATCAGGAACTGGCCGATGCCGCCGACAGATATAACGATCATGCGGCGCATTAGTTCATACTCGAAGCGCAGGTGACGCAAGTGAAACTTGAGCCGCCCACGTCCGCCGACGAGATAGTGCAGCTGGTAGACGACGCCGATGCCACGACCGATCGTCGTTGCCACGGCCGCTCCGGTAACACCCATTTCGGGGAAAGGCCCTAGCCCGAAAATCAGGCAGGGGTCCAGCACTATGTTGATACCGTTCGCCAGCCACAACGAGCGTAGCGCGACGGCTGCGTCGCCCGCGCCACGGAATGCGGCGTTGAGCAGGAACAGGTAAGTAATGCTGGCTGAGCCACCGAGCAGCACGGCAGTAAATCCCTTGCCCTGGTCGACGACGCTTGTCGACGCACCCATCATCTGCAACATGGCTTCGGCGTAGATGACGCCGAAGATGCCGATGATGATCGATAGCAGAGCGCATAACCAGATCGCCTGGCCAGTCACGCTGGCCGCGCCATCGGGGTTCTTTGCGCCGATGCGCCGCGACACCATCGCGGTAACACCCATGCCCAGGCCGATAGCGATGGCGTACAGGATCGTGACCAGGGCCTCGGTGATGCCGACTGCCGCGACGGCATCCGTGCCGAGGCGGGACACGAAGGCGATGTCGACAACCGCGAAAATCGCTTCCATCGACATCTCGAGCATCATCGGAATCGCGAGCAGGCCGAGCGCGCGGCTCACGCGTCCCTGCGTGAAATCAACTTCGTTGTCGCGCAGGGATTCACGCACGAATGCGATCGTGCGCCGGATGGTTGTTGTTCGTGCTGTGCTCATTCGGCCGGTGCTAAACTCTCTGCCACTTGTTCAAACGAATGGTCTTTCATGCCTGAAGGTCTCTGGCTGATTCTGGTCTTCATTGCACTCGTAATCATCTACACGATTGCGAAGGTGTTCGAGTATATGAAGCGGAGTGAACAGCAATGGCGAAAAGTCGACAAGAGCAAGCTCCGCGAGTGGGACGAGGACGACGACTGGTAGGATTGAGTCAGCGTTGCCGCCGCAGGTCCTGTTCCAGGATCGATTCGAGTTCTGTGGCCGAGTCTATGCCCGATTGGATCAGTTTCTCTTCGGAATCATGAATTGCGTGCTGTTCCACGAGCAGTCGTTCATCGCGCTCCCGGAAAGTGTCCGACACGTGACGAATATCCTCGTTGCCGAGACCCAGGCCTCTGAGGACGGTCTCGCCCATCGCAATGCTTGATAGCAGCGTATCCCGAAAAATGTGATCGACTCCGACATCCATGAGCTTGTGCGCATGGCGACGGTTATGGGCCCTGGCCACAATCGTCAGGTTGGGAAACTGACGTTTTGCGGTCTCGGCGATATGCAGCGACGTTTCCATCGCGGCAGTCGCAAGGACCAGTATCCTGGCGTGCGTGGCACCTGCAGCGCGCAAGACCTCCGGGCGTGCGGCATCGCCGAAATGTACGCTGTTGCCATAGCGACGAACGATGTCGACTTGCGATGAGTCGATCTCCAGTGCCGTAAACGGCTTGTCGATGCTTGTCAGGAGGCGGCCCACGATCTGCCCGACCCGGCCGAACCCGGCAATAATGACTTCATGATGATCGTCGGGTGGTTCGTCGAAATCGGGCTGAACCGGTTTTTTGAGCTTATTGCCGAAGTGCTCATTCAACAGGTAAACGAATGGAGTCAGCAGCATTGATACGGCGACGGCGAGGATAAGTTCGTCGATTAGCGCGGCCGGCACGAGCTGCTCGCGTGCGGCCAGGGCGAACAACACGAACGCGAATTCGCCGCCTTGCGACATGACGGCGGCCAGGCTCAACGCGTTACGCCAGTCACACATGCCGAAGATCCGCGCCAGCGGGATCAGCACCAGTGCCTTGGCCAGCATTAGCGCGGCGACGAATAAAAAGATTTTCGCCGGTACTTCGAGCAACAGGTTGGTATTTACGGACATGCCGACCGCTATGAAGAACAGGCCGAGGAGCAGGCCCTTGAACGGTGCAATATCGGCTTCGAGTTGATGCCGGTACTCTGAGTCGGCGAGCAACATGCCGGCCAGGAACGCACCCAGGACCATCGACATGCCGGCAAGGTCCATAAGCAAAGCTGCGCTGATGACAACGAGGAGCGCGGTCGCAGTAAACAGTTCCGGAATTCCGGCATCCGCAACCATGTGGAGAAGCGGCTTCAGGAGGAGGCGTCCACCAAAGATCAATCCCGCGACAGCGGCGACCATGATGCCAATCTCGCTCAGCCCCATGCCGCCGCCCATTGCGGCCTGCGCGCCGAGTAGGGGCAAAATCGCGATCAGCGGGATGACGGCGAGATCCTGCAGCAACAGAATCGAAAACGCGGCGCGTCCGAAATGTGAAGTCAGCTGCTTCTTCTCCGCGAGCATCTGCAGTACGAACGCTGTCGAGGACAGTGCCAAAATCAACCCGATTACAACCGATGTTGTCGTACCGAGACCGTAGAGCCAGGCAAGCAGGCCTATGACGAATGCGCTGGCCAGCACCTGGGCCGTTCCGAGGCCGAAAACCATCTTGCGCATGACCCAGAGGCGCGAAGGCTTCAGTTCGAGGCCGATGACGAACAAAAGGAAGACGACTCCGAGTTCGGCAAAATGGAGTATGTGCTCCGGCTCATGGACGAAGCCGAATCCGAACGGGCCAATGATAATCCCGGCTGCCAGGTAGCCGAGTACCGAGCCAAAGCCAAGACGCTTGCTGATTGGCACGCTGATGGTCGCGGCCAACAAATAGATAATCGATTCCTGAAGCAGAGTCACTGGTCGCCCCCCGCGACTTTTTATCACACGGTCCAAAGTGTATACGCTGGAGGGTTCGCGCGGCGAGTCCTTCGACAGCAGCGCGTTTTCGATTACACTTGGCGAAACCCTGCAGGGCCAATCTATGATCGATAACACTCCGACGCGTGGCGCGGCATTGATCGCCATGAGTCTTATTCTCGTTTCCTGTGACAGGGCGGATCAAGCGCCTGCGGTCGAAGATCAGGCGGCTGCCCGCGCTAATGTCGACGCGATGACGCAAGAGCATGCGGATGACGTCGCGGAACCGAGTCCGGCTGCGCAAATCGAACCAGCGCGTGACGTGACCGGCGAACGCATTGCCTATGCCGAGGTGGAGAACGAAATCGTCTATGGTCACTTCGCCTACCCGTCCGACATGGTCGAACCGTTGCCCGCGATCATCATGATTCACGAATGGTGGGGTCTGAACGACAATGTTCGCGCGATGGCGGAGCGGCTGGCAGGCGAAGGTTACATCGTGTTGGCGATCGACATGTTTGGTGGCGAGACTGCGAGCAACCCGGAGGCCGCCAGGCAGTTGATGCTGCAGGTTGTCGAGAATCCGCAATCGGCATCGGCGAACATCGAACAGGCCTATGGGTTCGTCAATGACATCGCTGGCGCGCCGCGTACCGCCTCAATTGGCTGGTGCTTCGGTGGTGGTTGGTCGCTGAATACGGCCATGCTATTCCCCGACGATCTCGACGCGGCAGTGATCTATTACGGCCAGGTTACTGACGACGACGAAAAACTGCGTCCGATCGGCGCGCCTATCCTGGGATTTTTCGGTGATGCTGATCGGGGCATCAGCGTGGAGTCTGTCGGGGGCTTCGAGCAGTCGCTCAAGCGGCTGCGAAAGAACCACGAGATTCACGTCTACCCGGGCGCCGGGCATGCATTCGCGAATCCGACAGGCAACAATTACAAGCCGGAATTCGCCGAAGACGCCTGGCAGAAGACGCTTACATTCCTGCAGCAGAATCTGGCTGCCGGGGAGTCCTGACCGCAACCTGGTCCGGCGCCGCTGCGGCGCCCGTCTCACAGTTGAGAACGACATCCAGCGCTTGTGCGCGGAAGACGATGCTGTGCTCATCGTCTTTTACACAGCGCAAGGATATTTGTGCGGTCAACGCCGTATTCACGAGCAGGGATCGCTGTGTCTCGTTTTCGGTGACACAAAACTCCGGTAAGGCCAACGGTGCTATCTGTCGCGACGCAATTCGCACCGAGGTATCGAGCGCCGCGGCAACCGGCAGATCTTCGCTGCGAATCGTCTTGCTGGTGTCGGCGATACTGATGGAAATGGATTCGGGCAATCGGCTCGCGCCGCAACGCGCGCTGATTCGCAGCGAAAATTCGAGTTCGGGCAGATTGATCAACCTGCGGTTCCGGGGTCGCGGGCTGATCGACGCGACAGCGGGCTCGGCGTGCACGCGGAGTCGATCAACATCGGCGACGATGAAGTAGTAGACGGGCAGTAAAATGATCTGGGTCAGCATGCAGGAATCGTTGTGCCGGGACGGTCGGATTATAGGTAATCGATTGGTGGTAATCTCGTGCAAATTGCCCGACACATGGTCCGAGATCCGGAGTATCCATGATCCATAAAGCCGTGCACCTGACCTACAAGACCGCCCGCCGCATTGCCGTGCTTGCCGTTGGCTCCACAGTCGTCATGCTTGGAATCATCATGCTCGTGACGCCCGGACCGGGCATGATCGTCATCCCCATCGGGCTTGCAATACTCGGCCTCGAATTCGCCTGGGCGCGCATATGGTTGCGCAAGGTGCGCGAAGGCATTAGTAATCACAACGCCATGAACCGTGCCGGACGTGCGGAGGAACATCGCGATCGCGCGCATCGCTGACAAGCCGTTTGCGGAAAAATAAGGCGCCGGAGTGCTGCATTCGGTGACCGATTCAGCGGGCCGCTCCGACACGGAACGGACTCCGGCGCCCAGGTTTAGCGGCAGGGGGGATGCCGCCGGACCTTCCTGGTCCGTTTCAGGCCGGCAATCCTGCCGGTCTGTTGCGAGGTGCGTCATGGGTCGGATTATCGGGGGAGAGAGACCCGGCCGCGCGACCCACCTCAGGGGGTTCATGGAGAACGCTATGCGCTCCCGGTGTTCGCAATCGATGTGCGGACGGCCCAGCCGATATCAAGGCCGGACCTGCGAACATCGAACTTGCGAGGTGTCAGCTTAATGCCGCGGCTGCGGCAAACATGACGCCGACCAGCACGACGAGCATACCCGCCAGTGCCAGTCCTGCTTCGACGTGGTCTCTCATGTCACTTACTCCTTGAGGCGTTGCCGGCGTCATGTTGACGCCGATTTGCATTTGATAATGCCTGGTACTGCACAACTCGTGCCAACCCGTAATATCTTTTTAAAACAATGAGTTATATAGTTACCGATGATTACGAAAAACCGTAAATAACGAATTTTCGTAACATTGGTTACGAAATTTCGTATAAACTCGCGCGATGATCAGAGTCGACGACTACCAATGGCTGTTTCGCAAGGCGCCAGCGATGGCAACCGCGATTGGCGAAGACGGCAGTTACCTCGATGTCAACGATGCGTTTGTCGAGCGTCTGGGCTATACGCGGGAACAGATGATTAGCCGTTCGCCAGACGCCTTTGTGACCCCGGAGACCGCGTTGCGGATCGAAGAGGAGTTCCGGCCCGCCCTGCGCAGGACCGGGCAGCTCGAGAACAAGCCGGTCAGTTTCGTCGCGAATTCCGGCGAGGTCGTCGACTGTGTCGTCAACGCGATCATCGAGTACGACCCCGAAGGGCGTTTCGTCCAGACAATCGCGATGTATTCCGAAGTCAGTGACCAGGCTCGCGCGAGCTTCAAGTACCGGGACCTGTACCGGTCGACGCCGGCGATTTTGCACACGCTGGACGCCGACGGTCATATCCAGACAGTCACCGATCACTGGCTGCAGAAGCTTGGCTATACGCGCGAGGAAGTGCTTGGGCGCCCGGTGACTGATTTCTACAGCAAGGCGGACCGTAAAAAATTCGCGGGAATCAAGTTGCACGACGCGATTAACCGGGGCGAGTTCAGTAACGTCGATCGACAGATGGTGACGAAGGACGGGAAAGTGCTGGATATCGTGATGTCTGCGATCTCGCATCGCGACGCATCCGGCAATGTTGTTCGTATGCTCGTGGCATCGAAGGACGTCACCGAGCGCAAGCGCGTGGAACGCCGCTTGAGGCAGACGCTCGCCGAAAACGCACGTCTCCGGGAAGAACTCGAACTCGAACGCGACTATTTGCGCGAAGAGGCCAACGTCGCAATGAATCTCGGCCGTATCTCCGGTACGAGCCCTGCTTTGCGGGAGATGCTGAAACATGTCGAGGCTGTTGCCAACACTCCCGCAAACGTTCTGCTGATGGGCGAATCCGGCGTCGGCAAGGAACTCGTTGCGCACGCGATTCACTCCCGTAGCCCGAGAGCGGCAGGGCCACTCGTCAAAGTGAACTGCGCATCCATTCCGAAAGAGCTTTTCGAGAGCGAGTTTTTCGGTCACGTCAAAGGCGCCTTTACCGGCGCGCATCGCGATCGGGTCGGCCGGTTTCAGCTCGCGGAGGGCGGCACGATATTTCTGGACGAAGTCGGCGAGATACCGATGGAATTGCAGGGCAAGCTGCTGCGCGTCCTGCAGGAAAGCGAGTTCGAGCGCGTCGGCGACGACGTGACGAGGTCAGTCGACGTCAGAGTCATTGCCGCGACAAACCGTGACCTGGAACGCGAGATTGTCGACGGCAAATTTCGCGAAGACCTGTTCTATCGCCTCAGCGTATTCCCGATCGAGGTGCCGCCGCTCCGGGAGCGCGGCGACGACGTGATTCAGCTTGCGCAGGAGTTTTTGGAGAAGACGTGCAAGGACTTCGGTCGCGAGCCCATGACACTGACGCGCGGCCAGGCCAATAAATTGCGCCATTACAACTGGCCCGGCAATGTGCGCGAGCTCAAGAACGTGATCGAGCGTGCCGTCATCCTTTCACCCGGAAACGTGTTCCGCCTCGAAGCGTCACTGCCGGCGGAGGCTTCGGTAGGGATGGCCATTTCGGCCGGGGACATGTCCGAAGCCACCTTCCTGACGGAAAAGGAAATGCGCGACTTTCAGAAGAACAACCTTGTCGCCGCATTGAAACAAACGTCCTGGCGCGTCTCCGGACCGGATGGTGCTGCGGAGCTGCTGGGCGTCAAGCCAACCACGCTGGCGGATCGCATCCGCACCCTGGGAATTCGCAAACCGCAGCGACGGCAACGCGGATGAGTCGCGCCGCTATTAACAGGGTGCTGGTCCTGATCGGACTGGTTGCCTTCGCAATTCTGTTTCGCACGCTTCCCGTCACGGCGTGGCTGGAGCGTCTCACGCAATTGAGCGAGGCGTATCCTGTTGCCGTACCGATTGCCTACGTGGTGACGGTGATCATCGCTACTGTCGCGCTGTTTCCCGGCTGGATCTCGATGATGATCGCCGGGCTGCTGTTCGGTCTTTGGCCGGGCTTGCCGTACGCACTCTTCGGCATAACCGCCGGCGCACTTGGCGCATTCTTCGCGGGCCGTGCGCTCGGCCGTTCATGGGTCGAAAAACGTATGGGCGACAACCTCAAACTGCAGGCCCTCGACGAAGCCGTCGACGCGCAGTCGTTCTACATCGTCTTCCTGACGCGCTTCGCGATCGTGCTGCCGTTCAATCTTCTCAATTACACATTCGGGCTGACACGGGTAGGAGCGCCGACCTATGTCGGGGCGACGGCACTGGGGATGTTGCCGGCCGTGCTGCTCTACGTATATCTTGGCACTCTCGCGGACGACTTCGGACAGATTCTGGCTGGCGAAGTGCAACCCGCGAGTGGCGTTTACTGGATCGTGGCGATCGCCATAATCGCAATTGTCGCCGTCGTCTGGATTGTGCACCGTGCAGCCACGCGTGCGCTGCGCCGGCAAACGGATATGTAAATCAGAGGTCACATGACGATCAGGATATTTGGCAGCCTGCTGCTGTTAATTGCATTGACGCCTGTCGCGATCGCGGCGGAAGAACAGCTACCTGCGTCAGTGCAGCGCATTCTCGACATTCGCAAGGTGCCGCACGATTCCCTGAGCATCCATGTGCTTGATGCCGACAGTGGCGAGACAGTGCTGCGCTGGCATGACGAAGTGCCGCGCAATCCCGCGTCGACGATGAAACTGCTCACGACGCTGGTCGCGCTGGACACACTCGGCCCCACGTACCGCTGGACCACCGAAGTTCATGCACTCGGCGAACTCGACGCCGGCCACCTGAAGGGCGACCTGCTGATCAAAGGTCACGGCGACCCGTTCCTGGTCACGGAACGCGTGTGGCAGATGTTGCGTCTCGTGCGCCAGGCCGGCGTACACTCGATTGACGGCAACCTGCTCATCGACGACAGCTATTTCGAGGTCGCCGACACTGACCCTGCGGAGTTCGATCACCAGCCGCTCCGTGCCTACAACGTAATGCCGAACGCACTTCTGATGAACTTCAAGGTCGTGCGTTACTGGTTCGAGCCGGACCACGAGCGTAATGCGGTCAGAGTCTGGGTCGATCCGCCCCTCGAAAACCTGCGCGTCGAAAACCGGCTGGCGCTTCGCCGTGGTTACTGTGGTGGTTATCAGCGTGGCATCACGATTACTGCAAATGAAGCGATCGACAAGATGATTTTCAGCGGCCGATTTCCGAACGGTTGCAAGAGCTACGCGATGGACCGCACGGCGCTAAGCCACAACGAGTTCAGCTATGGCATGTTCATGTCCGTATGGCGTGAGTCGGGCGGCGAATTCAGGGGTGGCTGGATGAACGCGAAAGCGCCGGAAGATGCCGAGCCCCTTGTGACATTCGATTCGCTGCCACTCGCGGAGATCATTTCGCGCGTCAACAAGAACAGCAACAATGTCATGGCACGTCAGATTCTCTACACCCTGTCGGCCGAGGTGCTGGGACCGCCAGGCACCGAGAGCGCCGGGCGCAAGGTCGTCGAGGATTGGCTGGCGGAAACCGGTATCGAATTTCCTCACCTGGAGTTGGACAACGGTGCCGGGCTCTCTCGCGAGGCGCGTATCTCGGCCAGCGAGTTCGCGGCGTTGCTTGAATACGCCTGGCGTCAGCCGTACATGCCCGAGTATCTCGCGTCGCTGGCATTGTCAGGTCTGGATGGCACCTTGCGGCGCAAGTTCGACGATTCGGAACTGACGGGACAAGCGCACCTCAAGACCGGATCGCTCGATCACGTCGCGGCGATTGCCGGCTACCTGCAATCGCAGTCCGGCCGGCGCTTCGTGGTCGTCATGTTGCACAATCACGACGACGTGCATCGCGGCCCCGGTGAGGAGGCGCAATTCGCATTGCTGCGCTGGTTGTACGAGCAATAAGTGTAAAGACTTCCGACGTTGCTGTAGTACACTCCCCGCGGACAAGGGAGATCCACTATGCGTTTTGTTATCGGGTTGCTCGCTTTGTTGCCAATGCTTTCGGCAGCAGAAACGGGTTACGTCACTGACCGGTTGGTACTCGGGCTGCACCAGGCCGAGGATACGAGCGACCGGGCATTCCGTTCTCTTGAGAGTGGTCAGGAGTTCGAGGTGTTATCGCGCGATCGCCTGTACGCGCGCATTCAGTTACCCGACGGCACGCAGGGGTATGTCAAAGCCGCCTACCTGGTCTACGACAAGCCGGCCAAGCTGATCGTTAGTCAGACGCAGGCCGAAGTCGAACGCCTGACCGCCGAATTGGAAGAGTCCAGGCGGGCCTTCGCCGAACCGGCGGCCGTGATCGACAAGCTTAAAGCGGATGCTGCAGCCTTGCAGGATGACCTCGACACCAACCGTGTTCGTGTCGAAGAACTCGAGAAGGAAAATGCGGCGTACCAGAGCCGTGCCGCGCGTTACCAGTACAGTCTTCCCGTGAGCTGGGTTGGCGGTGCGATCGGCGTCTGCCTGATCGCCGGATTCCTCTTTGGCTTGTGGTGGGTAGACCACCGTAGCCGCAAGCGCCACGGCGGTATTCGAATTTACTAGCGCACGTTGCTGCTGCCGCGACGTATCAGGCGCTGACGGCCCTGATCTCGGGTGCGCTCGGCATGTCGTCTGAGCATCCGCCACGAATCGGTAGTTCGGCGCCTTCGAATAATTTATCGATATCATCCTGCAACCGCACATGCCGGGTCTGTTCGAGCTGGTCAGCCGTGATGTGTGGCGCGAACAGCTGCACGAAGTCCAGCATATAGCGGCGCAGTACGGCGTCCTTACGAAAGCCGATCCAGGTGGTGCTGCGCGGGAACAGGCCTTCGGCTTCGATCGCAGTCAGATCCTTCTTGTCGTCACAGTCCTCGGACATGCTTGCGACGATGCCGACACCCAGCCCCATCCGAACATAGGTCTTGATGACGTCGGCGTCGCGCGCCGTGAATACGACGTCGGGTTCGAGGCCCTCGTTTGCGAAGGCTTTTTTGAGCGACGACTGGCCACCAAAACTGAAAACGTAGGTGACGAGCGGAAACTTTGCCAGGTCATGCAACGTAGGTTTGCGATCGAGATGGGCCAGACTGTGATCGTTTGGAACGAGGATCTTGCGGTCCCAACGATAGCTCGGCACCAGCAGCAGATTGGCGAACAACTCGCGTGAGCCCGTGGCGATCGCAAAGTCGATTTCGTTCGCAGCAACCATGTCGGCGATTTGTTCTGAAGTGCCCTGGTGAAGATTCAAACCCACACGCGGATAGCGTTTGCGGAACTCGTGAATGACGTTGGGCAGCACGTAGCGTGCCTGGGTATGCGTCGTCG
>Ga0070726_10002797_pt1 | contig 15384 bp, 16 predicted proteins | sample tdAd471_FD_67275 | JGI IMG/M metagenome (GOLD analysis project Ga0070726, IMG submission 67275) | Marine sediment microbial communities from the Atlantic coast under amendment with organic carbon and nitrate - tdAd47.1 | ecosystem: Environmental > Aquatic > Marine > Coastal > Sediment | place...
TTAATAAGGCTGCGATGAAAACAAAGCATCAGGCGATTCAAAAGATAGTAGATGATGTGCGTAAGGCCCTCGCTTAGTTCTTGTTCCGGTAAACGTGCATTTGGAAAATCAAAGCTTGTTGTTCTGTGTTTGCGGTCCCATGCCTGTTTTTCCTTGCTTATTATTCTGTGAAAGTTCTGTGAAATTTTGGTGATGTAATGCAAGAGAATGCAATTAATATAAAGCAATTGTCTTCCTCTGATGGTGATTTTGATGGTCGCCTTGATCAGCTTTTAGCCTGGGAAAATGTGTCCGATGGTCAGGTAGAAGAAGTTGTTAATGATGTCTTGAGTAATGTAAAAGGGCTGGGCGATAAAGCGTTAATTGATTACACCAATCGATTTGATCGCCGTCAGGTTGCTAGCATTTCTGAACTTTCTATTACAAAAACTCAGTTGCAGGAGGCTCTTGATAGTTTGCCTGCTGCTGAGCGCGAAGCCCTTGAATTAGCCGCTGAGCGTATCCGTCATTATCACCAGCACCAAAAGCAAGAATCCTGGAATTATCGTGAGCCAGATGGCACTTTGTTGGGCCAGCAAATAACACCTCTTGATCGAGTTGGTATTTATGTTCCGGGGGGTAAGGCTAGCTATCCATCATCCGTGTTAATGAATGCATTGCCAGCCAAAGTAGCCGGTGTTCCAGAAATTATCATGGTTGTTCCGGCGCCAGATGGAGAATTAAACCCCTTGGTATTGGCCGCAGCAGCCATAGCGGGTGTGGATCAGGTGTTTACTTTGGGTGGTGCTCAGGCAATCGGAGCCTTGGCTTATGGCACCGAAACTGTTCTGAGGGTCGATAAAATAGTAGGCCCTGGCAATATTTATGTGGCCACAGCGAAGCGGGCAGTATTTGGTAGTGTTGGTTTAGATATGGTGGCTGGCCCGTCAGAAATTTTGGTTGTCTGTGATGGGAATACTGACCCTGATTGGATTGCTATGGATCTGTTTTCCCAGGCCGAGCACGATGAAGATGCTCAGTCTTTGTTGGTCAGTACCAATGCTGATTTTCTGGCCCAGGTAAAAGCCAGTATGCAAAAACTGTTGCCGACAATGGAGCGTGCCGAAATTATTCGTGCGGCATTGGAGGATCGTAGTGCGCTGATATTGGTTGATAGCGTTGATGAAGCGATTAGTTTGACCAATCGAATAGCACCGGAACACCTTGAGTTGTCGGTGGAAGATCCAGAATCACTGTTGCCCAAAATACGCCATGCTGGTGCTATTTTTATGGGGCGTTATACAGCGGAAGCTCTAGGCGATTATTGCGCAGGGCCAAACCATGTGCTGCCTACTTCAGCGACTGCACGGTTTTCCTCTCCCCTTGGAGTCTATGATTTTCAGAAGCGTTCATCGGTGATTATGTGTACGGCTGAAGGTGCCTCGGAGTTGGGTAAGACTGCCTCGGTCTTGGCCCGGGGTGAGTCCCTGACTGCACACGCTCGCTCAGCTGAGTTTAGAATTAAGAATTGTTAATAGGGCTATTAATAGAACTATTAAAAAAATATCGTGAATAAGATCCTATTATAAGGGTTTGAGATTGGTGGATTTGAGTATGGCTGATAATAAATTTTGGAGTGATATTGTCACCAAACTTGATCCCTATGTTCCAGGTGAGCAGCCAAAACTGGCCAATCTCGTCAAGTTGAATACTAACGAAAATCCCTATGGGCCGTCCCCCACGGTTGCTGCTGCTATCACTGCGGAGCTGGGTGATTCTCTGCGTTTATATCCAGACCCGAATGCTGATGTTCTTAAGCAAGCCATAGCTCGCTCCCTGGATGTCGATGTGTCGCAAGTGTTTTTGGGTAATGGTTCTGACGAAGTTTTGGCCCATATCTTTCAAGGATTGTTGAAGCACGAAGAACCTATTTTATTTCCTGATATTACCTATAGTTTTTACCCAGTTTATTGTGGGTTGTATCAGGTGGATTTTTTGCCGGTGCCTCTTTCCAAAGACCCATCCATTGATAAAGATCTATCTATTAATATTGCCGATTATCAGCAACCTAACGGTGGCATTATTTTTCCAAACCCCAATGCGCCCACGGGCAAGTTGTTGTCGCTAGCTGATATTGAATCATTGCTCAGAATGAATACTGAGTCTGTTGTTGTAGTGGATGAGGCTTACATTGACTTTGGGGGAGAAAGTGCTGTTGAATTGGTGGGCCGCTTTCCAAACTTGTTAGTTACACAAACATTCTCAAAGTCTCGCTCTCTGGCGGGTTTAAGAGTTGGGTTTGCTGTGGGTGATGCTGGATTAATCGATGCCCTTGAACGAGTAAAAAATAGTTTTAATTCTTACCCCCTTGATCGTTTGGCTATTGTTGGTGCAGTGGCGGCCATTGAGGATATCGATTATTTCGAAAAAACTTGTGAGCAAGTGATTACCAGTCGAGAGTCCCTTGCAGCAGAGCTACAGTCCCTTGGCTTTTCAGTGTTGCCTTCTAAGGCAAATTTTGTTTTTGCTAAGCACCCGGATCATGATGCGGCTAGGTTATCAGCTGGATTGCGGAAAGAAGGGATTATTGTGCGGCATTTCAATCATGCTCGAATTGATCAATATCTAAGAATCACCGTGGGTTTGCCAGATCAAAACCAGCAGCTTATTGCATCATTAAGTAGGTTGCTTGATTAAGTAACTTTAAGTCGAGCGTTTGGACGTGTAGGGGGCCCCTAGTTAACGTTGGGGCGAGTACCGGCAACAGCCATCATGGTAGTTTTTTCACCATTTCTAAGAATTTCCAGCTTTACTGAATCCCCTGGTGACAGGTTGGCAATGAGGTTCATGCTGCGATCATTGTCTACAACCCAGTAATCATTAATACGAGTGATGATATCGCCGGGTAGCAGTCCTGCTAAATGGGCGGGGCTGCCTTGGTATATGTTGGTAATAACAAGGCCAGAGGGTGGGTTAAGTTCAAGTTGAATGGCAGCTTGACGCCTCAGTTGGCTTGCCTCTACACCTAACCAGCCTCGGATAACATGGCCATGTTTGACAATATCGTCCAACACTTTGATAGCAGTGTTACCAGGAATGGCAAAGCCTATGCCAACGGAATAGCCTGTACGGTCAAGAATGGCAGAGTTAATGCCTAGTAAATTACCGTAAGCATCAACTAATGCACCACCCGAATTGCCGGGGTTGATGGCGGCATCTGTTTGGATAAAGTTTTCAAAGGTGTTTAGACCTAAGCCATTGCGACCGGTAGCACTGACTATACCTTGGGATACAGATTGCCCCACACCGAAAGGGTTGCCGATAGCAAGAACAACATCACCAACCCTAACCTGGTTTGGATCGCCAAGGCTGATGGGGGTAAGCTGATTCAAGTTCACTTTAAGGACGGCAAGGTCTGTTTCTGGGTCGCGGCCAACAACTTGTACCATTGCTTCGCGCCCATCTTGCAATTGAACAACTATTTCATCGGCTTCGTTTACAACATGGTTGTTCGTTAAGATGTAGCCGTCAGTAGTGATAATTACACCGGAACCGAGAGACGATTGCATCCTTTGTTGTTGGGGTAGATTCCTGCTGTTAAAAAAGCGCTGAAAAAATGGATCATCTAGCAGGGGGTGGCGTGGGCGTGCTAATTTTTTCTGGGTGTAAATGTTAACGACAGACGGTGAGGCCCTTCTAACGGCAGATGCGTAGGAGGCCGGTCCTGACCACTCGGTGTCAGCTTCTGGAGATAAGTCAGCAGTTTCTACATCGGTATGATTGTTAAGGCCTTGAGGATAAAGAAGCAATATGACAGCAGCAGCCAGTAGGCCTGTGATAACAGGCCAGCTGATGTAGCGAACTATTCGGTAGAGTGAGGGCACCGACAACTCCTGTCTTGAGTTTTACCACTTTCTTTTATCTGTTATTCGGCGGCCATTATGGCACAAAGTAATAATGTGCAATATTTGGTTGCGGTGCCCAGTTCTATAGAGCACTGTAATAGACTGTTTTTGGATTATTAAAAATAACTAAAAAGTTCGTTTGCTCACCTTTAATTTAGCTCACTTTTAATGTCGGATCTTCATCGTCATCGATATGGTCATTGCTAAGATTGTCAGCATCGTTGGCAACATTAATGTTGGCCATATTGGCTTTTTGAGGCGAGCTGTGAGCAGTGCTTGGTGGTGAGTTTTTGGCGTCATCTTTGAGGCCGTATTCTTCACTTAAGATGCCGCCAGGAACTTTAGGTGCATAATCTTTAGGTGGTTCTGGTGTTTCATTTGCAATGATATGTTGGTTTTCTCTACGACCAAAACCGGCATCAATCATTTGTTGACTGATTTCTGTATTGGTTAAACGCATGGCGCCAGTTGCTAGGTGTTCATGGACATCGCGATAGCTATGAGAAAGATTGTTCACCAATTCTGATGTTTTCATAAAGTGTTCGGTGACTTCTTGTTGGTAATCCTTGATTTGATCTTGGGATTGTTGAAGTTTCTCTTCCAAATCTTTGCGTTCACGTTCTTTGGGGTGCAGTGTTCTGGCCATAACAAAGCCAATAACCAGGCCAATTGCTAGGCATAAAAGTCCGATAAGTAAGGTTGATGTGGCCAAGCGGCGACTCCCACAGTTGTCGTGTTTAAATCAAATTGCTGTTATATCTTGCTTGCTAAAAAGGTAAAGCACTGTTTATAACGAGCTGTAAGTTATTAAAGCATTGTAAGTATAAACGGTAACAAGCCTATAGTCTGAGATATGAAGGTGGGTTAGGCAACTTTTTTTGTTTGTGTGTAGTTTGGCCGGTGTGTTTTTTCTGATAATCGGTACGCTTATGTGGTATTTTTCGCCAGCATTAATTAGTTATCATTTATATTCTAGCTATCTTGAAATAAGGGTCTATTAAGTAAGGGTCTATGGAACAACTTTCTCCAAAGCAGCGTTACCAGCAAGATCTAGAGCAAAATGGGTTTAGTTATGACCCTGCTCAAGAGCATGCTGTTGGTTATTTGCAGTCACTTTATGAGCGGCTGTTAGCTGATGGTGTTTCAAATAATAGTAATAGTTTGGTGTCGAGGTTGATGGGTAAGTTGGGGGCAGGCTCAACGGCAGCGAGCCCTGTTAAGGGGGTCTATTTTTGGGGTGGTGTGGGCCGCGGCAAAACTTACTTAATGGATAATTTTTACGAAAGTCTCCCTTTTGAAAATAAGATGCGAGCTCATTTTCACCGTTTTATGAGGCGGGTTCACCGTGAGTTGAAGCAGCTTAAGGGAGAAAAAAACCCTTTGGAAAAAGTGGCAGATCGTATTGCTTCTGAAGCTAGAGTAATTTGTTTTGACGAGTTTTTTGTTTCTGATATTACCGATGCAATGCTGCTTGGCACATTGCTCGAGTTTTTGTTTGAGCGCCGGGTAGCCCTTGTTGCGACATCTAATATTGTCCCCGATGGCCTTTATCAGAATGGGCTGCAGCGCCAACGCTTTTTACCAACTATTGCACTGTTAAATGAGCATACGGATGTGGTAAATGTGGATGGTGGAACCGATTACCGCTTAAGGGCATTGGAGCAAGCTGAGCTTTATCACTCTCCGTTGGACGCTGATGCCGACAAAGCTTTGATGTCAGCATTTGAAGGGTTAGCTCCTGCTATGGGTGAAGTACAAAAAGAAGTGGAGCTTGAAATAGAAAATCGACAAGTGCCTTGTCGTTATGTGGCAGAGGATGTGGTTTGGTTCGATTTTGATGTGATATGCAATATCCCTCGAAGTCAGTATGACTATATTGAGCTAGCCCGAGAGTTTCACGCGGTGCTAGTTGGCGGCGTTCCCCAGATGGGGCGCAAAAACGATGATCAGGCAAGACGCTTTGTTAACTTGGTGGATGAGTTTTACGATCGCAATGTGAAGTTGGTCATCTCCGCTGAAGTTGAAATGCCCTCGCTGTATAAGGAGGGTGGTTTAGAGTTTGAGTTTCAAAGAACCCAGAGTCGGTTGCTTGAAATGCAGTCCCATGAATACCTGGCAAGGCCTCACCGCCCATAGCGCCAGCTTTTAAAGGTGAAAAATCCGTCCTCAAGGCGAGTGCTGTGCTGTTATGTAGCTAAGGTTGTCGGATAAAAAAGCCGCTTTGGGTAATTAATAGTATTTTTGATGTAAAAGCCCCTTGAAATGCCTAGGGGCCATCTGTAAAATGCGCCCTCCTTTTGGGAAGGCCCAGGTTGGTGGTAAGTCCAAGTTGGCAACCCCATTTGGGAAGGCCTAAGTAGGCAGCCCCAAAATTTTTCAGGCAGGAACAAATGAAAACATATAGTGCGAAACCCGAGACCGTCCAGCGCGACTGGTATATTGTTGATGCAGCGGACAAGACTCTGGGTCGATTGGCTGCTGGTATTGCTACCCGTCTGCGTGGTAAGCATAAGCCAGAATACACGCCTCACGTTGATACCGGTGATTACATCGTAGTTGTTAATGTAGACAAGATTCGTGTTACGGGTAATAAAGCTAAAGGCAAAATTTATCACAGCCACACGGGTTATCCGGGTGGTTTAAAATCTATCAGTTTTGAAAAGCTGATGGAAAAAGCTCCTGAGCGTACCATTCAGAATGCTGTTAAAGGCATGCTGCCAAAGGGTCCTTTGGGGCGCGCAATGTTCAAAAAACTAAAAGTCTATGCAGGTGAAGAGCATCCACATACTGCTCAGCAACCTCAAGATCTGAATATTTAACGGATAAGCTAATTATGGCAGACGCTCAATACTACGGCACTGGCCGCCGCAAAACTTCATCAGCCAGAGTTTTTTTGGCAAATGGTGGTGGTAACATTACCGTCAATAACCGCACACTGGATCAATACTTCGGTCGTGAAGTTGCTCGCATGATTGTACGTCAGCCGTTAGAGTTGGTTGATAGTGCGGAAAAATTTGACCTAAAAATTACTGTAGCCGGTGGTGGCAGTTTTGGTCAGGCAGGTGCTATTCGTCATGGTATTGCACGTGCGTTGTTGCAATACGACGAAAACTTGCGTAGCCCTTTGCGTAAAGCTGGGTTCTTGACTCGTGATGCGCGTGAAGTAGAGCGTAAGAAAGTGGGCTTGCACAAAGCGCGTAAACGTCCACAGTTCTCGAAGCGTTAAGTTTCAGGCTCAAGCAAAGAGTCAAACAAATAACCCGGCCAGAAATAGCCGGGTTTTTTGTGCCATTTTTTTGCCTAGATACTAGCAATAGCGTGCTTATATAGCGTTAAAAGCCTAATTGTTGCCGCCTTTTACCTTGTAAAAAATGTGGGTTTTCATTACTATTGCACGCCATTTTTATACATAAAAATTTGCCAACTTTTGCTGTTTACGGGAGAACGTCATGAGTAATGACGGTGTTAATGAGGGGCGTCGCCGCTTCCTGACAGGGGCCACTTGTGTAGTGGGTGCTGCTGGGGTAGTGGGAGCAGCTGTTCCTTTTGTCGGTTCTTGGAATCCAAGCGCTAAAGCTAAAGCTGCGGGCGCTCCGGTCAAAGCCAATATTTCTAAAATTGAACCAGGTCAGATGGTCACATTTGAGTGGCGTGGTCAGCCGGTCTATGTTGTTCGTCGTACACCTGAAAGCCTTGCTGGTCTCAGTGGCCGTGACGATACATTCAGGGATCCAACATCTGCTGAATCCAAACAGCCTGATTATGTTAACGGTGAACACCGTGCGATTGAAGGAAAAGAGGAATTCTTAGTATTGGTAGGGCTTTGTACCCATTTGGGTTGTGCGCCTATGTATCGTCCTGAGGTGGGTGTTAGTCCTTCGACTGGTGGTGAGGAAAAGGATTGGAAGGGTGGTTTTTTCTGTCCGTGTCACGGTTCCAGATTTGACTTGGCTGGGCGAGTGTATAAGGGCGTTCCAGCACCAACCAACCTTGATGTTCCCCCATACTCTTATGAGAGTGATGGTGTCATTGTCATTGGTGTAGATCAGGAGGCCGGATAATGAACGCATTGATAGCATTTCGTGATTGGGTAGATTCACGCTTACCTATTATGAAGGCCTGGAATACTCACATGGCTGAGTATTACGCGCCAAAAAACTTTAATTTCTGGTACTTCTTTGGCGTATTGTCAATGATCGTACTAGTGATTCAGCTCCTTTCCGGTATCTGGTTGTTGATGAGCTACCAGGGCTCTTCTGAGGCAGCATTTGCTTCGGTTGAATACATCATGCGTGATGTGGACTATGGCTGGATCATCCGATATATGCACTCTACCGGTGCATCTGCTTTCTTTGTCGTGGTGTATTTGCACATGTTCCGTGGTTTGATCTACGGTTCTTATAAGCCACCACGCGAGCTGGTTTGGATCTTCGGTATGACCATCTATGTAGCTCTGATGGCTGAGGCCTTCTTGGGTTATGTATTACCTTGGGGGCAAATGTCTTACTGGGGTGCACAGGTAATTATTTCCCTGTTTGGTGCTATCCCCGTCGTTGGTGAAGACATTGTTCAGTGGGTACGTGGTGATTACCTGATTTCCGGTATTACTCTTAACCGCTTTATGTCACTGCACGTTGTAGCTGTACCTATTGTATTGCTGGCGTTAGTCGTATTGCATATTCTTGCTCTGCACGAAGTGGGTTCAAATAACCCAGATGGTGTTGAAATCAAGAAGAACAAAGATGAAAACGGTATTCCTCGTGATGGTATTCCATTCCATCCGTTCTACACCGTTCACGACATTGTGCCTATCGTGGTATTCCTGTTTGTGTTCTGTTTCATCATGTTCTTTGTACCTGAAATGGGTGGCTACTTCCTTGAGTATGCTAACTTTGAAATCGCTAACCCATTGAAGACGCCAGAGCATATTGCACCGGTTTGGTACTTTACGCCGTTCTACTCAATGTTGAGAGCGGTACCTGATAAGTTTGCTGGCTTCTTGGTAATGGCTGCGGCAATTGCCATCATGTTTGTGTTGCCATGGCTGGATCGTAGTCCGGTTAAATCCATGCGTTACAAAGGCTCTATTAGCCGAATTTCAGTATTGGTATTCGCTGCGGTATTTATTATTTTGGGTGTGTTGGGTGTGAAATCTCCGACGGAAGGGCGTACCTTCCTGGCACAGGTTTGTACCATTTTGTACTTCTTGTTCTTCTTGGCAATGCCTATTTGGACCAAGTTGGAGAAAACAAAACCTGAACCAGAGCGCGTCACAATGGATGGTGGTATAGGATTCTGGAAAGCCTGGGGTGCATTTTTTGTTGTTCTATTCTTGGCTTGGGCACCATTAAAAGCCGTGGGTGCGGAGTCTGCATATAAGTGTGGCTCGATTCCTTGTGATGAATTTGATGCAGATTTTGGTGATAAGGCTTCTTTGCAAAGTGGCGCGAAATTGTTTGTCAACTATTGCATGGGTTGCCACTCGGCAAAGTACTCACGCTGGGAGCGAGTTGCGAATGATCTGGATATTCCAGCAGAGATTGCTTCAGAAAATTTGGTATTGGCGAATCAGAAAATTGGTAGCCTGATGGACATTGCAATGCCTGCTGATAAAGCAAAGGAATGGTTTGGTTCGACCCCGCCTGATTTAACATTGGTAACTCGTGCACGTCAGCCAGAGTGGGTATATACCTATCTGCGCCATTTTTATGCAGACCCTTCCCGCGGCGTTGGTGTGAACAACAAAGTGTTTAAAGATGTGGGTATGCCCCATGCTATGCTTGACCTGCAGGGTTTGCAGGAATGTGCCCCAGGGCCTGGAATAGCGGCTAATGGTGGTGTGACTCGTGACCCGCTTACCCGTGAAGAGGTAATGGTGGATGATTGTGGCCGTTATACTATCGCTGAGGCAGGAAAGCTTTCTCCGGAAGAATATGACAAAGCTGTTTTTGATTTGGTGAATTTTATGGCTTACATGGCCGATCCTGTGGCTGAAGATCGTAAGCGGATTGGTACCTATGCATTATTGTTCTTGGCATTCCTGTTTATCTGGGTTTGGCTACTGAACCGTGAATACTGGAAAGATATTCACTGATACCTTTTTGGGGTGGCTGAATAGCAGCCACCCTTTTTATTTCTAATTACAATTGAGGTTTTACTATGGGGGTTGTTGCAAAACGATCATCCATGACATTTTATTCTGATCCAGGTTGTCACTACAGCCATCGGGTTCGAATTGTCTTGGCAGAAAAAGGGGTTACCGTTGATATTGAAGATGTTGACGGTAAATCAATTCCAGAAGAAGTGCTGGAGTTAAATCCCTATGCTTCATTGCCCACACTGGTAGACCGTGATTTAGCCCTATACGAAACTAAGGTCATGATGGAATACCTGGATGAGCGTTTTCCTCATCCACCATTACTGCCTGTGTATCCTGTAGCGCGAGCTATGAGCCGCCAGTTTATGCACCGTATTGAGCGTGATTGCTGTGCTCAGGTGGATAAAATTGTACATTCACCTGAAAGTAAAACGGCAGAAAAAGCGCGCAAAGAACTACGCGAAAGCTTAATCAGTATTGCACCAATATTTGCTGATTTGCCTTACTTCATGAACGAAGAGTTCACTCTAGTTGATTGTTGTCTTGGCCCCATTCTATGGCGCCTGGAAAGCTTGGGTATTGAATTACCAAACAACCGTCAGACCCAGCCCCTCCATGACTATATGACACGTTTATTTGAGCGTGAGTCTTTTCAAGAGAGTTTGTCTGAAGTAGAGCGTGAACTACAAGCTTAAGATTTAAGTGTAAATAAGTTTGCCGAGTTAAATGAAAAAAGGGACATATTAGGTCCCTTTTTTTGTAGAATGCGACTCGGGAAATTAGAGTCTGATGCTTTCAAGTGACTACCTTATAATATTAAGCCTATGACAATGACATCAAACAGACCGTACTTGATACGTGCTTTCTATGACTGGATTGTAGATAACCAGTGCACCCCTTATATGGTGGTGGATGCTTTCTACCCAGGCGTTGAGGTGCCTCAAGACTATGTAAGTGATGGTCAGATAGTCTTAAACCTGGTGCCTAGAGCGATCACCGGGTTGGTCATGAGCAATCAGGAGGTGTCTTTTAGTACCAGATTTGGAGGGGTGCCAAGTGATATTAGGCTACCTGTCCAATCGATTATGGGGATATATGCTCGTGAAAATGGTCAGGGCATGATATTTCAGTCAGAAGACTCAAGTGGGCCAGAACCTTCCGGGCCGACACCCGTAAAACCGGTGTCAACTACGGATAAACCATCAGGCGGTGGTGGCTCTAGCGAAACAAGTAAGAAGCCCTCATTGAGAGTGGTTAAGTAATTGAACGTTTTTAAGTAATCAAGAGTATTTAAGTAGAGGTTGTAATTATGTCTGATCCAATCGTAATCGTTGGTATGGCAAGAACACCGATTGGCAGTATGCAAGGCCAGTTCAATGGTGTGCCGACAACAGAGCTGGGTGCAGCTGCTATTAAAGCTGCGGTTGAGCGTTCTGGCGTGGCGCCGGAAAAAATAGGCTCCGTAGATATGGGCTGTTGTTTGACAGCAGGATTGCGTCAAGCTCCAGCAAGGCAGGCAGCACTGGGAGCAGGATTACCTACCAGTGTCGGCGCCACTACCTTAAACAAGGTGTGTGGTTCCGGAATGAAGGCAGCAATGAATGCTTGGGATAGCTTAAGTTTAGGTCATGTTGATGTGGCTGTGGCGGGTGGTATGGAGAGCATGACAAATGCGCCTTATCTGATGCTTCAGGGTCGAGGTGGTTACCGCTTTGGCGATGCTAAAATCCATGATCACATGACATTTGATGGTTTGGAAGATGCTTATAATGGCGAGGCCATGGGTATTTTCGCCGAGATGTGTGTTGATAAATATGAATTTACTCGTGAAGAGCAGGATGCATTTGCGATCAGTTCATTAGAACGTGCACAAAAAGCGATAGCTGAAGGAAAATTTGAGCAAGAAATAACGCCCTTTACAGTGAAAACTAGAAGAGGCGAAGTGGAATATACGACGGATGAGCAGCCTGGAAAAGGTAACCCAGACAAAATTCCACAAATGCGACCAGCGTTTAAGAAAGATGGTTCGGTGACTGCTGCAAATGCAAGTTCTATCAGTGATGGTGCTGCAGCACTGGTGCTTACGCGTTTATCTGTTGCGGAAGAAATGGGATTGAAGCCATTGGCCAAGGTCTGTGCTCACACGACAAATTCCCATGAGCCAGAGTGGTTCACTACAGCGCCGGTTGGGGCTATTCAAAAGTTATTGAAGAAAGTAGGTTGGTCAAAGGATGATGTTGATCTTTATGAGATCAACGAAGCGTTTGCTACGGTGACCATGGCAGCGATGAAAGAACTGGATCTTCCTCATGAGAAGGTGAATGTTCACGGTGGTGCTTGTGCCTTGGGCCATCCTATCGGTGCATCGGGTGCTCGTATTATTGTGACACTACTATCTGCCATGCAAACCTATGAAAAATCTAAAGGTGTGGCTGGTATTTGTATTGGTGGTGGAGAAGCAACAGCGGTTGCACTTGAACTTATGTAGCTTATGTAGATTCTGTCGATGATGGAGCGTAGCTAAAGCTGTAATAAAGGCTACAATATTTGCTCTATAAAAAAACCGGTCTAATTAGACCGGTTTTTTTGTGCTTGTTTTTTATATTAGGTTTTTTGTATTTTTATGAGGCCATAGAGATTAATCAATATATTCAAATACCTTAACTACCCTGGAAGCTCCACCAGTTTTACTGGCTATGTAAGCCGCTTTATCTGCCGTTGTATGAGAAACCAAGCCCATTAGATAGATTACACTGTTTTCAGTGATGACTTTTACCGTAGAGGATTTGATTTCTTTGTCAGCAATGAGTTTTGTTTTTACTTTGGTGGAAAGCCAAGTGTCATTACTTCGAGAAATCAGAGAGGTAGGCCCGCGCACTTGTAACTCATTGTGTACCTGACGCACGCCACGAAAATTTCTTGCTGCATCGCCAGCAAGGGTACGAACTTCAGTGGATGGGATTTCTCCCGTGAGCAAGATCACGCCATTGTAGGCATGGATATTAATATGGGCATGTTCAAGGTCAGGGTGGGCCTTTTTGATATTAACGCCGATGAGTGTTTCCAATTGCCAGTCATCAATATCTGTTCCCAGGGATGTATCTGTTGGGTCAGGTTGGATAGGCTCATCAGTGGTAGCGTGAATAATGCTGGTGCAACTAGTCAAGGTTAAAGATAAAGCTAAAGTGCAGCTGCAAATTAACAGTAAAACTGTCAGTCGTTGCAACATTATGCGGTTCCTCCAAATAATTGTTGGTCTATGAGTTCGCATAGACAAAAAAGACTTAACATCTGGATTTCAGTAATTCTGTGTGGGTCAGAATTATTGACTCTGATTTCTATATCATCGCCACTTAGAAGTGCAGATAAATCCGTATCATCGCTACCGGTAAAGCCTATGACAGACATGGAGCGGTCGTGTGCTGCTTGAATGGCTTGGACTAAATTACTGGGATTAGTTCCATGGCTAAAAAGAACCAATACATCACCAGCTTGCCCAAGAGTACGCACTTGTTTGCTAAAGACTTCGCTCATACTGTGGTGATGCCCAATGGCAGTGATAGTAGCGCTGTTGCTATTAAGGGCAATTGCAGGGAAGCCGGGGCGTTCCAATTGATATTGAAGCATAAGTGATTGGGTCAGCATATTAGACAATGAGGCAGATAGCCCATTGCCACAGCTCAGAATTTTATGTTCTTGAAGTAATTGTTGGACAACGCGAGTACTTGCATTAGCGATGAGTGGAGCTAGAGTTTCACCACAAGCCATTTTGGCTTCGATGCTTTGGTGAAATAACTCGATAACGCTGGATTCCATAACTTTTTATAAAGTTCTCATTTAAATTTAAAGGTTTTCATTCAAGTTATAGGGCTCATTTAATTTGGTAGGCTTGTTAATTAAATTGATGAGCTAAAACGCATTGCGTATCCATTCTACCTGATACTGATTGTTGTTGTCGGGGTCTTTGTCTAAACATATGGCATCAAATCGACATTGAACTTTGTCCCATAAACCTTCTGTTTGTAAGTAAGTGTGAGCAGCTTTTATCAGGCGCTGCTGTTTTCTGCCATTAATACTTTCTTTAGCGTGACCATGTCGGTTGGTGCTACGGAGTCGAACCTCTATAAATACCAACGTTTCCTTTTCGTACATGATAAGGTCTATTTCACCCCTTGGTGTAAGAAAGTTACGACGGGCTTTTTTTAACCCCTGCTTTTCGAGATAAGTTTGAGCCCATAATTCGGCTTCAGTTCCAATGGGTGTCTTTGAATTTATCCCTTTTTTGAAAAATGCCATAATCCTTTTCTGACAATACTGTTGTACGGTTTCGCTGGGTGCAGAATTCTTTATTAGAGAAAGTATTTATTAATAAAAATCTTGTGTTTTTTTCACTAGTGGTTGTCGGGTTTTTTACTATTTGTCTGTTAATTGTTGGGCTGACCGTACCTTCCCACCACGAAATACTGCCCATGGTTGTTCCCGCTCAATGGCACCTTGGCTATTAAGGTGTAAGGTGCCAGTACTGCCAAAAAGTTGAGTGCTTGGTTGTTGAACCATTTGTTCCAGCCATTGATGAAGGTGATAAGCATCTATTCCTAGGGCAAAAATATGTCGATACAGCGGTGGTAAATCAGTTGCGGGCTGCAGCTTTTCATCGGTGCTGCCAGGCAGTGTCCAGGGCATTGCGCTGAATCGAATTCCTTCCAAGTCTCTGTTTCGCCCTTTATTTTCAACACCCGTGTAAAGGTGTGATGTGCCGTAAATTTGTAAATCACGGGCAAAGAGAAAATCCAATGTGGGCTTGATCTGGCGAGCATGGTCTGGATAGGCTGCCATAAACACCATGTCCAAGTCCTGACGTCGCCGGGAGGTGTGATTTAGCGGTTTTCCAAGAACTTGTTGTAACCTTTTTTTGCGGGTGTCACTTTGATCAATATGTAATGCTGGTTTAAGTAGCGGGGCAAAATCAGTTTGAGCTGTGCCATAAGGGGTGGATTCAACTAAAATTCCTCCCTTTTCTTCCCAGCGCTGGCGAAATGCAGCCAGGGTTCTAGCGCCCCAACTGCTATTTGGTGTAATCGTCAAAGCAGATCTTTGCCCTTCAATCCAGGCCCTGTCAGCAATCTGTCTTGCTTCATCCGTAGCAGATAGCCCAAACTGAAAGAAATTTTTGGGTAGATGGGGGGTGAGTAGGTCACCAGGTGTTTCCAAATAATTAAGGGCGATGGTGGGTACCGGCAGCGATAAGTTGGCCAGCTGATTGACCTTCTTTTTTTGTACTGGGCCAATAATAAGCTGGGCGCCATCTGCAACGGCTTTTTGATAGATGGCTGTAATATCCTCTTCCATCGATGTGTCGTAGAAGCGAACACGCGGGGTATCACCTGCTCGTTTATGTACTTC
>Ga0070726_10002798_pt1 | contig 15369 bp, 10 predicted proteins | sample tdAd471_FD_67275 | JGI IMG/M metagenome (GOLD analysis project Ga0070726, IMG submission 67275) | Marine sediment microbial communities from the Atlantic coast under amendment with organic carbon and nitrate - tdAd47.1 | ecosystem: Environmental > Aquatic > Marine > Coastal > Sediment | place...
CCAATTTGCCCTGGCAGAGGTATATGCCAAAAAGAAAGATTATTACTTCGCCAAAAAATATTATAAGGAGGCAATCAAGATTTATGAAAGTCTGAAGGGGCCTGATTATTTGAGATTACGGGCCAGTACCCACTATCAACTGGGCAATATTTATACGGATGAGTTTAACCTGTTCGATGCCAAGGTTCATTATATGAAGGCTCAGAACCTTTTTGAAAACTTGATAGCGGAAGGGGATGATGCCTTGAAACCTTATTTGGCAGCTGTCCTTAATAATTTAGCGGTGACGTTCAATTCGATGGAGGAACCTGAAAAATCTTTGCAATATTATGGTTTGGCCCTAAAAGCTTATCAGGAATTGTCAGATCTTAACTTTGATATCTTTCAGCCTTATGTTGCTTCTACCTTTAACAGCTTGGGCATTGTACATTCCGAAATGGAGAATTTTGACCAGGCCATTCAAAACATAAGTCAAGCTGTAGATCGGTACAACGAACTGGCAGATGCAAGACCTCAAGAGTTTACGCATTATTTGGCTACGGGTTTACACAATTTGGGTTTGTTCCATTTTGAATTGAGGAAGTATGATGTCGCCATGGATTATTTTGGTCAAGCGTTGGAAATCAGAAGGAAATTGGCAGCCGAAGAACCTGACGATTTTGATGCTGATTTTTGTGCTACGGCGCTGAACTTGGTGGAGCTCTATCAAACCCAGTTGGAAGATAAGCTTGATTTTACCTTCAAAACTCAAGCTTTGGAGCTGTTATCTGATGTGGAAGCGCGATTGCAAAAATATGGGGACAACTTGGCGGTCATCAAAAATATGAAAAACGATAGCCAGCATTATTTGGACTATTTTACCAAAATCAATGAGGACCATTTGTCCTTGCACCATGTTTTAAGAAAGGCCAACAATCTAAAAGAACAAATAGATGAAACCATTTATCCCGAAGAAAAAATGGTCTTTCAACAAGAAATCATGAACCTCCTTAAAGATAGTTTCAACAAATATCCCAACAATGATCGTATTAAGTACGAACTTGCCCTTGCCCATGTAAATATGAGCTGGATTCAATTAAGGATTAAAGAATATGATAAAGCGGAACAAACAATACTAGATGCACCAATTCTTGAAAGTCCGCTACTAACTTTGAGCTGTAATTTGGCACATAGCTATCTATTGAAATCTGATATGGATAAAGCCATGGTGCTTTATGAAGAACTTTCTAAAAAAGTGAATGATCAGAATGAAAGCTACAAGTCAATAATTTTAAAAGATTTTGATACTTTGAGGAAAGACGGAATTAATCATGATGGATTTAATATTGTAGCGGAACGTTTTAAATAATCCAATAGAAATATAAAAAGAACCGGCCAAAAAGTGTTCCTGTTTGTTTAGAACAGTGTTGCACCTTTTGGCCGGTTCCCGTTAAATATAAAAAAGGTATTGTTTTTCTATATTCTTATATGAACAGCAGTTGGGTTCCATCTTGGTCTGCCCTGCTGTAGAAATCTCCAATGGTAAGGACGCCATCCAAATCATCGATGAGGTCTTTTTCTTCTAAATGGAACATATCGACTGCCAGTTTACAAGCCCAGAGTTTACATCCGGAGTCCGATAGGATTTCCAAGAATTCACCTACTGGAGGCATATCCAATTTGTCCATTTCTTTTTTCATCATGTTGGAGGCCAATGCTTCAACACCTGGTAAACCACCCAACATGGTTGGCATGTGCATTGCCGGGTTACCAACGGTGGCAACGTGCAAGTGCTCCAGTTTCTTCTTTTGAATGGCTTCCAACCCAAAGAACGTAAAGAATATTTCAGATTCTATGCCTTCCATTCGGGCTCCATTGGCCATCACAAATGCTGCATACACATTTTCGAGTGTGGCTTTGGAGAGTATAAAAAGCATTTTTTTAACTTTTGTATCGCTCATAATCTTAAGTTTGATTTTGTTCTTAAATCAGATTAATTGAACCTATATCTGTAATTAAATACAGCTTTTTGGTTTTGGAATTCCTGCAATCATAGTCGCTTTTTTCAATGGTCCACCAGGGAACAGTGCGTAGAATTCCTTAATGTTGATAACACCACTTTTTTTGATTCCTCTAATGGATAGCGGTTCCTCATTTTTATATTTCTCCTGGATGTAATCTATGATTTCCCAGTGCTTATCGGTCATTTCTATACCTTGTTCTTTTGCTATTTCTGTGGCAATTTCTTTGTTCCATTGAGAAAGATCGGTTAAATATCCTTCTTGGTCCACTGAAATTGTTGCTTGTCCTATTGTCTTGTCCATTTTATTTAGTATTTAGGTTTACAAATTATGCTTCTGTTTCTTCAAAATGTTTTCCTTTTTCACTCATGGTGGCGGAGACGAAAGGAATATGGATTCCTTTGATCAACATGTTCCAATAAACCCACCTGAATGCCATTTTTCCCATATGGTTTGTTCTACTTTCTTTAAGAAGGTTCAGTGGTCCAACTCCAGGGAATGGGAACGTACCTTCCACAGGTTCATGAGTATAGTTAAAGTCAATTAAAAGAGCTTTGCCGCCGCCAGTTTCAATAAAGCAGTTGGCGTGTCCGTCGAACTCTTCTTTCAAAGGTTCCCCGTTGATGTACCTCAAAATGTTCTCGGTCAATATTTCGGCCTCAAAGTGCGCTACGGAACCAGCTTTGGAAGCAGGTAAGTTGGTAGCATCACCAATTGCAAAAATATTTTCGTGATCTTCGGTTTGCAAAGTAGCTTTATTGGTGGGTACAAAGTTGAGGTCGTCACCCATTCCCGATCTCTCGATCAAAGCATCACCCATGTTGGTGGGTATGGTAACCAATATGTCGTAAGGTACTTCGGTTTCCGCATAATCAATGATCTTGTTGTTTTCATAATCAACACGTTCAATATTGAAATCGGTAACTTCTTTGATTCCCTTATCCGTTAACAAGTGGTGCAGTGCTTTTGTTGCTTTAGGTTTAGTAAAGGCACCACCCAAAGGAGTTACGAAGGTAATGTCCACTTTGTCTCGCATGCCTTTGTTCTTAAAGTAAGAATCTGCCAAGAAAGCAAACTCTAATGGAGCAACGGGGCATTTGATGGGCATTTCGGTAATGTGCACCACCAATTTACCACCTTCCCATTCACGGAATTTATTTCGAAGCGCTTTTGAACCTTCATAGGTGTAAAAGTCAAAGACACTCTTGTGCCATTCAGGACCTTTCATGCCCTCGACTTCCTCTGGGGCAATCTTGGTGCCAGTAGCAATGATCAAGATATCGTAAGCGAGTTCGGTGCCATTTTCGAGCAAAACTTTATTATCATCAGGTTGGATAAGTTCAATTTTCTCATTGATGTAATTGACTCCTTTTGGAATAAATTTGGCTCCTTTTTTCTTCACCTGTTTGGTGGTATAGATATCAAAGGGGAGGAATAAAAACCCAGGTTGATAATAGTGGGTTTTATATTGGTCAACCACGGTGATTTGCCATTCATTTTTTGGAAGTTTGGATACAAGATGGTTGGACATCATTGTTCCGGCTGTTCCTGCTCCTAATATGACTAAATTTTTCATGATTTCTAGATTGTATGATTTACTTGGGTAAAAGTAGTCAAAGGTTAAATTCACAAATATGACAATTGTCAGTTTCTAGCTTTTTCCTGTGTAACAAAAGTTACATAAGTGATTGTTTTTTAATGATATACTAAAAACTAATTGAGTAATGGCAATACCTATGGAGCGTTGTTCCGTATTTTAAAATTGCCTTGATTTTGGTCGGAAATGTTTGAAAAATCATGAAAAATGAAATATTGGGCGCTGTTTGCGATTCAATCCCAGAACCATGGAAATACTAACATATCATCATGCCAAATAATTAACCTACAAATAATTTTAGGATTTGATCTGTGACATTGTGCTTAAAAAAATCATTCTAGCCTAGAGCTACTTGTTTTGGTAGTTTTAAAAAGCCATAGATGAAAAGGAAATCGATTTGCTTTCAAAAGAATTAAGCATTAAACCTAATCGTAAAGGTAGTTCCTTGGTTAACGTGGCTATCCACCTCAATATTCCCTCCAAGGCTGGTAACTTGTTCATGGACCAAATATAGACCGACCCCTTTGCTATCTTCATTGCTATGGAATTTCTGGTTCAATTTGAAAATAAGGCCACCTACTTTCTCCATGTCAAAGCCACGTCCATTGTCAGCATAGATAAGTTTTTTCTCTCCATTTTCTTGGGTCGTTCTTATGGTGATTTCGGGTGGAATACTTGGTCTGGCATATTTAATGGAATTGGTGATCAAATTCAAAAAGATACTTTCCATGTAAATATCCTTGAAGTTTACGGTTGTCATAGCGCTAAAGTCTATGTGGAATTTAACACCTGCCCTTTCTATCAGTGAGCTTATGGAATTCTGAACCTTATTAAAAACTTTCTTAAAATCTACCTCTTCCATTTCCATATCCAGAGCGTCTCCTTCCTTATAAGAGTCGATATAAGTATTCATGGAATCCTTTAATCCTTCAGTGGATAGTTGTATTAGGCTGAGTATTTCCTTGGTGTCCGCATCATCGATTTTGGTCAAGTCTATTAAATTGACCAAGGACATAATATTGTTCAATGGTGATCTTAGGTCATGCGCGGTGCTGTAGTTTTGCTGTTTAAGCTTTTTATTGATCCTGGAAAGTTGACTTAAATGCGATATACGTTCTTTCTCTAGGTTTTTAATATGAGTGATATCTTTGGCTATGGCATAGATCAATCTTTCATTTTCCTGGGGTATGGATGTCCAATGCAGCCAAACAAGAGCTCCGGACTTAGTCAGGTATCTATTTTCGAAATTCACAAGCGGAACATTCCTCTTTAGTGCTTCCCTAAAAGCAGCTGTACGCTCTTGATCTTCAGGATAAATAAATTCTGAGATTAATTTCGACTTTAATTCCTCTTCAGAATACCCCAAAAGTTTTATAAAAGCAGGATTTATTTTTACAAAATACCCGTCATAATCTGCAATACAGAGACAATCCATGGATTGGTCAAAAAAAGGTTCTAATCGGGGAGTCATTTATGTTTAAGTTAAGGCATTTATAATTTCACTTCCATTGATTGGGAAATTAGTGCTCTTTAAGTGAAACATTTAGTGGTTGGTATTCTTCATCAGACCTACAGCAAAAAATGTTATTTTGGATAAGTAATAATTACATAAAGTAACGGAATTAATTACCAGTTATTTTAAAATTAAAGGTGAAGTGATGGCATATCATTTTTCCTAGGCGATGTGGATTTGGTGCTTTTTGAATTGATTTTATTTGAGTGCAAATGACACCAAATAAAATAAAAAAACCTGTAAATCAGTAATTTACAGGTTTAATGTGTTGTTTTGATGGTGTTTTAAAGTGTTTTGTGAATTTATGCTCACCGAATAGGTCAACATAAAGAGCGATTTTGGGATATTTTACTTGATTTTGTTCTCTGTCATGGGAGTTTTTGATTTAATCTGCTCTTATTTTTTAATTGATTTGTCATTAAACTTTCAATTTTCCCCAGTTCCAATACGGAATATTATGGTCAGATTGCCATGCTTTAGGCCCTCTTATGGATACAAACGGTATTATAATTGATTTAAGCGACAATAAGGGAGGACATCCTGATGCCGTTTCAAATCTTTTGGGTTATTTCGTTGAGAACAGAACCATCTATGATAGCTTTTATATTCCATCTATCGATAAAAGTTTTGATGATAGCATCCGTGGAGCGGTAAAGGGACACAAATTAATAGATGTTCCATTGGGAATTATTGTCTATGAAAGAACAGCTTCAGTGGCGAAGTTTTGTGCTTTGGCCTTTCAAAACCTCCAACCGGGAAAGATATGTGGTGCTACCACTATGGGGCTGGTCAATTTGGTTGAATACTACCCCATTAATGATTCCTTTTATTTATTGGCTTTAACACAAGAAGCGGCGGGGGAAGTGCATAAATTGTAATCCGCAACTATTCACTCGCTTCATATGAACGGCACTTTAGATCATAGTTAGGGGGCACAGATCATTTCTGGCCAAAACCTCTAAGGATACTAATATATTAGTTGCTCAAATAGCAATAATCATCTCATTTTAGATTATTTGAATTAGGCATGAGCCGGAGGAATCCGGCTTTTTTTGTACCCTATTGTACCCCTAATTTTTTAAGAAAGGCCTTTTTATAGCTTTTACTGACCCGTAAAAGTATATTGGTACTCATCTTAACATCCAATTCACCATAATTGGAGTTTATGAGTTCTTGGATATAATCAAAATTGACGATTGTAGAGCGATGGATCCTTGAAAATGAGTATGGCTCCAGGTGTTTTGAAAGATTGGCCAAGGATTCCCTTAAGACATGCTTCTTGTTTTGTGTGAATATTTCAGAATAATATCCAGAAGCGCGTATGTACATAATCTCCTTGGTCGGGATGAGCTGAATTTTATTTCCCAATTTGACCATGATCTTACCGGAATGGAAAGTATCTTCTTTTTTGGGATGGCTAATATGGTCTATCAACTCCTTTAATCTTTTTTCGTACCCACTGTTGCTGTCGTTCAAATGTAATTGAACCACTCGGTTTATACATTTATTGAAACGTTCATCCTTGTAAGGTTTGAGCAGGAAATCGAAAGCGAAATGGTCGAATGCAGTAATCGCATGTTTGTCATAGGCGGTTACAAAGATGACCAAGGGTGTTGACTTGATTTTCTTCAATATGTCGAAACCCGTCATATACCCGAGATCCACGTCCAAAAAAAGTACATCCGGATTAAGGGGGTCCATTTCGGAAATAGCCTTGTCCGCTTCCGTGAAAGAACCTATAATTTCAAATTCAGGATGATCCTTTAATAGTTGTTCGATTCTTTTTATTGCAAGTAGCTCATCGTCAACTACTACCGCTTTTATTTTAGCCACAATAATGCGTTTAGATAGATTAAAGTTAAAATATAAATATCAAATGTCTTTCAGTCCACACACTCTTTAAATCAATATATATTTTTTCATCTAAAAAAAAGAGATGTTCATGATAAATATAATGCACTTCACATCTTTAAAACATCCTGATAACTGTTTTAAAATATACAATAGGATGGGGTATTAGGTCCTTCCCATCAGTATTGGTCATATACAGATCATAAAAAGGCACATTCAGTTCTTATGAAATTCTACTGGTGGTCATCCATCTTAGTTTTACGCGAACTAACTCAAAAACAAATTAAATATGAGAGAGCAGTATTCACGAATAATAATGGGCTTAAGCCTATTATTGTGTTTGGTTTCTAATGCCCAGCAAACGCAAGTTTCTGGAAACGTATCCGATGTTAATGGTGTGCCATTATCAGGGGTAAACGTGCTTGTTGAGGGCACAACGAACGGAACCCAAACAGACTTTGATGGAAACTTTGCCATCGAAGCGGAAATGGGTCAAAATCTGATTTTCACCTACATCGGCTTTAAAACTGAAACGGTACAGGTCAATGGTTCACGCATTGATCTTCAGATGGCCGAGGACACCCAGCAATTACAAGAAGTCGTTGTTACAGCGCAGGGTATTCAAAGGGAACAAAGGTCTCTTGGTTATTCGGTCAGTAAAGTTGACACTGAGCAAATAGAAGATAGGCCCGAAGGAGATCTTGGGCGTGTACTAAGAGGTAAAGCGGCAGGTGTGAACATCACCGCAACCAATGGCGTCTCTGGGTCTGCCACGAATATCGTGATACGAGGGTACACTTCGTTAACGGGCAGTAACCAGCCGTTATTTGTTGTAAACGGAGTGCCTTTTGATGGGGCTTCCAATCAACAAAATTCATTTTTCGATAGCCAAACGGAATCCAGTAGGTTTTTGGATATCGATCCCAATACCATCGAATCCATCAATGTACTAAAAGGATTAAGCGCCTCGGTACTATATGGTGAGAAGGGAAGGAACGGAGTAATACTTATAACGACCAAGAACGGGGCCAATGAAGGGGCAAATAAAAAAACAGAGGTCACCGTATCCACATCCACATTCTTCACCGATGCGATATTGCCAAAGTACCAAGATCGTTTTGGTGGAGGATTCCATCAAAATTTCGGATTTTTCTTTAGTAACCATGGTGCTTCGTTCAATACAGGTGATCTGAGCAACGCGACCTTGGAAGGCAATGGACTTTTTATCCGTAGGGAAGGAGGGACCGCCCTTTTGCAAAATCCTTTGTTGAGACTGAATGACCAAACATTGATTACGGGTTATGAGGACATTGCGAATTCCGAATATCCATACAAGCCTTATAATAGTGTAGATCAGTTCTTCCGTCAGGGTTCTGTGATTAGCACCTCTATTGGTTTAAGGGGTGGAAGTGACAAGGTTAATTATGCCATGAACTATGGCCTTTTGGAGGATAAGGGTTTTACTCCAGGGAACAAACTTCTAAGAAATACCTTTGGTATTAGCGGAAGAGCCATTCTTAGCAATAAGATTACTGCCAGTGGAAATCTTAATTTTTCCAGAACTGATTACAAAACACCACCAGTTGCAGCTTCAACGGGAAGTGGAACTATCAGTAGCGGAGGTTCCGTTTTTGGGGATGTCCTTTATACCCCGAGAAGTGTGGATCTGTTTGGTTTGCCTTTCCAAGCCTTGGATGGCCGTAGTGTATATTATCGTTCTGGAAACGATATTCAAAATCCAAGATGGACCGTGGCTAATGCAAAAGCAAGACAGCAGACCGATAGGGTCTTCGGTAACTTCAACCTTAGTCTTGCACTAAATGAATGGATGAATTTGACATACCGATTGGGTCTTGACACCTACTCTGAATTTAACACTTATGGTCAGAATAGAGGTGGTGTAGATGGTGATCCAACCGGTATCTATAGGACAATCACCGCACGTAATACCATCTGGGACCATAGTGCTATATTGACCTTTGATAAAAATATTACTGAGGACCTTAACTTGAAGGTGATTGCGGGAGCGACTTCAAGAAGGGATGAGTACAGACAAGACGGAGTAGAAAGCACCAACCAAATTGTATTTGGCGTTATGGAGCATTTCAATTTTGTCAACAGTTCAACTGCTAGTAGCTTTTTTAGTGGTACGAATTTGGCTTCTACCAGTGAAGTAAATACAATTGGTGTATACTCCGATATAACGTTGGGCTATAAAGATTTTTTATACCTGAACGGGGCGGTGAGAAATGATTGGACATCCACTTTGGAAAGGGACAATCAGACTATCGTATACCCTGGAGGTAGTGTGTCGTTCATTCCGACAACGGCAATAGAAGGATTGTCAAACAGTGATGTACTCAGCTATATGAAACTTCGTTTGGGTTATGGAACCTCAGCAGGATTTCCACTACCCTATGGAACGAGGAATACACTCGGCCTAAATTCTCGATTATTTGTAGACAGGGAAGGAAATGTAATTTCCAGTAACTCCATTTCAAATAGACTGGGTAACCCTGATTTGAAACCTGAAACTGTATCCGAGTTTGAATTAGGAATGGATACCCGGTTGTTCAATAATCGTTTAGGTCTGAACGTAAGTGTCTTCAAAAGAAATTCAAAGGATTTGATTACCGATCAAAACCTTGACCCCTCATCTGGTTATACCGTAACACGGGTCAATGCCGGTGAATTGGAAACCAAGGGTATAGAAGTGGACTTTGATGTCAATTTAATTGAATCCCTGTCTTCTGGATTTAAATGGACAATTCAAGGGAATTTTTATGCGGACGAAAGCCTTGTGGTCAAATTGCCCGATGGCACTGATAGGATAGCCCTAACTCCAACGATAGCTGGCCGACCGGCCAATTTTGCAGTTGAAGGACTGCCAATCGGTGTTATTTTGGGCGATAAGGTATTGCGCACCAATAGGGAGTTGACAGTGGATAACAATGGTGATTATATCATAGGTAGCAGTACAACCGAATACCTTGGGGACCCCAATCCGGATTGGACCGCATCTTTGGATAATGGAATTAATTACCGAGGATTAAGTTTTAACATGTCATGGCAATATAGGCATGGAGGTGATATATACTCACAAACTGCAGCGGCGCTTGTTGGTAGGGGAGTGGTGGATGCAGATAGACCACTGGATAGAGAAAAGACCTATGTTTTACCAGGTGTTAAGCAAGATGGGTCGCCTAATGATATTCAATTGACCACTACAAGAATATATTTCAACAATTTAGGATTTGGTTCCAATGAGTTTAGCATATATGATGGGAGTACCATTCGTTTAAGTGAGGTAAGCTTAGGCTATAGCTTGCCCAAGAAATTCTTGGAAAAGACACCTTTCGGAAACCTGTCGTTTACATTATCAGGTTCCAATTTATGGTTCAAGGCCCTGAATATGCCACATAATGTAAATTTTGATACAAATACATTGAGTACGGGTGTCGGTAACGGTCAGGGAATCGATTTTATTTCAGGTCCCTCCGCAAGAAGATATGGTTTGACTGTAAAAGCTACATTTTAATTGAAAAAAACATTGAAAATGATTGAAAATATGAACTACTATAATTTCAGAAACTACATACAACGCTTGTCTTGTATGTTGGGCTTAGTGCTACTGTTCTCCTGTGAGACCACAGAATTGGAACTATTGGATGACCCCAATGCGGTTGCACCGGCACAGTCGGATATTGATTATTTTTTGAACAATATCCAAAATGCCTTCAAAGTTCAGCTGGAGGGCACCCCTCTAAATACTTTGGGATTGAACGAATTTGGTATGGAGGTGACCCGAATCACACATATGTTCGGACCAACCTATCAGAATGCCTATGCCACATCAGATTTAAATCAGGTATGGAGGTCCGTATATTCTAATGCACTACCGGATATTAGGACAATGACCCCATTGGCGGAAGAGCAGGGTCTATACACCCATGTGGCTATTGCGAAGGTTTTGGAGGCATATATGATGACCAATATGGTCGACTTTTTTGGGGATGTTCCCTATTCGGAGGCCGCAAAAGGTACCGAATTTCCAAATCCAAATGTAGATTCCGGTGCGGACGTTTACAACGTTGTACTTAATTTATTGGATGAAGCCATAGCGGATTTTAACAAAGATGAGGTTTCCAAACCTGCTTCGGACCTATTCTACGATGCAGATGAAGGCAAGTGGATTAAATTGGCCAATACCTTAAAATTGAAGATATATGTTCAAACCAGATTAGTGGATGGCGAGGCAGCCTCTAAAATAAATGCCATTGTCAATGGAGGAAACTACATTACTTCATCATCGGATGACTTTGTTGCCCAATATTCGTCCGTGGATAATAATCCAGATAGTCGACACCCTGAGTTTGGACCTAACTTTGACAATGGGACGGCAGAATACATGAACACCAATTTTATGTATTGGTTGGTTGAAGAAAAGGGAATAGAGGATCCTAGATGGCGGTATTACTTTTACCGGCAGACCTTGCAGAATACTACGGATGTCAACGAACAATCCTGTATTACCAAGTTTAAACCAGAACATTATGGACCGAACGATGTATTCTGTAATTTTTCAGATGCAGGTTTTTGGGGCCGAGACCATGGAAATGCAGATGGAATTCCACCAGACCGCGGTGTAAGAACGGCTTTTGGACAGTATCCTGTGGGAGGACGGTTTGATGATAATTCGGGACAGACCATTATAGATAGAAACATTGGGCTTCAGGGTGCTGGGATATCACCTATAATGCTCGCTTCTTTTGTTGATTTTATGTTAGCCGAAAGTGCCTTGATCATTGGAGTTTCAGGAAATCCCAGAAACTATTTGGAAAATGGGGTAAGGAAATCAATATCCAAAGTAATGAATTTTAGTCCGGATAACACGGACCCGGATTTTGTGCCCTCTGAACAAGATGTCGAGGATTATGTGGCCACAGTTTTGAATGCTTATGATAATGCAGGAAATCAAGAAGAGCAGTTGGAAATCATCATCAAGGAGTATTTTATTGCGCTTTGGGGGAATGGGATTGAGGCTTACAATACGTATAGAAGAACTGGAATGCCCAGACTGCAACCGACCATTTTGGCAGATCCGGGACCATTTATCAGAACATTTTTCTACCCTGCTGTTTTTGCAGATCAGAATTCTAATGTTGATCAAAAAACAGATGTAACACAACAAGTATTTTGGGACAATAATCCTGCAAACTTTATTAACTAAAAAAAGTATTCTATGAAAAATATATTCAAGTTATTTCTAATGGGATTGGTCGTCATGAACTTTTCCTGTCAGGAAGATGAAAAACTCCCTTTTGAAACCATAACCGATGGAATAGACACGGCAGGAGGACTAAGGACGATAGAACTAAAATCACCGAGTTTCGATCTATTGGACCTCGAAGGGTCAAGTTTCGAGTTGACTGTGGAAGAATGGGATGCCGAGGATGGTGATTTATTGGACTTTGTAGATGTATATGTTCAATTTCAGGACCAGACACCTGGCAATGGGGATAGTAGCAAGGCGGAGGTGCAAGTTACTTCCATACCGGCATCGGGTTTTGATATGGGACCGGATGGATTGCCCAGAGCCTCTGTGACAATACCGGCGAATGAAGTTGTTGGACTACTAGGCCTTGATACCTCATCTGACATCGATGGGGGAGACATCTTTAGGTTTCGATTGGAATTGCATTTAACGGATGGAAGCATTTATTCCTCGGGTAATATTGAAGGAAATATTACAGGGGTATTTTTTAACTCTCCTTTCAGTTATCCGATATCAGTAGTGTGTTCCGGGGATGAAGGCTTTTTGGTGGGAGATTATAGCATAGTCTCCGAGGTTTCACCGGTTGGAGGTGTTCCCCTTTTCTCGGAATCCACGGTCACTGTCACAGCAGTCTCTGATATTCGAAGAGAGATACAGGTGACCTATATAGGCGACTTGGGCATAGGGAATGGACCCGTTCCTTTTCAGTTTGATCTCGTGTGCAATACTGTGGTAGTGCCCGAAAATCAGGCATCTGGCCTGGCATGTGTTAGTGGGATAACTTTTGGACCGGCGGGCGGCTTGGACAATGCCAAATTTGACGTTAATGATGATTCCTCTATTACCGTTACACTTTTGGAGGATGTAAACGGGGATTGTGCAAGCCCGGGTATAATAAGCTTTACACTGACCAAAATTTAATCGGGTTTAATTTTTTTAGTAGGTTGGTATTTTTAAACTGTCACCGGATATCTGGTGGCAGTTTTTTTACCAAAAATTGTACTGAATGTTTACTAAATTGACTTTAAGAACGGATAAAAATACTCAAGTGAATATGCAAATCAAGACCAACAGGTTAAAGTGTAAGAGCCATCAAAAAAAGATATTGATTACAATTTAAATTTTTTTCCATTAAAACAAATAACTCTTACATCTTGCCAGACGGCCGAATCCTTGCCTACGCGGAATATGGGAACCCTAATGGAACCCCAATTTTCTATTTTCATGGAGGCCAGGAAAGTAGGTTGTCCAGTGGTTTCATGGACGATACGGCATCCAAAAAAGGAATCCGTATCATAGCACCGGACCGGCCAGGTATTGGACTGTCCTCTTTTCAGGAAAATCGAAGTTTTTTGGATTGGGCGAAAGATATTGAACACTTGGCCAATCACCTAGAACTGAAAGCTTTTTCCATATTTGGGCTTTCGGGTGGCGCTCCACATGTATTGGCCTGCGCCTATACCTTTCCCGATAGGCTACGAAATGTAACGATTGTCTCTGGAACCGGACCACATGATTACAATGGAAAGCTCAAGGGGGTTTGGTTTCCCGTAAAGTTGATGCATTGGTTCGCTAAATCAAAGAACGATAAATATTTAAGAAGCTTCATTACCAGAGAGTATGAAGTATTAAAAGAAAAGCCCGATAAAAGACTTCGGCAATTACAAAAGTTTCTCCCTAAATCGGATAGAAAATTATTAAAAGAAAACCCAAGCTATGGCATAGAATTTATTAAGGGTAGTTTAGAAGCCTATAGCCAAGGTATTGAGGCAGTTGTCCAGGAGTGGAAATTATATGTGATGGACTGGGGAATTCCTTTGTCTGAAATATCCACTCATATAGACCTTTGGTATGGTGGAGGAGATAAAATGGCTCCTAAGTATAGAGGTTTCCATTATCATGATATCTTGCAGGATTCCAAGCTTCATTTGTTTGAAAAAGAAGGACATTTTTCGCTAATCCGAAACCGTTTGGATCAAATACTGAGTACAATGGTTGGCGGGTAAATATTGGATTTTATATATCCCCTTTGGCAACCGTTTAAGTACCTTGTCTACAACATAGTTAAGTTATCACCAATTAAAATAAATCAAAATGCTAAAAAACATATTTTCAAATATTTACTTATCGAGTATTACACTCGGCTTAATCAGCAGTATTATTTTATTCTCTTGTAATAGACGAAATCAACACTTGGATGTTCGACAAACAGAGTCAATTATTCATAACATCACAACTAAAATGGATTCATTTTATATTGACCAGGATAAGGGTATTAAAATTGGTAATAGCCTTCAAGACTGGTATCAAATAAACAAGGAAAAAATAAAAAGCTGGGATGAGTTTATTAGGTTGACCAACGAACAGCTTTATGTTTTGAGTAACGATAAACATTTAAAATTATACCTCGATTTTGATGATTCTGAAGAGGATGAAGATTACGAAGAACAAGCAAATGCAATATTTCAATCGAAATCTGAGACGGGTAAAGATATAATTAATGCTACTGAAAGGCTTGTTGATTATGAATTAGAATCTGGAATTTCCGATGTTCGAATTCTTGATGATAATATAGGTTACCTTGCTTTATATTGGATTGCAGAATCAGAAGGTGACAAAGAGGTTATTGATGATGCAATGCTGAAACTAAAAGATACTAAAGCGTTAATTATTGATATTGGTATTAACATTGGAGGCGCACCTTTTGGTGTAAAATATTATTCGGGTTTTATGTTTGAGGAAAAAACTCATTTATCAAGTTTTATTATGCGGGGCATGGAAAATAGCCGTGAGCGTTGGACGATAAATGAAGATATTCCTACCAAATCATTTTTTGACAAACCGATTTACATACTTACAAGTAAAAAAACTTTTTCGGCTGCAGAATCATTTCTATTTGGTTTGAAGAATAATGGCAGAATAATTCAAGTTGGTGGTAATACTGCAGGAGGGGGATTGTTTGGGGGAACATATGAAGTGTCAACAAGTCCAAAATTAGACTTATGGGTATCAAGAGGTAAAACTTTTAATCCCAATAATAATGAGAGCTGGGAAGCAATAGGAATAAATCCTGATATCATAGTGGATTACTCTAACGCGCTGGAAACTGCTATAGAACACATTAAATCCAACC
>Ga0070726_10002799_pt1 | contig 15366 bp, 10 predicted proteins | sample tdAd471_FD_67275 | JGI IMG/M metagenome (GOLD analysis project Ga0070726, IMG submission 67275) | Marine sediment microbial communities from the Atlantic coast under amendment with organic carbon and nitrate - tdAd47.1 | ecosystem: Environmental > Aquatic > Marine > Coastal > Sediment | place...
TAGACGTCGACATTGTCGACCCAGTGCCAGTTTTCGCGGGGAAATTCTTTGACGAAGGTTTCGAAGTCGCGCTTCTCCCATCGTTTGATCCGCTGGTTATACAGTGACTCGATATAGGTATCCTGTCTGCGGATTACGATAATGATATGCGGATCGTAGCCTTCGGAAAGGTACGATATCTTTTCGCACGAAACGTCACAGATATTGTTCTGACCTTCTTCTGAGCGCATGCCGAGCAGGTTTTCCTGCGTGATGAAAAACCCTTCCTGCGCCATGTCCTTCATGGGCGTGAAGAATTTCTCGCGTATGGGGCGCCAGTGGTCCTCGATAAAGGTCTCGTCGTGCGCGATCGTACCGGTCGCAAGAAAAATCTGCGGATCATAGTTGCGCGAATGATTGGCGAAAATGTCGTGGAACATTTTATCGTTGAAAAGCGCCTGTATCAGTGTCGAGCCACATCGTCCGCTGCCAACATGGAAGTATAGTTTTTTCAACGCCGGTCCCTTTTGGTGCACTTCGTTCACTTTGGAATTTCATATGAATATAGAGCGAGAATTAAGAAACGACTTAAAAAAGTGCTTAAAACAGCGAAGGTGCTGCAGACGCCAGCGTTTCGACATCCGATAATCCGAACAACGGTGCGGCAGGGTAAAGTCGATCAAATATCTTGCCAAGTTTGCGGTAATCCGACGGCGTGTCCAATAGCAAGTGCAGCGGGCTCGGGACCGGAAACCCATTGCCCGGCCGCATGACATTGATGAAACCGAAACGTGCCGGGTAGCGTTGGAAGAAGCTGTGCACGAACTCCTGGTCGGCGGGGTTGGTCGCTTCGGCGTCTACGGCCAGCAAGGCTTCGCGCTTGTATACCTGACATCCGTATCCGAGCGGGTATCCGCTGCCGTCGCTCAGAAATGCCCAATCTGCGGCGCCTTCGCCGAATGCTGTCAGCAGATGCCGAATAGCCGCCGGGTCGACCGCCGGACAGTCACCCCAGAGCCGGACGATCTGGTCTGCATCGCTCTCGCGCGCGGCATTGGCAAAGCGCCGCAGGAGATTTTCCTCCGGACCAACGGATAAATGAACGCCATCGAGGGATTTGACGTAATCGCCCAAGGGGGCTTGGGCCGGTCCATCGGGAATGGTGACGCAAATACGGTCTATTTCCGAAACGCTTCGGGCGCGCTCGATAATATGCGCGATCACTGGCACACCGGCCAGCGGCAGCAGCATCTTGCCGGGCAAGCGGGTCGAGGTGTGCCGCGCCTGGATAACGGCAACGGTGGTCATGCTGTCTGAGCCTCAAGGAACAGCTTTGAGGAGATGAAGCTGAACAGAAACTTCGAAAAACTGTTGGACGCCATGTCATTGCTCAGGAAATCTTCGATCGCGCTACGCTTGACGATGTCGAAGATTGGGCTGTCCGCCAAAAGGATGTCGCGCGTCTCGGGATCGTTTCTGTCGACAAGCGAGTTGATGGAGGCGTTGAAGCCGCGTTTTCGGTTATCCAGACGAACGCTGTCGGGCACGACCCCAGCACCCAGATCGCGGAGTATCTTTTTGGCGAATCCGTCGCCCATCAGGTGCCGGCTGGGCACGCTGTAAAGATATTCGACCAGCGCGCGGTCAAGGAACGGGGAGCGGTTTTCGATCGAGAACAGCATCGAGTTCTTGTCGTCTTCATGCAGCAGAACTGGCACGGCCTCGGTGAACAATTCATTGGCCATGCGGTTGCGCAGCAAATCGGGCGAGTAAGTGTCTTCCGACCACGGCTCGTCGAAAGGTTCGGTCATGAACGATGAAAACAAGGTGCGGTCCAGCGTGATGTGATCGCGTTGCGCCGGATTGGTGACGAAGGCCAGCGGGTCCTGCAGGCCAGGGTTTTGCACATGCGCGCCCATGCCTTGCTTCCAGTCCGCCACCAACCTTTCGAAATCGACGCCGGGCTGTCCATGCATGCCTGCCAGCCAGATTGAATAGTGATCGTAGTAGCCGGTAAAAATCTCATCGGCGGCGGTGCCGGATATGGCTATTTTGTATCCCTCGCGGGCGATGGCTTCGGACAAGAACGCGTGCATGTAATAGCTGGTCGTCACAACCGGGGCATCGTGATATCGGACTAGAGTGCGCATACGCTCGAAAAAGCCTTCCGTCGATGTATTTACCGCATGATGATCGCAGCCAAGGTGCGCGACCATGGTTTCGATGTTTTCACGTTCGTTGTAGCGTTCGTCACTGTCGATGATCGAAAAACAGTGGATGTCGCGGCCCATTTCCTTGGCGGCAATCGACGCCAGCGTGGCGGAATCGACGCCGCCGCTCAAACAAAATGCCAGCGGGACATCTGCACGCAGCCGCATTTCCACGGACTTCGAAAGCAGTGCCTTGGCATGTTCTGTGGCATCCTTGGACGTGGTTTCTGCGGTTTCGGTTTTGAGTGACCAATAGGGGGCAGCGTCCGGCGAAGCTGGGGCATCCAGCACGGCGATACCGGCAGCGGGAAATTCACGAATGCCCTTGAAATATGTCGCCCCCGATTTTCCGAGACATTTGTAGCCGTTGACCAGATAGCGGCGTACCTGATCGAGATTGACCTGCGGACGCGCGCCGGCCATGGCCGCGAGGGTTTTTACCTCCGACGCGAAATACAGTGTGCCGTCAATGAACCATGTATACAGCGGCTTCTCGCCGAAGCGGTCGCGGCTCAAGATCAGCTTTTCCCGGTTCCGGTCGAGCAGCGCGAACGCCCACATGCCCTCCAGATGATCGACGAAATCCATGCCCCATTGCTGATAGGCAACCACCAGCACTTCCGTATCCGATTGGGTCGCGAATCGATGTCCGAGCATGGACAATTCCGCGCGGACTTCGAGGTAGTTATAGATTTCGCCGTTGTACGTCAGTGCGATGCCATTACGTTCGAACGGCTGATTGGCGCGGGGGTCAAGGTCGATGATGGCAAGCCGCGTGTGCAGAAAGCCGATGTGATGCTCACCCAGCCGATAACCGTCGTTGCCCGCCGCATCCGGGCCACGGTTGCGCATGCTTGCCAACGCATCGCCGATACGGACCACCGACAGCGGGGTCGGCCCGAATGCGCCAGCGATGCCACACATACGCGCCCGGCCTCAGATCAGGTTCTCGGGCGCAAAAAGATCGCCCTCGGCCATCGGCGCCTTAAGTTTCCGGCCGATGATGTCATTTTCCTGCCCGGGTGCCATGCCGGTGCCTGGCCGTATCCACATCAGATCGTCCCGGGTGATCTTGTGGCCGCCTTCAAGGCGGCGGGTGGCGGCGATGGATCGGCGGATTTGCGGAGCGATTTCTTTTTCGCATGCCGCCAATTCGAGGTTACCTGTCCCCATCATGACTTCTGCGGCGCGGACTTCTTCGACAAGCCGCTTCATCGTCTGCGGATCTGCCGAAAGTTGATGATCGCGAAATTCTGAGTGGTCGTTAGCTATGGTGAAATGTTTTTCGATGATGCGTGCCCCGGCGCCGACGGCAAGTTTGGCGGCATGAATGCCGATCGTGTGGTCTGAGTAGCCGGGCGTGCGGCGCGGAAATGTATTCGCAATCGTGCGAATGCAGCCGATATTGGCGTTTTCCGCTGTCGTCGGATAATTGCTCACGCAATGCAGTAGACCGACCTCCGCCGGTAAAAGCTTGCCGTCCCATGTGTCATCGATGGTTCTGACGGCAGTGCGAATCTGTGCCTCGTTGGCGAGGCCGGTCGAGACAACCATCGGCAGCCCGGTCTCCGCTGCGGCTTCGATCAAGGCGTAAAAATTGTTGTCGCTCGATGCGATTTTGATCCCATCGCAGATCGTGCCCAGGAACGCGGCGCTTTCCACGTCGAACGGGGTCGACATGAATTTAATGCCCGCGTCGTGTGCCTGTTTGGCCAGCGTTTCGAACTGTCCGTAGCTGAATTCGAACTTTTTCAGCGTGGAAAAGCGCGGCTCGTCGCTGCGGCTTACGAAACGTTCGGGCACGATTGTCTGAAATTTGACGGCGTCGGCGCCTGCATCGGCGGCAAGGCCGACCATATCCTGTGCGAGGGTGAAATCGCCTTCGTGGTTGTTGCCTACCTCGGCGATGATAAAAACGCCGTCACCATAAAATGTTGAGGTTGTCTGCACGATGGGTCCTCTTGAAAACGTCGATATCCGGTTATGTTGTGCCGGTTTTGTACGGCTCTGTTTTGACTAATGAAAAGAATAGCGCGCAAAATCTGAGGATCGTATTAATCTTTTGCCGCTATGAACGGCGCGTAGGGAAAAAACACTGAACCCGCCGCAGACGCAGTTTCGGGGCCGGGACGAGCAATCTCCAGTATGACGACTGAAAAAGAGCTTTCGGAGTATTATGCGGGTTTCAAACAAAACCTGCATGCGCGCAATTACGAGCGTGCCGCAGGCTATCTGCATCTGCTCTATATGAATATCGGTTTTCATCCGTCGATAATCTCGCAAGTTACGTTCGAGCCTTTGCGGCAACGCGAATTCGTCCGCTTTATAGACATATATGTGCGCGAATTTCCGGATGATCCGGTCGGCTATCTGCTGCATATGAGCTATCATTTCGACAAGGCCCGGCTCGATATCATCCGTCAAGTCTGGACCGATGCGTGCCGCAATGCGGTCAAAGGGTTCCACTATCAGCCGGGTGTGTCGGCCAGTATTTTCGATGCCGAAAGGGGGATGCCCTATACGTCGATCGGTGGGATGGGACTCGGCAAGACATTGTCGAATGCACTTTCCACGCTTGCGACACAATCACTCAATGCGACCGAAACCCCCGATGGTAGTTCAGTGTGCGAAGCCCTGGGGGCAACGCCCGGCGTCGAAACTTGCCCGGGTGAGCCGATCGGTTTGGACAGCGTCGCGTTCAATGGGACCCTTTGCGGCTTCACGGTGCCGACACGCTATTATTTCCGTTATGGCGATGCGCCGGACGACCTTTCTCATACATCTTCGCCTCGAAATATGCCGGCCGGCTTGCATGCCACGGTGCGCGACGGCGGGGAAAATTTATTTCGTAGGATCGCCTGCTATGCGTCGGCCGTGCAGTTCGTCGGTGCAGATGCTGCGGCGGATCCGCCGTCAAACCTGGCGATGAAGCTCGAATGGCCGTTTGGGAAAGACCGCAACCATCTGGACGGAATCGGCATCATTGACCTGCTTGTGGGGTGGCAAAATCAGGCGCAGGCGCGCGGTCAGGCTGAAGGCGTTGCTGAGCCCGATCCGAAGTACCCATCACCGACGTTCTGCGGCGAGGAAACGGATCTTCGCGATGCGCAGCTGCGGATAACCTATCGTAGCGAAGACCTTGACCCCAAGGATTTCCGCCCGGTCGCTTGGTTGCACGGACGCACGGGCACGGCGGCGTTTCCAGACGAATGGAACGATTTGGCCGCTTGGGCCGTGACCAGCGACGAAGCCGCAAGCACCTTCATAGTGGATGGGGAGTGGCATGTGGCGGCATTCGATTTGCCGGCGCATTCTTTCGACTGGACGTTTTGCGGCAGTAACATCGCGGAGATGGGCGGTGGCATGGCGCGTTACACTTATGCACCGATCCAGGAGTTGCAGCGCGATAATACAGGCGGCAACGTATGTATTGCCTTTGTGCACGGCCAAGATCTGGATACGCCCGAAGGCGCCATAGACGTCGCGGAAATTGAAATGCGGTATCGCTCTCGCTCGCTGTTGGGGCCGGGGCAAGGTGCTGAGTTGGTCCGTAAACCGGATCGCGCCAGGGGCGACCCCGGGCGTTTGACGAATGGCGTCGTCGGCGACATCGGGCAGTGCTACCTGGTGGTTATGGATGATCAAGGTCCTGTCGAGTTGGTATGGAAATTGCGTGGGGCGGCATCCATCAAGGCATTCAAACTTCACCAATGTGCGTTAGCGCCGGCCAAGGATATCACAATTTCGGTGTCGCAGGATGGAACGGACTTCAATGAAGTCTGGGCCGGTTCGCTCGATACCGTGCCCACGAACATCGCCGAATGGGGAGAGTTCGCGCAGAGCGGAGGGTTGCTGCATGCAATCGTGCTACCCGAAGCACACGATGCGCAGTTCATCCGTTTACGGATACTTTCGGCACAGCAGGGTAAGGTCGCGGGGCTCGACGCGTTCGAGGTTTTCGGCGACGGCCTGACATATATCCCCTCAGCCGAGCCTTTCTCCCTATCCGAAAAGATCGATGATCTCGAGGTCGGCACAAACGTCTATGCGCAATTGGTTGCCGAAAACGAAGAGGGGACATTCGAGGGGGCTGTGGTCGAGATAAAGCGGCCGAAAACAGACGTGCCGCAGATTCTGTCGGCGTCGATGAGCGCGCATGCCGCGGATAGCGCGTTATTCTCGGCGCGGACCATCGCCATGGGATCTCCTGCGCGGCTCTCTATAAAGATAGAGGCGGATGACGGTAGCGCGGTCACCGCACCGGACGTTTCCATCGGCCAGTGGCAAGTGCCACGCGATGTCAGGGTCCGGATCGGCGGTCTAAAGCCGGGAATGCGCTACACGGTCACGTGTCAGGCAGAAAATACGCAGGGCACCTCGGCGCCGCTTGCGTTCACATACGTGGCCGAAACGCCTTAGTGCGCCTTTTCGGTTTCTTTGTTGGCGGCATCCCCGGCAGCGGCGAAGTTCTCTTTGTCGCGCGACGTCAGGCACACGTGGCAGACCTTGTTGAGTCGCCCGGTCAGAAGTTGGTCGCGGATCTCCGCGAGTTTATCGCCGTCCCAGATGTCTTTCAGCGACTCGGTCCGCGCATCGCCGATTTTCAGTGCCTTGCCGAAAAACGTGCAACACGGGGTCACATCGCCGTTTGACCAGACATGCAGGCTGTTGAACGGGTAGGCGCAATAGGTGCTTTGCGGCTGCGTCAGGTCCTTTGCAACGGCGGCATCGTCGCCCATGTCGATCAGATCATCGACCTGCTCGAAATCGACCATTTCCTGGAAATCGATGTAATCGACACGGTCGCGCCATTTGTCCAGAAAGGCCTTTTGCTCATGTAGGTTATCTTCCTGCACGCAAAAGCAAAGGCGGATCACGGGAAGCTTGGAATTGTGCCGCTTGCGGGTTTGGATAAGGGTTTCGAGATTTTTCTCGATACGCTCCAGTTCGTTTTTGCCGCGAATTTTCTCATATGTTTCAGGCGTTGCCGCGTCCAGCGAGACCTCGATCCTGGCGACACGCTGTTCGACGAGAAATTCGCACAATTGCTCGTTCAGCAGGACGCCATTGGTGCCCAGGAACAGGTCCATGACACCGGACCGGCGCACGGCGGCAATCGCGTCCTGTGCACCTTTATATATAAGCGCCTCCGAACCCATACCGACGACGGCAGCCGGCAGCCCGTGCGTACCGCATTCGTCCATGATGTGCTCGATATGCGACAACTCCAGCGTTTCCTTGGGGGCGCTGTGATTGATCGTGTAGCACATTTTGCAATTGAGATTGCAGCGGTTGACGAATTCCAGCGAGACGGTCAGGGGAAATTCGGGAACGTAGCCGTTGGTGTCGTAATTGAGGCTTTTCTTGTAATCGCGCCGATAGTCGCGAAAGCGCGCGCCGAATTCTTCCGCGAGGACCTCTTCCACATCGGTGTATTTTACGGATTCTACGTGTTCGACTTTATCACGTTCAGCCATCGTTCTGATCCTTTTTTAGGCCCCCATTCTGGCGGCAAGTGCTTTGAAAAGTATGAAGAAACCGCTATTCACATTTTGTGAAGACGATCAAAGCAACGCCCCATATATGGCGCTGTTCGATATTTCTGTCAAATGTGCGATAAAATTCTTTGAAAAAAAACTTTTTGACTCCGGGTGCAAAGTGCGGTTAAGTTGGCTCCGTATTGGCAAGGGCTTTTTAGAAAAAAGGCGCTCGCCGAATGTCGAGGTAAAATATCTCGGTACTCAGATAGCTCTAGAAAGGAGTTCAACTAATGGGTGACATTACTCTCTCAGCTGCCGTACGTGGTAGCCTTCTCTCCCTGCAAAACACCACCTCTCTTGTTGAGCGGACCCAAGGCCGTCTTTCGACCGGTCTGGAAGTTGCCAGCGCGATCGATGATCCGGTTGCCTTCTTCCAAGCCAAGTCGCTGAACGACCGTGCATTCGACTTCAACGAAAAGAAAGACGGTATTGACCAGGGCATCAGCACGGTTACCGCGGCGCTCGGGGGCCTTGAAAGCATCGAAGCCATCGTTCGTCAGCTCAAAGGTGTCGCAACCTCTCTGAAATCGGCAACCGGTACGCAGTTCACCGACCTTGTGTCGCAGTTCTCCACGCTGCGCTCGCAGATCGGTACGCTGGCGACGGACGCCAGCTATCAGGGTACCAACCTGATCGACAACACTTCGGAATCGCTGAGCGTCAGCTTCTCCGACCAGACCTCCAGCTTGCTGACCATCTCGGCGTCGAACTCGGCTGAAACGGGTCTCGGCCTCGATATTGTCGCGATTGCTTCTGACACGTCGTTCAACTTCGCCGCCCGTACAGCTGCTGCTGTCGGTACCGGTGGTATCATCACGGTGACCTATCAGGGTACCGGTGCCACGGTTACGGAAACCGGCGGTCTGACGGTCCAGTACGGTACGGTTTCGTTTGGCATTAACCAGGCAGTCGATACGACGCAGGTTGTGAGCCAGTCGATCACGCAGGGCCAGGTCCTGACGATCAACATTAACTCCGCCAACGTTTCCGGCTTCACGACTGCCGGTGTGTTCGTTTCCACGGACTTCGCCGGTACCGGTGACGTGACGACGGATGCGGATCTGAACTCCACCAACTACGTGACCGAAGGTGTGACGTCGACGATTGACCCGATCATCACGGAACTGGATACGGCGCTGACCACGCTCCGCGCCCGTTCGCAGACCCTGGGTTCGAACGTTGCGTTGCTTCAGACGCGTCTCGACTTCACCGAGGACTACGTGAACACCCTCGAAATTGGTTCGGGTAAACTGACCCTGGCTGATTTGAACGAAGAAGGTGCGAACCTTCTGGCTCTGCAGACCAGGCAGCAGCTTGGTATTTCCGCTCTGGCCTTCGCCGGTCAGGCCGAACAGGGCATCCTGGGTCTCTTCCGTTAAGATTAGACCCGGTCGCCCGGACTTTTTTCTCCGGGCGGAATGGATCAAAAAAAGAAGCGGCCGTCACCTTTGGTGGCGGTCGTTTTCTTTTTGCGGTAACGAACATGTTGGCCCGGCGCCGACGTGATGACATCTTAGTAAGATGCAGGACAAGAACCCATCGATCGAAGAATTTTGTGCACATGGCCAAGCCGCTTTACGCGCTGGCGATCATTCGCGTGCCAGTGAATATTATCGTAGCGCGCTGGAGATCGACGCGGAAAACTTGTCGGCAAATGCCGGTCTCGGATTGGCATTGCTACTATCGCAATCGTTCGCCGACTCGATACCGTTTCTTGAGCAAGCCGTCACGGGGATGCCGACGGATCCAATGGTTTTGGAGGCACTCGGCGTTGCATATGTCCACGTCGGGCGCAGTTCTGAAGCGGAATTGGTGTTGCGAAAAGCACTCCGTTTCGGACGCAATAACCCGGAAACTCTGGCAAACTTATCCGCAGCACTGAATGAAAACGGTAAGTTCGACGAAGCGGAGAAGATGTTACGGAACTGCATCCGCAAAGTGCCGGATCACCTGCAGGCGCGGCATAATCTGTCATTGTTGCGGTTGCTGAAAGGCGATTTTGAACAAGGCTGGCCAGGATTTGAGCTGAGAAACGCCGCTGCTAACCGGGCGCTACCGGTGTGTGCACAGAATTGCGGTGCGCCGGACTGGCGCGGTGAGAATCTGAAGGGCCGGTCTATCGTGCTTTATGCAGAGCAGGGACTTGGCGACACGATCCAGTTTGCCCGTTATGCAAAACCATTGGCCACGCAAGGCGCTACGGTGAGTATTCAGTGCCAACCGGCGTTGATGGATATTCTGCGGACAATTGACGGCGTGTCGCAGGTGCTTTCCAACGACGATATCGCAGGCCGTGTTGACTACAAAGCGTCACTTCTGAGTTTGCCGGCATTACTGAACACGGTAGAGGACAGTATTCCCGACACGGTGCCATATTTACGCGCACCGCAAGATGAACATGAACGGTGGTCCGGAGTGCTTGCCGGGTTGAGCGACAAACCGAGAGTGGGGTTGGTTTGGGCTGGGAACCCGGACAATAAAACGGACCACAAGCGATCAATCGCTCTACACCAGTTTATCCCGCTTCTGGAACGAACCGACATTTTTGTGATGAGCCTTCAGGTCGGGGCCGCCGCGAGCCAGGTGGATGAACTGCCGCCGGCAAACAAACCATACGTTTTATTCCCCCGAATACGCCCCCTCGGTGAAGTTGCTGCGGCGCTTGAAAATCTGGATTTGTTGATCACCGTTGATACGGCGTTGGCGCACCTCGCTGGCGCATTGAACGTGCCTGTCTGGACATTGATTACGCATTTCCCGGACTGGCGCTGGATGCTCGACAGGGATGACACGCCCTGGTATCCGAGCATGCGTTTGTTCAGGCAGCCGACACCAGGTAACTGGGGCGCGGTAATCGAAGATGTTAGCCAGGCGCTGGAACGTCAGAATTTCGATTAGTCTCGCGCCAGCTTTTCGACAAGTTCGGTAGCGTTGTCATGAAGGGTGTCGCAAAGCTCCAGCAGCTCTTCGCGCAATATCTCCTCGAATTTCTCAATATCCTCATCGCGATTGATGCGCCGTGAATAAAATTCGGCGGCCAGCAGTGCCATATGGATGGTGCCACGGAAAAGTGTCGCAACGCCCCGTTTCATGGCGGTGTCGGAGAAAAAGACGATCTTGTTGATTTCCGTTTGATAATCCATGTCGGTGACGAATTCGGCAGATTCGAAGACGTCCTTTAAGCGATGAATAATGTCATCCATTGCCGCCTGAATTTCGTCGTCCTGCCAGAGTTCAGCGAAACGTTTGTCCGACATGACCGGACTATTTTCGATGACACTTTCAACGAAGTTCTTCTTGAATTCCGGGTCCCCGATCGGCGGCAGATCGACTTTCTTGGCGAACTTGGCAATCGTGCCGTTGATGAACGCGCCATCGGTGCAATTGTAATAGCTGCGCCCGGCGCGTTTTTGCGAAATCGCGGCCTCGAGGCTGTCCTTGACCCAAAAAAGGCCGCGGCTGGTCTTTGTCATGCCGCCGAAATTTGCCGGCACCGGAATGCAGAAATCATTGTCGGGGAGTTCCGCGCCGTCAATGAAATGGTACGAATTCTTAGCGTGGTGCATATCCGGGTCGCGCGTTCCCATGTCGCACCCAAACATGTAGAACTCGCGGAAACCGGCGTCCTGGGCAAAACCGAAGCTTGAATTCACGACCGACGGGTCATGGTTCGGAATCGTGTTCTTGGGGTTGTCCGAGAAAATGCCATACGGTGCCAGGGCGGGGCGGAAGTGGTACACGATACGGTCGAAGTATTTAACAATTTCTGGTTCCACCGTGGTCGACGTCACCAGACAGATCTTCGAAATATCATGCTCCTTCGACACGTGCTCCATGATCGGCAGGATGCCGATATTTTCGACTTCGATTTGAAAATCCGGCGTAACGCCCGCATTCAGCAGCGGTCCCAGTGCCGACCCGCTGGAGAATACGACGGCATTGTCTGCGTGTTTCTTGATATATGGCAGGTCATCGTCCAGCGACGGGCCACAGCCAACGATAAAGCAGGGCACGGAGATATTCCCGGCCTCCTGCTGCAAATAAATGTGTGCGCCGCCGGCGATATTGCGGTGCGTGTTCTCGATCATTATGCGTTCATCGTTGAAAAAGCCGAGCCCTGCCAACAGCAGGTTTCCGTTCTTTTCAATCAGGCTTTGCACTTCATTGAACATCGTGTTGGCGTAGTGTGTGCAGATATGCGTGCCATCCACGCCGGGAGCATTGGTCCCGCGAATGTTGTAGCGGAAGCTTTCATAGACGTTGTTGGCATCGTTTCTGAGAATGAATTCGACGCGCCCGTTGTTTTCGATCTGCCGCTCGAACAAGCCAGCCCAGTCATAGACTTCCAGAGAGTGGTATAGCGTCTCGATGTTCGGATCCATCAGGATCAGCGATTTACACTTTGAGAACTCGACAATGCCATCGATATGGCCGGCAAGGCCGATGCCTTGAACGACGGCGAAATATGACTCGAGATTGCGGCGAAACTGTCTGAATTCGATCCCTTCGTCGATAGACGTTCTTTGCAGCAGCTTGCTAAGGAACGCCATGCCGTACTCGTCCAGTTCGTTCGGCTGCGGAATGGCTAGATTGAAACGGGACGGGTCCTTTTTGAATTTTTCGAGCTGTTCCTCGATAATTTCGTAATACCGGCCATCGTAAAACTTTTGCCCCTGGAACAGGATATCGGGCTGCCCGTCTTCGTCGAAAACAAGTTCTGTGGCGGGTTTATGCTCTTCGAGCATCGAGCCGATGTGTTGGCTGTGCTTTTTGAAGGCTTCCAGATTGCGCTGTCTAAGCTCGGCGCGCTCTTGCTCGGTCGGTTGGCTTTTATTCGACATTTACGATCTTGCTCATCTGCTGATTGTGGCGGCGAATTCCGTCGGGATTCTAGCAGTTAGGGTGCAGCATCAGAATTAATATCACGTTGATAAATTCAGCCCAAAGTTACCGGAAAAGCTAGTATTTTTGGGGAATCTCTGATATAAATTACACGGGTAGAATGCCCCGCGAAAGGATTAGAAGAATGGCGGATTCAGTATTGGCATCGGATTTGGCGCGCGCCGGGCAGGCGGGTATCCGCTCCAATTTCGAAGTTCAGTTCAATGCTTTGCAGAATACACTCATCGGGCGCTTTAACGAGCAGGTCGATGATATAACCAATGCAAAATCGTCCAATTCCCATCGAATTTCCACTTTGCAGGATACGTCGAAGAAACTCGTCGCGGCACTGCCTCTTCTTGAAGAATACCGTGAAGGTAACCGGAACAATTACGGTCAACTGGAAGCGCTTCAGGAAGAACTGAGCGAATTGCGCGCGACCATCAGCGACGATAACAATGTGACGGCGCAGGAAGTTGCGGACTTCGAAGCCAAGCGCGATGAGGTCGCGACGCGCCTTAGGAATATTTACATTTTCGTCCACGACGACTTCAACGATGGCGAAGTCATTCAGAAGCTCAAGCAGTCGCAGGCTGAACTGGAGGCGCTGACCCCGGTGGTCGGTACACTGGATGGTGACAATGCCGGTGTTACGGATTTTCTGACGGAACTGGATAACAAAGTCGCGAATGCGATCTCGACGACGTCCAACACAATTTCTTCGGTTTTGTTCCTCGAATCCTCGTTACAGTCCGAATTCGCAATTGCGGATTCCGAATTGCTTGAACTGACGTTCGAAGAGCAGGAAAAGCGCAAGACCCGGATTGAAGATCTGAAAGTCGATCTCGGGAATACGCTTCGTGTGATTTCCTTGTCCTTCGAGATTAACAGCGGCTTCGCCAGCGCGTTGACCGAGCGCCTTCAGGAAGCAACCCCGCCGGCTGGATCTATTCTCAACATTTTTTCCTGACCTACCAGTGTGTAAGGCCGTTCGTAGATGAGCGCCATACAACTCGCAAACACGTTGCGGCGTGCCATTAGCTTCGAATATCAAGGCAAGCCTTTCGAGGCGGAGCAACTGTACCGGCAACTCGTCAATCGCCGTCCGCCACTCGACATGGCGCATTTCATGTACGCACAATTCTTGCTCCGTCAGTGCCGCTACGGCGAGGCCTGGCCGCATTTTATGCAGCGCTTGCACGACGAGGTATATCAATCGAAACCGTTAGCGCAATTGAAGGCGCCGACTTGGGAGTCCCTGGACCAGCAGGGGATATCGGCGCAAACGCTGCTGGTCGGTTGCGATCAGGGTATCGGCGATGCGTTGATGTGTGCGCGCTATATTCCTGAGGTCGCGAAGCGATTTGGCACCGTCGTGTTCATGGTATTCAAAGGTTTTAGAGAGTTATTCGGGTCTCTGGATGACATTGAAAACGTTCGTGTTATCGAGTTCGAGGAAATACTTCCCAAGTTCGATCTGTATATCGACGTTTTTAGCCTGCCGGCGATTTTCGGCACAACGCCGGAGAGCATCCCCGATGCGGCATGGATGACCGCCGATCCGGCACGCGCGGCTCGATGGTCGGCAGCGCACGACCCGGCGCGGCTCAATATTGGGTTGGCATGGCAAGGCAACAGCCAGCACAGCCGCGACGACGAACGTTCGGTGCCGTTGGACGATTTTCTACCGGTGCTGAACTGCGATGCCAGTTTCACCAGCCTTCAGGTCGGTGACGGCGTAGAGCAACTTGACGGGTTGCGTGAGGATGTCCAATTGAATTCGTACGACGAAATCACCGGTCAGATCAATCAAGCGCAGGACAAGATGATGGAAAGTGCGGCATTGATCAGCACGCTTGATCTGGTGATCAGCGTCGATACGGCTGTCGCGCACCTGGCAGGTTCATTGGGTATTCCGTGCTGGGTGATCCTGCCAAAGGTGCCGGATTGGCGCTGGATGGAAGATGGCGCGTTCAGCGAATGGTATCCATCGACACGGCTATTCCGCCCTCAAGAGCGCTATGATCGCATGCAGCCGATTGCGGAAATGCGTGCTCGTCTGGACGCGGTGATCGCCGAAGACGCAGGTGCGACGCTGCCATAAGGCGTCGTTAGTTCATATATTCACTGATGGACGAGACCAGTTTCTCGGTCTGATTCTTCCACGACAATCGGGTCATGGATTGAACACCTTTTTCGGCACGTCGTTTGGCATCGTCGCGGTCGCTATAAGCTTTTTCCAGACACTCGACGATTTCCTCGACATCTGATTCGCCCCACAATCCGGTTGGATCGATATCGTCGGGCGAAGGCGGTTGGTGTGTCAGTGGGTAGCAGTTGCCGTCTTCGATAATATCCAGATGCCCGGTATTGGCCGACAGGATGCAAGGGATCCCGCTGGCCATGGTTTCCATGGCGACGAGGTTGGTGCCGCCTTCGCAGCGGTTCGCAAACAGCGCCACGTCGGCTTCGTTCATGATTGCCGGGACATGGGAGTTCGGGACGATACCGACATCCATGTGTGCACTCGGCGGCAGTCCCGCTTTCGCAACCCAGGCCTTGAAATCGATCAGACCGTTGGCATCGATTTCGGGTTTGGCGTCGAAGTAAGGCGAAACTCCCATATTCAAGGATGTATCCGCCCAGGGGTTATGCCAATTTGATAGAAGAATGGAATCCGGATGGCGTTCGTTGAACACCTTGAAGGCGGCGACAACGATGTCCTGACCTTTTCGGAGTTCAAGCTTGCCACCCGA
>Ga0070726_10002803_pt1 | contig 15353 bp, 9 predicted proteins | sample tdAd471_FD_67275 | JGI IMG/M metagenome (GOLD analysis project Ga0070726, IMG submission 67275) | Marine sediment microbial communities from the Atlantic coast under amendment with organic carbon and nitrate - tdAd47.1 | ecosystem: Environmental > Aquatic > Marine > Coastal > Sediment | place...
CTGCTCGCAGGTCGTGATGGTGAGCTCACTGGTGCACGGAGCCGTGAAGGTGTACCAGATGTCGCTGCCGGTCTGACCGCTGAATTTGCAGTCGGCGTGCGCGAGACCGTCGGTATTCGCACCGAGGGTTGAAAACGCCGTGATTCCGGTCGAGATCGGTAGTGCGTCGTCGCAGTTGTCGTTGGTTGGTGCGACCTTCACGAGCAGTTCGCCCGTGCCGGTGTTTCCTTCGACGTAGCCTCCGACGCGGATGAGGAACTGCTCTCCTGCCGAGACGCTGTACCGGATCGTGCTGCGGTAGCCACCGTCGAAGGTTCCGCAAGGGTTCTCGGTGTCGTCGTCGTTGCACGCGAGAAGGAGGGCGTCGCCCGGAGGGCACGCGCCGCCCGCAGCGTAGAGGACGAGATCGGTGTCGTAGTCGGCCGAGCCGCCCTCATCTTCGCAGGTACTGACGGTGAGTTCCCCGGCGTACGGGGCCGTGTACGTGAACCAGATGTCGTTGCCCGTCTGGCCGTTGTATTGGCAGCTGGCGTGTGCGATTCCATCGGTCGTCGCGTTGAGCGTGGAGAAGGCGGTCAGCGTCGAGTTGATCGCGACGGCGTCTTCGCAGTGATCATTGGCCGGCACGACCTCGATGAGCAACTGTCCGGAGCCCTCGTTGGAGTCGCTGAGGTTGTAGCCGCCGACGCGGATGAGGAACTGCTCACCGGCGGTGACGCTGGTGCGGATCGTGCTTCGGAATCCGCCGGAGCCTGTGCCGCACGGGTTGTCGGGGTCATCGTCGTTGCATGCAACGAGCGACGAGTCGTTCGGGGGACACGCGCCCCCGGCCGAGTAGAGCACGATGTCGGTGTCGTAGTCCGCGGATGCGCCGAGATCTTCGCACGTCGAGATGACCAGTTCGCCCGTCGCGCTCGCCGTGTAGGTGTACCAGATGTCGTTGCCTGTGATCTGGTTCGGACCACACGAGCTGTGGGCGAGGCCGTCGGTCGTGGCACCGACGGTTGAGAACGGGTTGAGCCCGTCGCTGACGGGGATCGCGTCCGCGCAGGCGTCGTTGTCAACGGGGTTGGAGAAGAAGTTGCAGCCGAATGCCGGGCCATCGCGGAACGCGATGATCTCCGGGCGGGTCTCGGTCGGATTGAAGGTATTCGCGCCGGTGATGAACGGGTTCATGGTGTACGGCGGGTCGCTGCACGAGCAGTGGTTGGCGTCCCAGTTGTGCCCGAGTTCATGCGCGACGAGATCCGTAATCGTCGAGAAGTTGCTCGAGAAGTTCGCTTCGGACAGACCGTACGCGAAGTTATCACTGCAGACGACGCCGACGTACGCGAGACCGATGGTCCCGCCGTCGAGGTTTTTGCCGGTGAAGAGGTGCGCGTGGCTGCGGAGCGAGGTCACGTTGTCGTTCCACCAGTCGCGGAACTCGACGAGCAGGTCGCCGGAATCGGTCGAGGTGTACGGATCGGAACCGTCGGAAGTACGGATGATGATTTCGGCGATCCGGTGGATAATGCCGACCTCGTCTTTGTACTGGACGTTTACCGTGTTCACCACGGCTTCCATCCTGGCCTGGGTCAGACTGAAACTGTTGAATTCAGAGTAGTACTCGAAGTCCGCGTCGAGACCGAGGCGTGAGGTAAAGGTGAGTCCCCCGCGAGCGAGCTGCGGGTCACCCTGCTGGTCGGCGTGCGGATGGGGCTGGGGCGGAAGCACGCCGCCGCCACAGATGGAGTTGTGCCCGAGAACGTTGTCCGCATCGAAAATGCCGTACAGATCGTTCGGAGCACCGAACATCCGATCGGCGAGGGATCCGAACCAGAGCTCGGTGCCGTCTTCCAGTTTCATCATGCCTTCGAGCCGCCCGGCGAGCACCGAGACCGCCACGACCGAACCCGGCTGGCCAGCGATCTGACCGCGATAGGTCGTGATGGGCCCGGGATCGACGGCGCGGAGCACACCGTCGGCGCCGTGCTCACGCACGACGATGTCGTCGGTCCGCACTGAGTGGGGCCGGACCACGATCTCATACGACATGCCTTGGTAGGGAATATCCTGGCGGATCTGGGCTTCCAGGTCGAAGAGCCGGTCCATCCGGAAGGTCTCGATCTGGCTGACCTCGAACGCCGCGGCGGCCTGAGCGTTCAGCATCGTCTTGCCGCGCTGGTCATTCATTTCTTTGGATTGGGCCAGAGCCGATCCGGCGCCAACGACGATCGCGGCGGTCGCGGATGCGACGGCTACAAACTTGGGCATTCGCCCGATAAAACGACACATATCTCGTGTTCCTCCTCACAGGTGATCGAAAGGGCGGTTCCGCGCTCCACGCGATGCAGCGCCCAGATTCACAACACTCCGCGTCAAGAGTGACGCTGCTGCGCCGATAATCCAAGCCGAATCTTTGGTTTTTTTGGAAACAGGGCGTTCCCGGCACTCAATGCTGACGCTCTGCGCGGCTTGAATACCGGAACCCCGCCCCTTGCCGCGTCCGGGCTTCTGGTATATTGCCTGACCCGTCCCACCGGGCGAGCGGGCGTATAGCTCAGCTGGCTAGAGCGCTGTGTTCACACCGCAGAGGTCACTGGTTCGAGTCCAGTTACGCCCATTTTCCACCGAATCGCCGGCTTCAGACCGGCGATTTGGCTTTTTGGGCGGTCCCCGGCTTCGGGTCGTCCGCTCCGGGCAGGCCCAGCCAGGTGATCTCGTCGCCGACTTCGCAGGCCTCGCGATCGTCGTGGGTCACCATGAGGGTTCCGACCCCGCTCAAGCGGAGCAAAGCGAGCAGTTCTTCACGCAGGTCCCTGCGCAGCCCGGTATCAAGCGAACTAAAGGGCTCATCGAGGAGCATCACATCCGGGCGGCTCGCCAACGCTCGGGCGATCGCGACGCGCTGCTGCTGTCCGCCGCTGAGCGTATGAGGCATGCGCGAGGCGTAGTCCGCCAGACCGACCCGGCAGAGCAACTCGTCGGCGGCGTCGCGGCGCTGCGATCGCGGCGTGGAACGCATCCCGAATGTGACATTGCGTCGGACGCTCATATTCGGGAACAGTGCCAGATCCTGAAAGACCAGCCCGACCCGGCGGCGTTCCGGCGGGATGTTCGTACCCGCGTCGAACACCGCCCGGTCCCGGAAACGGATGACACCGGCAGCGGGTCGCTCGAGTCCGCTGATCAGTCGGAGCAGGGTCGATTTGCCGCAACCGGATGGCCCGAGCAGGCAGTGGACCGAGCAGCAGCGGACCTTAAGGTTGAAGCCATCGAAAACGGGGTCGTGTCCCGGGTAAGCGAACCGCAGACCGCTCACGGCAAGAGCGAGGTCCGACGATGTGGCGACGGCGCGCATCAAATCGCCCTCCGGTCTGAAGGCTCGGGATCAAGGACTCTATGGAGCAGCACGACCGGCAGCAGCCCGAGGACGATGATCGCGAGTGCGCCGGTCGAGGCCTCTGGCAGGCGTTCGTCGGAGGCTAGTTGATAGACGCGAACCGCCAGCGTGTCGAAGTTGAACGGGCGCAGCATGAGCGTGGCGGGCAGTTCCTTGATGACGTCCACGAAGACAAGCATGCCCGCGGTCAGGATGCTCAGTTTCATCATGGGCAGGTGGACCGAGAGCAGAGTGCGCAGTGATCCTGCGCCGAGCGTGCGCGAGGCGTCGTCCATCTTCGCAGGTGCGCGGTCAAAAGCACCCTGAAGGGTTGTCACGCCGATCGCCAGGAAACGGGTCTGGTAGCCGATCAGCACGGCAACGATGCTTCCGCTGAGCACGAGCCCGAGGGGCGGGGCACCAGGCAGCAGCGCGCTCTGGGCATCGTTCAGGCGATGATCGACCCAGCCGAGCACGCCCAGAAGCCCGATGGCTATGACCGGTCCGGGCAGGGCGTAGCCCGAACGACAGACTTCGCGCACCACGGTGCCGCATCGCCCGCGATGGAGGCGTGAGGCGTAGGTGACGCAGACCGCGAGGACGACGCTGATCGCGGCGGCGATGATCCCGAGGAGCAGGGTGTTTCGGATCAGGGGCGGGAACAACTCGCCCGCTCTCGCGTCGCCGGCGAGGACCGACAGATACACGAACCGTCCGACCGGGAGCAGCAGCCCGATCGTGAGCGGAAAGACGCAGAACACGGTGGCGAGTGCGCCCCGTGTCCCGGAGAGCCGGACGCGGCGCGGCGCGATGTGCTTCGCGGTACTGCGATTGAATCTGGCTTTGCGGCGTGTGAGCAGTTCCGCGACGAGCAGCACGAATACAACCGTGAGGGCGACCGACGAGAGTTGGGCAGCCGCGTCGAGCGAGCCGAGGCCCAACCATGTGCGATAGATGCCGGTCGCCAGCGTGTCCACGGCGCAGTGTTCCACCGCGCCGAAGTCGGCGACGCACTCCATCATGACCAGCGCGAGCGAGCCGATGAGCGCGGGGCGGGCGACGGGCAGGCCGACGCGCATCGCCGTTCGAACCGGTCCGCACCCGAGTGTCCGGGAGGCGTCGAGCAGGCCCTGCGACTGCTCGCCGAACGCGGCCCGTGCGCCAAAGAACACGTAGGGGTACAGGCTGAACCCGAGGATGACGATCGCACCCGGGAGCGAGCGGATCTCCGGGAACCAATAGTCACCGGCCGTCCAGCCGGTAAGTTCGCGAAGGAAAGACTGGACGGGGCCGCTGAACTGTAGGAGGTCGGTCAGCGCGTATGCCGCGAGATAGGCCGGGACGGCGAGCGGGAGCAGCAGCGCCCAAGACAGGGTTCGGCGTCCCGGGAAATCGTACATCGTGACGAGCCACGCCGCGGGGATGCCGAGCACCGCGGCGATTACGCACACGCCCGCAGCGAGTAGCAGCGTATTGGCGAGATAGTCCGGAAGGCGCGTGCTGGCAAGGTGTGCCCAGACGCCGCCGGTTTCCGCGCCGATGCTCGCGAGCACGCCCGCCACCGGGACCGCGACGACGCACGCGACCAAGAGGCTCGCCGAGAGCCACCATCTATCAATGCCTCGGGCGCGTATCACCGGGTGTGTTTCGCCTGCGGGTTCAGCGCGTGACCGGGTCCGGGGTGAGCCGACGAGGGTGCATCGCGCGGGGAGATCATCGCCAGCCGACGCGATCCATGATCATGACCGCTTCGCGGTTGTACACGCCGAGGTCCGTCGCGTTGACCGAGTCAGAGCGGAACGGGCCGAGTTCGCTGAGCACCGAGGTGATCGAAACATCCTCGACGACCGGGTACTCCTGATTGCCGCCGGCGAACACCTTCTGGGCCTCTTCGCTGGCCAGAAACTCGATGAAACGGACGGCGTTCTCCCGGTTGGGGGCGCTACGGACCACGCCCGCTCCCGAGATGTTCACATGCGTTCCACGCTCGTCCTGGTTCGGGAAGATGATGCGGACCTTGGACGCGGCTTCCTGCTCCTGAGGCGTGCCGGTGAGCATGCGAGCGTAGTAGTAGTGGTTCACGATGGCGACATCGCCCTCGCCCGCAGCGACGGCGGCGATCTGGTCGCGATCGCCGCCCTGCGGGCGCCGCGCGAAGTTCTCGACCAGAGCCCCGCACCAAGCCTGAGCCGCTTCGGGGCCGTCGGTGGCGATCATCGAGGCGACCATCGACTGGTTGTAGATATTCGAGGAACTGCGGACCAGCACGCGCCCCTTCCAGTCAGGCTTGGTCAGGTCCTCGTAGTTGAGCTGCGTGACCGAGTCGTCGACCCGCTCACGCGAAACCGCCAGCACGCGGGCCCGCTTGCTGAGACCGAACCACAGGCCGTCGGGGTGACGGAGCGTCGCGGGCACCCGAGCCTCGAGGTCGGTGGATTCGATGGGCTGGAACACGCCCTCTTCGACCGCCTTGTGCAGGCGGCCCGCGTCAACGGTGATCAGAACATCGGCCGGGCTGAACTCGCCCTCACGCTTCAAGCGGGCGAGCAGTTCATCGGACTTGCCCTCGATGACGCGGACCTGGATGCCGGTCTGCTCGGTGAACCGCTTATACAGCTCATCGTCGGTGTCGTAATGACGGGCTGAGTAGACGTTCACCACGGGCTGCTGTTCGGCGGTGACCGCGGTGGCGGCCTGCCCGAGCCCGAGAGCAATAAGAACAAATGCGGCAAAGGGGCGATGCATGACGGTTTTCCTGTAATTGAGACTCAGTCGCAGCGTGTCAGGATAGGAAAGAAAAACGCACGCGTCAAAGCGTGCGTCGTTTCATCCCGCTCGCTCTCTCGAGCAACTGCCGAGATCAGTCTTCGAGGGTGATCGTCGTCGAGATGTCGCGGGCCTTCTCGGCCGAGTAGGACACCTCCAGCTCGGTACCGGCCGGTGCCCCCACGACCACCCGGAACATCGTGGCGTCCTTGCCGCCGATGCCTCGGTTGTTGAGCAGGCGGCTCTGATCCTGGCCGGCCGGGTTGCCCCGGTTGATCTGCTTGTCGCGCCAGGACCCGACGGTGCCGGACGTAATGACCTCGGCTCCTGCGACCATCAGGACATCGGGCTGACCGATGCCTCGGTTCGCAGCCTGCGCGGTCCGGGTGGGGATGACCCGATCGTTGCGGATCTCAAATGTGACCGACCACAGGTCCCCGTCGAGTTTCTCGACGCGGGTCTCGCCGAAGCGGAGCTCGGCCATCTCGCTGGCGTGGTAGGTAGTAAACGCGAAATTGCGATGGCACTCCTCTTCGAGCATGAAGGTGGGAGTGCTGCGGGCCGACCACTTGTTCGGACCGCCGATCAGGACAGTGCCGTACTCGGGGTGGTCGTACTCGGTGTAGTCGGTGAACAGGTCGCCGAATGCGAGCTTGTCCCGCCACAGCCACTGCTGCTCATCGTTGGGACGGCGCACGTCGCGCTGGAAGTACTTCTCGGTGGTCCACAGTTCGTTCGTGAAACTGACAATGCCGAGCGTCTCGGCGGTCCAGTTCACGAAGCCGCCGTGCACCGTATAGAGGTCCTCGTAGATAATGAGGTAGCGGTAGTAGGGGATCATCTCCTCGCCGGTACGCGCGAGTTCGTCGTAGACCGCGAGATCGGCGCGCGGGTACATGTCGGCCCGGGTCGGGCTGCCGGGCCCTCGCAGGATCATGCCGCCGGTGTTGTGGTAGGACTGGGCGGCGGCGATGTTCGGGCGTGAGAGGATGAAGTCCGCGATCGACTTCGTTTCCGGGTTCTGGAGCGCGTACTCGCCCGCGCCACGCTGGACGTAATTCGGTTGCCAGCCACCGGGCCAGTTCCGGTTCATGTCGTCGCCACCAGGCCCGTCCTCGTTGATGCGTCCGTCGCCATCGAGGTCGGTGCCCTCCGAGCCGAGGTAGGTCCAGCCACCTTCCTCGTCGGGACCGACGCGCTCGAAGATGCGCGGATCGCGCTCGTTGCGCCGCCAGCGTCCGCCGGGTTCCTGCATCCACATCGCCGTGATGGAACCGTCACCGTCGAGGTCGTTGGGAGGGTCCTCGTCGTACAGCCCATCGCGATCGCTGTCGATCGGTCGCTTGTTCGCGCGCGACGAGTTCGGCGTGCTCGGCTCTTCGAACCAATAGACGCGCGAGTCCGGATTCACCACCGGCAGGATGTAGAACGCCGTGCGGTCCATGATCTCAGTCAGCATCTCGTTGCTGCCGTAGCTCTTGGTGAGGTACCAGATCGTGTACAGGCAGACTTCCGACGCCTGAATCTCGTTGGCGTGGATGCTGCCGTCGATCCACATGGCCGGTTTGTCGGTATCGGCGCCGGTCTCGGGATTGTTGATGGTCACGAGCACCATATCGCGCCCTTCCTGCGACTTACCGATGACTTCGGTGGTCACGAGGTCGGGGTATTCGCGCTCGAAGGCGTACATGAAATCGACGAGCTGCTCGAACGAGTAGTAGCGGTTGAAAGCGATGTCGACCTTCGACTCGGTGTGCGCCTGCGCGAGCGTCAGAGACGGGGTCGAACAGATCGCGGCCGACGAGATCAGCGCTGCGGTGATGAGGCGATGCATGGATCAGTTCCCCTCCGAGAGGTCGATCGAAACCGAGCGTTCGCCCGATTCGGGAATCGTGATGGTGATATCAAGAGTCGGGTCGCTGCTGCGCACGGTCCACACCAGATCAACCTGCTGACCCGGTTCCAGTCGGTCGATGCGCTCGATCGGATCACCGACGAGCACGAGATCGTGAGCGATCTGCGGCCGGATGAGAATCGGCGGCCAGCGCCGGGTCTTCTCGGAGATCGCCGGGCGCGACGGGAGCGCACCGGTGTTCGAGATGCGCATCGCGACCTCGTACACGCCGCTCCCGAGTGATTTGACCGTCGGCTCGCCGACTTCGATCGCCGGGAACATGCCGAGCAACGACGCGATGAAGTCGACCTGTGCGTCGGCGATGGTTTCGATCCGGTCCGCCGGAGCGTTGAGGCGGAAGCCGGGGACGAAGCCGCCGATCTCTACCTCGCCGAACTGCGGATGGTCGAATGTCTCCCAATCGACGAAGCCCTCGCCACGCTCGTCGGCGTAGGCGATCCACAATGCGTTGATATCCGACGACCGCTTGCGGGGCGACGAGGCCGGGGCCTCCGGGGCCGCGGCATCGGCCTGCGGGTCGGGCTGGCCCGATGCGATCGCCATGATCCGAGCCTGAGTTTCGGCGGGCATGGCGTTGAACTCCTTCATGAGTTCTTCCTGCTCCTCCGCGCTGCCGCTTTCGTAGATCCGGATCATCTCCTGAATCTCGGCCATCGTGGGACCGGCGGGCGTCTCCGCGTCTTCGGCTTCGCCGGCGTTGTCCGTCGCGGGTGCCGGCGCTTCGGTGTCATCCGAATCAGAATCGGGCACCGACCAGAGCGGCGTGCTGAAGGAGTACAGGCCGAGGTGCGCGTAGGACCAGCCGTGGAAGGAGCCCTCGTTCGAGCGTCCCTCGGCCTTCTCCAAGCCGGTCGCCTCCACGAATGCCTCGGTGACCTGCTCGTACGCCCGCTTGTCGTCGGACTCGATGCCCAGCGGCACCCGACGGGTGTCGTCGTACTTCCCGTCGGCGGGGATGCTGCTGAGTGTGTCGTGCGGGCCGTAGGCCAGGACAGCGACGAGGTTCGGACGGGTGAGCATCCAGTCGGCGAGCGCTCTCGCCCCGGGGTCTTCCAGCGGGTAGTCGCCGGTCACCGCGTCGAACTCATCCCAAAGGTAGGGGAAGTGCCGGGAGAGATCGATGCCGCCTTCGGGATCCTCGGCGACCGAGCCGTCGTTGTCGTCGTCCAGACCTTCGGTCATGACGGCGAAGACGGGCGTCTCTCCCTTGCTGCGATCCGCCGGGCGCATCAGGCGCGGGTCGCCCTCGTGCTCGACGTGGGTCGCGACGAGCCCGGAACCGGGAGCCGGGTTGCGCACGCGCATCTGCGTGATGACGCCGTCACCGTTCAGGTCGTTCGGGCCGTCTTCGTTCATGCGCCGATCGCGGTCGTGATCGACCGGCTTCGGCGTCAGGCGGAGGTCATAGGAGCCGATCGGGCGCTGTGCTGCGCGCGAGGCGGCATCGGGGTTCACCAAAGGCACGATATAGACGGTGTAGTCGTTCAGCAGGTCGGCGTGCTCGCTGACGAGGCGCTCGGCGAGATGGCGAGCAACGCGAGTTCCCGTGACATGCGTCGCGTCAATACCGGCGACGACCAGCAGGGCTGGCCGCGAGTCCGCATCGTCTGGCGATGAACTCAGCGTGAGCAGATCGATGTTGCGTGACTCGCCGGATAGTCCGATCGTTCGAGTGCTCACGTTCGCACGGTCCTGAGCGGAGGCGGCGGGGAGCGGAGTGACGGTGAGCGCGGCGCCGGCGAGCGCGATAAGCAGCGCGCCGGAGATCCGTCGTCCTCGGGTGGGCATGGTGGGCGTCCTTTCTGGCACAAATACTGGCCTGAAGCGTCCGCTACCTTACCGGTGAGCACGCGAGCGCGCTGCATCCAACCCATCTTTGGGACGGGGAATCGGTGTTTGACTGGGGCGGACGGTTTAGGGGCTTTCGCGCTCGCTCGAACCGGGCGAGTCGTTCGGGCGAACGCGCAGCATGAACTCTACGTCGTCCTCAAAGTCGATCGCCCGAACCGTAAGCGTCGAGTGCACAAGCCCTTGCACTTCGGCGCCGGGTGTGATCCGGACCCGGACGACCAGACCCTGCGCCTTGTCGAGTTCGGTTGAGACGACTTCCGCGGCGACGAGGTCGGTGCCGGTCTCGATTCTTTGCACGCCGGAGTCCGTCCGCACGCCGCGAAGGATGAATTCATGCTCGACCGGCTGGTCCGAAGCGGTTGCGCCGAGCAGCAGATGATCCTTGCTGTACGCCCAGAGCGAGCGGCGCCGGTCGACGCCCGCGTAGATGTTGTCGATGTGCATCGCGACGACCGGGGCGCCGGGGTGATCGGTTTCGATCGCGACCCACCTGCGCAAGCGGTCCGGATCGACCTTCGAGAAGTCGAAGGTGATCTCGTGCTTGAGGGCCGGCGTGGAAAGCGCGGGATCGAGATCGTCGCGCCCGATCGTGCCGGGCGCATCTTCCAAGCCGTCCGCTTGGGTGGCAAAGCTCAGGCTCCGCACCGTGAATGGAACGCCGTCGGTTGAGTGAAGCATGATGCGACCGGCGAGCATCTGGCCCGGGGGATCGTACATGCGCGCGGCGCGGATCCCCGTGTTGACGTGCGCCTTCGTGGTGATGCGCAGCGGGCGGTTGTACCCCTCGACGACGAGCAGGGCGTATCGCTGCACCGGGCCCCAGAGGTCGCCGCTGTCAAAGGTCAGTTCGACCTCCGCGAATTCGCCGGGCTGGATCCACTCTTCGGGCCACTCGGCGATCGTGCAGCCGCAGGACACACGGACCCCGGTGATGCGGATGGGTTTGTCAGAGTCGTTGCTGATCCGCGCGGTGCGAACCACTTTGGTGCGCGGCGGGACATCACCGAAGTCAACCACCTCGGCGGAAACCGTGACAGGTGGCTTGGTGATCTGGCGCCCGTTGCCGGACTGCGCGGTGACGAGCGCCGGGGAGACGACGATCGCCAGGAACGCGATGAGAAGGCAGGTGCCGGAAGTCAAGGTGCGCTGCATGGGCGGGTCGTTTCGAGAAGCTGGGTCAGTAAAGAGTCGTCCTGCAAGCCTATACCGTCGACCTGAGAGGACGTTGGCGGCACCCAAACCCGGTTCGATCTTCGAAAACCGCTTCGGCGCGCGCCAAGAGCGACGTCCGCGAATTGTGGCCCGCAAAGCACCCCCGGGAGGATTCGAACCTCCGACCGTCGGATTAGAAGTCCGATGCTCTATCCAGCTGAGCTACAGGGGCGTCAAAAATCAGCATACGGTACGCCGTCTGATCGGGTCGCACAATAGAATGAAGGCGGTGGCCGTCGAACGCTCGGCGGGCGTCGATGCTCCTTCCGAGGGTCTGAGATGAAGCGTGGATGGGCCGGATCACTGATCGGAACAACGGGTGCGCTCGCGCTCGCGTTTTTCGGGTGCGAGGAACCGACCGAACCGCGGGCGGCGGACGCGGTCGGGTCTGGCGATCGTAGTGACATCGTGGCGGCGCCGGAAGACGAATCGGTGACCGCTGAGGACGCGCTGACGATCGAGGAAGAGCCGTACACGCTGACACGCGTCTGCACCTTCAACATCGAGGATCTGCGCTACGACGACATCATGGCGGCCGGTCGCGGCGACGACAACGAGGGCGCGAACCGGGCTCGGTACGCCGCCCGTCTGATCGCGGCCATCGACCCGGACATCTTGCTGGTCAACGAGCTCGAGTACGACTTTATTAGCGCTGAACCGCTGAGCGGCGAGGCGTTCGCCCAACTGATTCGCCAGCAGCGGGCCCACCTGGGGCTTGGAGACCGCGAATATCAGGTCTTTCAGGAGCCGTCGAACACTGGCATCCACAGCGGTTTAGATCTGAATCGGGACGGCCAGGTCGTGTTCGAACCGGGTTCGCGCGAGTACGGCAACGATGCGCTCGGCTACGGTGAGTTCCCGGGGCACTACGCGATGGGGCTCTTTGTCGCTTCCCCGCTCGAAATCGAGCGCGACGAGGCCCGGACGTTCCAGTCGTTGCTCTGGCAGTCCATGCCAGACGCGCTGCTCCCTGCGGGTGACGGTGAGCTGGTTCCAGAATCCGAGCTGTGGTACACGGACGAGATGCTGGCCAAACTGCCGCTGAGTTCGAAGAGCCACTGGGACATCCCGGTGCGCCTCGAAGACGGTTCGGTCCTGCGCGTCCTGGCGTCGCACCCTACACCGCCGGTCTTCGATGGGCCGGAGGATCGCAACGGGCGCCGGAACCACGACGAGATCCGGTTTTGGGCGGAGTACCTCCGAGGGGCCAAGTGGATCGTCGACGACAGCGGCGTTTCGGGAGGAGCGTCCGACGACCCGGCGGTGATCATGGGCGACCTGAACTCGGACCCGATCGCCGGGGACAGTCTGGACAACCCCGTCAGCATGTGGCTGCTCGCCAACCCGCTCTTGGATGGAAGCTTCACGCCACAGAGTGAGTTGGAATTGGAGTTTCGAGGTCGCGTGCTGCGACCCGATGCGACCGCGGAGTTCGGCCTGCGCGTGGATTATGTCCTGCCCACCAGGGGGTCAATAGTCGTGCGGGGAGGCATCGTACGGGGCGAAGCCGACCTTCCGAGCGCGTCGAGCCTCAGCCACGAAAGCCTCGATTCATTGGTCTACGACGTGAGTGACCACTTCCCGGTCTGGCTGGATCTGCGGCTGCCAGACCCCGAGCAGTAGTCGAACCGGGCTGATCGGTCCGATCCGGGCGGTTTCTCGGGAGCGTGGCTATACTCCGAGCTATCCCAAGCGATAGAATTCTCGGTTGACAGTGATTTTTATCGCGTCATCGCAATCGCATCGCGAGGCCCCGGACGAATGGCCCAGTTCGACCAGAGCATAAATCCCCACGCGCTCGATGCCCGCGCATCGCGGTGGGCCGTCGCGCGCGAGCATCTGGCGGTTCTGGTTGAACTCAGCAAGCCGGGCATCGTTCGCATGGTGGTTGTTGCGACTGCGGTTGGCTACCTGATCGGATCGATCGGGGCGGTCCCAGACCTTTGGGTCGCGGTGTTCTGCCTGGTCGGCACGGCGCTGTCGGCGGCGGGCGCGAACGCGCTCAACCAAGCTGCGGAAGTCGAGCGCGATTCCTGCATGCGCCGGACCGCTTCTCGACCGATACCGATCGGACGCGTGAGCCGACGCGTCGGTTACTTCGCGGGCATCGCGTTTTCGATCGCCGGAGTCGCGATGCTGTGGTTCGGTGCGACGTCGGCCGCGGCGGTTGTTTCTCTCGCGACGATCTCGTCATACGTGTTGTTCTACACGCCGCTGAAGGCGGTCACGCCACTTTCAACGCTGGTCGGCGCGATCCCGGGTGCGCTGCCGCCGCTGGTCGGTTGGGCGGCGGCGTCGGGGGCCGTGGTCGGCGAGCCAGGCACCTCGGCGTGGCAACGGTTGCTCGATCCGGGCGGCTGGTCGCTGTTCGCGCTGATGTTCGTGTGGCAGATCCCGCACGTGATGGCGATCAGCTGGAAGTATCGCGACGACTACGCCGCGGGGGGTTATCGCGTCCTCCCGTCGGTGGACCCGACTGGGATCAAGACAGCGCGGGCGTCGGTGATCTGGGCGGCGACGCTGATCCCGGTGTCGATCCTTCCCGCGGTCACGATCGTTCGGCACGGAGAGACCGGCGATTCTTCGGTGCTTGGGTTGACCTACGTCGTGATCGCTTCGGTCTGCGGCATCGTGATGTTCTGGTCGACGCTCGAGTTCCTGCGGGAGCGGACCAACAAGCGGGCGCTGGTCGTGTTCATCGTTTCCATTCTCTACCTCCCGGCGGTGCTCGCGGCGATGCTGATCGACGCGTTCATCGTCCACCGCCTGTGGTGAGTTCCACGCTGCTCCGGGCTGAGGGACTCCGTCAGGTCTATCGCACCCGGTCGGGGCGCGAGCGGGTACGGCGCGTCGCGCTGGACGGTGTTTCGCTGGACATCCGGCGTGGGCAGCGCGTGGCGCTCGTCGGCGCAAACGGTTCGGGAAAATCGACACTGCTGCGTCTGCTGGCCCGCATCGAAGAGCCACAGGGCGGCGCCGTGCAGCATCTCGATGAGCAAGGAACAGAAGTCAGCCGGCGCGAGAGCGCGATGCGCACGGGCGTGGTGTTTCAGTCTCCGGGCCTGGACCGGCTGCTCACCGTCCGTGAGAACCTGCGGGCGCAGGCCGCGTTGTACGGCGTGACCGACGCGGGTGATCGCGTGCGTGCGTGTGCCGAACGGGTCGGGATCGCGGGTCGGCTGGATGATCGTGTCGGCGCGCTGTCGGGTGGACTGGCGCGTCGGGCCGACTTGGCTCGAGCGCTGGTGTCGGAGCCGTCGCTGCTGCTGCTCGACGAGCCGCTGGCCGGGCTGGACGAGTCGAGCCGGGACGTGTTCCTCCGTCTGCTGCGCGAGATGATCTCTCGCGATCCAGAGTTCACGCTGATCATGTCCTCGCACTCGCCCGACGAGATCCGCCTGGCCGACCGGGTGATCGTGCTTGACGCCGGTCGGGTCGCGGAGTCCGGAGAGCCCGACGGGGTCGCTTCTCGAACCTTCGGCGGCTGTGAATTGATAGCAATCGTCGCGGCCAGCGGTGGCACGGAGGCCGGCTCGCTCCGATCGTGGCGGGCTGGGGACTCAACGATCGTCGGGGGCGATCGCGAGCAGATCGAGCATTGGGCCCTCAAGCAAAGCCGACGGGGCGTCGCGGTCGAGGTGCGCTCGCCCGACTTCGTCAGCGCGTACCGGTTTATGCTCGCCCGGTCGAACGAATCCGAGGAGGTGGCGGCGTGAGTTCGGCGCTCGGGGAACTCATCTCACGCGAGTTCGTCCGCATCCGGCGCCAGCCCACGCGGATCGTGGCGACGCTGGGTACGGCGGCGGTGTTCTGGCTGCTCGCTGCGAGCGGCTTCGCCGGCTCGATGACGCTCCCCGGAGAGGACACCTCGTCGTACTCGGTGTACCTGCTCCCCGGTATCGCGCTGATGGTCGTGCTGTTCGGCACGATCTTCGGGGCCATCGGCCTGATTCAGGACCGGCACTCGGGCTTCCTGCAGGCGGTGCTGGTGAGCCCGGTTTCCCTGTGGACGGTCGCGATGTCGAAGCTGCTCCCGGCGTGCCTTCTCGCGACGCTGCAGGGGCTCGCGGTGCTGGCGTCGGTGTTCCTGATCGACGGCACCGGAGCCGGGGCGGCCGGGCTCATCACCTCGACGATCGCCCTTTTCTGCGGCGCGATCGGTGTGCTCAGCATCGGGCTCGCCCTCGCGTGGCGGATCGATTCCGTCGCCGGTTTCCACGGCGTGATGAACATCCTGCTGCTCCC
>Ga0070726_10002804_pt1 | contig 15345 bp, 9 predicted proteins | sample tdAd471_FD_67275 | JGI IMG/M metagenome (GOLD analysis project Ga0070726, IMG submission 67275) | Marine sediment microbial communities from the Atlantic coast under amendment with organic carbon and nitrate - tdAd47.1 | ecosystem: Environmental > Aquatic > Marine > Coastal > Sediment | place...
CGGCGTTCTACGCGGACGAGTTTCAGGATTCGGTTGCCGTCTCCGGGAACCTCGACAGCTCAACCGCCGACGCGAGTGACTCGACGATCGCGCAGCAGGCCGTCCTGCTGCACCGGCTGAATCTGGAAAGTCTGCTCGGTCGGCTGGACACGGCGACAATGGCCACGTCACTCGAAGCCAGGGTTCCGTACGCGGACCATCGGCTGGTCGAGTTCGCGTTTCAGCTTCCGGTTGGGTACTCGATCGATGTCCGTCCGGAAGCGGAGACCCGTTTGCTGCCGGCTGCCGAACTCGACCGCCGAGGCGACCTGCGTTCCAAACGCTTGTTGCGGGCGATCGCCAGTAGCCAGCTGCCGAGCGACCTGGCCAATCGCCCGAAGGCGAGCTTTCCAACACCGGTCGCAAACTGGCTCGCTGGCCCGTGGCAGGACTGGGCGACCGAGACGCTCCGCAGCAGCACATTCGCCCGCGAAGTCTTTCGAGCGGAAGCCCTCGACGAACTGGCTGGCAACGTCCCGGCAGCAGGCATGTGGCTCTGGCCGATTCTCAACGTCATCCGCTGGGGTGAAACTCAGCTGACGTAAGCTCGCCAATTTCGGGGTTCACTCTCCCGCTTGCGGGAGAGTCGCGGTCTCAGCCGCGGAGAGGGGACTGCCTGGTTCTCGATCCGTGTCTTCTTCAAGACGACGTGCCGTGCAAGCCCTCTCCCGGCCCTGAGAGGCCGACCTCTCCCAAAGGGAGAGTTGACAGCATCGTGAAGGCGTCTCTGCAGCACGTTCTGCGACACACGCTACCAGCCCATCGCGCGGACGTAGTTCGCATCCCAGCGGGACAGGACGCACTTCTGCCGCGTGTAGAACAACACGCCTTCCATCCCCTGAACGTGCAGGTCGCCGTAGAAACTGTCGTTCCAGCCCGAGAAGCTGAACAGCGACATGGGAGCCGGCACGCCGACGTTCACGCCGATCATCCCCGCCTGCATTTCCGAGACGAACTGCCGAGCCGCGGCGCCGCTCGATGTAAAAATCGTCGCTCCGTTGCCGAACGTCAGACTGTTCATCATCGCAATCGCCTCGTCGAGCGTTTCCGGTCGAACGAGCGACAGCACCGGGCCGAAGATCTCATCGCGGAACAGACTCATGTCCGGCTGCACCTGATCGACCAGTGCCGGGCCGACGAAGAAGCCTCGGTCTGGAGCCCGCGAACTGGCATCGCAGGCAATCGACGCGCCGTCGTCCGCCGCCTTGCCGAGATACTGCTGAACGCGGTCGCGCGACGCAGCACTGATGACAGGGCCCATGTCGGAATCGTCGCCGGCACTGGTATCGGCAACGTTGTAATCGTCGATCGCGGTCGTCACGCGGTCCCGCCATTCGTCGGCCGTGGGCTTGCCGACCGCCATCAGAACCGAACCCGCCATGCAGCGCTGGCCGGCACAGCCGAACGACGACCCCATGACAGCGCGCAATGTCGAATCGGGCTCGGCATCCGGCATGACGAGCAACACATTCTTCGCGCCGCCAGCGGCCTGAACCCGCTTCCCGTGTTCCGTGCCGAGGCGGTAAACGTGCTTCGCGATGCTCGACGAGCCGACGAAGCTGATCGCTGCGATCCCGCGGTGCGAGCACAAGGCGTCAACGACGGCAGCGGCTCCGTTCACAACGTTCAGCACGCCATCCGGCAGACCGGCTTCGCTCATCAGCTCGGCCAGTCGCAGAGCGGTCTGCGGAACTTTCTCGCTGGGTTTGAGAATGAATGTGTTGCCGCAGGCGATCGCGACGGGATACATCCACATGGGCACCATTGCCGGAAAGTTGAATGGCGTGATGCCGGCACAGACACCCAACGGTTCGCGCAGAGTCACCGCGTCGATCTGATCCGCGACCTGCGGCAGGCTTTCGCCCTTCTGCAGGTGCGCGATGCCGCAGGCGAACTCGACAACTTCGATCCCTCGCCGCACGTCACCGCGGGCTTCGTCGATCGTCTTGCCGTTCTCCAGCGTGATCAGCCGCGCGAGCTGCTCGAATTCTCGTTCCAGCAAACCTCGATAACGAAACATCACGCTCGCCCGCTGCGGCGCGGGAGTGCGGCTCCAGTCGGCGAACGCGTTTCTGGCCGTCGCGACGGCAGTCTCAACATCCGCCGAGGTCGACAGCGGCGTTTCGGCAATAATTTCGCCCGTCGACGGGTTGTACACAGGAACCGACTGAGCCCCGGCGGAGGGGACCAGCTTGCCGCCGATGAAGTTGTTCAGAATCATGATTGGCTGCTCAATGGGAATCGTAGAAAGCACGCGGATCTTTGCCGTGGTTTGTACCGCAGCCAGCGTTGGAACACAGCCGCGCCACCACGAACCGATCTCAAGGCCGGCGAACGCACGATCGAGCGAAACTCGCGACGCTTCATCGACGGACGACAGCTTCGGCCTCACACTGCACGCAGTGATTCGGATTGTTAGTTGGCCGGTTGCGTGACGAACGCCGGCAGACATGCATCCTCGGCTACGGAACACCAGGAAACTCCAACATGGCATCGCCCCGAATTCTGCCTTTGCTTTTTCTCGGCGGATTAATCGCCGGAGCACAACCCGCTGCAGCGTGCGGAGCCGACGCCGATCCGCCGGGACGACCGGCGCGGGTGAAGGTCGCCGCCGTGCAGATCAGCGGCTACGACAAAGGCGATGTTCCGCGCGACGGGTACGATCCCACGGAAGCGATCGTGCCCTACATTCACCGGGCCGGAAACGACGGCGCGCAGCTGGTCGTGTTTCCCGAGTACGTGCTGGGGCGCATCTCCGTGCCGGGACCGACGACAAAGAAGATCGCTGCCGCCGCTGCGAAGAATCGCATTTATGTGATCGTTGGCTGCTGGGAGCTGTACGACGACGGCGAGTACGCAAACACGGCTCTCGTCTTTGACCGCGACGGCACGATTGTCGGGAAGTATCACAAGACGCACGCGGCGGTCGACAAGTGGGACGGCGAGCCGCCCTGGTCGAAACCGCCGCCGGGCAAAGACCGGAACTGGTTCATCGAGAACGATCCCGAATGGACGATGCAGCGTGGCCAGAGTCTGCCGGTGTTCAATTTTGACTTCGGCAGGGTCGGCATCATGACCTGCTACGATGGCTGGTTCCCCGAGCCGGCTCGGGTTCTGTCGCTCAACGGTGCCGAGATCATCGTGTGGATCAACGGCCGCGGCGGTACGATCGAGGACTTCATCGTGAAGTCGATCGCGTTTCAAAGCCACGTCGCCATGATCGCCACCAACCAGGCCTACGGCAGCGGAACAACGATCGCCGACGAACGCGCGCAGATTCTGCAACGCAGCCCGGACAAAACCGAGTCCTACATCACAGCGACGCTCGACCTGAATCGAGTTCGCCAGCGGCGCGCGTTCAGCAGAAACTTTCAGCAACGCCGACCGGACCTCTATCAGCGCCTGACCGACCCGATTGAAACCCGGTATTGAGACGACGCGAAATTCACGGTTCTCTCGTTCGAACAGGCCGGTGTCTGACCGGCACCGTGCCGATCGCCAACCCGACGTCGCTGACGACGTTCGCAAAGGAAATCGCTCAATGATGAGCACCTCGCCTCGCAGTTCGAAGCAGACCAGCACTGGCATTCTCGCCCTGCTCTACGCCGCCACAGCCGCCGTCAGCAGCCCCGCTGCCGATGCTCCTGTCGACTTTCGGCGCGACGTGGCTCCGATTCTGCAACACCGCTGCCTGGCCTGTCACAACGAACGTATCCAACGCGGCGGCCTGTCGCTGCAGTCGCCCGACACGATGAAACGTGGCGGCGAGAGTGGGCAGGTCGTTGAGGCGGGCGATCCGGATTCGAGTTATCTGCTCGATCTTGTAATCCCCGCGGACGGAGCGGCCGAGATGCCCAAAGGCGAGCCGCCATTGAAGCCTGACGAAATCGAAACTCTGCGCCGCTGGATCGCTCACGGAGCCGACTGGCCGGCAGACATCGTGCTCGAACCGCCGACGCTCTGGTCTCTGAAACCGATCGCTCGGCCACAAGTGCCGACCGTCGAATCAGCGTCAGACGCGTTTCCGATTCGAAATCCGATCGACCAGTTTGTCGCGGCGAAACTCCAAACAGCCGGTCTCAAGCCCGCTCCGGAAGCAGACCGGCGAACGCTCATCCGGCGGCTGTTTCTCGACATCACGGGACTGCCTCCGTCACCGAACGCTGTCGAAACGTTTGTCACGGACGAGTCTCCCAACGCGTACGAACGCCTCGTGGATGAGCTGCTGGAATCTCCCCACTATGGCGAGCGGTGGGGACGCTACTGGCTCGATCTGGCTCGTTATGCGGACAGCGAAGGCTATCTCGGTGACGCGTTGCGGCCGCACGCCTGGGTCTTTCGCGAGTGGGTGATCGACGCCATCAATCGCGATCTGCCCTTCGACCAGTTCACGATCGAACAACTGGCCGGTGACCTGCTGGAACAGCCAACCGTCGATCAGAAAATCGCCACCGGCTTTCATCGCAACACGCTGCGAAACACCGAGGCTGGTGTCGATCTTGAGCTGTACCGCACGAAGGAAATCGTCGACCGCGTAAACACCACCGGCATGGTCTGGCTCGGCCTGACACTCGGCTGCGCGGAGTGCCATGACCACAAGCATGACCCGATCAGCCAGACGGAGTTTTATCGGCTGTATGCCTTCTTCAATAACGCGGACGAGGTCGGCGTCCCGGCCACTCGCCCGTGGGAAGTCGCCGAGTATGAAGTGCAACTCAAAACCTGGGAGCCCGAATGGAAGATGCTCGTCGTCGAGTTGCAGACCTTCCAGAACGAGGGCCTCACTGAGGAGCAGCAGGCAACAATCACAAAGGCACTGAGCGGCAGCTCCGTCGACTGGAAACCGCTGCTCGACCTGTTTCAGACCAAAGCAGATGGGTGGGACAAGCTGAAGTCGCGCGTCGATGCGCACCTCAAAACGAAGCCAGACAGGCCGTCGACAAAGGCCCGCGCGTTTGCGAAACGGACGAAGAACCGACGCGACACCTTCGTGCATATTCGAGGTGTCTACACGCGGCATGGCGAACAGGTCGACCCCGGCACACCGTCCGCCCTGCCGGCCCTCAACACTCGCACTGACGATCCGGACCGGCTGGATCTCGCGCAGTGGCTGTTCCACAAGGACAATCCGTTGACGGCCCGCGTCGCTGTCAATCGGATCTGGCAGCACCTTTTCGGACAGGGGCTCGTGTCGACTCCAAACGACTTTGGCAACAAGGGGGCACGACCGACGCATCCGCAACTACTCGACTGGCTGGCGACCGAGTACCGCCGGCTGGGCTGGAGTCGCAAGGCGATGATCCGCCTGATCGTCACCTCATCGACCTACCGGCTCTCATCGCGATCGAACGCCGTGCTGGATCAGCAGGATTCCGGCAATCAACTTCTGTGGCGGCAGAACAGTTACCGCGTCAGTGCCGAGATCGTCCGCGATCTGCATCTCGCCGCCAGCGGACTGCTCGACCGCACCATTGGCCGACGCGGCATTCGCCCGCCACTGCCAGCCTTCGTCACAGAGGTCGGACGCAGCGTGAAGTGGCCGGTCAGCCAGGGCGGCGAGCGTTACCGCCGGGGCATGTACATCTTTTTCAAGCGGACCGTGCCCTACCCGATGCTGATGACGTTCGACGCTCCGGATTCGACCGTCTCGTGCAGCCGCCGCGAACGTTCCAACACGCCGCTGCAGGCCCTGACCCTGCTCAACGATCCGGTCTTTTACGAATGTGCTCAACACCTCGGCGATCAACTTCACGAGCAACACAGCGCCGATCTTCCTGCGGCCATAGACGATCTGTTTCAGAGATGCCTCGGCAGGCACCCGACGGATGCGGAACGCGGCGTCCTCACGGCTGCGTATCAGGATGTCGTGCGTCTCTCGAAAGAACACGGCAGCACAGAACCAACCGGCGACCAACCAGAAGCCGCCGCCATGACCGCCGTTACTCGAGTCGTCATGAATCTTGACGAGTTCATCACCCGAGACTGACCACCGTAGCTACGCTCGCCAGAGCGTGGGTCACGAACAACAGCGACCACCACCGTCTGGCGACGGTAGCTACAACGGCCACCACCGTCTGGCGACGGTAGCTACGGTTCAACATCCCCGGTTCAATCAAATTGGCCAGAACAGCAGTCCGGCTTGATATACGATGACCGCAGAACAGAAGCACTTACCCCGTCTGGAGCCGGAGTCTTATCGGGGCCAGGCCTATGTTCATTGGACGTTCACGATCCAGGATCGGCGAACTGGCTGGTTGATTCCAATGTTCAACTACAAATTCCGCGAGCTATTGACACACGCAGCCTTTCGTTACGCGATTTCCTGTCCGATTTACTGCCAGATGCCCGACCATATCCACCTTGTGTGGATGGGTATCCACGACCAGTCGGATCAGCTCAAAGCATCGAAGTTCTTCAGAAAGCAGCTCCGTGGGCCGCTGGGAACACTGGGATTTGAGATGCAGCATCAGCCCTTCGATCATGTGCTGCGTGATGACGAACGACTTGAATCTTCGTTTGAGAATCTTGTCGAGTACGTAGCGCGAAACCCCGAACGAAAGGGTCTGGTGCCGCGAGACGGATTTCGCGAATACAAATACTCGGGCAGTCTGATACCAGGTTATCCAGAGCTGGACTGGCGTCAGGATGACTTCTGGCCCCGATTCTGGCGCACGCATTCTTTCCTGCGAAAGAACGGATTGTTTCGCCCGGCAGACGAGAAACTGTAGCTACGCTCGCCAGAGCGTGGGACACGAACAACAACGACCACCGTAGCTACGCTCGCCAGAGCGTGGACCGAACAACGACGACCACCGTCTGGCGACGGTAGCTACAACAGCGACCACCGTCTGGCGACGGTAGCTACAACGACCACCGTCTGGCGACGGTCGCTGCGACTTTTTGGAGTCACTTTCGACAATGAATGACCAACCAGGCCAGGCAGAACTGAGCCTCACGGCCGCGAGCCGGCGGCGTTTCTTTACATCAGGAGCCAGCGGGCTGGGGACGCTGGCGCTGGCATCGTTGCTGCATGATGACGGCCTGCAGGCAAACACCGTGCCGCCGCCGCTCACGCACTTTGCACCGAAGGCCAAACGCTGTGTCTGCCTCTTTATGGAAGGCGGCCCCAGTCAGATGGACCTGTTCGACGAAAAGCCAAAGCTCCGGGAACTCGATGGCCAGCCGATGCCCGAGTCGATCCTCAAGGAGATCAAGTTTGCCTTCATTCAGAAGGAGAGCGCCCGGCTGATGGGCAGTCCGCGTACGTTTCGTCCGCATGGCGAATGCGGTATGGAACTGTCGGATCTGCTGCCTCATCTGAGCACCTGCGTCGACGACATTGCACTCGTCCGGTCGATGCACGGCGAGCAGTTCAATCATCTGCCCGGCCAGTTGATGATGCTTTCCGGTTCGCCACTGCAGGGCTGGCCGACGCTGGGGTCATGGCTGAACTATGGACTGGGCAGCGAGTCACAGAACCTGCCGAGCTACGTCGTGATGACGACGCTGGGCCGCGGCCTGCCCGGTGGAGCGTCCAGCTGGTCCAGCGGCTTTCTGCCATCGCAGCATTCGGGAACGCTCTTTCGCAATCAGGGCAGCCCGGTTCTGAATCTGGCCAGCCCGGAAGGCATCTCGCGCGACGTCCAGGCTCGCAGCCTGCAGGCCATCAACGACCTGAACCGTTTCCGTCTGAACGAGACCGGCAACGCGGAAGTCGCCAGCCGCATCAAGGCTTACGAACTGGCGTTCCGCATGCAGCAGACTGCCCCCGAACTGCTCGACCTTTCGGGTGAGACACAGGCGACGCTCGATGCGTACGGAGTCGACCGCGAGGACAAGTCGAAAGGCACGACTGCCGGCTTTTCCGGTTCGTATGCAAGGAACTGCCTGCTGGCTCGCCGGATGATTGAACGCGGCGTGCGTTTTGTGACGCTGTTTCTTTCCACCTGGGATCACCACAGCAATCTCGACAGTGGCTTGAAGCGGTACACCCAGATCGCCGATCAGCCGGTGACGGCTCTGCTGAAGGATCTGAAACAACGAGGTCTTTTGGATGAGACGCTCGTCATCTGGGGCGGCGAATTCGGACGCACGCCACTCGGTGAAAACCGCGTCAACTTCAAGACGGTCACCGGTCGCGACCACCACCCGTACTCGTTCAGCATGTGGCTGGCCGGAGGCGGCGTGAAAGGCGGTCAGGTGATCGGTGCAACCGACGAAATCGGCTGGGGCGTGGCGCAGGATCCGGTACACGTCCACGACATGCACGCCACGATTCTGCACCTCTTCGGGCTGGACCACGAGCGTCTGACCTACCGCTTCCAGGGCCGCGACTTCCGACTCACCGACGTCTCAGGAAACATCGTTCATCAGCTGTTGAAGTAGTCCCGCCACGACAGCTGACCGCTCACCGGACTCAACGCGAGAATGCTGACACAGCACGGCAACACGTTGATGAAACGCCAGACGCTGAGCAGCGGCAGACCTGCGGCCCACGGCGGTGCCGGTGCGATTCCGTAGCGAGTTCCCTGAACGACAACCGCCGACTCGGCAGGAGCTGTTACCGGCTCTACGATGAGACTTCTGGTTCGGCCTGAATGTGTTATCGAGGAACGTGCCTCTCAAGGAACGTGACTCTTGAGGAACGTGTCCGAACCGACTTCCCGATTTGTGTGCCGTGACGCGTCAGCGGCCGGGCATGACCTGCCCGAGGCCTTACGGCCAACGGCTCACCGTGTTCACATAAGGTGTGTGTGAATCGGGAATCTATTTCCGACACGTTCCTGAGCCCCGACTTTTATGTCGGCGTTCCAGTACCAATCAGCTCAAGACCCCGTGCTGACGCACGGGGCTCGTGAATCACCATTCCAGATCGGGAAGATCTCCTGATGACGATTGCGGATCCTGCGATGACGATTTCTGCCCCTGCTCTGCGGCTGTTGCTATCCGCGGCGTGCTTTCTGACCGGAACTCTCTGTGCGCGGGATGCCCGGTCGCAGGATGCGGCTGGTGTCTTCGCAGCGTTCGAACAGTCGGTTGTTGAGACAGTCAGCCGCTCGGAAAAGTCGGTCGTTGCGATCGCGCGAATTCCTCTGCGGAATGAGCGAATCGATCGACAGCCGGCACGAAATCCCTTTGGGCAGCCGATCGACGCCAACAACGATCCGCTGTCTCCCGCCTTCGCGCCGCAGGATTTTGGAGCCGGCATTCTGATGTCGGCGCCGAACAAACCCGAGACCCGGCTGGTGCTCACGAACTATCACGTCGTTCACGGCGGACGTCCGTTTGTGAACGATGGCACGGTCGTCTCCAACGCGCGACTCACGGTGAGGATCGACCAGACCAGGGCTGCGTGGGCAACCATCTTCGCCGCCGATCCACGCAGCGATCTGGCCGTGCTGGCGATTGAAGACCGGGAACTCTCCGCTGCTTTGCAGGAACGTCCGACGCTCGCCCTGCCGGAATCCGTCGAGCCGCGCAAGGGGCAGTTCGTGCTGACCATTGGAAATCCCTACGCGATCGCTCGAGACGGGTCGCCCAGCGTCAGCTTCGGCATGATCTGCAACGTCGCGCGAGTTCCGCTTGTGAATGCCTCAAGCGAAGACAAAACGATTCATCAGTTTGGAATGCTGCTTCATGTCGATACGCGTCTGGGGCCGGGGACCAGCGGTGGCGCATTGCTGGACAGCAGCGGACAGTTGATCGGCATCACGACTTCGCTGGCAGCGCTGGAGGGCTACGAGTCGAGCGTCGGCTTCGCGGTTCCTCTGAACGCGGGAATGCGGCGAATCATCGAAGACCTGCTGCAAGGCTACGAAGTCGAATACGGATTTCTCGGCGTTCAGCCCGGCGATCCCTTCGCTGGCCGCTTTGGCCGCGCCAAGGTCCGTCGCACTCAGGGCGTTCCCGTGTTCAAGGTGGTGCCCGGTTCCCCCGCCGATCGAGCCGGCCTGCGAAGTGGGGAGACGATCCGCGCCGTCAATGGCGTGCGGCTGTTTTCATCCGACGATCTGTTTCGCGAGGTTGGCCTGCTCGCCCCCGGATCGAACGCGCACCTGCATGTGATCAGCCGCGACGGCCAGCGGTTTGTGGATGTCAGAATCGCGAAATGGCCAGTTCCTGACGCGGAACGCATTGTGACTTCAAACTACCGTCAGTCAGCCTGGCGGGGACTGCGAGTCGACTGGCCGACCGGTCGCATGAAGTTCTTCGACTACGACGCTGCGTATCCCATCGCGGTTGTTGTGAAGACGGTCGAGGTCGGCAGTCCGGCAGAAGCTGCAGGCTTGAGGCCGGGCGATCTGATCACCCGCGTCGCGAACCGGACCATCGAAACTCCCGACGAGTTTTCGTCCGCCGTGAAGTCACTGCGCGGAAACGTCCGGCTCAATCTCACCGAGGGCCGAACCGTCACGATTCAGCCGTAGGCCGCCGCCGTCCGCCATCTGCAGAGCAGCTTGAATCAGCTGGTCGAGTTGCATCGTCGCTGCGTCGCGTTGCAGAAAGGCGTTCGGCATTCGCTCCCGTCAGCAGGCCGCCGCCTCGTCGTTCTGCCGCATCGCCAGTCCGCGATTGAACGTCCCGATTACCGACCGGGCAGCCATCTTGCGCGCAGGCCCGAGCTGCGGCGTCTGCCTCATCGGCCAGGGAATTCGCCTGCGGGAGTTCCTGGAGAGAGATAGGGAAGGCGCCTCAATTCGACGGGTTTGTCGCGAATGCGCGGCGTTCCGTCTCAAGCGTGATCTATTCATGTCGGCAGACAGCGAAGGCGCGGCAAGAGATCGCAGCTGTCACGGACATACCGAAGAGACACGCTTGAGTGGAGCCGGCGACGTGGACGTCCTTGACGATATCTTCAAAGAGTTCCTGGTGGAGAGCTACGAGAACCTCGATCAACTCGATCAGGATCTCATCGCGCTCGAAGACACCCCCGACGATCGCGACTGTCTCGCTAGCGTTTTCCGCACCGTTCACACGATCAAGGGCACGTCGGGATTCCTCGCACTGCCGAAGCTCGAACGCGTCGCGCATGTGGGCGAGAACCTGCTGGTTCCGCTGCGGGACGGCGACCTGAATCTGAGCCGTGAGATTGCCGACGGCCTGCTGGCCATGGTCGACGCCATCCGCGAGATCCTGGGCCACATCGAAGACTCCGGCGGCGAGGGTGACGGCGAATACGAAGCGCTTGTCGCGAGGCTGGAACTGTTGCTGCAGCAGGAAATGGCCGCGGCGACCGGCGAGACAGCGCCGGGTGAAACAGCAGTCGGTGCGAGCCTCAGTGACGAGGAGCTGTCTGACGTTGTCAGCACGCTGGAATCGTCCGCCGAAAAGGCCAGCACCGAAACCGGCGCTGCGCCCCGTGCCGGACGCCGGATCAAGGCGACGCGCCGCGACTCGGGCTCGAAGAAGAATCGTGCGACGACGAAGAGCGATACCGAATCCGTCATCTCAAGTGACGTCGGCAATCCCGCTGCGGCAGAGACTCCCGCCCTGACGGAGGCTCCCGCTCAGGCCGCAGACACGGAGACTGAGGCCAGCTCAGAGTCGCGCGACACGAATGAAGCAGCGAGCGTCACTGCCGACGCAGCTTTGCCGCCAGCCGCTCCGCAGAAAGCAGAAGCCACGAGCGGAGGCAAGGAGCCTGCCGCATCGGATTCCTCGAAGTCGACGTCGTCGATCGCTGACCAGACGGTGCGAATCGATGTCGACCTGCTGGACCGGCTGATGAACCTGGTGGGCGAACTGGTTCTGGCACGCAATCAGATTCTGCAGTTCACCTGCGAGTCCGCCGACGCCACTCTGGCCGCGGCGTCCCAGCGGCTGAACCTGATCACGACGGAGCTGCAGGAGGGCGTCATGAAGACGCGCATGCAGCCGATCAAGAATGCCTGGAACAAGCTGCCCCGCGTGGTCCGCGATCTGTCCGCCGCGTGCAGCAAAAAAGTCGAAGTCCGGATGGAAGGCGAGGAGACGGAACTCGACAAAACCATTCTCGAAGCGATCAAGGATCCATTGACGCATATCGTCCGCAACTCGGTCGATCACGGCATTGAAAGTCCCGACGTCCGTGTCGCGAATGGCAAGCCGGCGGAAGGCACGCTGTGTCTGCGGGCCTTCCACGAAAGCGGCCAGGTCAACATCGAGATCATCGACGATGGCGGCGGAATCAACGTCGATCGCGTCCGCGAGAAGGCCGTTGAGAAAGGCCTGGTCACCGCCGAGCAGGCCGCGACAATGAGTGACCGCGAAGCGACGAGCCTGATTCTCCTGCCGGGATTCTCGACCGCTCCGAAGGTCACCAACGTGTCGGGACGCGGCGTCGGCATGGATGTCGTCAAGACGAACATCGAACGCATCAGCGGCACGCTGGAGATTCACAGCACGCCCGGCCAGGGAACGACGCTGCGTATCAAGATTCCACTGACGCTGGCCATCGTTCCCGCTCTGGTCGTCCAGGCCGCGGGCGGTCAGTACGCGATTCCGCAGGTCAGCCTGCTGGAGCTGGTGCGTCTGGAAGCGTCACGGGTCAAGGACGAAATCGAGTTCATTCACGACGCTCCTGTTTACCGGCTGCGAGGCAATCTGCTGCCACTGGTCTACCTCGACGAACAGCTGGGCCTCTGTCGCAAACGTGCCCGGCATGAGCACAACCAGACGATCAACATCGTCGTGCTGCAGGCCGAGGATCGGCACTTTGGACTCGTCGTCGACGCCGTCACGGACACCCAGGAAATCGTCGTCAAACCACTGAGCGGCCACCTGAAAGCGATCGCCGCCTACGCCGGGTCCACAATCATGGGCGACGGTTCGGTGGCCTTGATTCTCGACGTTCTCGGCATCGCTCAGCGCGGCTCGATCCTTTCCGAACGCCATGATCAGGCTCTGCGTGGCAGCGGCGGCGATCTGGCCAGCGACTCCAACGCATCGACGGAACCACTGCTCGTCGTCGACCCCGGCGATGGTTCACCCGTGGCCGTCCGCCTGTCGACCGTCGCGCGGCTGGAGGAGTTCCGGAAGACCGACATCGAACGCTCCGGCCATCTGGAAGTCGTTCAGTACCGGGGCGACATCATGCCGCTGATCCATCTGCAGTCTTCCGGCTACGGCATGGATGCACGCGAGGAGTCAGCCCGCATCCCGGTCGTCGTGTTCACATCCGGCGATCAGAGCGTGGGCATCGTGGTCGGCCGTGTGATCGACATTGTCCAGCACGCTCTGGCCGACGACAGCGAGGGCCTGGTGCCCGGCAGCCATGTGATCTCCGGTCGCGTTACCGAACTGCTCGACCTCGAAGAGTTTGTTCGCTCGACGATGCCCCAGGTCTTTGCGTGATCGCACCGCGTCTTTGACCTCGCGTTTCTTCAACTTCTGTTCTTCGTCTGGAAGCTCGCCATGACTCCCGCGACGTCCTACTGCACGTTCCACCTCGACGACCTTTACCTGGGCATTGAAGTGTCACAGGTTCAGGAAGTCATCCGTTACCAGCAGATGACCTCGGTGCCGCTGGCCCCAACCGTCATCCGCGGCCTGATGAATCTTCGCGGCCAGATAGTCACCGCCCTTGATCTCCGCCGGCGTCTGGGCATTCCGGACGCAGAGGAAGGTTTTCAGCCGACCAACGTCGTTGTCCGGCGCAGCGACGGAGCCGTCAGCCTGCTCGTTGACCGCATCGGCGACGTGCTCGACACGAACCTCGACACCTTTGAACCGCCCCCGGAAACACTGCAGGGCGTGCCGCGAGAACTCATTCGCGGAGCCTTCAAGCTCGATAGTCGCCTGCTGCTGATTCTCGATACCGACCGCGTGATCGACCAGGCAGCCTGACACGCGAAACCAGTTCAACAAGACAGGTTGTTCCGGCCGCAACTGCTCAGCGTGGCGACTGCAGCCAACTCCACCATATCTGGCACGACGACCGTGCCAATTCCACCTTACGGAGACGTTCCCGATGAAATTCTTCAGCCGTATGTCCCTTCAGGCCCGTGTGTTCAGCGTGGGCGTCATTCTGCCAGGCCTGCTGATTGCCACGCTACTGTGGATGAACGCCCGCAATTCCCGCGAGCAGGCGGTCACATCCGCCGTCGAGAAAGCCCGGTCGATCTGCCTCGCCGTCGAGTCATCCCGTGAACAGAAACAGAACGAGTGGGAGACGGGCGTCGTCACTCACGAACGCATCAAAGAGTGGTACGAAAATGGCTAGGCCGAAACGGCACTCGCGTCCGTCCCCGTCGTCACGGCATGGAACACCGCGATGAAGAAGGCCGAAGAAGGTGGCTACCAGTTCCGCGTCCCGGCACTGGAACCTCGCAACCCGAAGAACGCTCCCAACACGATCGAAGCGGAAGCGCTGCAACATCTTCGCGAAACGAACGAGGACGAGTACTACACGATCGACGACAAGACCAACACGGTGCACTACTTCCGCACCGTCCGACTCTCGGAATCATGTCTGGCCTGTCACGGTGACCCCAGGACCTCAATGGAAATCTGGGGCAACGCAGACGGCACCGACATCACCGGCCACAAAATGGAGAACTGGCGTGCCGGCGAAATGCACGGTGCGTTCGAAGTCGTCCATTCGCTGGACGAAGCCGACGCCGCCGTTGCTGCGGGCGTCTGGAAGAGCAGCGTTCTGGCGATCTTCGCCCTCGTCGGCACCGGCGTGCTGACAGTTCTCGTCGTGCGAACCGTGACCCGCCGCATCGCCAGCTCAGCGCACCGGATCAGCGGTGCCACCAGCAAGCTGCAGGGCAGCAGCCGCGAACTCGACGAATCGGCTCAGTCGACCTCGAACGAATCATTCGCCATGGCGTCAGCAGTGACCGAAGTTTCGGCCAACGTCGAATCGCTGGCGTCGGCTTCCGATCAGCTCGGCGAGAGCATCCGTGAGATCGCCGGCAACGCCAGCAACGCCGCCGGCATTGCCGAGAACGCTGTCACGGAAGCAGAAGCCGCCAATGCCGCAATTGCCCGCCTGGGCGAAAGCAGTGCTTCGATCGGTGCCGTCATCGACGTCATTAACTCGCTGGCCGAACAGACCAACCTGCTCGCCCTGAACGCGACAATCGAAGCCGCTCGAGCCGGTGAAGCCGGCAAGGGATTTGCCGTCGTCGCCAACGAGGTCAAGGAACTGGCCAACGAAACCAGCACGTCCACCAACCAGATCACGGAAGCCATCAAGGCGATCCAGGCGGACAGCCAGGCGGCCACCGAAGCCGTGCAGCGGATCAGCGACATCATCGCTCAGGTCGCGGAAGCACAGCAGGCGATTGCGAGTGCCGTTGAGGAACAGAGTGCGACGACGAC
>Ga0070726_10002806_pt1 | contig 15344 bp, 11 predicted proteins | sample tdAd471_FD_67275 | JGI IMG/M metagenome (GOLD analysis project Ga0070726, IMG submission 67275) | Marine sediment microbial communities from the Atlantic coast under amendment with organic carbon and nitrate - tdAd47.1 | ecosystem: Environmental > Aquatic > Marine > Coastal > Sediment | place...
ATACATGTCACGCCAGGGTTTTGGCATTTCGTCGGCCGAGTTTGACCAGCTTTCCGGCACCATCATGGTTTTTGCCATCGGCGCATTGCGCCCGGCGCGCACCACGACCTCGAACACGGAATCGAGCGCGGCGGAATCCGATGAACCTTGCGCAACGATGGGCTTGATGTCCTCGGCCATCTCGCCAAAAGCGTCCGAGGCCATGCGGATCTCGTGGCTTTTCATCCAGTTCACATTGCCCTTCAACGTGTTGATCTCGCCATTATGGGCCAACATGCGGAACGGCTGGGCCAACCACCATTGCGGGAATGTATTGGTTGAATAGCGCTGGTGGTAAATCGCAAACGCACTTTCAAAGCGCGCGTCCATGAGATCGGGGTAAAAAACCGCAACCTGTTCGGCCAGCATCATCCCCTTATAGATTATCGACCGGCAACTGAGCGAGCAAACATACAGCCCGTTCACCCGCGCCTCGGCAGCGGCTTTTTCAATCCGGCGGCGGATGATGTAAAGTTCCCGCTCAAAGGTCTCTTCATCGACGCCCTTGATGTTGGAGATCAGGATTTGTTCAATCTCAGGGCGCGTCGCATTGGCCTTGTCGCCAAGGCAGGTCACGTCGACAGGCACATGGCGCCAACCATAGATATAATGGCCCATCCGCAGAACTTCAGTTTCCACGATGGTCCGGCAGGTTTCCTGGGCGCCGAAATCCGTCCGGGGCAGAAAAATCTGTCCGACCGCGATCAGTTTTTCCGTGTCGGGTTCGTGACCTGTCCGGCGGATCTGATCATAAAAAAACGGCACCGGGATCTGCACGTGGATACCCGCGCCATCGCCGGTCTTTCCGTCGGCATCCACGGCCCCGCGATGCCAAACCGCTTTCAGCGCGTCGATGCCGTTTTCCACGACCTTGCGGGATTTTTGACCGTCGATGGAGACCACGAGGCCGACCCCGCAGGAGGAATGTTCGTCCTCAGCATTGTAAAGCCCGTTCTCGGCCATATACGCGCGGCGCGCTTCCTGCTCGGCGACCCACTTGGCGTCAAATTTCGTCATTCTCGTTCCTCCGTCGCGCGCAATTGGCGCGGTCAGTCAATTGTGCCGCGAGCGGCCTGTTCAGTTCGATCAGTCGCGCCTTATTCCGCAGCAACCGTCGCCTGTGCGGTCAAATCCGCAAGAATGCTGTCAGCGGCATCGCGCCCGTCTGCAATCGCCCAAACCACCAGCGAGGCCCCCCGCACGATGTCGCCAACGGCGTAAACGCGCTCAAGGTCAGTGCGGTGCGTATTGAATTCAGCCTTGATGGTGCCCCAACGGGTCACCGGCAATGCGGGTTCGTCCCAAAGGGTTGGCAGGTCTTCGGGTTCAAACCCAAGGGCTTTGATGACGAGATCTGCCTTCTCGGTATAGTCGGCCCCCTCAATCTCTTCCGGGCTTTGGCGGCCGCTGGCATCCGGTGCGCCCAGGCGCATTTTAGCAACCTTGACGCCGGTGACGCCATCTTTGCCGACAAAGCCTTTCGGGGCCGCAAGCCAGACAAATTCCACGCCTTCTTCCTCGGCATTCTGGGTTTCGCGCTGCGAGCCCGGCATATTCGCGCGGTCACGGCGATACAGGCATTTCACGCTGGTGGCACCCTGACGGATCGCTGTTCTGACACAATCCATCGCGGTGTCACCACCGCCGATCACGACGACCCTTTTGCCCTCGGCAGACAGCTCGCCACTTTCAATCTCGGGGACCGTGTCACCGAAATTCAACCGGTTCGAGGCGGTCAGATAGTCTATTGCCCGCACGATCCCGCCAAGACCAGCGCCCGGCCCCGCCAGATCTCGGGATTTGTAGACACCGGTCGCGATCACTACGGCATTATGCTGATTGCGAAGCTCTCCAAATGTCACATCGGTGCCGATATTGCAGTCGAGCTTGAACGTCACCCCACCCTGCTCAAGCTGATCAATCCGACGCATCACCACGTCTTTTTCAAGTTTGAACCCCGGAATGCCATAGGTCAAAAGCCCGCCGGCCCGGTCATTGCGGTCATAGACCGTGACCTGCACGCCGGCGCGGCGCAAACGATCCGCCGCCGCCAGCCCGCCTGGGCCAGCGCCGATAATCGCAACGCTTTCACTGCGCTCGGCCGCAGGCGCGATCGGCTTGACCCAGCCTTTTTCCCAGGCTGTGTCGGTGATGTATTTTTCGACCGAACCGATGGTCACCGTGCCATGGCCTGATTGTTCGATGACACAATTGCCTTCGCACAGACGGTCCTGGGGGCAAATCCGGCCGCAAATTTCCGGGAATGTGTTGGTGGCCTGCGAGATCTCATACGCCTCTTCCAGGCGATCCTCAGCCGTCATTCGCAACCAATCGGGGATATTGTTGTGCAGCGGGCAATGGTTCTGGCAATATGGCACACCGCATTGCGAACAGCGGCTTGCCTGCTCCTCGGCTTTTTCGGTGGCATATTCAGCATAAATTTCGTGATAATCCTGACGCCGGTCCGGCGCTGTACGTTTGGCTGGCATATCCCGAGCCACGGTCACGAATTTGAGCATTTTTTCTACGGCCATAACACCTGCCTTCATTGTCCCAGAGCGGATTTATACAAAGCTTTCCCCGAAGTTTAAAGTCAGCATGTATTACCTATTTTTAAATATTTTCAGGAAGACACGGCCAAGTCTGCAGTTTTTTGCGGTTTTTAAGACAGCTATACTTACCTTTAATTCATTTTCCCCTTCAATCTCACTGAATTACAGTGGCCGGGTCTTTCGAATCACCGGCGCCCAATGACCCTGTTTCATCTCTTCCTTCTCGCGGTCATCCAAGGGCTGACGGAATTCCTGCCGATTTCCTCGTCCGGGCACCTGATTCTTCTGCCTCAACTGACCGCTCTGGAGGATCAGGGGATCATTCTGGATGTTGCAGTGCATGTCGGAACCCTTCTGGCCGTGATGCTGTATTTCGCCCGCGAGACCGGTCAGGCTTTTCGCGGACTGGCCCATCTGGCAACGGGTCATCGCTCCACACCCGAGGCCAGACTGGCGACGCTTTTGATTCTGGCGACAATCCCGGTTGTTCTTGCCGGGGCCGTCCTGAAACTCAGCGGACTGGCCGACGCGATGCGGTCAGTTGCCGTGATCGGCTGGACGATGCTTGGCTTCGGCCTGGTCCTTTACTGGGCCGACCGAAAAGGGCGCATGGTGAAAACCTCCTCCGAGTGGTCTCTGCGAGATGCCCTGATCATGGGACTGTGGCAGGCGCTGGCACTTATTCCCGGTACATCGCGGTCAGGTGCGACGATCACCGGGGCCCGCGCGCTGGGGTATGGGCGCGAAGATGCGGCCCGGTTGTCCATGCTGATGTCCATCCCGACAATCATCGCCTCGGGCAGTTTGCTGGCACTGGACGTTGTCGCCTCCGCCGATGCGGCGGCGGCCCGCGACGGCGTGATTGCGGCGGTGATGGCATTTGTCGCCGCCCTGTTTGCGCTCAGTCTGATGATGCGGCTGCTGAAATCCGTCAGCTTCATGCCCTATGTGATTTATCGCGTGATCCTGGGCGCGGCCCTTTTGATCATCGCGTACAGCTAGGCCAGCGTTTCCACAAACCCCTGCCCGCCCCTCGGACCGTGTCAGGTGCGAAGCTTGCCCGCGGATTCCTTGACCGCAGCGTACTGACCGCTGGCCCGGTGACAATAGAGATAGCTTTCCAGAACCGTATCCATTGGCGTCGCCGCAATCCCAAGATCCGCCAGTGTCTGCGCGCCGTCTGACACGACATTGTCATTGGCCAGTTGTTTCACCTGATCACGGGTCAACACCTTATTGTCGACAAGGCCAAGTGTGACAGCCGCGCCCATATCCAGGGCTCCGGCCACGATCCGCGCCGCCCAAAACGGGACGTTCACGATCAATCGGCGACGACGAATAATCCCGAGCATTTCCTGCATCAATTGGCGGAAGGTCGCGGTATCCGGACCGCCCAATTCATAGATGCCGCCGGCAGCGTCCTGTGTCGCGCCGGCCACCGCGGCCGCGGCAACATCGTCGACATAGACCGGCTGAAACCTCGATCCGGCCCCGACCAGTGGCAATACCGGCGCGAACCGGACCATGGCCGCGAAACGATTGAAGAACGTGTCTTCGGCCCCGAATATCACTGATGGGCGAAGGATCACGGCATTTGGGAAAGCTGCCAAAACGCGTTCTTCCCCTTCTGCCTTGGAGCGGGCCGAAACGCTTGCGCTGTCTTTGTCGGCGCCGAGCGCCGAGATATGAACCAGACGGGCAGCATTTTCTTCAGACGCGATCCGGGCAATACGCGCCGCGCCATCGGCATTCAACGCGCGAAAGGTTTGTCGGCCGTTTTCGCAAAGGACCGAGACGCAATTGATCACAACATCCGCGCCCGCAATCGCGGCCCGTGTCGACGCGTCATCGCGGATATTCGCAAAAATGGGCTCAACCTGCCCGACAGAGCCATAAGTGCGTACAAAAAGAGCCTCGTTCGGGCGCCGGCAGGCGACACGCACCCGCCAACCGTCACGGGCCAAACGACGGGCAACATACTTGCCCACAAAGCCGTTTCCGCCGAAAACGGTCGCGATCTTGCCGGTGGAATGCATCGCGCTCTCCTTACAGAACCTGCTCGCAAAGCCATAATCCCCTCCGGCACGCGCGACAAGTCGGATTCCCGGAAATTTCCACAGGAAAGGCCGTTGACAGGACCGAAACACGCGCGTATGTGACCGCGACGAACGACACCTGCCCAGGTGGCGGAATTGGTAGACGCGCTAGCTTCAGGTGCTAGTGTCCGTATGGACGTGGAGGTTCGAGTCCTCTCCTGGGCACCACCCACCCCGAACATAGATGCTCAAACCCCTTGAAAAACAAGGGGTTTTCACGTATACAGGTGAACATAGTTGACCGCCATTACCCATCAAATCGCACCCTTTTCTGGGTAACGGATTGGGTAACAGGCGTGATTGTGGGAATTCGGAGTTTCGTTCCCCGGATGCCGCTTTCAGATTTGAAGATTCGCAAGGCAAAACAAAAGGATAAACCCTATCGGTTGAGCGACGGTTTGGGCCTGTCTTTGCAGGTGCGACCAACAGGCTCCAAACTCTGGCATTTTCGCTATCAGTTCATGGGAAAGGAAAAGATTCTGAGCATTGGGCAAACCCTATCGTCTCCCTTTCTGAAGCGAGAACCAAGCGAGACGAAGCAAAACGCCTTCTGGATGACGGTATTGATCCATCCGTTCAGAAACAATTGGACAGTATTGACGCGCATATAAAGGCCCGTATGACCTTCAAGGAAGTTGCTGATGAATACTACGATGCCCTTGTGGATCGTGGTTTGGCAGATGCTACTCTGCGTAAGAAGCGATGGCATATCGAAGACCTCGCTAAGCCGCTGCACAACCGCCCGATTGATCAGATCACCGCCGCCGAGCTTTTGCACCTGCTGAAACCGATCGAACGCAGCGGGCGGCGTGAAACCGCTAAGAAGCTGCGGCGACTATCTCAGCAATCTTCCGTCTTGCCATGGTGACCATGCGCGCCCCGGCTGACCCGTCTTCAGCTTTGAAAGACGCTTTGTTGCCACCGAAGGTTAAGGGCCGTGCTGCTATCACCGAAGAGAAGGAGTTCGGCCAACTTCTGCGCCGCCTTGATGACTATTCCGGCTGGCCAGTCATTCCGGCTGCTATGAAGTTCCAAATCCTAACCTGTACGCGCCCTGGTGAAACAAGAGGGGCAAGAATGCATGAATTTGACTTGGACGCCCGTACATGGACGATCCCAGCCACACGCATGAAAATGCGGCGAGAGCACATGGTTCCTCTTTCCAATCAGGCCTTCGAATTCGTCCTTGAGAACTGGTCCGAATTCAAAGGCGTCGAATTACTGTTCCCGTCGAACATCTCCTACAGGAAACTTGTTTCTGAAAACGCATTCAACACCGTGTTGCGACGTCGTGGCTACTCTGGAGATGAGGTCACCGCTCATGGTTCCGAGTTCTCGCGTCCGTTTACAATCAATGACTTAGAAAGAAAGATTCCTGCTGTATGTTCAAAATGTGTGCGTTTCTGTGCGCGGTTTTCGAATTTCAGTGCCGCGCAAAAAAGGTAGGCCTCCCAGACGGTCGGATCCAATATTTCAACACAAGGAAAGCCGATGGGTGGTCTATTGCCGCCGGGCTCCGATTGCCCTCGGCCATTCCAAACCATCACCCCCAGCGATCATGAAGACCTGTTTGAGGAAGCAGCCAGCCATCATCAATCCTGTTTAATCGTTCCTGTGAAAAGCCTTAGATCTTCACAGGAGTGTTTTGCTTGAAGAACTAGAAATTCTTCGCAATCCATCCAATGATAACTTCCCGAGTTCCCTTGTCACCCAGGATGAGTTTCGACGAGTGCTTCGAAGATTTCACCGCTACAACTTGCGGTTTCGCTCTAAGTGATTGGCTCAAAAAAGTAGACGTGTCGAGCGTCGAAACGTTGGGGAAAACCTTATCTTTCTTGCTCCCCACGGCTATTGACTTCCGGTTTGAGAAAGATCGGACCAAGGTCTTGTATTTGCTCACCCCTTCCTTGGGAGCCTTTGAGCCAGACACCCAAGCTGGATTGATTGCAGGCGACAAAAAGACTGCACCTTTGATGTGGGATTTGTATTTGGATTGCGTCGCCACGAGCGTAAGCCACGATCCATAGCTACCCCCAATGAGCACAATCCCCTTTTTCTCGTTGTAAGATTTCGACGAAGTCACGAATTTCATTATCGCAGCAATCTCATTCTTCATGATGTCGTCTGCGGCAGTGGGTCGGCCGTCCGGGGACGCTATCAGCTTCTTGCTTGGAACTCTTGATGCAACCTTTGCCGCACACGCTTTCGTCGAACTACAAGAGGCCTCAGCCCTATCGAAAGTCACTAGGTTCAAACCTCGGCTCGTGAAGCTCTTTGCAATCTTGGAAACCTCATTTCCTCGACCGCCAATACCTCCGATGTAAACTACAGTGACCCCGCCAGCCTCGGCGTCGGTCAATGTATAGGGAAAGCTCTTTCCATTGGACGCGGTTAGTTTTCCCTTGGAGACCTGATCCCCGATTGCTGGCAGAGAAAGAAGGAAAATCGCGCACAACGCGGAAGCGAGGGTTTTGAACATTTGTTTTCTCCTGGTTCACAATAAGCTGGGCAGTCACCCGTGCTTGAGGTCAACCGCTGATTTTTTAAACTGCTTCAAGAAGTTCAAGGATACATGCCTTGCCACCGCCAATTGAACCGAAACAAAAGAGGGGCGCGGCAAACCCGCGCCCCCTTTTCGCAAGCAAGCTTCGATCAAGCGAAAATGAAATCGTCCGATGTCAAGGATGTCACATCTGCGACCGTGACATTGTCGACGCCATTGAAATCGATCTCGGATGACGATGTGCCCACGCTGATATTCAACTGCGCAAAGCTGGTAAAGCCGTAGCCAGAGACGTTGATCTGGTCGATGCCGTCCTCAAAGTCCCCGATCAGGTCTACGCCGCTGCCGATCTCAAAGACAAAAGTGTCGCTGTCCAACCCACCAGTCAGAATGTCGTTACCTGCTCCGCCGTCGATCAGGTCCATGCCTTCGCCGCCGGACAGACGGTCATCGCCTGCGAGGCCAAACAATTCATCGGATGCATTGTGACCGATCAAAATGTCTACATCGGCAGTCCCTGTGAGCGTTGAACCCTCGGCCGCCAGATTGGAGGCGTAAACCTGATAGCTGTAGTAGTTGTTGTAGTCGTAAGTGTAGTAGGCGACGACGCTGCCATCATGGCTGATTGTCGGTTGGTAGTCGTAGCCAGACCCGGAGCTATCGCTTTCGATTTGCTCAATTTCCCCGGTTAGCAAGTCTTTGCGATAGATTTCATGATATCCGGTATAACTACCAGGTACTAAGTTGGCACTTGAATAGAAAGTTACATATCGTCCGTCAGCACTGATTTCCGGGTCGTAACTAGTTCCGCTAACTGAATTTCCGGACGCATCGGTGTTCACCAGGGTCAGGTCTCCGGTAGTCATATCCTTTGCCCAGATGTCATAATAGTTGCTGCTGGAGCCAGTGAAATTGGTAGCAATGGTCGTAAAGACAACGACACCGCCATCGGCGCTGACGCTTGCGTCGAGTGAGTATTGGTTTGCCTGCGTTGCTCCGTCTGATGAGACGAGTGTGGTTACACCCGTCGTCAGATCTTTGATAAAGATATCCTGTCGACTATTGGTATCACCCGCAACCAGATCGCTGGCGTTACTTTGGAAGACGACGTGATTTCCGTCCGCGCTGATCCAGCCTTGTCTGCTGTCGCCGTTACCGGAAATACCGCTTGTATTGTCAGAAACCAGCGTCGTTACGCCTGTGTCCAGATCTTTCACAAAAACATCGTACCGACCATTTCCATCATTTGTCGTCAGATTTGACGCGGAGCTGGTGAAAACAACCTTGTTCCCGTCTGCGCTGAGCGTTGGATAGTAGGAATAGTTGTTTGCCTGGGTTCCATCCGAGGCTGTGTTGGCACGCTGAACATCACCCGTGTCCAGATTTTTGACAAAGATGTCGTGCTGGCCGTTGGTGTCATCTGCAACCAGGTTGGACGCGGAGCTCCCGAACGCAACCACGTTACCGTCTGCGTCCGTAAAGGGTTGCGAACTGTAATTATTTGATTGGTTGCCAGCAGCATCGGTCGACACGCGCTCAATGTCGCCAGAAGATAGGTTCTTGATGAAAATGTCGGTCCGGCCGTTGGTGTCACCGGAAACGAGGTTGTTTGAAGAACTTTGGAACACCACAAAACTGCCGTCACGGCTGACGTTCGGGCTGTAGCTATAGCTGTTGCCTTCTGTTCCGCTCTCATCCGAAGAAACCACTTGCAGCGGGTTATACGCTTTGGCGGTCTGGACGTTTATCGATTGGGTATCCAGAACAGTACCGCCGCTTGAAACGGTCACAGTGGCGACAGTATTTAGTTCGGGCTCAAACGTGCCGCGTAACCGGTAGGCATCGCCCGCTGTCGCTGCGACTGTTGAATCTGATGTGCCATTCCCCCAATCCACATGCAGGTCCACTCCGGCCACGGGGTAAGCGATTTCCAGCGCGACCTGATTAAAATCAACTGCGAGACCCTGATTGGCTACGATGCTTTCGACGTCGCCCACATAGATGTCATAGATGGAGGAGCCGCTATAGGAGTAAGTGTAGAAGGAAATCGTGCTGCCATCACCGCTGATATCGGGATCATTTGGATAGGTGTCACTCGGCAGATCTTCGGAAATCAGTGTCAAATCACCTGTTTGCAGGTCTTTGACGTAGATCAGACCATTTGCTGCACCAGGCTCTGAATTGAAGTTGGTCGCCTGACTATGAAACGTAACATAGCGACCATCTGCACTGATTTTCGGACTGTAGCTGTAGCTGTTTGATTGAACTCCGCCGCTGTCAGATGACACCAAGGTAACCGTCCCAGTGTCCATGTCTTTGACAAAGACATCGCTGCGACCGTTGGTGTCGCCGGCAACAAGGTTATCAGCGTTACTGCGAAACGCCACGAAACGGCCGTCAGCGCTGATGCTGGCATCGGAGGAATAGCTGTTTGCGATTGTACCCGCCGCATTTTCACTGACGAGTTCCAACTCACCGGTCACCAGGTTTTTGCGGAAAACATCAGGATTGTAATTAGTATCACCTGCAACCAGATTGTTCGCGTAGGAATAGAAGACTGCGAAGTTCCCATCGGCGCTGACCTCTCCGTAATATGAGGAGGCATTGCCTTGTACCCCGGTCGTCGAAGTCGACGCGTTGATAACTGCGCCGGTGGCCATGTTCTTGACGAAATAGTCGTATTGCCCGTTGGTATCGTTGGTCACCAGGTTGCTGGCCCGGGAATAGAACCCGACCATGTTACCGTCGCCACTAATCGAGCTTTGACCGGAATATCCGTTGGCTTGAGCACCACTGGCGCTGACACTAGCGCGTTCTAGGGCCCCGGTATCCAGGTCTTTAACGAAAATATCGCTCTGATTGTTGGTATCGCCGGTCACCAGATTGTTTGAACGACTATCAAAGGACACTGTTGTGCCGTCAGCTGACATGCTGGCGTTGTGCGCGTGGTCGTTTCCGAAAGTTCCGTCTGACGCGGTCGACGCCACGGTGTAATCGCCTGTATCTAAGTCTTTTACGTAGATATCATTGTGACTGTTGGTATCACCGGTCACCAAAGTTGAATCAGAACTGGAAAACACAATTTTCGTGCCGTCGCCGTTTAGCTCCGCTGAGTGAACATACTGCGCGTCCAGATCCAGCATCTGGAGGCCCGGACCGACATCATCCAGAACAAACTGTACAAATCCAGCGCTGGCGTCATTTGTACCCGTTACCGTAATCGTTGCGGTCGAAGGCGTGTTACCGCCATTTCCGTCAGTCACGGTGTAGTCAACGACCACCGTCGCCGTTTCTCCGTCATTCAGATAGTCGAAATCCGCGCCCGGATCCCACTCCAATTGACCGCCAACAATAGAGACTGAACCGGAATTCGCAGCCACGGTCGCCGATGCAATCGTCAAGGTGTCGCCGTTGTCCGGATCGCTGTCATTTGCGAGCACATCGATCGTGACGACGGTATTTTCCTCGGTTGTCGCTGCGTCAGCCACCGCGACCGGCGCATCATTGGACCCGGTTACTGTGATTGTGACAGTCGAAGAATCCACGCCGCCTTTGTCGTCGGACATGTCATAGGCAAGCTCAACCGTAGCTGTGTCACCAATCGCAAGGTAGTCGTAATCGGTGCCGGGATCCCAAAGGACTTGGTTGCCGACGATGGATGCTGTGCCACCGCCAGACGTGACCGAGACAGAATCCACGGTATGCGTATCACTAAGGTCGACGTCGGTATCATTGGCCAGCACATCAATGGTGATGGCGGCATTCTCATCTGTCGTGCCGCCGTCGACATGCGCTATTGGCGCGTCATTGGTGCCCGTAATTGTCAGGACATAGTTCAGAGTGGTTGTACCACCGTTTCCGTCACTGATCTCCACGGCGATCGTTTCGAAGGTATCCTCACCAACGGCAAGGTAGTCGTAGGCCGTGCCGGGCGTAAAAGAGATTTGCAAACCAGCGCTGCTGCCCATGGCGGCGGCTTGACTGGCGGCGGTATTAGAAAACGAAATTGTTCCGCCACCGGAAACCGACACGCTATCGACCGAAATCGCGTCACCATCAAAATCATAAAGGTCAACCGCAACGTCAAAGGTGCCGGTGGGGTCGCTGTTCTCGTCTGTCGTCAGGCCACTCCGCAGCACACCGACCGGCGCGTTGTTGCCCGAGGTGTTGTAGGTAAAATCGTCAAACTGAAGCGCTTCGAAATGTTTCAGCTGGTCGTTGCCGTCCGCACCGGAAACTTCCAGCGTCGCGCCATTTGACCAATTCCACATATAGTCCAGGATCGAGCCGGAAAAGACCGCGGTATCAAAACCGTCATTGCCGAACAGAATGTCGTCGCCCAACCCACCACGGACAATGTCATCGCCATCGCCCGCATTTACGCGGTCAGCATTGGCGCTTCCGACGATGTTGTCATTTCCATCACCGCCATTGATTTTGTTGGTTCCGGATGCACCAGCGATATCAATTGTGTTGTCCCCGTCGTTCCCGTTTTCTGGCTTATTGTCTGACTTCAACTTCCCAAACGCTTTACCCTTGGCCATTTTCAAACATCCCATAATTTATGAGCCGACCCACGAGAATGAAGCGGCTTGATACGCTTCAAAATAGGCGGCAATTTACACACTAATGAAGGCCGAGTGCCCTGTTCCGTTCTGGGACCCTAGTAACAGGGGGGTGATCAGTCAATTTTTATTGGTAAATAGTTGCAAATTTTCAAAAAACTGAAATAGAAGCGCCAAAATTGGACGAGTTGCGCAGCCCTATCTGACGGGTCCATTTTGATTGTTGGGGCATGATCGGCCTGGGGTCCATCTGGATGAAAATTTCCGGGGCCGGCGGGTGGCAACCAAATGCACAATGGGGTCTCTTGGTGTTGCGGTATCTACCCTTAGGCCGACAGGTGAATGGGACATTCCCCGAGAGGTTCCGTTGTTCGATGATGATCTGTGCTTCGCGGAGGGTGTAGAAGATTTCCCCGTTCAACAGCTCATCCCGTATAGGTCTGTTGAAGCTTTGGCAAAAACCGGTTTCCCATGGTGCCTCCGGTTTGATGTATGCGGTTCTTGCTCCGACATCTGCAATCCAATCCCGAACAGCACAAGCAACGAACCCGGGGCCGTTGTCTGATCGGATGAAACGAGGCCCTAAACTCTGGCGAGTGGTTCTTTCGTTTCTTCATTCTGGATCACTTCTTTCGTCATGCGAACCACCTAAAGACTGGTCTGGATGTCCGAGACCGCCACTCGTGTCATACTACACGAGTGGCGGCTCACTACGTTAACTCGCGTCTTTGAATTCAGTGTATTCGCCACGCACCTGAACAGTCACCGTCACATCGACCTTGTCCCGGTTTCGCCAGAACCAGCCGTGTTCGCCGTCAAATCCGGCGATGATTTCACCTTCCGATCCGGTGGAACCGCGTCCTTTTTCATAGGTCACGGATTGTCCCGAACCGTGCCCGTGGAGATCAAAGTTCACACGCCCGCCTTCAACGATCATGCGATACTCTGCCATCTGGCCCTTTACCATGACCAGCTTCCACTCGGCAGATGCCCCCGGCTTCAGGGTGAAGCTGATTTCATCACGCCAAGTGTCTGCTTCCTCGGCATGAGCCGCACCGACAAACAGGCCAAGAACATCGTTCAGCAAGCTGGACTGGTCGCCTTCTGTGGCAAGCATCTGCCGGTCTGCTTCCGCTTCGGCAGCGAGTTGCATCTTGATTTCGCCCATCTCGGTCAATCCGGTTAACCGACCGATACGCGATGGGTCTATCGCATACTCGGCAGGCAATATGACGGTCACGACAATAATAACCAACGCCACAAGGGCCGCCATCGTGGATCGGCGCAACTGTGCCGGGGTTGGCAAGTCTTCTGGGGAGGGTTTTTCTACATTGTACATTCTTCTCTCCTTTTAGCCGTGGTGGATGTATTCGGAAATCTGGTAACCGATCAGCAGGAAGCCCATGATCATTACCAGCACGTTAACCGATCGTGCCTGTGCCCAGAAACCGGCTGTTCGGCGCCAATAGCCCATGACGATGAGAATGGCTGCCAAGGCGAGCAATTGCCCGATTTCCACGCCCACGTTGAAAGCGAGGAGGTTTGGCAACAGACCGTCCGGGGCAATCTGATAGTCAAGGATCTTGGTCGCGAGTCCGAGGCCATGGAACAGGCCAAAGACAAGCGTGGCCACCTTTGTATTCGGCTGGAACCCGAACCAGCGCTGAAATGCCCCAAGGTTGTCGAGCGACTTGTAGACCACCGATAGCCCGATGATGGCGTCAATCAGATAGGCGTTGACGTTCCAGCCAAAATAGACCCCGGCAAGCATCGTGGTCGAGTGACCAATGGCGAACAGGCTGACATAGATAGCCACGTCGCGCATTTTGTAGAGGAAGAAGACAACACCAAGCAGGAACAGGATATGGTCATATCCGGTGACCATGTGTTTGGCCCCCAGATAGGTGAAGGGGATGAGGTTCACCCCCCAGATTTCCTGAATATACCCGGCATCACCTTCGGTGACGTTATGGGCGGCTGCCGTGGTTGCCCAAAGTATGAGAATTGCGAGAATTGACAGGATGGTGTTGGCGCCGTTGCTCCGGCGAGTCCGACCATCCGCAAAGACGGATTGCATGTTTTTGTCCTTTGATTTTTCGTGATTGAGTAATTATCCGGCCCGTCTGGGCTGGAAATCACGCACGAGGGGGACGGTCCAGTCTGAACGAAGGTGGCGGCCCATTGGCAATGGCAATTCCGTGCCAGTAGATACGTGTTTCAATGGTGACGTTTTGAGCGCGATCTTGAATGAAGTCCGCCTGTTTGTGGTCGTGATCCGCAGCTTCATGGCTATGGCCATGTAATGCCCAGATCAAATCCTCTTCGAGCCCGTGGGAGTGTCCATGGGTCGCGATCATTTCGGCATGCTCCTGCAGCGTTTCAACGATCTTTGGCAGGTGAGAGGCCGTCGGAGACACAGTCCAGACGGCAAGCGCGATGCAAGCGAGTGAGAAAAGCAGTCGCCTTCCCGTGCGCGTGATTACATCGACCAGTCTCATCTCCGTGATTGCCCTGTCCTGCTCCAGCCTTGCCTTTGACGCCTTGCGCCATCCTCCCAGGGAGGTTAGCCATTGTGTATGGCGAAAACCCACACACATGCAAGCCACCCCAAGATCGTAGCCCGGCTGAAACGCGCCGAAGGCCACCTGCGTTCGGTCATCGGTATGATTGAGGATGGGCGGTCTTGCATTGACGTTGCGCAGCAGCTGCAAGCGGTCGAAAGCGCCATCCACAACGCCAAGCAGGCTTTGATCCATGACCACATGGACCATTGCCTCGACGCCGAGGACACGAGCGACCGGGCGGAGCTGAAAGCCATCGCCCGCTATCTCTGAGGGCGCCATGTTTGAAATCCTGTCCGACCGAACTTACCGACATCTCTTCTTTGCACAGGTTGTGGCCCTTCTTGGAACTGGCCTTGCCACCGTAGCACTTGGTCTATTGGCCTACGATTTGGCAGGGGGTGGGGCGGCGATGGTGCTGGGCACGGTCTTCACGATCAAGATGGTGGCCTATGTCGGGATCGCCCCTATTGCCGGGGCGTTCGCTGATCGGGTGAACCGGCGTGCGCTTCTGGTGACTCTGGACCTGGTGCGGGCAGGTGTGGCGCTGTGCCTGCCATTCGTCACTGATGTCTGGCAGGTCTACGTGCTGATTTTCCTGCTGCAATCGGCCTCGGCCGCCTTCACGCCGACCTTTCAGGCAACGATCCCCGATGTGTTGCCGGACGAAGCGCGTTATACCCGCGCGCTGTCACTGTCGCGTCTGGCCTATGACCTTGAGAATATCGTCAGCCCGATGCTCGCTGCGCTGTTGTTGGCGGTGATGAGCTACAATTCGCTGTTTCTGGGCACGGTGGCAGGGTTTGCAGCCTCGGCCCTGCTGGTTGTTTCAGTCCTGCTGCCCAGCCCCAAGGCATCCGAGCCGCGCGGCATCTACGACCGCACGACGCGTGGTATCCGCATCTACCTGGCGACACTGTCTAGCCCCGAGTTTCAGTACCAGTAATTTTCGGTTTCTCTAATAAGGTTTCGGGGACTGGTGGGCGCATGTTCAGAGCATGATGAGGCCTGATCTGGTTGTATTGTCT
>Ga0070726_10002808_pt1 | contig 15336 bp, 10 predicted proteins | sample tdAd471_FD_67275 | JGI IMG/M metagenome (GOLD analysis project Ga0070726, IMG submission 67275) | Marine sediment microbial communities from the Atlantic coast under amendment with organic carbon and nitrate - tdAd47.1 | ecosystem: Environmental > Aquatic > Marine > Coastal > Sediment | place...
TTGAGAAAGACGTGCGAGTCGTCGGCGTGGCGTGTCCTAAGGCCAAGGTCATTGGCGAAAATGTCGTATCCGAATGTCACGCTCTCAGCGCCGGCGGAATCCACCCTCCACGCGTTCTTGCGGATCTTCTGCACGGGCAGCGCGTTGCCGGATTGATCGACCGCGTCCCATATCCGGACATTGGCCGCAAAGTCGAGGATGCCGTAGCGTCCCGGTCTCCACGTGGGCAGAAGGAACTCGGCCTTCTCGCCCGGGTTCGTGACCGTTGCCTCGATCCGGATGATCTGGTTGCGAGCCCTGTCGAGCCGAACCGTGTAGTCCACCCCCGGCTGGGCTGCGCAGCCGGGGAGTGTGAGCAGGGTAAGAAGTGTGGCCGCCAGGCTCGAAATCCAGCACATCGTGGGTCTCCTGATCCGGGGCGTACACTCTATCCGACATGGCTGAACCCCGGATCATCACACCAGGCTCGGACTTCCTCAAGCGGGGCAATCTGCTTGTCGGCATGGTGCACGTTGGCGCCACGCCCGGCACGCCCCGTGCAAACCAATCGCCCGCGCAACTCGTCGAGCAGGCACGCTCCGAGGCCCGGACGCTCCGCGAAGCTGGTTTCGACGCCGTGATCGTCGAGAACATGCACGACGCCCCCTACGTGCACGGCGAGGATCTGGGCCCCGAGCAGACCGCAGTCATGACGCTGGCGGCCCAGGCTGTCCGCGAGGCCTTCGGCGGGCCTGTGGGGGTCCAGATCCTCTCAGGCGGGAACAGGCAGGCTCTGGCCGCGGCTCACGCGACCGGGGGTTCGTTCATCCGGTGCGAGAACTTCGTCTTCTCCCACGTTGCCGACGAAGGGTTGCTGACCAAGGCCGAGGCCGGCCCGCTGCTGCGGTATCGCAGACAGATCGGAGCCGAGGCGGTAGCCGTGCTCGCGGATATCAAGAAGAAGCACTCCTCGCACGCGATCACATCGGACATCGACATCGCCGAGGCGGTCGAGGCGGCCCAATTCTTCGGCGTCGATGGCGTCATCGTCACCGGACCATCCACCGGCAAACCTGCCGAGATCGAGGACCTCAGATCCGCCCGCAAGGCAGCGGATGTCCCCGTCCTCGTTGGATCTGGCGTGACGCCCGAATCGGTGCCCGAACTCTTCAAGCACGCCCACGCCCTGATCGTCGGTTCATCGATCAAAGCCGACGGCAAGTGGTTCAATACGGTCGATCCCAAGCGGGCCAAAGCACTTGTTGACGCCCGGTGACTGCCCCTGACGGTCTACGCTAGCCGGTGCCCCTTTCACCCGAAACTATTGGTGTCATCGCAGGCCTGACCACCTCGGCCTTCTGGGTGCTCACAACCATCTTCTTTACAGCCGGTGGCAAGCGGATCGGCGTCACAGCGGTCAACACACTCCGCATGTTCTTCGCGGTCATCCTGCTCGGCCTGACACATTACATTCTCTTCAAAACCGTGCTGCCACAGATCCCCAGCAACATGCAGTGGGGGGCGCTCGCGCTCTCGGGTTTCATCGGGCTGACGATCTGTGACCAGGCGCTCTTCGCCTCGTTCCTCGATATCGGGCCACGCCGGGCTCTGCTCGTGATGACCTCGACGCCCATATTCGCGCTCACGTTCGGTTATCTTGTTCTGCACGAAAGTATCGGCCTCGTCGCACTCATTGGCATCGCCCTCACAGTTGCGGGCATCGCGTGGGTTGTCATCCAGCGCCAAAATAGCGGCACAGGCATCAAGAACCCTCACCTCGTGCGAGGTTACATTCTCGCTTTTGTCGGCTCACTCTGTCAGTCGCTGGGCGCCATGTTCGCCAAGATTGGCATGGGCTCGGGCGAAACATCGGTCGATCCGCTCGCCGCCACGCTCGTTCGCATGGTCTTCGGCCTGCTCTGTATGACGCCCATTGTGCTCGTCTCCTACCGCATGGTCAAAAGACGCGAGCCGGGGACATCCAAAGTCCGCTGGACACCGGGCATCCTCTTCACGCTCGCCGGCACAATCTTCGGCCCATTCCTGGGTGTCTGGCTCTCACTCATCGCCATCCGATCCGTCGAACTCGGCATCGCGCAAACGCTGCTTTCGCTCTCGCCCGTGATGATCCTGCCATTTGTGGGCAAGCTCTACAGCGAGAAACTGACAAAGGCTGCGGTGCTCGGCGCGATCATCGCGGTCGCCGGCGCAGCGGTGATGTCCACATCTGAAATGATCGAGGACGCTATCGGCCTGAACGAATAATCAGCCAACGAAAACACTGGTTATCCACCCACTCCCAATTGAAGCCTATCTCTACGAAGCCGACCTGGAACTGATCGTCCTGGGCGTGGCCGACTGACCGAGCACTCGATCAAGTTCTATTGTCATCCATGCCGGAGGATCAGCCATCCAGTCGCCGCCGAAGACGGGGCAAAAGCCTCGGCGGGCGATCTGCGCCGATCGGGCACGATCTCTCCAAGTGCTTTGGCCCGGACCGCAGCCGAATCAACGCACTTCTCCGGCAATCAAAGCATGATCAGGCCGATCGCCTGATTCTCGAATCCATGCAGCGTGTCGAGCGCCGCCGGGCCAGTGTGCCGCGGATTCAATACCCCGCCGACCTGCCCTTCACGGCCCATCTCGACGAGCTTCGGCAGGCCATCGACGAAGCGCAGGTCATCGTCGTCAGCGGCGAGACTGGTTCGGGCAAGTCCACCCAGATCCCAAAGCTCCTGCTCGAAATGGGCATGGGACTTCAGGGCGTGATCGGGCACACGCAGCCGAGGCGGCTGGCAGCACGAGCCGTCGCGGATCGGGTCTCGAGTGAGCTGGGCATTACGCTCGGCACAGAAGTTGGCTACAAGGTCCGCTTTGGCGACCACACCACCGACAAGACGCTCATCAAACTCATGACCGACGGGATCCTGCTCGCCGAGTCTCGCTCCGATCGGTTGCTGCGTCAGTACGACGCCATCATCATCGACGAAGCCCATGAGCGCAGTCTCAACATCGATTTCCTGCTGGGCTATCTCACGCGCATATTGCACAAGCGAACCGACCTGAAACTGATCATCACCTCGGCCACGATCGACGCCGAGCGATTCAGCGATCACTTCTCGATCGCAACGCACGCCAAGGTGCCCGTTGTCGAAGTCTCCGGCCGCTCGTACCCGGTTGAGATGCTCTACCGCCCCATCGAAGACGCTGACAACCCCGATGACGCGACGCTTTCCTCTTCAATCGTTTCGGCGCTCGAAGAGCTCGCCACGCTCGATAGGCCTGGCAATCCAGGCGATGTGCTCGTTTTCTTGCCGGGCGAGCGTGAAATCCGCGAAGCCGCGCATGTTATTCGCAACGCCGCCGAGACCAGCCCCTCGCTCCGAGGCTGCGAGGTCCTGCCGTTGTACGCGAGACTCTCGCCATCAGATCAGCAGCGGATATTCCGTAGACATCCGGGGCGACGCATCGTGCTCTCAACAAACGTCGCCGAGACTTCGTTGACTGTGCCAGGCATCCGGTACGTCGTCGATTCGGGTCTAGCGCGTATGAACCGCTACTCGTCCAGACGCAAAATCGAGTCGCTCCAGATCGAACCGATCAGCCGAGCCTCCGCGCGTCAGCGTGCCGGGCGTTGCGGCCGAACCGAGCCGGGCGTCTGCATCCGTCTCTACAGCGAATCCGACCACGACGGACGAGACGAGTTCACGCCACCCGAGATCCTGCGGACGAATCTTGCGGGCGTCATCCTGCAGATGCAATCACTCGGGCTGGGCAAGCCACAGGATTTCCCCTTCATCGAGCCGCCCGACGGCGGACGTATCAACGACGCCTACGACACGCTCTTTGAGCTCAACGCAGTCGATCAAGATCGACAGCTCACAGCCGAGGGCAAACTGCTCGCGCGGCTACCCGTCGATCCCCGCATCGGCCGGATTCTCCACTCTGCAGCGGCCGAGGGAGTGCTCAGTGAGGCGCTTGTGATCGCATCGTTTCTCGAAGTCCAGGACCCGCGCGAACGGCCCTTCGAGAAACGCGATGCCGCCGACAATCAGCACGCCAGATACAAAGACAAGGCGTCGGACTTCGTCACCGTGCTCAAACTCTGGGAGCATTATCACGCACTCAAAGACGTGCACTCGCGTTCGCAGCTCCGCAAACAATGCGCCAAGGAGTACCTCTCATACCAACGATTCCGTGAGTGGACCGACACGCATCGGCAGCTGCGGGATCTCAGCCGCGAAGCTGGTATCAAAGGCAACACCAAGAAGCAGGACCACGAAGCACTCCACCGCGCGATCCTGACCGGGTGCCTCTCGGGGCTCGGCAAGAAGCACCACGAAGGCGGCTTCAGCGGCTCACGCGCGGGGCGGTTCTGGATTCATCCTTCCTCGGCCGTCCCCGAGCGGGAAGCCAAGTGGGTCGTCGCGGCCGAGCTCGTGCGGACGACCAAGCTCTACGCGCGTTCAGTCGCTCGCATCGATCCAGCCTGGATTGAACAGGTCGCAGGACACCTCATCACGCGTGAGTACGCTGAGCCCGCGTATCTCCCCGAGCGTGGACGCGTCGAGGCGAGGGTCACCGTCAAGCTCTGGGATCTGGTGATCGCTCAGGGGCGTCTCGTTGATTATGGCTCGGTCGATCGGCTTGAAGCCCGCAAGATCTTCATCGAGGAAGCGCTGATCGAGGGCCAGTACGAATCCGGCGCTCGGTATGAGAAGCACAACATAGAGTTTCTCGCCGAGGCCGCGCGAAACGAGGCCAAGCTTCGCAGCGGCAAACTGCCCGACCACGACATCCTCTTTCGTTTCTACGACAAAAGACTCCCCCCCGATATCAGTACGAACCGCGGATTCGACCGTTGGCGACGAGTTGCCGAGCGTGAAGAACCAAAGCTCCTCTACCTCACGCGGAACGATCTTGAAGGTCAGATCGAAACCGATCCTGACGCGGCGGCATATCCCGATGCTTTGTCGCTACCGGGTGGATCAACCGCGAAACTGGAATACGTACACGCCCCGGGTGAAACAACCGACGGCATCCGCATCGCGCTCCCAGTTGAACTGGCGGCATCATTCGACCCCGATCGAGCCGAATGGCTCATACCGGGATGGCTTGCGGGCAAAGTCGAATCCATTCTCCGTGGCCTCCCGCGTGAGACACGACGACAGATCGATCTGGGCGCTGTCGCCTCGCAGGTCGCGAGCAAACTGGATTCCAAACTGGGCGATTTCCATGCACAGTTAGCAAGAGCGATCACGTCGGCGACGGGCGTCACAGTCACACCCGAAATGTGCCGTGCTGCTCGCGTGGACGATTACCACCGGATGTTGGTCGATGTCGTTGATGAGAGCGGCAAAACAGTCAAGCAAAGCCGGGATGCCAGAAAGGCCATCGAGTATGCTCGTAAGCGGGCGGCGTCCAAACCGAATCCCGCTGGTACCGAGTCATCGCGCATACTGACCGATTGGTCCGAGATCGATCTGGCATCCCGTACGACGCTGAGTAGTGGTGGGGTCGAGGTACTCCGCTTCCCCGCGTTCACGGATGCGGGCAGCGGCGTTGTACTCCAACACTATGACGACGAGCAGACCGCGCAATCCAATCATGCATTCGGTGTTCGACGTCTCGCTGGCTTGCGGCTCTGGCCCGACATCAAACGCCTCCTGCCGCACACGCCGCTGGTCGAGCGCTCTCGGATGGGGTGGGCGACAATCAACGGATCCCCGAGACTCGATAATCAAATCGGGCCGATCGTAGCCGATCTATCAGGTGATGTTGAGCGGTGTACCTCTCGTGACGAGTATGAACGCGTTGTCGATTCGGCGCGATCACAGCTGGCCACTCGTTTGAACGATGCGGTTTCTATAATGGCTCGGACGATCGAGTTGCATCAGCGCCTGGTGCTCGGTCTTGACAACGCACAGGGCCATGAACTCGCACCGATGCGGGCGGATATTAAATTCCAGCTCGGACAGCTCATTCACGCCGGTACGCTCACGCATGTCCGCGCGAGCAGGCTCCGGCACTACCCGAGATATCTCGAAGCCGCGATGCACCGCCTCACATCGGTCCGAGGCCAGAGCATCCGTCGCGACGCCGAGACTCAAGCTCGCATCACGGCCCACTGGAGGCGATGCCTCGAACACGCCCGGAAGATGCACAGCCTCGGATTGCACGATCCCGAACTCGACAACTACCGCTGGATGATCGAGGAATACCGTGTCTCGCAATTCGCGCAGCAACTGGGCACGCCCATCAAAGTCTCAGAAAAACTTCTTGAGCAGCAGTGGAAACGGACGCGATCACTCTGACAGCACAGGCGTCGGGTTGTACTTGAATAGTTTAATCGACGAGTAGGGCTGCATGATGTGACGGTCATACGTCCAGATCAAATCGGCTCTGTCGCGCAGTGAAGGCCAATTCAGTCCGCCCGACGTGCCTACCTTGTCGATAATCCAGCACGGTTCGGTGGCCTCGTCAAGGAATGGCATCAGGCTTTTACTGGTGACCTTGGTGATGGCATCCTCTTCGAGGTAATACGCACCAAGATTCTGCGCGTGGAAGTCGCCGTAGATCACCTCGCCTGGCTGGCGAATCTGGTCAAGTTCATCGAATGCCTCGCGCCACGCGGGCTGGTATCCACCGCCGGCGGTGTAGTACTCAATATCCTGATACAGGCAGACCACCATGATCATGGCGAACGCGAGATTGCGAATAAAGAACGGGTACTCACTGATCAGTGAGAGCGAGATGCGGTCAAACGCAACCGCCGCCAGCAAAAGCCACGCCGGGAGAATCACGAACGTATATCTGACGTGCACGAAGCTATCTGTCAGTGCGAGCCCGGCCATGATCAGCAGCGGCACTAACGCGGTGAGGACCAGATAGAAAGCAAGACGCAGATTCCGCTGAACAAGGCAGAGAAACCCCGTGCCCGCTACGAGTGCAACGACCGGGTTCATGTACCAGATGGCCCCAGCAAGGATCACAGGCGTGGATTGCGAAGTGGTCTGGCCGAACTGAGCCCAATTCTCTGTATTGCGTGTGATGTCATAGAGAAGCAGGCCCGCGCAAAGGATCGCGGTGATCCCGCCAGCCACCACCGAAGCCATCGTGAGACGCTTCGATTCCTTGCTGAAGAAACCAAAGATCCAGTCGATCCCAAATACGACACCGAGCAGTATCGCTGGAGGCTGCGACATGAAGGCTGCAAAAAGGCAGACCATCGACGCGATGAGTCGGCCCTTGTTTCCTGTCGTTGTTGCGTGATAGAAAAGCAGCATCGACATATTGAAGAACAGAAGCTGCTGGGTATAGAACCGCCCCGTCTGCGACATATGCAGGTGCCAGGTGCTGATCGCAAGCAGAATCGCAAAGATGATCGCGGCACGAGCGCCGACAACCGGTCTTGCGAGCCAGCCGAGTATAAACACGGTCGCCGTGCCGATGAGCACACTCGGCAGACGCACAAGCCATTCATCGACACCCAGGCTCTTCCAGGTGCTCGGATCGGTGGCGACGCCTGCCGGCGGGAGTGCCCCGGCAATCTTGAGCGTGAGGTAGGTCGGCAGGAAGCCGAACTGCTTGGTGATATTGCCCTCACCCAGCCTCGCCGAGTGCATGACGCTGTAGATTTCATCGATCCAGAAACTCGGACGATCCAGAAAGAGCAGACGCATCACCAACGCAAGGAGCGTTGCCCCGATCAGCCACGAGACAAAGGCCCGCGTCTGCATTCTCTCGGAATGTTCGGTATTTACCAGATTCATGCAGTGGTCCCAGCTGCCGGTGCGGCTGCGTCCTGAGCGAGTTTACGGGGTGATATGCCCCGCGATGCGAGAACAAGGCCTCCCATCAGGCCATGGACCAGAAATATAGAGAATGCAAGCAGCGAAAGCACCAACGCATCTGACTTTGCGACGCCCATGCTTCCCAGAAGAAACACGAACATGCTCTCGCGAACACCGATCCCATTGATGGAAATGGGGATGAGCATCACAAATAGAGCCACGGGTACCACATAGAAATAGTCGATAAAGCCCAACTCGATCCCGATGGCTCGACTGAGCAGATAATGCAGCAGAACAACGTTGAGTTGAAGCAAAAGCGAGAGCCCCAGTGCCCGCACCAGCGATAAGTGCCTGCCACGGAAGGGTTCGACCGCCCGGTCCACCTTTCCAAAGAACTTCCCGAATGGGCCGGGTAGCTTTGTGTAGATCGCCCGTGCGAAATCAACCATCACCGGGATCGGTGAGAATACAAGCGCGATGAACCCGCCAAGCCCAAGAGCTACAGCGACAACCGCCAGCGAGACGTAGTATGCATCGGCAAGGTCGCCGCGGATAAAGAAAAGCCCCAGCACCGCAAAGATCGCAAGCGCAAAGAGTCCCAGCACCCGGTCAACTACGATCGTCGAGATGGCAACCGAACGTGTCGCGCCGGCTTTCCACGAGTCGTACATCCGGATCATGTCACCGCCGATGATGCTCGGCATGATCTGGTTGAAAAACACCGCCACCATGCACGAACGAAACAGAATCGGCTGGCGGATCTGCACACCCTGCACATCCAGAAGCCCCTTCCATCGCAGCGAAGTGATATAGAAGCCAGCGTAAGGTGTCAGCAGCGCCAGAAAGACAAACAGCGGATCGGTTTTGGCCAGCGAAGCGCGCAGTTCATGGAGATCAATGTCCGCGCTGTGGATGAGAAAGGCCAGAAGCCCGATCGAGACGGCGATCTTGGCCATGACCAGAACTGGCTTGAGCCAGTTCTTTTTGGAATTGTCTTTCTCAACCAGTGGCAAGTGCCTGCTCCTTCGTCTCGGCGGGCGATCGCATCCGGATCACCTTGGCAGGAACGCCCGCCACCACCGCAAAGTCCGGGACATCCTTCGTGACCACGGCCCCGGCCGCCACAACCGCATCGCGTCCGATGGTGACGCCGTTGACGATTGTGGCGTTGGCGCCGACCCAGCAATTGTCGCCCATGACGAGCCTCAGCCCGCTGCGGTGCCCCTGGTCCACGATCGGGATATCGGTACGGTCCATGTTGTACTGACCGCCGCCGATGTACGCGTGGCCGGCGAAGATGCACTTGTTGCCGATCGAGACTTCCCCCTCGAGTGCCGAGTGGATTGTGATCCCCGCCCCAAAGCCGCAGTCGCTCCCGATCGTGATCTTCCCCTGCTTGCTCGAGAGCCGAGTCCCGCGGCCGAACATGCAGCGGTCGCCGACCGAAATGCCCACATCACCATCGGTGTACGCATCGAAGCAGCAGCCGTCGTCGATGACAACCGTGTCGCCGAGTCTGATACGCTTAGGGTGGCGAAAGACAACGTCGGTCCCCAGCGCCGGCTTTCGGCCGCAAGATCCGAGCAGCCCGCGTGTGAGTTTCTGTCGAAGCAGCAGCCCGAGAGCGCCGGACAATCGAGTCAGGAAGAGCTGGGTGCACTCGTATCGCACGAGGAGCGCGAGCGAACTCGAACCGACGATCGCCGATTGGTACTTCTTGAGCGCCGAGCCCTTCTCCGATACCACACCATCCTTGATAGCGCCCATCAGTCACCCGCTCCATCATGCTCCCAGGGCCTCGACATCCTTTCGAAAGCCCTCATCAGGCGAGCCCGCTCATTCTCGACTTCCTGCCCTGTCAGGCCAAGGTAGGCAGCTATCTCAGGAAAGTGTTCCAATGTCTGAGCGGCGTCTCGCCAGAGACCTGATCGTCTGAATACAAGATCATCGACATGTCGCACACTCTCGTCGCGTGCGATCTCAAGAAGCAGCTCCGGCCTGCCCCCATATCCGGGCACTTCCTGAATCCCTTGCCAGTTTGGCACATCCGGGAACGGCGCCATCGGCCTCGTCGGAATCGGGTTTATCACTCGGCGGGCAAGCATCGGAGCGGTGGTGAACTTCACACCCGAGACACTGATCAGCCCCTCCGGCCCGCCGGCTTTGCCATGCTCGTGGATCACCGGCCGGTCGCTCGAAGTCGTGGCGCCCTCATAGGTCGCCGGCACGAGACCCGACCACACACAACTGATGCTGTCCAGATCAGCATCCAACCCCGGCGAAGCCTCGTTGATCTCATTGAGAAATGCTTGTACCTCGTGTCGGCTCGGATTCGGATTGAAATCATCGCGCTGGGTCGGCACATTGGCTGTTCCCAGGATGGTCTGCTTGCCGAAAGGCATGACGAAGTACGTCTGCGCACCCTCTTTTCGAGCGGTCGCCGCGATCGTAGAACGGCTCGTGGACTTACGGTTGACGATCAGATTGAACGAACGCATCGGCACAAAGAGCTCGGGTCTTGCATCACCGAGCGCCCCGGACATCGGCATCGACCACGGCCCGGCCGCATTGATGACCACCGGCGCATCAAAGCGCAGCTCGCGATCGGTTTCCGTGTCCTTTGCAACAAGCCCCTTCACCGCATTGCCAGAAGTGATGAGATCCTCAGCGCTGACGTAGTTCAGCGCGTGAGCGCCCCGCCCAACCGCCACGCGCAGAAGATGGATCATCATCCGCTCCGGGCTGAGCATCCGCGCATCCGTCCACATGCCACCGCCCCGCAGGCCGGCCGTCGGGACACGCTGCCAGTCCTGCACGACATCGCTTGGTGTGAGCACAGCTCCCGCGTGCAGCTTGGGCTCGCCGATCTGCCGCCCCTCGAATCGCATCAGTTGCCGATTCATCATGACCGCTGCCCTGAACGCCTCCGGGCGTTTGAGGCCCTTGCCATACAACGGCATGACGCAGTTCATCGGTTCGGTCAGACCCGGGAACATGCGCATAAACCAGCGCCTAGCCCTCACAGATTCGATGTACCGCGGCAGATCCATCGACTGCAGATACCGGAACCCGCCGTGCAGCACGCGCATGCTGTTCCAGCTCGTCTGGCCGCCAAAGTCATCTTTCTCGATGAGCAGCGCCCTGAGTCCACGCCTGGACGCCTCGTACAGCAGGCACACACCAAGAATGCCACCACCGATTACGATCACGTCGTACCGGGCAGCCTGTGCTACGTCCAGTTCTCGTGTGAGCGGCGAAAGCGGGTTGTCGGCCTCAGCCGTCACTCCGGGCTTCCTCCGCGCGTAGGTCCTTCATCCAGATGACCTCACGCACGCCGAAGGGCCGCTTGCCCTGTGCCTCGTGATAGATCCGAACCAGCAGCTCGCTCACCACGCCGAAGACCAGCATCTGAGCCGCCAGCAGCACCATCATGCCAGAGAACGTGACGAGCACGTTGTTGTTCAGGCGGACCTCGTTCTCGAAGAACCATCCGAACTTCTGCAAAATCGCGATGCCCAGCGCGCCGAACGCGATTGTCATGCACACGAACGCGAGCTTGCCGAATAGGTAGATCGGCTTGGCGAGATAGTCATTCAGAAACTTGACGGTCAGCAGATCAAGGATGACCTTGCCCGTGCGCACGAGGCCGTACTTGCTCGTGCCCGCCACGCGCGCACGGTGATTGACGACGCGCTCGGTGATGCGTGCGCCCTTCCAGACGCAGAGCGCTGGCAAGAAGCGGTGCATCTCGCCGTAGAGCTGGACATCTTGCAATGCCTCTCTGCGGTAGACCTTCATCGCGCAGCCGAAGTCATGGATCGGTGTCCAGGTGAGCTTCGAGATCAGCCGGTTGGCGATCATCGAAGGCATGCGCCGGGAGAAGAATTTGTCCTGACGCTGCTTGCGCCAGCCGCTGACAACGTCGTAGCCGCGCCCCTCGCTCAGGGCATCCATGAGCTTGATGATGTCGGCCGGGTCGTTCTGGAGGTCGCCGTCCATCGTGGCGATGAACTTGCCCCGCGCCCGGTCAAAGCCCGCAGCCAAGCCGGCCGTCTGCCCGAAGTTGCGCCGAAGCCCGACCACACTCAGACGTGTGTCACCCGCAAACGCCTCGACCAGCCGCTCGATCGTGCGGTCCGTGCTCCCGTCGTCAACGATGATGCATTCCCAGTCGAGCCCGGTCTTGTCGAGTTCCTTCTTGACCTCTTTGTAGAGAGGGACCGCGTTGTCTTCCTCGTTGTGCACGGGGATGACAACGGAGAGATCGATCAGCATCTCTTTAGGGGCGGAATACAAGCGTGGGCCATCCAGGGGAAGGGTTTGGACCGTCATCGGCAGGACCATGGGTGCACTCCGGCTACATTGACAACCACCGCTCCATCGGCGATCCCCTTCAATGTCGTCATACGGAAGCTAAGGCTTTCGCCTTAGAAGTCTGACCTCACACCGAAGGACTGAACAGTAGGTCATACTTGTCAGTCTCGAAAGGGTCTCGCCCATTATCGGTGGCAATCCAGCTTGTTTTTCATCAGCGAGTGAACCATCAGAGCGTGTCGGCTCGAAGCCGGGCGTTCTTCCCGCCGCCGGTCTGTCGGTTGCGCCCGATCCCGACCTCGATCACCAACTCGGCTGTGCCCTGAATCCCTGTCGACCGCGAAGGTGGGGATGACATGGTCCGAGCCGTGGATCTTGACGAACCGGACCTTGAGACCGATCAGTTTGCCAGTGTGTCTGTTGTTGGAACGATCGTTCCCGGTTGTTTTGGAACTTCCGTACACGGTCCGAGCCCGAGCGATCGCCGTGGTCGACGTGTGCGGTGCGTTATTGACCCGGATGTAGGCCCGAGGAAGCTCCGCCTTGAGCGGGGTCGAACCAAAGCGGATCGCGTGCCCGCCGGTATGGCCCCGGGTGACGTACTCGACCTGCTGCCCGCTGGCAGCCCCGGCTAGACAGATGGACGCTAGAACAACACTCAGCTTTGTGCGCATAGTCATAGTGTACAGAGGAACTTACGAACTCCCAAGGCCATTCCAGAGACCCGGGAATCCCGCCCGCGAGGCCACTAGGGGGCTAGCTCGGGCGGGTCATCGAATCGGGGTCAAGGAGCTCTGAGAGCTGCTCGGCGCTCAGGATCTCTTTCTCGAGGGCGAGTTCTCGGATGGTCCGACCCGAGCCGTAGGCCTCGTAGGCGAGCTTTGCCGATGCGTCATATCCGATCACCGGCACCAAAGAAGTGCACATCGCAAGGCTGCCCTCGATCAGGTCGGCACACCGTTTCTCGTCGGCTTCGAGGCCCACGATCAGGTTGTCGTGGAGCACATTGAGCCCGTTGGCCAGGAGCGTGACCGATTCGAGCAAGCTGGCCGCCATCATCGGCATGGCGACATTGAGCTCCAGAAGTGACCCGACGCCGCCGGTCCCGCCCGCAGCCACAGCCGCGTCGTTGCCGATGACCTGGCAGGCGAGCATCATCATCGCCTCGCAGATCACCGGATTGACCTTGCCCGGCATGATCGAAGATCCCGGCTGGACAGCTGGGACCTTGAGCTCTCCGATGCCGCAGCGGGGGCCTGACCCGAGCCAACGGATGTCGTTTGCGATCTTGGTGAGGCTGACTGCGATCGTCCGCATGTGCCCTGAGGCCTCGACAGCCGCGTCACGCGTCGCCTGGGCCTCAAAGTGGTTCTCAGCTTCTTTGAACGAAATCCCGGTTGTCTTGGAAACTTCCTGAGCGACCATGCGTCCAAAGTCAGGGTGGGTGTTGATGCCGGTGCCAACCGCCGTGCCACCGATCGCCAGCTCGCCGAGGGTCGACAGGGCCTGCTCGGCGCGGGCCTTGGCGTGTGTCATCTGGCTCGCGTAGCCGGAGAAGACCTGCCCAAGCCGGATAGGAGTCGCGTCTTGCAGGTGCGTGCGCCCGATCTTGACGATGTGGTCCCAAGCTTTGGCCTTTTGAGCGAGAGCCGTTTCGAGCTGCTCGATGGCGGGGATGAGCTTGCTCTGGATCTCGGTCGCCACCGCGATGTTCATGGCGGTGGGGAAGGTGTCGTTGGACGACTGGCCCATATTGACGTGATCGTTGGGGTGCACGCCGCCCTTGCCCTCGGGTTCATCGCCGACCCAGGCGGGGTCCTTGGATTTGCCGATGGGCTGGTCGTGGGCGAGGCAGGCAAGGTTGGCGATGACCTCGTTGGCGTTCATGTTGGTTGAGGTGCCCGAGCCGGTCTGGTAGATGTCGATCGGAAAGTGTCTCGCGATGCCGCCAAAGCCGCTCAGACCACCACCGATGAGCGCACAGGCGTCGTTGATATCCTTTGTGCGCCGATCAGAAAGCCGGCCCAGGCCGTTGTTCACACTGGCGCAAGAGGCCTTGAGGATGGCGTACGCCTTGATGACCGCCTCGGGGACCGGCCGGCCGGAGATCGGGAAGTTGAGCACGGCCCGCTGGGTCGAAGCGCCGTACAGCACATCGGCGGGGACGGGCATCTCGCCCATGGAGTCTTTCTCAATCCGTGTCTCGGCGGTCGTCATCGGTATCTCCGGAATGAAACAGAAATCACCCCGAAGTTCAGACGGGGCGTGTACCCTCGATGATACGCGTGGGGCCCGCCCGGTCAGTGAAGGAGTCGGACATGCCAAATTCGCCGAGTCGCAAGCTCTGGATCGGAATGCTCGCCGCGGCCTGTGCCGCTTCGGTGAGCGCCCAGACCTACAAGGAAGAACTGACGCCCTACCTGACCCGCACCGAGCCGCAGGAGTGGATGCTCAAGACGATCATCGCTCTCTCGGCCAACAACCTCGCTCCTGCCAATGACGGCCCGCTGCTGACCGACGAGGAATTCAAAATCGAGCAGGGGACGATCTTCTTTCCCATGCCAATCCAGAGCGCCAGCCACGACCGCGAGCTGAGATCGATCAAAGCCAAGCTCCTCTTTGAGGGACGCGAAGTGCCCCTCAAGCTCAACGTGGTCTCATCCGACAGCGGGGGCAACCCGCTGCACTCGGGCGAGACGTACGGCACATGGGTCTTCGGCGAGATCGAAGCCACGTACAACATGCTCTTTGAGGTCGAGTCGCGCACCACCTGCTGGAATACCGAGTTCAAAGATGCCGAGGCAATGAAGGTGGCCTGGCCTTCAGGCGAGTGGCCAAAGGAAGCCGCTTCGACCTTCGAGCCCGAGCTTTTCATCACCGAAGGCTTCGGCGGGGCGTACAACTCGGATTATGTCGAGCGGCTTGCGGACCGCTGGACCAAGGGCAAGGCCAAGAGCCAGCCGCCGATGGTCGTCGCCAAGTGGCTCGCCGGCGAGGTCGCCAAAAGCTTCCAGCCGACCGGTACAGGAATCGTCCCCGATGCTCGCCCCGCAACAGCCCGCCAAGGTGGGCAGTCTGTCGGAGCCACGAGCGCATATGAAATTGTGGGCGCCGAAGAAGCCGCCAGGCGCGGCAAGGGCTCGGCCCTCGATATGCCTCTGCTGCTGACAGCCGTCTACCGCGAAGTAGGGCTCCCGGCGAGGCTGGTCTTTGGATACGTCGCGGGCAGCACCGGCGGCGGCAAGGATCC
>Ga0070726_10002812_pt1 | contig 15326 bp, 10 predicted proteins | sample tdAd471_FD_67275 | JGI IMG/M metagenome (GOLD analysis project Ga0070726, IMG submission 67275) | Marine sediment microbial communities from the Atlantic coast under amendment with organic carbon and nitrate - tdAd47.1 | ecosystem: Environmental > Aquatic > Marine > Coastal > Sediment | place...
AGGACACCTTCGTCGACGAGGGGCAGACCGTGCGCAGGGGTCAGCACATGTTCCAGATCATGGCGTCGATCTACCAGGCCGAGCTCGACCGCGCCGCCGCCGAGACCGCGGCGGCCCAGATCGAGTACGAGAACACCAAGCTCCTCGCCGCCAAGGAGGTCGTCTCGGAGAACGAGCTGGCCCTCGCCAAGGCCCGGCTCGACCAGGCCCGCGCCGAGCAGGCGCTCAAGACGCTGCACCGCGACCTGGCCACGATCAAGGCGCCCTTCGACGGGATCCTGGGCCTGCTGGAGGTCCGCCGGGGCAGCCTCCTCGACGAAGGGGAGCTGCTCACGACCCTCTCCGACAACAGCGAAATGTGGGTCTACTTCATGGTCACCGAGGGGGAGTACCTCGACTACAAGGCCACCCACGCGGGCGCCGAGCCGGAGGAGGTCGAGCTGATCCTCGCCAACGGGACGACCTTCCCCCACAAGGGCACCGTCACCGCGATCGAGGCCGACTTCAACAACGAGACCGGGACGATCGCCTTCCGCGCGACCTTCCCCAACCCCGAGGGCGTGTTGCGCCATGGCGGGACGGGCAAGGTGCGGATCGTGACGCCCCTCCACGGCGTACTGATGATCCCCCAGTCGGCGACCTTCGAGATCCTCGACCAGCGCTTCGTGTTCGTCGTCGACGAAGAGGGGGTCGTCCACCAGCGCCGGATCCAGGTGGCCGAGGAGCTGCCGCACCTGTTCGTCGTCGCCGAGGGGCTCGCCGACGACGAGCGGATCTTGCTCGAGGGCCTGCGCCGGGTGCAAGACGGCGAGACGATCCGACCGGTGGACCGCGAGCCGACGGACGTGATCGCCGAGCTGGACCTGCCCGCCCACTAGCGGGCGACGGCCCTTACCCCCGGAGGCGAAACGCCTGCGCCCACCTCAGGCGGCGCGCGGCGACGGCCTCGTGCCCGTCGAGGGTGCGCCCGGGCGGCGCGCTGCGAGGGCGAGGGGCCTCGGAGACTGACACGTGGCGACGGGGCCCCGGGAGAAGAGGGGCCCATGAATGAAAGAGTCTGACAATGTTTAGCCGCTTCCTGCACCGGCCGGTCCTCGCGATCGTCACCTCGGTCCTGCTGGTGTTCCTCGGCCTGCTGGCCATGCGGGTCATGCCCAACAGTCAGTTCCCCTCGATCTCCCCGCCCCGGGTGATGGTGATGATCGCCTACCCGGGAGCCAGCGCCGACGTGTTGGTCCGCTCGACCCTGATCCCGCTGGAGCGGTCGATCAACGGCGTCCCGGGGATGAAGTACGTGGTCTCGGACGCGACCAGCGCGGGCGAGGCCACGATCCAGGTGATCTTCGAGCTCGGCACCGACCCCAACGGGGCCGTCGTCAACGTGAAGAACCGGGTCGACCAGGTGCTCAACCGGCTGCCCCCGTTGGTCCAGCGCGAGGGCGTGGTGGTCAAGCGTGTGCAGCCGAGCATGCTGATGCACGTCAACCTCTACAGCGAAGACGAGGCCGCCACCGAGAAGTTCGTCTACAACTACGCCAACGTCTACCTGCTGCCCGAGCTGCAGCGCGTGCGCGGCATGGGCCACGCGCAGGTGCTCGGCGGCCGCCAGTACGCGATGCGCATCTGGCTCAAGCCCGACCGCATGCGCGCCTACAACGTCTCCACCGGGGAGGTGATGAAGGCGCTCGAGGAGCAGAGCGTGATCGGCCGCCCCGGCCGCACCGGGCGCAGCTCCGGGATCACGTCGCAGTCGCTGGAGTACGTGCTGGTCTACCAGGGTCGCTACAACACCCCGGAGCAGTACGGCAACATCATCATTCGCGCCAACGCCGAGGGCGACTCGCTGCACCTGCGAGACATCGCCGAGCTCGATCTGGACAGCGAGTTCTACGACCTCTACTCGAACCTCGACGGGCATCCGGCCGCGTCCATCGACCTCAAGCAGAACTTCGGCAGCAACGCCAGCGACGTGATCGCCCGCGTCAAGGCCAAGCTCAAGGAGCTGGAGGCGTCGTTCCCGCCGGGCATGAAGTACCGGATCAGCTACGACGTCTCCCGGTTCCTCGACGCGTCGACCGAGAAGGTGATCCACACCCTGTTCGAGGCCTTCGTGCTCGTGGCGTTGGTGGTGTTCGTGTTCCTCGGCGACTGGCGTTCGACGCTGATCCCGACCCTCGCCGTGCCGGTCTCGTTGATCGGCGCGTTCGTGTTCATGAACGCCTTCGGCTTCTCGATCAACCTGATCACCCTCTTCGCCCTCGTGCTCGCGATCGGGATCGTGGTCGACAACGCGATCGTCGTCGTCGAGGCGGTGCACGCGAAAATGGAGGAGGAGCACCTCAGCCCCTACCGGGCGACGACCAAGGTCCTGGGCGAGATCTCGGGGGCCGTGATCGCGATCACGGTCATGATGGCCGCGGTGTTCGTCCCGGTGGCGTTCATGACCGGCCCCGTGGGGGTCTTCTATCGCCAGTTCTCGGTCACCATGGCCAGCTCGATCATTCTCTCGGGCGTCGTGGCGCTGACCCTGACCCCCGTGCTCTGCGCCATGATCCTCAAGCCGACCCACGGACCCGGCGCGGGGCCCTCCCTCGTCGGCCGCCTGCTGGCCCCGTTCAACCGCATGTTCCAGCGCTTCACCGACCTCTACGTCGGCGTGCTCGAGCGGATCGTGCCCCGCTGGCTGCTGACGGTCGTCTTGCTGCTCGCGGTGGGGGCCGGGATCTACGCGATCAACCTGAAGCTGCCCGCGGGGTTCATTCCCAACGAAGACCAGGGGATCATTTACGCGATCATTCAAACGCCCCCCGGCGCGACCCTCGAGCGCACGAACGCGGTCGCCCGCCGGCTGCAGGCCGTGGCCAAGGAGCTCCCCGAGGTCGACTCGGTCTCGTCCCTGGCCGGCTACGAGATCCTCACCGAAGGGCGCGGGTCGAACGCGGGGACCTGCCTGATCAACCTCAAGGACTGGTCCGAGCGCGAGCGGACGGTGCTCGAGATCATGGAGGAGCTCGAAGAGAAGACCCGGGACATTGGCGCGATCGTCGAACTGTTCCAGCCCCCGGCGGTGCCCGGCTACGGCGCCGCGGGCGGGTTCGCGCTGCGCCTGCTCGACAAGACCAACGGCACCGACTACCAGGAGTTCGACCGGATCAACAAGGAGTTCATGGACGCCCTCCGCGAGCGCGAAGAGCTGACCGGGCTGTTCACCTTCTACGCGGCCAACTACCCGCAGTACGAGCTCGTCGTCGACAAGGACCTCGCGATGCAGAAGGGCGTCAACGTCGGCGAGGCCATGGAGAACCTGGGGATCCTGATCGGCAGCACCTACGAGCAGGGCTTCATTCGCTTCGGGCGCTACTTCAAGGTCTACACCCAGGCCGCCCCCGAGTTCCGCCGCCTGCCCTCGGACCTGCTCGAGCTCTACGTGCGCAACGAGGGCGGCGAAATGGTGCCCTACTCGGCGTTCATGACCATGCGCAAGACGCAGGGCCCCAACGAGATCACGCGCTACAACCTCTACAACTCCGCGGCGATCCGCGGTGAGCCGGCGAAGGGCTACACCAGCAACGACGCGATCGAGGCCGTGCGCGAGGTGGCGAGGGAGACGCTCCCCCGGGGCTACGACATTGCCTGGGAGGGCCTCTCCTTCGACGAGGCCCGCCGCGGCAACGAGGCGCTCTATATCTTCCTCGTGGTCCTGACCTTCGTGTATCTGGTCCTCGCCGCGCAGTACGAGAGCTTCCTGATCCCGCTGGCGGTGATCATTTCGCTCCCGGCCGGCGCGCTGGGGTCGTTCGGTCTGCTCTACGCCATGGGGTTGGCCAACGACATTTACGCCCAGGTGGGTCTGGTGATGCTCGTGGGCCTGCTGGGCAAGAACGCGGTGCTGATCGTCGAGTTCGCCGTCCAGGAGCACCGCCACGGGAAGACCGTGCTCGAATCGGCCTTCGCCGGGGCCCGGGTCCGCTTCCGCGCGATCCTGATGACCTCCTTCGCGTTCATGGCCGGGCTCGTGCCGCTGGTGATCGCCACCGGTCCCGGCGCCGTGGGCAACCGGACCATTGGCGCCTCGGCGCTGGGCGGCATGCTCTTCGGCACCGTGTTCGGAGTGATCATCGTGCCCGGGCTCTACTACGTGTTCGGCACCCTGGCCGAAGGCAAGCAGCTGATCCGCGACACCCACGACCGTCCGTTGACCGAGGGGACCGAAGACGATGAAGACTGATCGAACCCTGTGGCTGGCCGCCGTCGCGCTCTTCGTGGCGGGCTGCGTGCCCGAGCTCGAGAGCCCGCCGCGGGAGGCCACCACGACCCTCCCGGCGAGCTTCGACCGCGCCGCCCCCGTGACCAGCGCGGAGGGCGGGGTCAGCTCCGCCGAGCTGCCGGCGCGCGAGTTCTTCGCCGACCCGCACCTGGTGGCGCTGATCGACCAGGCGCTGGAGAACAACCAGGAGCTGAACATCGCCGCGCTGGAGGTGTTCGTCACCCAGAGCGAGATCCTCGAGCGCAAGGGCGAGTATCTGCCCAAGGTCGCGCTCCGCGGCGGCGGCGGCCCCTTCCGCGAAGGCGAGGACGAGACCCAGATCGAGGACGAGTCCGACGACGGCGAGTACGTGCTGGGCCTGTTCGCGAGCTGGGAGCTCGACATTTGGGGCAAGCTGCACGACGCCAAGGACGCGGCGGTCAAGCGCTACCTGGCGAGTATCGAGGGTCGACGGTTCCTGGTGACCAACCTCGTCGCCGAGCTCTCCGAGTCCTACTACGAGCTGTTGGCCCTCGACAACCAGCTCCGGGTCCTCGAGCAGAACATTGGGATCCAGCAGGAGGCGCTGGAGGTGGTCCGCCTGCAGAAGGTCGCCGGCCGCGTCTCCGAGCTGGCGGTCAAGCGCTTCGAGGCCGAGGTGCTGAAGAACCAGAGCCGGCGCTACGTGATCCGCCAGCGGATCGTCGAGACCGAGAACCAGATCAACTTCCTCGTCGGCCGCTACCCCCAGCCGGTGGCGCGCGACGCCACCGGCTTCCTCGAGTTCACCCCGGACGCGGTGGCCCAGGGGGTGCCCTCGGATCTGCTGCTGAACCGGCCGGACATTCAGCAGGCCGAGCTGGCCCTGCGGGCGGCCGAGCTCGACGTGGACGTGGCCCGCAAGGCCTTCTACCCGACCCTCGAGCTCAACGCTGGGGTGGCGATCGAGGCGATCTTCGAGCTCAGCGACGTACCCAGCTCGCCGATCTCCCACGCCTATCACGCCCTGGCCGAGATCAGCCAGCCGATCTGGAACCGCTACGCCCTCGAGGCCGACTACTACAAGGCCAACTCGCGGCAAATGATGTCCGTGTTCGAGTACGAGCGGACGATCCTCCGCGCCTTCACCGAGGTCGCGACCCAGCTCGCGACGGTCGCCAACCTGCAGTCGAGCTACGAGCTGCGCGCCCAGGAGGTCGCGCGCTTGACCGAGTCGATCGCGATCTCCTCGAACCTGTTCCGCTCGGCCCGCGCCGACTACATGGAGGTCCTGCTCACCCGCCGCGACGCCCTCGACGCGCAAATGGAGCTGATCGAGACCAAGGGCGAACAGCTCAAGGCCCGGGTCAAGCTCTACCGCGCCCTCGGCGGCGGCTGGAACGAGGCCGACCCCGCTCCCTGACCCGTGACCCGGCCTCTGCAGGGGTGAGCTACCCCCTTGCCCTCCCCTGCAGAGGTGGGGTCCTTCGCCACGCTCGGACACCAGCGATTCGAGCCTGCGGGCTGGAGGGAAGCCCCGGCGCAGGAGCCATCAGGCGTAGATCAGCAGCTCCTCGTGGGTGCGCCGGACCGCTACGTAGGTGAAGGCCTTGACCCGCGCGATCCGCTTGATCGCCTCGCGCACCTCGGCGTCCGAGACGAAGTCCACGACCTTCAGCAGCACCTCGATCGTGTCGTTGACGACGAGGCCGAGTTGACCGGAGAGCGCGAGGGCGTCCATGGGCTCCACGTCTTCGGTCATGGGCTCGTGCATGCGCAGCGAGAGGCGCTCCAGGTCCGCGTCGAGCGATCCCCAGGCGTTCGAGTCCCTGGCCTCGATCAGCAGGGCTCGGTAGTGCGCTTCGTCCGCAGCGAGCTCGCCGGTGAGGGTCTTGTAGTCGTCCAGCGAGTAGCGCGCGTTCAGCAGCTGGAGCCACTGCTCGGTGGTCTCGGAGCGGTTGATCAGGAAGCTCAGGAGTTCGCTCGTCTTGCTCATCGCCAGTCTCCGGTTACGCCTGCACGGCACGGTCGCCTCGAACAGCTGAACATGCAGCTCACGAGCCGACCACCGCGGCCCAACTCGCGGCGCATGCCGCGCTAGCGGCGCCCGGCTACCCGCTCGCGGAGCGGGTCGCCCAGCCCCAGCGCCCAGGGGAGCAGCTCGCGGGCGACGAGGTCGTAGAGGCGGAACTGGCCCGGCCGCGGGTCCGGGCTGGGGAGGTAGGCCATGCCGTCCGAGGCGCGGGTGAACGCGATCAGCGCGTGGTCCTCGTGGAGCGGCGGCCGCTCGGGATCGCTCAGGCAGTCGATCGCGAAGGCCGTGGGGGCGCCGAGCCTGGTCGAGCGCCAAATGTCGTCCCAGCGATCACTCGGCCCGCGCTGCAGCCGGTGCTCGCGGACCGCCGCGTGCGCCGGCGCGGAGGAAGGTGGCGTCGCCTCGAGGCCACACACGAAGGCCTCCAGAGCGTCGAGGGCCTCGGGCACCCGCGGGTCGTCCGGGTAGGCCTCGCGCCACCCGGGCGCCACCGCCCGGGCCGAGGCGACGGCGATCCGCGTCCGCGTCTCGCGGTCTCGCCAGGGGCCGCGGAGGATCTGCTCCGCGGCGACCAGGGGCACCGGCGGGCCCCCCGCGCGCTCGCAGTCGGCGACGAAGGCCGCGCTCTCGTCGCCGAGGAACGCCGCCAGCCGCAGCCGGGACGGGCTCAGCGCGCCCGCCTCGAGGCAGGCCCCCAGCAGCTCGACCCGGTGGTCGAGGTCACCGCCGTCCCAGTCCCTGCGCAAGCGCTCCAGCGCGTCCATGTCGAGAGCTCCGAGCCCCACGATACCGGGCGCGGCGGAGCGCGCCCCCCGCGCCCAAAGACCCCGGCTCCGCGGGGCACCGAGCGGGTATCCTCGTCGCCGTGGACGAGCACGCGACCCAGGTCTTCGAGCGCCCCCCCAGCCGCCTCCGCGACCGCCGGCTGCTGCTGGTGGCGGCCGAGGCGTGCGTGTTCTGGAGCGTGATGGCGACGAACTTCCCGCCGCGTTCGCTCTACGAGCCCGTGCTCGCGGAGACCTTCGGCAACCTCGTCGTCCAGCTGACCTTCATGTGGCTGATGCTCGTCCTCGTGCTGAGCCCCTACGCGTGGGAGCGCTGGCACCGACTGCGCTACGGCCGCTGCGAGATCGACCGAGACCACGCTCGCTTCGAGTTCGTCACGTCGAACTGGCACGAGAGCAAAGCCAAGGTCCCGCTGGTCGAGCTGCGCGACTTCGTCCAGACGCCGCACGGACTCCTGGTGCGCGACGCCCGCGCCTCCGCCTGGAGCCGCTTCAGGCGACCCTTGCTGGTTCCGGTCGACTCGGAGGCCGAGCGGGCCGCCGTGGTGCAGCTGCTCGAGGCGCGCCAGCTCGAGGCGCTGCGGTCGAGCCCACCCGCGGCGTGATTCCAGACCCCAGGACGGGGCCGCTGCCCGCCCTGCTCTGTAAATCTTCGGTAGCAGCGCGACTTACGCCCACCCCGGCCTCCGCTGCCCGCCTGCAGCTCCTCCGCCAGGCGCTATGATCGGGGGACCGTCCGGGAGGGAACCCATGGGAATCCGCGCGTCCACCCTGCTCCTCGCCAGCCTGCTCGCCTGCGCCGCCTCCGCCCAGGAGGAGGGCGGCGCGCCGACCGAGCACGCGCCCCGCGAGAGCACGCTGGAGACCCCGACCCAGACCGAGGAGCCCGAGGGCCCGAACCTCGAGCTGCCCCCCTGGCTGAGCGGCAAGACCAAGGCCAAGTACGAGGAGGCGATCAAGGCCTGGAAGGACGTGTTCGCCGCCTACAAGCAGGGCCGCGCGAGCAAGCCCGCGATCGACGCCGCGGTGGAGAAGCTGGAGGAGGCCCGGGGCTTCGACCCCAACTGCGCGCTCGCCGACTACTACCTGGGGATCGCGTATCAGGTGCTGGGCGACCACGCCCAGGCCCAGCTTCGGCTGAAGGAGGCGATCAAGCGCAACGGCAAGTTCCACGAGGCCATGGTCGAGCTGGGCGACGCCTGCCGCTGGGCCGGCGACATGGACGAGTCGCTGACCCAATACAACAAGGCGCTCAAGCTCGAGCCCGACTACCTCAACGGGCTGCTGATGCGCTCGGCGCTGTTGACCGCGCAGCAGAAGTTCGAGGAGGCGCGCGAGGACACCCAGGCCGGGCTGAAGATCCGCCCGGAGCACGCCCAGCTCAAGGACCTCGACACGAAGCTCAAGTTGGTGCTCGAGGGCCCCGACTGGGAGGAGACCTTCACCGCGGAGACCAAGAACTACGTGATCCGCACCAACGTCAGCCAGGAGTTCGCCGACGAGATCGGCGAGCAGGCCGAGCTGATCCGCAAGCTCTACAGCAAGCTCTTCCCCCGCTCGCACAGCAAGCGCAAGTCGCCGATCGTGGTCTTCAAGGACAAGGCCGAATACCACAAGAACGGCGGCCCCCAGGGCGCCGGCGGGCACTTCGACCCGAGCTTCAAGCAGCTGTTCCTGTTCAAGTACCCCAAGCAGTCGGACACCCTGCTCGTGCTCAACCACGAGGGCTTCCACCAGTTCCTCGACGGGGTCATGGAGACCAAGCCGCCCCAGTGGCTGAACGAGGGCCTGGCCGACTACTTCGGCCCCTCCGAGTACGTGACCTCGCCCAAGAAGGGCATGAAGATCCGCACCAACCCCTGGCGCACCAACACGGTCAAGGGCATGGTCCGCCGCGGCAAGGACGTGGCCTTCGAAGAGCTGATGAACATGACCCAGCAGCAAATGTATGGGAAGTCGGTGGGCAACCACTACGCCCAGGCTTGGAGCATGGTGTACTTCTTCTGCGAGGCCGACGACCGCGCCTACTTCAAGCCGCTGAAGAAGTACTTCAAGGCGCTGGAGAAGGGCAAGAGCCAGCGCGAGGCCTACGACGAGGCCTTCGGCAAGGTCGACATGGAGGCGCTGCAGGAGCGTTGGCGGACCTTCGTCACCGACGAGCTGAAGGACGACTCCCAGGGCAAGCAGAACACCAACCGCAAGCGCGGAAAGCGCAAGTAGCCGTGGAAGCACCCGAGCTGATCGAGACCCCCGAGGACCTGAAGACCGCCTTGGGCGAGCTCCGGCACGCGCGGGTGCTGACCGTCGACACCGAGTTCTTCTGGGAGCGGACCTACGAGCCGCTGCTGTGCCTGGTGCAGATCGCGACCCGCGACCCCAAGGGCGTGCTGACCGGGTTCGCGATCGACCCCCTCGCGGTCGAGATCGGCCCCATGCTGGAGTTCCTCGCCGAGCCCAACCGGCTCAAGGTCTTCCACGCCGCGCGGATCGACCTCGAGATCCTCAACGACAAGCTCGGGCGGATCCTGACCCCGGTCTACGACACGCAGAAGGCCGCTTCGCTCCTCGGCTTTGGGCACCAGGTCGGCTACGCGCGCCTGGCCCAGGAGCTGACCGGCAAGAAGCCCGAGAAGGGCGAGCAGTACTCCGACTGGTCCAAGCGCCCGCTGCGCGACGCCCAGATCGACTACGCCCTGGCCGACGTGATCCCGCTCTTCAAGTGCTACGAGACCCTCGAGAAGCGGCTCGCGCGCCTCGGTCGCCGCGCCTGGCTCGACGAAGAGCTGGCCTGGCTGTCCGACCCCGAGACCTACAAGCGAATCCCCGACGAGGAGCGCTACCTCAAGGTCAAGGGCTCCCGCGCCCTCGACCGCACGAGCCTCGCCGTGCTCCGCGAGCTCGCCGCCTGGCGCGAAGACAACGCCCGCCGCCGCGACCTGCGCCCGACCTTCGTGATCAAGGACCAGGCCCTGCTCGCCCTCGCGCGCAAGCAGCCCACCAAGCACCACGACCTGAAGACGATCCGCGGGCTGCACAGCTCGCTGATCAAGCGCAACGCCGACGAGATCATTGCCGCCGTCGACAGGGGCCTGAAGGCCGACCCGCCCAAGAGCCTGCGCACCCGCCGCCCCACCGTCGACGTCGGCGCCTCGGTCGACCTGCTCAAGACCCTCGTCGGCCTCCGCGCCAAGGAGCACGACGTCGCCCAGGAGGTCCTGGCCACGACCAGCGAGCTCGAGTCGCTGGCCCGCCGCGTGGCCGAGGGCCGCGACCTCGACGAGTGCCCGCTGGCCAAGGGCTGGCGCCGCGAGCTCGTCGGCGAGGAGGCGCTGAGGTTGCTCAAGGGCGAAGTCTCGCTGGCCGTCGACGAGACCGGGCAGTCGGTGGTCCTGGTGGAGCGCTCGCGGGGGCTGTAGGGGACGGGGGCGTCAATACATCGACACTTGGGGGGGGCGGGGCAGTCCTTCAGAGTGTCGCTCAGCCCGCAGAACCGCTTCCTACGTTCTATGTCGCCCCATCAACTCGGCCGAACCTGCTTGGCCCTCTCATGTGCGTCGTCGACCGGCAACTCGGAGAGGCCCAGATAGTCCCGTAGAAGACTACGAAGGGTGGCCGCGTTCGCGGCCCCAAGTTCCCCACGACTCTGGAACTTGGACGACTTCTTCAGGTCGCTTCTCGGAACGCTCTTCAACTCGTCAGGGCGGGGGTAGCAGGTCTTAGTCAAAACCGGCTCCTCAGCGAGAAGGCGATAGAGCCGTGCCACTCCGTGTCCGCTCTCTCCTGATAGCGGACAGAGAACGACCTTCTTGGCGTCCCTGAAGGCATTGGCCGTCACCACGACGTGAGGGTGCGCGCCCTTCTTTGTTCCACCCTGAAACACCTCTCCCCAGGTCACTTCAGTCTTTCCCTGATTTCGCTGTCGACCTCTGCGCACAGTTCGGCGAGCGCATAGTAGCCATTGGTCGCCAGGTTCCTGCACCCATGCTTCACGCTCTCTTCCGCCACTCTCCCCCGAGCAACGATTGAGAACAGAAGCACGAAGGCTTCCATCGCCTGGACAAGAAACACAGCCAGCTGACGTGCACGCTTACCCTCTCTCCAGGCGGCAGCGAGCTTGGCTCGTCGAATCACCCTCGGGAGACGGACCAGAATCGCGGCAACACTCTCCGCGTCCGTGACCTCAAGAAAGACTCCAGTCGAGTCGATCGCTTCGATCAATCGCTCGATTTCCTCGTCGAGGCTGCAATCTGACCTGGGGGGTCTCGCAGCAATTGCAGATTGTTTGATTCGCTCGATGACGTAAGGAAGGCGAGGATTGCTCCCCACCTCGTCCCGGAACGACTGCCAGAGACGCTCGGTTGTAGCGATAGCCTCGCCGACGTTTCCGGGAGGGTGGCTCGCGAGAGAGCGAAAGAAGTCGAGGACGGCCGTCGCAACTCGTCTTTCAGTCTCAGCGTCAGACTCTTGCTCCTCCAGGACGTCTTGAATCAGCAAGACGTCTCCTAGCGCAGCTCTTCGAGTTCGGGGGTCGGGGAGAGAGATGGGAACAGGCGCAACCATGCTTTGAGCGTATCAACCCGGCGTAGCCTTCGTCAGCCTAACTCTGCCTCAATAGCAACGTTCTGACACCACTAGCAACGTCGCAACGTCCAGGCGCCTTCCACCCCGGGGTGAGAGAAGAGCCTCAGAGCGCCATCAATTCAGATGACGCGGTACATGCCTCTGGCTTGAGAGCCTCACTCCCATGGGGAGGCCAGGTGGACCGAGGTCGCAAGTCTGAACGCCTAAGGAAGAAGATCTCGGGACGGCTCGCCCCGCAGACCATGGAGGTGTCCCCCCGGTTCACCGATTGCACCTTCTCGGTGATCGACATGGAGACTACAGGGCTCGCGAACGACGACCGGGTGCTGGAGATCGCAATCGTCCGCTTCAGCGGCGACGGGAAGCACTTCGATCAGTGGACGACGCTGGTGAACCCTGCCCGGGACCTCGGCGCCACCGACATACATGAAGTCCGCGATTTCCTTGAGGTCAAGCACGCGCCTCGCTTCGAGGACATTGCCGGCGACATTGCCGATCGGATTCAGGGCACGGTGCTCGTGGCCCACAACGCTGCGTTCGACGTTCGGTTCCTCTTGAAGGAGTTCAAGCGCATCGGAGTGGACCTCCCCGAGCTCCCAACGCTCTGCACCCTCCGACTCGGCTGCAAGCTGGGAGCTCATTCGCGCGGCCTGCTCGCGTGCTGCACGCAATTCGGAATCCCCATCGGCAACGCACACCGCGCCCTTGACGATGCTCAATCGGCAGCACGCCTGCTCGCGCTGTATCTGATGTGCTGCCAAACCAATGGCCTCGGCACGCTCAGCGATCTGGGATGCACAGCCCCTCTTTTGAAGGCATGGCCTCCAGTGCCTCGACCCACTCGCGACCCAATCGTCCACAGGCCGACAGGAGTGCGCCACCACAACGCCTATCTCTCTCGGCTCGTCGCCCGCCTACCGGACGAAGGAGAACCTGAGGTCGTCGAGTATCTGGGACTCCTCGACCGAGCCCTCGAGGACTTCCAGGTCAGCCTCGCTGAAGCTGAGGCACTCCAACTCCACGCCAAGGAAAACGGGCTTACCAACAAGGTGGGGGAGTTGAACGCGAGCTATCTCGAAGCCCTGATCGTTAGCGCCTGGGAAGACGCCGTTCTCACGGCGGAAGAATTGGAGCAACTGCAGCTGGTAGCCACCCTGCTTGGGTTTGCACCGGAGCACCTCTCCGCGCTGATCGCGAAGCACAACCCGCACCTCTAGCAGGGCAAGCACGCGACCTCAGGCCTCTCAGCGGCGTCAACCCAGAACGGACGGGTGCCCAAGGAAGAGCCGCACCTCTAGCCAAGCTGCGCAGCCACCCACGGCCAACCCGGCTGTGCCACCAACGGCTGCCAGCAATAGGTTGCTGGAGCTCCAGGGCCACGGTCGGTACATGGCGGCAAATGACGCCGGCCCGAGCACTTCGGCACCCTCGCCAAACATGTAGCCCATGTGCAAGCCAGTCGCGACTCCGAGGAGCGCAAACGCGCTGCACGGCCAGAGGTACGCAGGACTGCGGTGGGCGCTCACTTCCTCACTCTAGCGAGCCGCCGCTCAGCTCGTCCCGTGCCCCTACCCCGGCTCCGCCCCCCCGCGACGTCCACTGCCACACCGTCCCCTGGTGCACGGCGGCACAGACCCGGTCGGGCTACCTGCTTCGCGGATCCCCGCGCAGACGCGCGAACCCGGCGTCCCTCGCCACCCGCTCCTCGATCGCCGCACGCGTCCGGCCCAAGGCCTCGACGGTGCCGTTCATCGCGATCACCCCCACGTAGAGCCTCCCCGCGCGGAACGCGAGGAAGCCCACCTCCTGGCCCTGCGCCAGGGGCAGCGCCACGTGAATCCCGTCGTCGACCCGCGTCCGGCGCGGCGTGATCCCCTTCGTCTTGGCACGCGCCTCCTGCGCAGCTGCGTGCAGCTCGACCAGACGCGCAGCGCCCTTCTCGCTCACGCACTCGACCAGGAACGCACCCATGAAGCCGCCCTGATCCTGCAGCCCATGGAGCTCCCCCCGCAACAGGATCGCGGCGGCCTCTGTCTGTTCGGCGGGCGGGAGCAGCTTCAGCAGCGCCTGGATCGTGTCCTCGTTGAGCACCTGCCGGTCCGTCTGCTCCGCGCGCTCGGCGAACAGGACCTGACGCAGGGTCTTGATCTGGGGCGACCAGTCCTGCTGAAGGCCTACACGTTCCAGGTAGAGCTGAGGGTATGAGAACTCCCGCAGGTGCACGGGGGGCTCGTCAAGCATTCGCTTCACCGCGGCTCGCTCACCGCCCACGAACGGGGCGAGTTTGTCGAGGAACACCAGCCCGTCGCGGTAGCAGGTGGTCTGCACCCGGCGTTGAAACCCCTGCGCGGGGGGGAGCTCGCCGACGACATGGCGCGGTCCTGCGAAGACCCGCTCGAGTTCGGAGTAGTCGGCAACGCGATCCACAGCGCGGGCGACACCGCGGGTCGCCCACTGAGCGTGGACCTCGCACAGGACCGTGGCCGCCAGCATTGCGACGTTGTCGGAGGCCCGCGACTCCAGCAGATCGCCAGCCCCCAGTTGCTTGTGCTGGTAGACGTGGGCGGCTTCGTGGAGGAGCAGCAGGTCGAGGCAACGTTCGGCCTGGGCCCGATCGGCCCAAGCGAGACCGTAGTAGGTCTCGAGGTCGATCAGGACACGGTTGGTGCCCCACTCGGCCTTGCCCGCAACCCAGCTCCCGGCAAGCTGCGTGATCGCCTCCGGGACACGAGCCTCGGGGAGCAGGCGCTTCACTTCCGCGGTCACTGCTGCGCGGAGCTCGTCCTTAGTGGCCAACACGAACTCGGGCGCCTCCTCGAACGGCTTCCCCAGCACACGCTCGAGCTCGGGCTGCAGCGCGGCAAACCGGCGCGCCAGATCTTCCGGGGTCGGTGAGGCGGGGGTCTCGTCCTGCGCCCGTCCTGTGGTGAACAGCAACAAGGCGAGCAGGGGTATCAGGCGCCAGCGAAACGTTGCAGTCATGGAAACCTCCGTGCCTGGTGTAGTTCCTGGAGCCGTGTGAGACCACCCAGCCTCGTCGGGGTGGTGGTTCCCACGTCCCCGGGCAGACCGCGCCAGGCCCGCTGGACTCGCCGCTCCAGGTTCGACGCGAGCACGGCGGCGCCGCCGTATCTCTCGTCGCCGTAGGTCCGGCTGAGCCTGCTGCGGAGGACGACAACGATCGTCCCGCGCGCTCTGGCTGAGGAGGTCAGGGGGCGTGCGATCGACGGGTCGTCCTCTCACCCTTCCGTCTCGTCGGTGTTCTCACATGCGACCTTCCGTCTCGTCGGTGTTCTCATGTGCGACGTTCCGTCTCGTCGGTGTTCTCACATGCGACGTTCCGTCTCGTCGGTGTTCTCACATGCGACGTTCCGTCTCGTCGGCGTTCTCATGTGCGACGTTCTTGGTGCTGGCCAGGCCCGTGGTCGAGAGCCGCCGCGGCGCGCCGCTGACGAAGCTGAACACGAGCACAGCCAGGGCGGGCCACGCGGCGACCCTACGAGTGGCTCCCAGTTTCCCTCGCACGTTCGGTGGAAGGAGGCTTCGCGTCGCCTGCCCAGTGCAGGAGTCGGGATCGGCGAGTATCCTCTTCCCCCAAAAGGAGGAGAGGGTGAATAGGTTCTCGACGTGCGTCGTGCTGGCGGCGCTGAGCGTGCTTTCGGGGTGTCACACCACCTACTACGTCTACCAACACGGCGTG
>Ga0070726_10002813_pt1 | contig 15326 bp, 9 predicted proteins | sample tdAd471_FD_67275 | JGI IMG/M metagenome (GOLD analysis project Ga0070726, IMG submission 67275) | Marine sediment microbial communities from the Atlantic coast under amendment with organic carbon and nitrate - tdAd47.1 | ecosystem: Environmental > Aquatic > Marine > Coastal > Sediment | place...
ACCAAGGACACGACCCTCGACCTCGTAGACCAGGTCGTCCTTGAGCTGGATCACCTGGGTCTCGAGGTCGAGGGTCGTGTCCTTGGTCTCCTCGACCCGGAAGCGCTGCACGATCGGCCACTTGAAGTGGATCCCTGGACCCACGATCCCCTGAGCGCGCCCGAGGGTGAACTTGAGCGCGTGCTGGCCGTCGTAGACGACCACGAAGATCCCGGTGAAGAACTGGAGCGTCTCGAGGAACATGCCTTCAGTAGACCACGCGCTGGGTCACCCTTCTCGGCGCCCGTGAGGCCGGCGTCAGCCGGCCTCACCCACGACTGACTAGCCGATCAGACGGCGCAGCCACTTCAGCCCGGAGTAGGGCGGGTAGCGGAGCGCGGGGTCGACGAAGGTCGCCTTCTTGATCACCGCCTTGCGGTGGGAGAAGGCCTCGAAGCTGTGCTTGCCGTGGTAGGCGCCCATGCCGGACTGGCCGACGCCGCCGAAGGGCAGCTCGGGCACGGTGAAGTGCGCCATGGTGTCGTTGACGCTGACCCCGCCGGCGCTGATCTGCTGCAGGGCCATGTCGACGGTGCGCTTGCTGCGGCTGAACACGTAGAGCCCCAGCGGCCGCGGGCGCGCGGTGACGAACTCGATCGCCTGCTGCATGTCGTCCACCCGCAGCACGGGGAGGATCGGCCCGAAGATCTCCTCCTGCATGATCGGCGAGGCCGGGTCGACGTCGCGGAGCACCGTCGGCGCCAGGTAGCGCGTGTCGGCGTCGTGCACGCCGCCGCAGGCCACGGTCTGGCCCTCGAGCAGCCCCACGAGTCGCTGGTGATGGTTCGCGCTCACGATCCGGGCGAAGTCCTTGCTCGCCTTGGGGTCCTCGCCGTAGAAGCTGGTGACCGCCTGCTTGAGCGCCTCGACCAGCTCTTGCTCGCGCTTGCCGTGCACGAGCACGTAGTCCGGCGCGAGGCAGGTCTGCCCGGCGTTGAAGAACTTGCCCCAGGCGATTCGCCGCGCCGCGACCTCGAGGTCGACGTCGTCGTCGACGAGGGTCGGGCTCTTGCCGCCGAGCTCGAGGGTCACCGGGGTCAGGTGCTTGGCAGCCGCCTGCATCACGATCTGCCCGACCCGGGTGCTCCCGGTGAAGAACACGTGATCGAAGCGGTGCTCGAGCAGCTCGGTGGTCTCGGGCACGCCGCCTTCGACGACGGTCACCGCCTGCGGGTCGAGGTAGTTGGGGAGCAGCTCGGCCATCAGCGCCGCGCTGTGGGTGGTGATCTCCGAGGGCTTGAGCACCACGCAGTTGCCCGCCGCCAACGCGCCCATCACCGGCAGCAGCGCCAACTGGATCGGGTAGTTCCAGGGCGCGATCACCAGCACGACCCCCAGGGGCTCGCGCTGGATCCAGCTCGAGCCGGGGAGGTTGATCAGGTTGGTGCGGACCTTCTCGGGCTTGGTCCACTTGTGCAGCCGCTTGAGCGTGTATTCGGTCTCGCCGACCACGGTGCCGATCTCGGCGCCGTAGGCCTCCTCGCGCGGCTTGCCCATGTCCTGGGTCAGCGCCTCGAAGATCCGCTCCTCGTTCTCGCGCATCAGCGCGATCAGGCGCTCGAGCTGACGCCGACGCCAAGCGAGGTCCTTGGTGCGGCCGCTGCGAAAGGTGGCGCGCAGGGTCTCGATCCGCTCTGGGATCGGGGTCGTCGTGAGCGTGGTCATGGGGCCTCCTGGTGTGCTCGACCGGTCGTGGGTGTGCGCAGTAGGCCTGCGCGCTGTGGAGCGACCCCGGCTGGACGCCGCGGTGGAGGGACGCTCGCTCTCGCGGGAGCGCCGATAGCCTATCCAACCCCCAACCCCGGGGCTAGCACGGATTGAGTGCCGAGCAGCTCGAACACCCCAGACGTCGGCCGCCGACACCGTCCGCGTGCCACCGGTTTGCGGCTCCCCCTGACACGATCGCTGAATTCTGGGAAGCCCTCCTCCCTGGGCTGCGATGGCTAAGGCGAGGGAGCGCAGCGCCTTAGCGTCTTGGAGCGCCTGTTGCTCATGCAGCAGCACGAGAGAAAGAGGCCTTAGCCCCTAGTTGGAGAGAACCGTGATCTACCGCACCGCAGCGGTGTGCCTGGCGCTGAGCGCCAGCCTGTGCACCGCCCAAGACGCCCTACCCCTGCCACCCCTCGAAGCCCAACCGATCGAGTCGCTCAGCGGCGACCCGGTGCTGCTGCCGCCGGGCGACCTGACGCTGCCCGCGATATCCGCGCCGCCGATCGAGGCCCAGCCGATCGAGGTCCAGCCGCTCTCGACCCCCAGCGCTCCGCTGGTGACGGATCTCGCGGTCGACCCCGCCCTCGTCGAGGCCGTTCCGCTGCTGCTGGTCGGCAACGACTCGCGCGACGGCCGCACCCAGAGCCAGCTGAGCTTCGCCAACGGCGACAAGCCCGGCCAGATCCGCGTGCAGCGGCAGGTGACCCTCCCCGACGGGAGCGTCGCGATCCAGGAGGGCGTGGGCAAAGTTCGTGGCGACCGCGTGAGCGTCAAGCTCGACCGCGAGCAAGGCCTGAGCGACCTGATGAACGCCCAGCCGCTGGAGCCGGTCGACCTCGACCTCAAGCTGAACCGAGCCACGAACGTGGTCACCGCCGAGGGGATCTGCGACACCCACGAGTTCACCGCCCAGGGCACCGACTCGGGGCAGCTGGCGCCGCTGCTCGACGCCAACCAGAGCCGACCCCGCACCCTCTGGGGCAAGATCAAGGCGCGCTTCAAGTCGCTGATGGCCAAGGTCCGCACCATGGCGTTCGGCATGCGGGCCAAATACTCCGCCTGGCGCGCCAAGCGCGCGGCGAAGAAGGCCGAGAAGGCGACCCGCAACGCGGCGCGCTACCGCGAGGACGCCCAGCGCTTCGCGGCCAAGGCCCAGGGTCCTCAGGCGCTTCCGGCCGCGGAGCCGGTGACGATCCAGCGTCCTCAGGTCGCGGAGCCCGTGCCCCCCGCCCAGGGTGGCCCCGCGCAGGCGGGCCCGATCGAGGTCCCCGCCCACGGCGCGCAGCAAGGCTTGCCCCAGGTCAACGCCCCCCTGGCCGCGACCACCGTCGAGCCGGTGCAGCCCCAGGCCAAGCCCGTCAAGCAGGGGAACGTCTTCTCCCGCATGTGGCGCAAGATCTTCAAGAAGGGCGACCGGTAGTCCCAGGGGGCCTCTCCGAGGCCCGGGCTGAGGGCTCGCGCCCCGTCTCCAATCACACGACAGAACTCGGAGCGGCGGGGGCCTGTGGGTCCCCGCCGTTGCGGGTTTAGGGGCCCTCCGCGGAGCGCGCCGTGAGGGATGGCCCCCTGGGCTGTCGAACCTGCCGGCAGACCCACGGAGAGGCTCCGGTGACGCTCCCCCCACTCGTCGTTCGTTCCCCCGTCATGCAGGACACCCACCGCCTGGCGCAAATGTTTGCGCGCAGCAAGCGCCCGCTGCTGCTGCGTGGCCCCGCCGGCTGCGGCAAGCGGACCCTCGCCAGCCACGTGCACGCCTGGTCGCAACGGAGCGCGTTGACCCACCTCGACTGCGCCGGCGCCCAGCCGAGCCCCGCCCTCGCCCAGCTCCGCGAGCCCGGGTGGCTGCGGCGCTTCGACGGCACGCTGCTCCTGATCGGGGTCGACGCGCTCCCCCCTCAGCTGCAGCACGCGCTGGCCACCGCCCTCGACGAGCCGGCGACGTGCCGCGTGATCGCCACCGCGCGCACCCCCGGGCGGGTCGTGGGTCGGCTGCTGCACGCGTTCCCCCAGCGGCTGCAGGTCCCGGGCCTCGGCCAGCGGCGCGACGACGTGCTGCACCTGGCGCGAATGGTGCTCGCCGAGCTCGCCGCCCCCCGGGCCGTGCGCTTGAGCCCCACCGCCCGGCGCCACCTGACCCAGCAAGACTGGTCGGGCAACCACAGCGAGCTGCAGCTCCTCCTCCGCTGCGCGGTCGACGTCGCCGGCAACAGGGGGCGGGTGAACTTTCGCTGCCCGACCTGCGACGCGCCCTACGTCGTCCCCGAGAGATACGCCGGCAGGTCGATCCGCTGCAGGAAGGGCTGCACTCGCGTGGTCCAGATCCCGGCTCGCGACGAGCTCGTGCTCGAGCCCAAGCACCTGATCACGGCGCGCAGTGACCCGCGCCTCGCTCAGGCCCACGCCCGCGACTGGCTGCAGGTCGTCTACCCGCGCGTCCTCCGTCGAATCGGCCGCTGGTCTTCGGGGCAGCGCGCTACGCAGCCGCAGGCTGCGCGCGAGGCGCTGCGGATCCGCGTCCGCGAGCGGCGCTCGGCTGACGCGGGGCTCGTGCTCGCGGCCCTGGAGGACGCGTTCAGCGCACCGCGAGTCGAAGCGCCCCCTCCGCTGCCTCCCCACCCCGCGCTCCCAGCCCTCCCGCCCGAGCCGCCCCGCCCCCTGCCTGCGATCCCGCCTCGAATCGAAGTCGTGGCCCTCGAGCTCGAGCGCTACGCCCTCGACGTCGTCCGTCGCCGTCAGTTCCCCGAGCGCCGCGGCTGGCGGCGCTGGGTCCTGGCCTGCGCCCGCCAGCTGCGCTTCACCCGCGAAGGCTGGACCGCGCTGAACAGCGCGGTGGTCGCGTTCGTGGGCACGGTGCTCCTGCTCGCCGCCCTCTGCTTCGGCCTGGGCGAGCAGGCCACTCGTCGCGCCCCGACGAATCCAGGAGCCGAAGAGCCAGCCTCGCGCGCAGGGCTGCGCACGGTCCAGAGCTGGATCCGCCCCCTGGGCCAGGTCGAGTCCCCCTGGGTCCTGCTGCTCGTCGGCTGCGGCGCTGCCTGGCTCACGCTGGGCGTGAGCGACCCTCGCTGCGCAGCGCCTCGCTCAGCCGAGTAGCGCGTCGGCGAAGCGCTCGGCGGCGCCGGGCTGCTCGAGGAAGAGCTCGGGCTCGAGCAGCTCGAGCTCCATCAGCAGGAACGCGCCGCCGACGACGACGCCGTCGACCCGCGCGTAGGCCCACGGGTGCGGCGTCGCCGCGAGGGCCGCCTCCGCGGCCTCGCGCACCGGCGCGGCCACGGTCCGCAACGGCAGCACCGCCCCCCCGTGATCCGACTGCACGCGGTAGTCCCCCTGCCGCGGAACCTTGAGCACCGCGTGCGAGTAGGCGCCGCCGAGGTAGATCAACGAGAGCTCGCCGCCGAGGACCTCGGGGAGGAACGGCTGCACGAGGGTGTCCCCGGCCGCGAGCGAGGCCTGGAACCGCTCCTCCAGGGGCTCCCCTGCGGGCACCCGGTACGTCCCCTGGGCACCGGCGGAGACCGCGGGCTTGATCACGAGCTCCCCCCAGCCGGTCTCGGCGCGCAGCGTCGCCAGGCTCGTCGCGCCCCCCTGAGGCACGAGGCGGGTGGGCACGACCTCGACCCCGGCCTCGGCGAGCTCGAGCAGGTAGCGCTTGTGCAGGTTCCAGCGCAAGGTCGCCAGCGGGTTGATCACGCGCCCGCCTGCGGCCTCCAGCGAGTCGAGCCAGGCGCGGAACGCGTCGAGCCGGGGCACGTAGTCCCAGGGGGTGCGCAGCACCGCGGTGGTCTCGCCCCAGGCCACCTGGGGCGCGTCCCAGCGCTGGACGTCGACCTCGGCGCCCCGCGCGCGCAGCGCGGCGATCAAGCCAGCGTCTTCGGGGTGCCCCTGAGGGTGCTCAGCGCAGGTCACGAGGGTCAGCTGCATGGGCCCCAGCCTAGCGCCTCTGGACCGGCGCCGTAGCCCGGAGGGAGCGTCCTGGGCGGCGACATTTCTCCTCCCCCCCCGTGCTCAACGTGTACGGGCTGACTATGCTCCGATTATGGAGATCGACCGCCTGTGGCAAGCGTGCCTGGAGTCCGCGCCGAACATGGCGCCGGAGGACCTGGCCAACCCCGCCCCCGCCCTGGAGCAGCTGCTCCAGGACACGCGCGCGTTGGAGCACGTGCGCGGCCTGCTGGGCGGGATCTGGGGCCAGCTGCCCACCGACCCCGGGGCTGCGGTGCTCGAGGCGACCCTCGGAATCCAGGTCGCGCGCAAGCACAACGACGACCTCCTGGTCGCGCGGCTGCTGCAGCGACGCAGCGCCGGTCGCTTCCTCGTCGGTGAGCGACTGAAGGCCAGCTCCGACGCCGAGGCCGCGCTGGCGCTCCTGACCCACGTGGCGCTGACCCCGGCCCAGCGCGCGGAGGAGCGCGCCGCGACCCTCGCGCTCCTGGCCAACGCCCAGATCGCGCTGGGCAAGATCCCCAAGGCGCTGATCGCGCTCGAGGAGGCGATCTCGATCGCGGAGGCCCGCGGGTTGACCGCCGCCCTCGGCGGCTACCTCTCCAGCGTGGGCAACGCGCGCCTGGTGCAGGGCCGCCTGCGCGAAGCCGCCGACTACTACCGCCGCGCCCTCGAGCTGGCCGAGCGCTGCAGCCACCCCCTCGGGCGCGCGGTGAACCTCGGCAACCTGGGCCTGGTGCACCTCGCCCTCGGTGACCTCGAGCAGGCCGGAGAAGACCTCGGCGCGGGGTTGGCCCTCGCCGAAGAGCTCGGCAACCGCCACACCTGCTCGTTGCTCCTGGCCAACCTGGGTCTGGTGCACCTCGAGCAGGGCGCGCTGCTCGCCGCCCGCGGCGCCTGCGCCCGCGCGCTGGGCTTCGCGCAGCAGACCGGGCTCAAGGCCGGAGCGGCGCGGATCGAGCTGCGCCTGGCGCGGATCGAACGCGAGGCCGGCGAGCTCGACGCCGCCGACGCGCACCTCGAACGCGCCGACGCCGAGCTCGCTCCCCGCGACCCCTACCGCGCCGAGCTGGCCGTCGAGCGCGGCTGGGTGCTCTGGGCCCGCGGCGCCGGACAGCGAGCGGCCGCCTCGCTGCAGCAGGGCCTGGCCCTCGCCGAGCGCCTGGGCGACGTGCGCCTCGCGCTGCAGGCGCGGGTCGCCCTCGGCTACGCCACCGCCCGCGCGGGCTACCTCGACAAGGCCCGCGCGACCCTCGAGCAGGCGGTCGCCGAGGCCGACGAGCTGGAGGACGTGCTCTGGGGGGCGCGGGCGCGGATCGCGCTCGCCGAGGTCCTCGCCGGTCAGGCCGAGGCCGACGCCGCCCAGGCCGCCCTCGACCCGCTGGCGAGCACACCGCTTCCCCAGCCGCTGCGCAACCGGACCCGCCTCGCCCAGCTCGCCGTCGATTGGCTGCGCGGCGCGCGCGAGCAGATCGCCGAGAAGCTGGAGGCGATCGCCGCCGCCGCCCACGAGCGCGGCTGGGGCCAGCTCGAGCGCGAGACCCGCGCCCGCCTCGCGTCGGTCCGCGCCAGCGAACGCGCTTGACCCAGGCCGGCGTCAGCCGGCCTCACCAGCAACAAGCCCGCGCGGAGCGAGCGTGCGCGCGCCGTCCGCGACCGTCGGAGCGGTTCTCCCCACACCTCCCGCAGGCGGCGCGCGGTTCGTCGTTCGCGAGCAACTCGTGGGCTACCCCACCCGCTCCCGCACTTCGCGAGCGAACGCCGGGAGCGAGCGCAGCGCCGTGAGGCCGGCGTCAGCCGGCCTCACCAACATTACGGGATCACGAAGACTTCGCAGGCGCTGACGGTGGTCCCGGTCGTGCCGAGGACGGTCGTCGAGCCGGCGTAGCCGCCGACCACCAGCGCGCGGCCGTCGGGCAGCGCCACCACCCGGTGGCTGTTGCGCGGCGACTGCAGCATGTAGGTCTCGGTGACGTTGGCGGCGGTGTTGTAGAGCTCGCCGGAGGGCACGTCCGTGACCTGCTGGGTCTGGTAGTCGATCTCGATCCCGCCCACGACGAGCACGTTCTTGCCGACCGGGGCGGACTTCACGCGGGCGCGGGGCGCGCTCAGCGAGCCCACCGCGGCGAAGGACGAGGTGGCCGGGTCGTACTTCTCCACGTCGGCGAGGGCGGCCGCGCCGCTGTCGCCGCCGAGGACGAACAGCTCACCCGAGGCCGCCACGCTCGCGGCGTGGTAGCGACGGTTCTGGTTCAGCGCGCCGTCGGCGGTGAACAGGGCGGTCGCCGGGTCGAATGACTCGCTGTCCGGCGCCATGTAGAGCTGCGGGGTGGGGTTCTGCTGGGTGGCCACGAAGGCCTGGCCGCCCGCGTAGAGCACCTTGCCGTTGACCGCGGTCGCGGTGCCCGCCTGGCGGGGGATCACCATGTCCTGCCCGTTCTGGCTGAGCGGGGTGAAGGTCCGGGTGAACGGGTCGTAGAGCTCGGCCACCGGGAGGGTCGAGCCGTTGCCCTGGTTCATGGCCCCGTTGTAGCCGCCCGTGATCAGCACCTGGCCGTTGGGGAGCAGGGTCGCGTAGTGGTCGCTGCGCGCGACCGCGAGCCCGCCCGCCGTGGCGGTGAAGGTGTTGGTCTGGGGGTCGAACAGGTAGGCCGAGGCCAGCTGACCCTGGATCGGGTTGCCGTTGGCGTCGAAGGCCTCCACGCCGAAGCCGCCCACGATCAAGACCTCGCCGCTGGCGAGCTTGGTCGCGGTGTGGCTGAAGCGCACGGTGGCGAAGGCACCGTTCGGGCCCTGACCGACGAGGAACCCGCCGGGGTTGCCGCCGAGGGCCGGGTCGCTGACCTCGGTCCACACGCCGTTGTCGTAGACCTCGCTCTGGGCGGTGAAGGCCTGGTTGTCGGCCAGGCCGCCGACCACGAGCACGCGCCCGTCGTCGAGCACGGTCGCCGTGTGCAGACCGCGCGGGGTGACCAGCGGGGCCGCCGGCTTGAAGCCTGCGGTCAGGGTCGACTCGAGGTCGACGATCCCGGTCACGGCCAGGCCGTTGCCGACGGTGGTGATCGTGGTCTGCGCGCTGAGCTCGACGCCCGAGGCGCTGCCCGGAGGGGGCGCGATCGTGGTCATGGGAATGTAGGTCCCGCTCGTGCGCAGCACCGGGTCGGCGCCGAGGGTCACGGTGACCTCGTTGGCGCCGGGGCCACCGATAACGGTCGCGCCCTGGCCGAAGCTGTCGTTGACGATCGGGAGCATCAGCTCCTGGTCGGCCAGCGCGGTGCTCACCAGCGCCACGTCGGCGTTGAAGGTCAGGACGAGGGTGTCGCCCATGGAGGCCTGGTAGCTGCCGTCCAGATCGTTGAGGGTCGCCGCGGTCAACACCGCGGGCACGGCCGGCGGCGTGGTCAGCTCGACCAACACCTCGTAGCTCGGGGTGTCGTTGTTCCCGCCCGCGATCGCGACGTAGTAGGTCGCGCTGGCGGTCGCGGTGTAGCTCAGCTTGGAGTTGAGCTTGCCCGCGGCGGCGTCCTCGTCGTCGTTCTGGTCGATCAGGTTGCCCTGGTCGTCGTAGAGCGCGAGGGTCGTGTTGCCGCTGGTGATCGTGGCCAGGCTGAAGTCGTCACCCGTGGTCAGGTCGATGGAGAACCAGTCCTCGTCGGCGGTGACCTCGATCCGGCCCGCGGTCGGCTGACCGAGGGTCAGCGCGGTCGCGGTCATGGCGTCGTTGCCGTGATCGTCCGGGGCGCCGCCGCTGAGCTGACGCAGCGCCAGGTCGTAGGTGCCGACCGCCGTCGGGTCGTAGTGAATCACCTCGAGGTAGTAGGTCCCAGCCTGGGCGGGGGTGAAGTTCGCGTTCGGGTTGTCCGGGATCCGCGAGGCGAGGAACACCGGAGCGGCCGGGCTGTCGTCGTTGATGTCCAGCTGGGTCGTGCCGTCGGTGTCGTAGAGCACGAGGATCGAGTCCATGCCGTTCTGCAGGTTGTCGGTCATGAACTCGTACTCGACGCCGGCCTGGAGGTCGACCGCGAACCAGTCGCTGTCGCCGCCGATCTCGATGTTGCCGGCCACGACCGAGCTGGTCACGGCGGCGGTGGCGGTCAGGTGGTCGTTGCCGTGGTCGTCGACGACCGGGGTCGCGACCTCACCGCGGACGGTGTAGAGGCCGGTGCCAGCGGGGTCGTAGTGCTCGACGGCGAGGTAGTAGGTGCCGTCGGCGGTGGGGGTGAAGGCCTGGCCGGGAGCGCCGGGCACGTGCGACGCCAGCTGCATGGGAGCGGCCGGGCTGTCGTCGTTGACCTCCAGCACGGTGGTCCCGTCGCTGGCGAACAGGGTCAGCACGCTGTCCATGCCGTTCTGCAGGTTGTCGGTCATGAACACGTAGTCGGTGCCGCCGAGGAGGTCGAGCTTGAAGTAGTCGACGTCGCCGCCGCGCTCGAGCTCACCGTTGGTCGCCTGGCCGACGGCGATCGCGGTCGCGCCGTTCCAGTCGTTGGCGTGGTCGTCGGCGGGCGGGGTCACGCCGCCAGCGAGGGCCGGCATGAACCCGTAGTCGCCGGTGCCCTGCGGATCCGCGTGGGCGACGATCAGGTAGTAGGTGCCGTCCTGAGCCGCGGTGTAGTCGATCCACGAGCTGGGGTCACCTGCGGCGCGGTCGTCGTTCTGCGCGAGCTGGGTCACCCCGTCGGTGTCGATCAGGGTCAGGGTCGTGTCCATGGCCCCGGTGATCACCGTCGCGAAGCTGTAGTCGAGGTTGGCGCGGAGGTTGACCGCGAAGGCGTCGACGTCGCCGGCGACCTCGATGGTCCCCTGCGCCACGGCCGAGAGCCCGACCTGGGTCGCCCCGGTCGCGCCGTTGGCGTGGTCGTCGTTGGGGTTGGGGTTGGTGGCGGTGTTCACCGGACCCGTGCTCCCCGTGTTGACGGGCGCAGGGGTGCTGATCCCACCGCTCGTCCCGGGGCCACTGGCGGGGGCCAGCGGAGTTCCGGTCGCGGTCGCAGCACCCGTGGTGGTGCCGGTGTTCTTCTTCGAGCTCTTGTGACCGCCGCATCCGGCGAGCAGCGCGGCAACGCACACGGCTACACCAACGGCCTTGGGCCTGGGCCTCAGCATGACAATCCTCTTCGCATCCGAGTTTGGAGGGCAGTCCTTCTCCCGAAACTGCCGTTGCGTCGCCGTCAGCACAGTTCAGGCCAATCTTTTCGTCGTCTTGACCGGAGTCATAAGGGCTGCAGCAGAAGGCCCATGCGAACAATGACCCGTCGCGTTAAATTCGGCCGCCCAGCGCCTAGCGAGGCATTTCCCGGAATTGGATTCACCTGTAGTCGGGATGAAGCAGGTTACGGCGATGCCTGTTCTCGAGCCGCACAGATTCACGCGAAGTGGATACAAAGCCTGGATTTATCCAGCTTCGTGGCCCAAGCTGGGGGGGTGGGATCCGGGGACGAACACGGGGTGAGCGCGGGCCGCTCGACGTGGACGACGTTGGCCGCCGTGGCCGGCGCCGCGACGGCGTTGCGCCTGCTGTTGCTGCTCCTGCCCTTCGACTTCGCGGGACCCGACTCGTCGAACTACTGGGACATGGCGTCGGGCCTGGTCAGCGGCGAGGGGCTGGTCGACCCGCAGGCGAGCACCGCTCGTCCACCCGGGTATCCCGTGTTCCTCGCGAGCTGCTTCCTCCTCGCCGGCGGTCCCTCGGCCTTGGCGGCGCGGATCGGGCAAGCCCTGCTGGGCGGACTGTGTGCGCTGTTCGTCTACTGGGGGGTGGAGCCGCGGCATGGCCCGCGCGCCGCGCTGCTCGGCGCGGCGGTCGTGGCCTGCGACCCGATCGCCGCGGGGCAGTCCCCGTTCCTGCTGCGCGAAGCCCTGCTGATGGCCCTCGTGGGCGGAGTGTGGGTGGCGATCCTCCGCTTGCGCGGGCGCGCGCGGGTGGCGACGTGCGGGGTGCTCCTCGCGGCGCTGGCGTTGACCCACCCGCTCTATCTGCTCTTGGGGCCGATCCTCGCCGGGGTGGACCTGCTCGCGCGGGGCAAGCGCGCCCTCTTGCCCTGGGTCGCGATCGGGCTGGTGGTCGCGGTCGGCGTCGGCGCCTGGTGCATGCGCAACGCGCAGGTCACGGGGCGCTTCGCGCTCAACCCCGTCGCCAGTACGGTGCCCGCACACGAGCTGTGGTTGACCAGCGCCTGCCCGAACCTCTGGCTCAGCGGTGACCCCGCGACCGGGTTCCAAGCCCAGGCGTGGGCCGAGGAGCGCGAGCTGCTGCGGACCCAGGGCGTCGACGGCACCAAGCGCGAGCTCTACCGCCGCGCGGCCGAGAACTGGGTCGAGCACCCGCTGCGGAGCCTGGGGCGGCTGCTGCGGCAAAACGTGTGGTACTGGCTCGAGATCCCGGGGGCGATCAAGCTCGTCGAGCACCCGCGTCTGTATTGGGTGCGCTGGGGCCTGGTGGCCTTCCTCTGGGTGCGGCTGACCGCGGTGCTCGCGGCGCTGGCCTGGGCCTGGCGCCACGCGCGCTACGCCCACCGCTTCGAGCTGGCCCTGCTCGCGTTCTTCGCCTTCGCGCCGGCGCTGCTCTACCCGATCCCCCGCTACCTGGCGCCAGCTTCGCCGCTGCTCGACGCCCTGGCCGCGATCGCGATCGCGCGCTCCCGGGGGTGGACGAGGTGACCGCGCGCCAGACCTTCGCGCTCAGCTTCCGCGCCGGGATCCTCGTGTTCCTGCTCGTGCTCGCCCTGCGCGAGGGCGGGCCGGGGACGCCGACCTCGATCTCGCCCCTGCTGACCTACGCCCCAGGGCTGCTGTTCATGATCCTGGTCATGTTCGTGGTCGAGGCGCGCCCGGCGCTGCGCCCGTGGACCGGGATCTCCTGGGCGGTGGTCTACGCCTGCTCGGCGTTGGCCCTGCTGGCCTCGCCCCTCGCGCAGCACCCGGGCGAGCTCACGTTCTTCCTCTTCGGCTTCGCGGTCGCGACCGCCCGCGACTGGTGGGGCGGGATCCTGATCGGGGTCATGGGCGCGGGGGGCTACCTGCTGGTCGCGCGCTACGGCGCGTGGGCCGGGCCGCTGGGGGAAGAGGAGCAGGTCCTGGCCCGTGCCGCGATCCTGCTCGCGACGCCGATCTTCACCGGACACCTCTCGCGCCTGGCCGACCGCGAGCGCGAGGAGCGCGCCGAGCAAACCGCCGAGCTGCGCGAAGAGCTGCGCTGGGTGCTCGACTCGGTCAGCAGCGGGGTGCTGGCGATCGAAGACGCCTCGGGGAAGGTCACGACCTACAACCGGGCGGCGGAGCGGATCCTCGGCGTCCCCGCGCACCAGGTCCTGGGGCGCGCGAGCTCCGAGCTGACCGCGCTGCGCCCGTTCCTCGAGGCGGCCCTCCCGCGCGAGGGCGCCCCCAAGGAGTCGGAGCGCGCAGACTTCGCCTTCAGCCAACCCAGCGGCGAGCAGGTGCGCGTGGGGTATGGGGTCAGCCCGCTGGAGAACCTCGCGGGTCGGCGACTGGGCTGGATCGTGGTCTTCCAGGACGTGACCCTGATCCGCGACTACGAAGGCCGCATGGCCCGCCAGGAGCAGCTGGCGGCGGTGGGCCGTCTGGTCTCGGGGATCGCCCACGAGTTCGGCAACGTCCTCGGCGGCGCCCGCGGGCACGCTGAGCTGGCCCTCGACGGCGACGTCGAGGAGAAGGACGAAGCCCTGCAGGTGATCCGCGGGTCGCTGAGCCGGGCCCTCGAGACCGTCGACCACCTGCTGCGGTTCGCCAAGGGCACGCCCATCCACACCCAGCCAGGGGTCGAGCTGGTGGACGTGATCGAGCAGGCCCTGCTCCTGCTCAAGCCGACCCTCTCCACCGGGGAGGTCGAGGTCGAGCGTGACCTCGAGCCCGTGAGCGTCCCCGCCGACGCCGTTCAACTGGAGCAGGTGATCGTGAACCTGCTGATCAACGCGATCCACGCGTGTCAGGACCGTGCCAACCCCAAGGTGCGGGTCTCGCTGCGACCGGATGGTAAAGGTGCGCTGCTCGAGGTGGAGGACAACGGGCCCGGCGTCCCCCAGGGGGAGCGGGAACGTATCTTCCAGCCGTTCTTTACGACCAAGGGAGCCCTCGGCGGAAGCAGCACTCCAGGTACTGGATTGGGTCTATCGACCAGCCTGGGAGTCGTACAAGCCCACGGGGGCTCTTTGGACATCTCCGAGAGCGTAAGTCTAGGTGGAGCAAAGTTCTCGCTCAAGCTCCCCGGGGCACCGTCAACGGATGCTGACCCCGACTAGCGCTAAGTGCTTGATCGATCGTTCTATCAACCTCTGTTGACGCTACGCTCGGTCACACCACCCTCTACACGAGTTGACAGCTAGGCGCGCCTCCGCTCACTAAGTCGTTTCGTTTTGGAGTGGCGGGCGCGCGCGCCCCTTTGGCACATGCGGTGCTCTATGACCCTGCGACAGGGAACGGAGGCCACATGAACACCAAGCTGATCTCGATTCAAAGCGTCGTCGCCACCACGGGACTCTCCATCCTCGCGGCTGGCACGGTCCTCTTGAGCACCACGATCGCGATCGCGAGCCCGGGCGCTGGCGCCCCCCCGCCCAGCAACCTGCCCCAGCTGGAGACGGGCGGCCTCGACCTTCCGGTCATGCGTCCCGTCTACGGCCAGACCAACGCCGGCCAGGACGAGAACGACCCCCGCCGCGGCGACGTCGACCTGATCAACCACGGGCTCGACGGCACCCCGCCCTGGCCGGAGCCGATCGAGCAGCCCGGTGAGCAGCCCAGCGAGGAAATGCCCCCGGTGTTCTTCGGCGAGGAGATCCCCTTCACCAACCCCAGCGTGATCTACGTGATCGACGACTCGGGCAGCATGACCATGACGACCGACCCCTTCATTGGGACCGACGGCACCGTGCAGAACGGCAGCCGCCTCGACCGCGCCAAGGCCGAGCTGATCCGCTCGATCAACCAGCTCCCCGGCACCTTCGAGTTCAACGTCGTGTTCTACGACGAGTGCGCGTTCTCCTGCTGGGACAGCAAGCAGAAGGCGAACGACGCCAACAAGGCCGCCGCGGTCAGCTGGGTCGCCGCGATCCAACCCGACGGCTGGACCAACACCGGCCTCGCCGTCGCCACCGCGCTCGCCGACAAGGGCAACACCACCGTGGTCCTGCTCTCCGACGGCGCCCCCAACTTCCTCGACTGCACCCTCAGCTACGCCGCCACCTCCGAGGAGCACCGCCAGCTGATCAGCACCAGCAACACCCAGGGTGCCCGGATCAACTGCTTCGGGATCGGGATCAGCTCGGATCCGGCGGCCCGCAGCTTCATGCAGCAAGTCGCCTCGGACTCGGGCGGCAGCTACACCGACGTCAACTAAGTCATATCCGTAGAGGGTGCCGCGTCGGCGCCCTCGACTGTCTCCCTGAAATCGACCTGTCTGACACGCGCTCCGCTCTGCGGGGCGCGTGTCGTTTGGTTCGGCAACGGCGTCGGGCAGGTGGGCTCGGCAACGGCGTCGGGGGTGGCGCACCTCCTCCTGAGGACGTTCGCGCGGTCGAGACACTCACGACACCGTTCTGTGGAGTAGGCACATGGGGCCGAGAGTGTCTCGATCCGTGCAATGTCCTCAGGAGGAGGCGCGCCACCCCCGCCGCCTGCGC
>Ga0070726_10002815_pt1 | contig 15316 bp, 10 predicted proteins | sample tdAd471_FD_67275 | JGI IMG/M metagenome (GOLD analysis project Ga0070726, IMG submission 67275) | Marine sediment microbial communities from the Atlantic coast under amendment with organic carbon and nitrate - tdAd47.1 | ecosystem: Environmental > Aquatic > Marine > Coastal > Sediment | place...
GAGGATTTCGAGCTCGGCTTCAACGCACCGGTGCCGGGCACGGCAGCCGGAGAGGGACTGGCATTCGCGTTCTTCGATAGCTCAAGTGACCTGAAAGCGTTCTTCGACGTTTTGGCGACACAGTCGTCGGTGAAGTTCCTGTCGACGCCACAAGTCATGGTGCTGGACAACCAGACCGCGAACATTCGCGTCGGTGATCAGATCCCGGTGACCACGCGGAGTTCGCAAAGCACGACGAACCCCGACGCGCCGATCGTCACCGAAGTGCAGTTCAGGGACACGGGTACGCTGTTGACGGTGACGCCGCGCATCAACGCGGGCGGCCAGATTACGCTCGAGATCAGCCAGGAAGTGAGTTTACCCGGTACCGAGCCCGCGGTAGGCGGCGGCGGTAATGTATCGATCGCGCAGCGCACGATCAACAGCAGCGTCATCGTGCAGAGTGGCCAGACCGTCGTGCTCGGCGGATTGATCCTCGAGACGACGAGCGAAGGCAAATCAGGCGTTCCGGTGCTTATGGACATTCCGCTTCTGGGCAAGCTGTTCAGCTCAACGTCGGAAGACGTATTTCGTACCGAGTTGATCATTACCGTGAGCCCCAGGGTCATCGAGGACCCGCGCGAGATGCAGAAAGTCACCGAGGAACTGCGCGAGCGCATGGCGAAGGCCAACGAGTACGAAGAATCCGTCAAGACGTCGGGCGGCAGTCCTTAGATTCGGGGGAGATGTGACGCCGGGGCCGTTGTGGCTGGCGTCGGGGGACGTGAATCACAGCAACATGAACAAGAGCCGATTGATCACACTGTTGCAGGCGGGATGCGCAGTCGGCCTGCTTGTGCTGTTCGTATTACCGGACCAGATCGGCTTTCCCCAACGGTTGATCGCTGTGACCTTTCTCGCTGCACTGATCTTGCTGCAGTTTGCGCGTGTTCGTACGGCTGATGTCGTTGTGCAGGATGACGACGAGGAACCGGCAGGGCTCCGCAAACTGTTTGACGAAGCAGATGTCGTAGGCCGCTCGATTCTTGATGGCGTGCCCGACCCCGCAATCGTCGTTGATGCGAATTTTGGCGTCGCGGTGGTCAACAAGGCAGCACGCAAAGCGCTGGAAATGGAAGAGGGTCAGAATGTGCCCTGTTTTCGAGCCATACATGGTCTCGACGCGCCGTGTGACGAATCGGGTCGCCCGTGTGTGATCAAAACGGGACAATCCGGTAAAACGATTCAGACCCGGCTTGGCGACGATGGTGAAGAGCGATTGGTCGAACTTCGTGCGACACCGCTGTTCGACGATGCGGGTGACGTAATGGGTGCCATCGAAGTCCTGCACGATCTCAACGAGCAGGAAAAACTCGCGCTCAGGTTGCAGCGCGCGAAGGAAGATGCCGCGACGGCGCACAAGGCGAGGGCTGATTTCGTTGCGACGATGAGCCACGAGGTTCGTACGCCGATGAACGCGGTTCTCGGTATGGCGGACCTGTTGCGACTTACCGCCCTGACGCGCAAGCAGAAATCGTATGTCCAGATCATGGAGAGCAGTAGCAATATGCTGCTCAGTCTCGTCGACAACATGATTGACTTCTCGACCCTGGAGTCGGGTCAACTCGAACTGAAAAAAGAACCGTTTCATGTTGCCGATCTGCTCGAGCGCGTTCTCGAGATCATGGGCTACCAGGCGTATTCGAAGGGTCTCGAGCTCGCCGGAATGACCGAACACGATTCCGATGTGCAGGTGATCGGTGATTATGAGCGGCTTCGCCAGATCATGATCAACCTCGTGAGCAATGCCATCAAATTCACGAGCGCAGGTGAGGTCATTGTCAAGCTAACCATCGATACGCCCGATGATGGCGAGTCGAAACTGACGGTGTCCGTAATGGACAGCGGGGTCGGCATGTCGAAGGAGAAAGCTGCGCAACTGTTCACACCGTTCGGGTCTGCGCCTGACCGATCTCGTAGCCAGGAGCAGGGCAGTGGACTGGGTCTCGCGATCAGCAGGCAACTCGTGGACCTGATGGGTGGCGACATCGGCGTCGACAGTGATATTGGCCAGGGAACCAGCGCCTGGTTTGCGGTACCCATTGAGCTGGCTGCCGACATGCGTGCATCTGTGCGGCAAGACCGGGGTGCCCTGAACAACCGGCATTTGCTGATTATCAATGACAGCCCGAAAGTTGCAGAATCTTTCTGCAGTTCGCTGGAAGCGTGGGACATCGCTTGCGAAGTCGAGACGCAGCCCGATCGGGTCGCAAGCCGGCTGGTCGCGGCCATGGAATCGGGCTACCCCTTCGATTGCGTTGTCATCGATGCTGAGGCACAGAAAGAAGATCGCCTGTCATTGGCGCAAGCCATTCGGAAGGATAGCGATTTGCCGATCGTGCTGTTGACCTCGATAGTCAGGCCGCTCAATGTCGGCGAAATCTCGTCAATCGGCAAGGTGCGCTGCGTCAACAAGCCTGTCCTGCCGAGCGAGCTGCGCCATAACCTGTTCAGCCTGCTTAGGGTGGATGTACTGGATCCTTCGCGGATGGATGCAAATCTCCCCGCGTCGCTACGTGTCCTCATTGCGGAAGACAACCCGATCAACCGCAAGGTCCTGCGCAGCATGTTGAGTTCGCTGAACCTGGCGGCCGACACCGTCAACGACGGCCCATCGGTACTCGCGGCGCTCAAGGAGAGTAGCTACGACCTGATCCTGATGGACTGCCAGATGCCCGGCATGGATGGGGACGAAGTGACGCGGATAATCCGCGAAGGAAGGGCAAGCCGGAGTGGGCAGCCGGTCGTCGTTGCCATAACGGCTGACGTATCAGCGGGCCATCGGGAAGAATGCCTGCATGCCGGCATGGACGATTTCCTGGCGAAGCCCGTTCGGCTCGACACATTGAAGGCGGGCCTGCGACGCTGGGCGTACATGTCCGACTCGAGACGAGTGCAGGTGCACCACTCAACAAGAGCGGCATCACCTGCAAGCGGCGAGATCATCGAGCGATTGCACGATCGCGCCGGCGTCGACAGCGACGAACTGATCGGAGAGTTCATCGACCTGTTCCTCGATGACACGACATCGCGACTCGAAATTCTGCAAGTGGCACTCGAAGAGCATGACCTGGAGACGCTGCGCCGCGAATGTCACGCGCTAAAGGGCGCCTGCCTCGAACTGGGTGTCGCTGACCTCGGTACTTGCTGCGACGACCTCGGCAAGGCCAGCCGCGAGAAGCGTGTCAACGATCTGCCGGGCGCACTGCATCGCCTGACGGCCGAATTCGAACGCGTCAGGCCGATATTCGAAGCAGAGAAAAGCCGGCCGGGCTAGTCGCCTGTCGGCAGTGAAATCAGGCCCTGTTTGACGGCCATCGAGACGGCCTCGGTGCGATTCGTGGCGTCAAGTTTGCCCAGGATCGCGTGAACGTGGAACTTCACGGTCGATTCGGATATGAACAACGTGGCGCCGATGTCCCGGTTAGTTTTGCCACCGGCAAGCAACTCCAGCACCTGGGTCTCACGCTTGCTGAACGACACCTGCGGTTCCTTCGACCGACTTGAGCGTTTGGTCATGTGGTGCATGAGCTTGGCGGCCACTGCAGATTCGATGGCCGAGCCGCCCTCGTTGACACTTCGCACCGCGCTGACGATCTCTTCTTTCGGGCTGCCTTTCAGCAGGTAGCCGTCGACGCCGAGTTCGGCAGCCTGGATGATGTAGTCCTCTTCGTCGTGGGATGTATAAACAATTATCTTGAGTCGCGGCGCTATTTCGCGCAGTTCACGAAGCGCATCCACCCCCTGGGTGTCACCAAGCTCGAGGTCCAGCAAGACAACATCAGGGTCGAGCCGCGAGAGTACCTCGCCAATGCCTTTGATACCTTCGAGGTCACCGATGACCTCGATATCGGGTTCGGAATCGAGGATATGCTTGACGCCGTAACGGACAACGGGATGGTCATCGACGATCAATGTCCGAATCACGGCTGTCGAAGAATCCGACATAAAAGCTTCCTTGGTTGTCTGCGGACTGATGCTCGTCAAGTCTGCAAGGCTTGTCAATCGCTAACACCAATTTCCAACAAAAAACCTGCGGCATTGTATTTACCAAAAGTTGTAGGACGGTAATGCAAGGCTATTCGCGACTGTGGTCAGTAATGACCATGTTCGACAGGCTTAACGGCCCTGTTGCAGGCAGGATGGGATGCACATCGTGACGCCGGATTTGCACTGTTTTAGTGCTGTCGGGAATCTTTACATCTGAATTAGTAATCGTTTGTAATGCATTGATTTCTGTAGTTAGAATAGACCTCGCATATTTGTGGGGATATGCAGAATGAACTGGCGACGATGACCGCAGCACCGAAGCCACCCTGGCAAAATTCGAACAACAAAAAGATACAGATGGAACTGAACAAACGTTCGATTTCTCTGCAGTCATTGGTCATCGGTATCGCCGCTGTTGGCGTGTTTGCGATATCGCTCGTCACTTATTCGCAATGGCTGACTACCCGGGACTTCGACCAGAACATTTCAATGATGCGCCTTGCGCAGTCCGTGCAACAGGAGATTGCAACCGCGCACCTGTGGTTCGAGGAAGCGCTGGGCGGTGACACCTACATCGACCTCAACGACGATGTGCGAGGACGCATTCAATTGGCACGGGAGTTCGTTGATGCGGCGATGACTGGCGGCGTTACTCCTGTCGGAGAAGTCGACGCGCTGCCGGGAGCCCATGACAACCTGGTCGCACTGCGGTCAGCGATTGACGAGTTCGACCGCCTGGTTACAGATCGCTGGGAAACACGTGAAACCACCGGCATCATCGGTGGCGCCGTGGACCAGCAGTTTGATGCCGTATTCGGCAGGATTCTCGACTTGTCACGCGCCATTGGCGGGCAAATCGATGCCGTCATTGCAGCCGACCAGTCGCGAATCTGGTGGCTGAACGCGGCAATTATCGGCATCCTGCTCGGTTCATTCAGCCTGATCGTCATGCTGGTTGTCCGCAACCGGCGCGAGCTTGCCAATCGTGCGGGCATGCTCGAGCAGATGGTCACGGAGCGTACCCGGGAACTCGCTGCACGGGAGGCCGAAGCAGTCCATCGAAGCGAGGAGTTGGCTGTTGCAAGGGACCAGGCGAATGCTGCCAGCCAGGCGAAGAGTCAGTTCCTGGCGAACATGAGCCACGAGATCCGGACCCCGATGAACGGCGTCATTGGCATGGCCAGCCTGTTGCTCGGGACGAAACTCTCGGATGAACAGCGCGAGTATGCCGAAGTAATGCACTCGTCCGGGATGTCATTGCTCAAGATCATTAACTCGGTACTCGATTTTTCCAAGATCGAGGCTGGCAAGATAGTGCTCGAGTTTGTCGATTTCTCGGTGCGCGCGACACTCGTGGACGTGACGCAATTGTTCTCAGCAGAGGCGCAGCGCAAGAACCTGACTCTGAGCTATGCCGTCGCAGATGACGTTCCCGATGTGGTTCGCGGCGACCCGGTGCGACTGGGACAGATCATTGCGAACCTGATTAGCAATGCCATCAAGTTCTCCGCTGATGGCGACGTCAGCATTGTTTGTGAGCGAAACGATATCGCGGGTATCGACGAGAACCAGACCGGGTTGAAGTTCACGGTCAAGGATTGCGGTATCGGTATCGGTACCGAAGACCGGGAGAAACTGTTCAAACAATTTTCGCAGGTGGAAGACTCCGATTCCCGCAACTACGGCGGCACGGGCCTGGGGCTAGCAATCTCCAAGGAGCTTGCGATGCTGATGGGCGGCATGATCGGCGTTGACAGCGAACCGGGCAGTGGCAGCCGTTTCTGGTTTACGATCGTTGTGACCCGTGGCGATGAGAGCGCGATGATACCGGCGTCAGTCAAGGGTATTGGCCAGCGCAGTGGAGTCGGTACCGAAGACGAATCGTTCGTGGTTGACGGGAACGACAGGGTGCTGGTCGTCGACGATAACGAAGTTAATCTATTAGTCGCGCAGCGTATGCTGGAGCAACTCGGTTACACCGTCGACATGGCGACGAGTGGCGAGCAGGCGATCGCAGCGAGCGCGATCGACGACTATGCAGTCATCCTCATCGATTCACAGATGCCGGGCATGGATGGCAACGAGGCGACTCGCATTATTCGCGACCGTGAGTCAGACGAGCACCACACGCCGATTATCGCGTTGACCGCCAATGCAATGCGCAGCGATCGGCAAAAAGCGTTCGACGCCGGTGTCGATGATTATCTCAGCAAACCGGTATTCATCGAGGATCTGCAGGCATCATTGCAGAGAGTATTGAGCGCCGCGCGTGGTACCCAGGTGGCGGTGGAGCAGCGGCGAGCGCCGCTGTCGGGAGAAATGCCGGAGCGTGTCTTCGACGCCAAGATCATCGATGAGCTGCGGCTGATTCGTGGCTCGCGGAATGGCGACCTGTTCAGAGAGTTGGCAGATCAATTTCTGCAGCATATGCCTGCCTGGATACGCGACCTCGAGAGGGCAGCACAGGATAATGACAACCACGAGGTGCGCCGCCAGGCGCATCGATTGCTCGGCTTGTGTCGCCAGATAGGGGCCGAACGTATGGCGGCGCTATGTGTCAGGCTGGAGCACGTCAAAGACGAGGTAGAGGAAGAGCTGCTGCTACAGGAAGTCTCAAGGCTGCAAGTCGAATTCGAGGCCGCCTACCGGGAACTGGACGACCGTCACCTGGGCGACTGAGCGCCCCTCAAATCACTGTGTGGGAATAAAAGAGAGCCGGCGACAGCGCCACTCTGGTCCTCCGCAGTTCCACAGACTTCATGGCACGTGCTGCCGCCGGCATACCGTGACTACACATAGTTGAAACGCAGAGCATTGCCCTTCGGTTGCAGGAACTGGACATAATGCAGAAACATTTTTCGACGTAAGAATGTTCTATAAATTCATGATTTACAAAAAGTTAATGGGTAGTCAGTTGCCGGAAAATGCTTCCTGCAAGTAGGCGATTACCGCCTCGATATCGTCGGCCGTAAATATGTCCTGCCAGGCGGGCATGGAGGTTCCCGGAATCCCGACCAGGATGCGCTGTTCTAGCGCGGTGGCATCGTGAATCAGCCGGAAACCCGGGTCCGTGAAGTCCCGCGGACGTGGTTCGAGGCAGCTGCCGATCCAGTTTTTGCCCGTGCCGTCCGCCGCGTGACAAAACGCGCAATTTTCCTCGTAGAGCGGCCGGCCCGCCAGCGCGAGATCGGAAAGCCCGGTGGAGTCCGGTGCGACATCGTGCACAGCGTAGGGTGAAGCGCCCGTCATCGAAATCGTCAGGGCATCACACACGATCAAGGTGCTTGGCGACTGACGGGCGAAACCGGTAGGGCTCAGAAAATGCGCAATGCGCCGATGGTTATCACGTTTCTCTCGTAGGAGAACTCTGGGTCGCTCGAGTTGTTATCGGAGAACTGGTAGCGCAGCGCCAGCAGCCAGTGGTCTTTGATAGTCCTGGTTATTGCCATCGAAATCGACGTCAGGTCTTCGTTGCGAGGCACGAGCAGGTCGTCATAGTCGCTGCTCCGAAGGCCGATACCGGCTTCCAGGCCCCATTTCTCCCGCAACTGCAGGCGATAGTCGGCCTGGACGCGATAGCGCCGCGGGGATACGCCGGGATCGTCACGGTCATTCAGCTCGAATCCCAGCCGCAACGTGAAGTCGTGGTGGTTCGGGGACCAGCGGTAGCGAAAGTCGAATCGTTGCCGCCAGCCCGCAAGGCCCGCAAAACTGGCGTCCGTGTCGTCCACCAGATCGTAGTGGTAGCGAAAATCCATGGATGCGTCGGTGTCGAGGGTGCGTGTGGCACGAGTGCCCAGGCTCAGCTCGCGTTCGAAGCCCGATCCGCCCAGTGTCCCGTAGATGAAGTATGCGTTCGCTTCAATACGCCAGTCGTCAGGTCTCCAGACATACAGACCGCCTAGCCGAAACTCCGATTGATCGAAGTCGTCGGCGTCAGGGTAGGCGACCGCATAAACGCTGGCATCCAGCAGAACTCCCCTCAGCCACGGCGTCGTACCACGGATCGTGCCGAAGAAATCAGCCATCGGGCTTTCCGATGTCACGCCTGCGGGCAACCCCAGGCTGTCACGAAGTGCCACGTTGTCGTCGTGGCCGATGCGTGCGGCAACCGAGCCGTACCAGTCGGAAGGCAGTTCCTGTTCAGTTTTCTGCACCATGTCGGCAGCAAGGGCACGCAACTTTTCGTCCTCCGGGCTCTGCCGGAATGCTTCAATGAAGTGACCTTGTGCGCCTCTGGGATTGCCCAGGCGCCGTTCGGCCAGGCCCATGTTGTATTCGGCAAGCCCGCGCATTTTCGGATATCGCTCCCCGATCAATCCAAACGTGCGGAGCGCGTCGTCGTATTGGCCGAGTTTGAACTGGCACGTGGCGATGTTGTAGTGGACGGCAGGTCCGGGCAGTCCTGAGTCTCGCGCGATCTCGAAAAACAGCAGCGCTGACGCGTAATCACCCGCCGCAAACGCTGCCTGGCCCGATTCCCACTCCTGTGCGGCTGCGGCATTCGCAACGGGCGCAAGTGCCACGAAATGCATCGCGATCAGGAGCATTGTCAGTCTGCGGATGAGCATGCGCGGAAGTCGGCCAGAATATGGAAAATACCAACTGTATCAATAACAAAAGAGCCCCTCGAACGGTAGTTCGAGGGGCTCGCATTGTGACCGCGGTCACGAATTCAAAGTGATTGCCGGACCTCAGGGTCGGCCAGGATTTTCGGGTCGTCCGGGCGGATCGGGACGGTCATCGGAGCGGCCGCGGTTCTCGCGATTTTCCTTGGCCTTATCGGACATTTCCTGGCCACGATCACGGGCTTCCTGCGCCTGCTCGCTTGCGTTGTTGCCATCTTCCTTGTCGCGTTTTTCGTTCGCCGTCTTGAGGCCCTTGGCAGAATTCTCAACCGCCGTATGCTGGTCCTCTTTGTTGGCATCCAGAAGGTGCTGTGGCAGCGTGATTTCCTTCGTCACGGCATCTGGCAGTTCCGCTTCTGCGGCCCCCATCAGTCGGATGGTTGCTTCCGCATCGTCGGCTTCCGCGTAGACGTTGGTACTGAATGCCATCAGTGCCAGCGCCGGAATAATTAATGTCTTGTACTTCATTTCATCGATCCACGTGTTTGTGCTGCCCAAGCGTCACGGTTTCGATCCCGTTCTTATCCGCATTCATACTTCAATAAACGTCCGGAAGCCGCAGATGTTCCCGCTTCTGAACATAATCAACCATCGGTCCTCAATTGCACGACGAAAAGTTGTTCGCTGTCGGGATGATTGAGTCTCACGACCATCTGCCCGCCGTCCTCTCCGATTGCTATCACCGGTAGTGTCAACTTGTTAACGCCAGCGTCCAGGTTATCTGTCCAACTCAGTTCGCGGCGATCCCCGAAGCCGTCGATCTGCACGTCACCCGACAACATGATGCTGATCGTCGCGTCCTGTAATGGTCGATCCGCCTCGATCGCAACATGCATCGAGCGGGCCTCTTCCATCGACACATAGAATTCGGCTACTGCCGGCTCCTCTGGAACCGTCAGCATGCCGAGCGTAAAGGCAACGGCGAGCAACGACGCTGCGATTGCGCCACCGAAACCAGCCCCAAGCCAGAATCGTTGTCCGGACGACTGCCGCTCGCTGGCGTCAAATGTCCGGCTCATGACTCGATCGAACGTGCCCTCCGGCGCGCTCTCGGTCGGCCAGGAACGGATGGCGTGCATTGCCGATGCGCCTTCGAGTGCATTGGCGCAATTCTCACACGCTGCTATGTGATTCATGCAAGCACGGCGTTGATCGTCCGGCAGGTCGTCGGTGACCAGCGTGGGAATCCTGTCTGCTACAACATCACATTTCATTGCTTGTTACCTACGATAGTGAGCACCGGCTTTTGTATTGCTTCGTTCGAGAGCAGTCGGCCGAGCCTGGAGCGTGTCCGGTGCAAGCGGGACTTGATGGTTCCCTCCGGCAAACCGGTCAGATTCTTCAACTCCTGCAGCGAAAAACCCTCGATATCATGCAATGCCAAAAGGCTGCTTGCCTCGCTGTTCAAAATACCCATGGCCCTTATGATCTTGTCGACGCGCATTTCGCGTTCCAACAGATCATCCGGTCTGGATCCGTCCGGAATGATGCTCTCCGGGTCGTGCGAATCAGCACCGGTATCGGCCAAATCCACCGGCGAACGCTCGCGCGATCGCTGGATGTCAATGAACCGGTGATACAGGATTTTCAGCAGCCAGGCACGTCGAAATTCGATGGTCTCCAGTTCTTCGATGCGCTGGTGTGCTTTCAGACACACATCCTGTACCAGGTCCTCGGCGTCTGCGGCGCACACCGTCAGGCGTCGCGCCGCTGCAAATAGCACATCGAAGTGAGGCCGCACCAGGTCCGTGAAGCGGCTGTTGTCTGTCCGGCTTGTCATGCCGGCAACATTGCCCAATGCCGATGTCCGCTTTTTGTCTGACGTCTACTATTCATAACGATGAGCCACGGTTGAAAGTTGCCCGCTTTTTACATAATGGAATGCCTGGGCGTGTGCGCCAGTGCACATAATGGCCAATTCAGCCGGGCATTGCAGTGACGTATTCCCCACCATGAAACAGCAGCGGTAAGCCGTCGACGGATACATGCGCAAGCACTCTGCCAATGATGATGTGGTGATCGCCCGCGTCGTGGATCGACTCGGTGGCACAGTCGAAACGGGCCAGGACTCCGGGAAGAAGCGGCACGTTGTCGTTGGAGATTTCGTAATCAATGCCGTTGTAGATCGCGTGGTCCGTGCGCGCGAAATGTTCTGCGAACGACTGTTGATCTGCTCTGAGGACGTGTACGGCAAAGCGCTCGGCACTGAGATAGGCGTTGAGCGAATTGGAGACCTTGGCGATGTTCCAAAGCACGAGTGGCGGAGCGAGTGATACCGAGCTGAAGCTGTTTGCTGTGATGCCTCTTGGGGAGCCGTCGCTCGCGCAACACGTGACGACCGTTACGCCGGTCGCGAATTTCCCCAAGCTGCGGCGGAGCTCTGTTTCGGTGTCGCTATCCATAACCGTCGCAGTATACGCATGTGATCGTGGGAGCAGAAAAAAACCCCGCTGCCAGGTGGCAGCGGGGCTGAGCCAGTCGGGGTGCCTTAGCGGGGGATAAAACTAAGTTAGCTACCTCTGTTTCATGGCTCCAGGAGATAGATGCCGACTTTGTGCGCCGTGAAGACGTTTGAGTCGACGTCATATTTGCCCCGGGCGAACATCGAGCGTGCTGTCGTCGCGCCATTCAGGCTCGTCGTCAGGTCCGCGACGAAGTCGCCAAAATCCGAGTACTGCCGGAGGCTGTCCGCCGTCTTGATGAAGAACAGCATGCGGTCTGACTCGCGCGGAACAATCAATGTATCGGAGTCGAGCGTCGTCAGGTCGATCAAAACAGGTCCATGCTCTATGTGGTGGCGGACGTCAATGTCGTCGTTCTGATTATTCAACAGCAGTCCCTCGCCATCCATGCGCAGGAACGGGGCGACTGTGCCTTCGGCACCCCAGCCAACGCCAAGCGCACTGCGCACATCCGTGTAATCGATCACGGTGCGTCCGGTGAAGTCCGGCGGAGCAGTCCCGAACGCTTCGGGGAACCCGCGCGCGACGATGGGCTTGCCAGTTGAGAAGTTCGCGAGCGTCAGGTTGCCCGTCGCGATCTCATAGTTCTCGGGATCGGCGTCAAGGTCTGGAGATGCGCCTGTACCGCTGAAGTCGAAGATACCGACACGGCGGCGATCGATGGCATACAGCGTGATGTCAGTCTGACCAGGGACCACTGTGTTGACGATGCCTGCCAGATGCGTGACATGCATGCGCACGGCGCCTTCTGTTGCGTCAAACAGTATCTGCGGTGAATTCGCGTCAGTGACTATCGGTGCGGGGTCAGGGCGGTTGCCACGGATCGTTACACGCTGTCCGATTGAAATCGCGCCGATGTTGAGATCAGACTGTCGATGATGATCCTTGAAGACCTTCGTGTTCGGGCCGATCTCAACAACGACATCGTCATGGAAGTGCGCTCTGCGGTCGCTGGGAATGAATGTAGCTCCTCGAACCGTCAGGAGGTTACCCTCGCGGGCGATGACGTTACCGACGACGGCATCACGATCGATACCCGGAACGCTCGACCCGGCGAGCACGATGCTGGCCGTGTATTCACGACTCGCTACGTTCAACGTGCCTCCGGCGATTGTCGGCGTGCCCGGACCCGCGGCAGCGAGTGCGCGTAAACCTTGCGCGCCAAGGAACGCCTCACCATTGACTTCGAATTCCGTGTCATCGTTCGTGTGCACGGTAAAGCGCCCGAAGTCGCCCTGGCGGTCGTGGAAAGGCCGTACCGCGATGACATAGCGACTGGCGTCCTCTTGAACTTCTACAAGGGGACCACGCACGCGCATGTCCTTTTCGTCGACAGGTGTAACTTCGGCAACGATGAATTGCTCGGACGCCGCGGTCGCCGGTGTTGGGTCGATGTTGACCTCATGCGATGCATCCAGGTCGAAGTCGAGCTGGATCAGCGACGTCAGACCGCGACGAACGTGCAACTGGTCACGATTCGACAGGACGATCTTGAGTTCGGTTTGTGCAAATGGCGTGCCTTCGAGATTCGTGACAACCGCTTCCTTCGAGGTGTCGCCGACCGCGACGAACACTTCTGCGTCCGCATAGTCGAAGCTGATCGTGCCGGAGACATAGGTCGCAGGCGGCACGGTCGCGACCGTGACGAGTTCGGTGAGGTCGACGTAGTCGGTAAAGTTGATACGGGTCTTGCGAGGCATCGTCTCGACGATGCGGCCGTTGGCCGTCTCGAGCTTCAGGGACAGGACGTCTACCGTGTAATTGACGAAATCGCCGTCGGCATCCGTGAAGGCGACGATCACGGATCCACATTCGGCGAGCGTGCTCGTGTCGGCCGGGTTACAGGCGGCCAGCGGGTCGGATTGATTGGACGATGTGCTGGCGCCACCGCTACAGGCTGCGAGTGTGAGCGCTGCGAGCAAAATCGCTGCCCGGCTGATCGCGTTCCTTGCGCCTGCTAGCCCAGGCATTGCGTCTCTTGCGAAATTCATGACTCTCTCCTTGTGCGAGTGCATCGGTATTCAGAGCCAATAACGGGCGAGGGCCGATTGGGTTGACGCAGACCCCTCAATGCCTTGCCAGAGAGCAGGCCAATGCGACAATAAGCACCGGGAAGCCTAAAAAAGTCAGCAACTTATCTTGTATTCCTGCGGTAACCTGTCAAAATGCGATTACCCATGGCGAACCCGTCCGACAGCACCATAACAACGGGTATCCGGCAACGCCGTCCGCGCGCCGGAGAACGCACTCGCGGCGCCGTAGACGCACTCCAGACCAAAATTGCCGTTAATCTTCAGGATCTCGATGCAGAAACCTGCACCGCGGTGTTGCAGTCGAATATCTCGGAGCTGCCAGATGCGGCCGGGTGTGACGCCGCGTTCCTGGCGCTAATCGACGAGGATGGCCGCAACTTTCAGCCGGTACTGGCGGCAAAGACGGGCTTTGCGCGCTGCAATCCTGATGTCCTGAGCGGCGAGCGCATCGCCGACTGGCCGTGGCTGATGAAGCGACTTGGACATCTCAAGGTCGTAGAGATCGACGATACGGGCGCTGGTCCCAAGGTCGCCCGGTCCGAGCTCGGTCGCCTGGCGGAGTTGCAGATCGGCTCGGTGCTTATTATCGGTTTCTCCGTGCACGGGGAGATCGCTGGTTTCCTCGCGTTGGCCAACGAAGAGTCCGCCACGAGTTGGGACGCCAACCTGCATTTGTTGATCAAGCTGATCGGCGCGTCGCTTGCGACGGGCCTGGAGCGTCTGCGCGACCAGGAGATTCTGAACGAGCTTCGCGAACGTAATGAGCTTGTATCGATGACGGCGAACGACGGCATCTGGGATTTCGATGGTGCCACCAAGCGCGTCGATCTGTCGCGTCGCTGGAAAACGATGCTCGGCTACGACGCAGACGACGAGGATGTGCTTCTCGACTGGTATCACCTGGTACATCCGGATGACATGGCCCGCGTACAGTCGCGGATGCGCGAGCATCTCGAGGGCAAAACGCCTTTTTTTGAATCCGTGCACAGAATGAAGCACCAGTCGGGAGACTGGCGCTGGATGTCGAGCCGCGCCAAGGCGGTGCTCGACACGAACGGCCGGCTACTGCGGTTGCTTGGCGTCGAGGTCGACATCACGGAGCGTAAGCTTTATGAGGAAGCTCTGTTCCGGGAGAAAGAAAGCGCCCAGATAACGTTACAGTCGATCGGCGACGGCGTAATTACGACGGATGCGAAGGGCAACGTCGAGTACGTCAATCCGGTCGCCGAAGGCCTGACTGGATGGAAAGTCGATGATGCCAGCGGCCGGCCGATCGACGAGATTTTTCGCGGGTTTCACGAGGAAACCTGCGAGCCCCTGGAGAATCCGCTGGCCGTGTCGATTCGTCGTGACCGGGCGATCAAATCGGTGCGACCGACGCTGCTGATACGGCGTGACGGCAACGAACTCTACATTGAGAGTACTGCATCCCCGATTCGTGATGGCAAAGGGGCCGTGACGGGTGGCGTGCTCGTGTTTCATGACGTCAGCGAGTCTCGCGAACTCAACCGGCGCCTGAGCTACCATGCCAGCCACGATATCCTGACCGGACTCGTCAATCGTCGTGAGTTCGAAAGCCGTCTCGAAAGAGCGCTGAAGAGTGCGCGGGCACGCGAGACAGCGTACGCGCTGCTGTATCTCGACCTCGACCAGTTCAAGATCGTCAACGATACCTGCGGACACAGCGCCGGTGATACCCTGCTGCACCAACTCGGCAATCTTCTGAAGGCCAAGATTCGCTGGCGTGACACACTGGCGCGCCTGGGTGGCGACGAATTCGGTGTGCTTCTCGAGAGCTGTAATCTCGATGAGGCGATGCAGACCGCAGAATCGCTGCGCGCCGCAATCGGCGACTACAAATTCATGTGGGACGATCGCTCGTTCCGGCTTGGTGTCAGCATCGGCGTCGTGCCGATCACCGCGGACAATGAAGATGTTGCGGCATTGTTGAGCGCGGCTGACAGTGCCTGTGCCGCCGCCAAGGAAGCCGGGCGAAATCGTATCCACAGCTTTCAGGAAAACGACATCGACCTCATGCGCCGTCGCCGAGAGATGCAGTGGGCGGCACGCATTAATAACGCGCTCGAGGAGAACCGCTTCGAGTTGTTCCGGCAGACGATTCAGCCGCTGCAGGCTGAAGAAGATGGCGCTCACTACGAGATTC
>Ga0070726_10002816_pt1 | contig 15315 bp, 14 predicted proteins | sample tdAd471_FD_67275 | JGI IMG/M metagenome (GOLD analysis project Ga0070726, IMG submission 67275) | Marine sediment microbial communities from the Atlantic coast under amendment with organic carbon and nitrate - tdAd47.1 | ecosystem: Environmental > Aquatic > Marine > Coastal > Sediment | place...
CAGTAGACGTTCACGCGCCTCGGGGTCGGTGAGGTCCGCCGGCTCGACCCGAACCTCGACGCCGTGGGCCTGGCGCAGCTCCTCCGCCAACGCCTCGAGGCGCTCCTTGCGCCGCGCGACCAGCACCAGGTTCGCGCCGTGGCGGGCCAGCTCGCGCGCGAGGGCCGCGCCGATCCCGCTGCTGGACCCCGTCACCAGGGCGCGCTGCCCGGCCAGCTTCCCCTTCGCCATGACCACCTCCCAGCCAGGAGCCTACTGTCTGGACCAGGCGGCCGCGACTGATTCTCAGCCACGTCGCGACAGGCCCCTTGCAACGCTCCGCGCCCTTCTGGACACTCCGGGCGCAGGGAGGTCTGCCGTGGCGACGAACGAGCTCAACGACGCGATCCGCGACCTGGTCGCGCAAAAGGACGAGCACCGCGACCTGGTGCGCCAGATCGCGGCCGACCCCGGCATGGACCCGGCCCTGCGCGAGACCCTGCTCGCGCACATCTACGAGGAGGAGAGCGAGAAGGTCCAGGAGCTGCAGAGCCTGGCCGGCGCCAAGCGACCCTCCCCCGCAGGCAGCGCGCCCCCCCGCGGGCTGACCGTCGGCTCCCTGCGCGCCACCTACCCCAGCACCCCGGGCGCCAGCGTCGGCAGCCTGCGCGGCCTTTGAACCCCGACTCAGGAGCAGAGCATGCCCAACAACCCCGGAAACCCCCTGACGTCCGAGCAGTTCGCCCACATGCAGGCCGAGGTCGTGCGCGAAGCGCGCCGGACCCTCGTCGCCCGCCGCTTCATTGGAATCTTCGGCCCGCTGGGCGCGGGGATCGAGAGCGTGAGCCTCGAGCGCTACGGCCCCGACAAGGACGCTGAGCTCGACCTGATCGGCCGCGCCGACCCCGACCCGATCCTGCCCTTACACGAGACCTACGTGCGGATCCCGATCCTGTTCAAGGACTTCGTGATCCACTGGCGCGACGTCGAGCTCAGCCGCAAGCTCGGCGCTCCGCTCGACGCCAGCCGCGCGATCCGCGCCGCGCACTTCGTCGCCGACCGCGAGGACGAGCTCCTGTTCAACGGCGACGAGGGCTACGAGATCAGCGGGCTGCTCAACGCCGAAGGGCGGAACACGGTCAAGCGCGGCGACTGGGGCAAGTACGGACAGGCCTACCAGGACGTGGTCGCCGCGACCGAGCTCCTGCTCGAGCACAACCACCACCGCCCCTTCGCCCTCGCCGTCTCTCCCCGCGACTACGCGCGGCTGGTCCGCCAGCGCGAGGGCGAGTTCGCCCCCGAACTCGACGCGATCCTCCGCCTCTGCGACGACGGGGTCTACACCTCACCCGCCGTGCCCGACGGCAAGTCGGTGCTGGTCTCGACCGGCGACCAGAACTTCGATATCGCGATCGCCGAAGACCTCTCGGTGAGCTTCCTCGGCGAGCGCGACCAGGACTACCCGTTCCGCGTCTACGAGTGCCTCGTGCTGCGGATCAAGCGCCCCAAGGCGATCTGCACCATCGAGTAGCCGCTAGCGACCCCCGCGGGTGGTGAACACCACCACCCGCTGCGGGTCGAGGCTGGTGGCCTGCACGGCGACGCCGGCCTCGGGGCGCAGCAGACCCGCGAAGCGGATCGTGCTCCGCGCCTCGCCTCGACGAAGCCCGCCTCGAGCTGAGCCTGGATCCCCTCGGGGACCAGGCGTGCGCTGAGCCCCAGGTGCAGCAGGCTCCCGCCGGAGGTCTGCTGGTTGAGGGTCGCCTGCTCGTCGTGGGCGAGCACCCAGCGCGCGGTGTGCCACGGACGCTGCACGGAGCCGTCGCCGACCCCTGCGTCGAGGCGCTCGAGGACCTCGGCCGCGCGCACACCGGCGGAGAGCTGCTCCCATGCGTCGGCGGAAAGCACGTAGAGCGCCACGTCGACCCGCGCCAGCTTGGGGCCAGAGGGCGGCGCGATCCGCACGTCGACCCCGCGAATCACCTGCTCGGCGGTCAGCAGCCAGGCCGCGGGCCCCCGCAGCAAGACCTGGTTCGTGCGCTCGTCGGCGGTCACCGTCGGCCGCGGGCGAAACGGCGGCTGCTCGCCCTCGACGGTCGCGAGCATGCTCAGCAGGTGGTGCGCCACGTCGCGGGCCTTGGCGAACTGGACCTGCACCAGCCGGGTCTGGACCGTGACGGTGCGTGGCGTCCCCAGCTCCTCGGCCAGGCGCAGGTAGTAGCGCACGCGCTCGGCCGGCCCGGTGAGGATCACTTGCGAGGGCAGCCAAGTCAGCGCCACGTCGCGGTGCAGGTCGGCCTGGTGCGCCTCGCGCAACGAGGCCCCCAGCCGCTCGTCGCCCTCGAGGGGCAGGACCACGGTCACGAGCTCGGTGGGCTGCTCGACCTCGGCCTCGGGGCCGACCACCCGCGGGATCGCGGGCCAGCGCTGGGCGCGCTCGGCGGAGCTCGCGAACAGGCGCGCCCCCGACGAGGCGAGGCTCACCCCGTGGGAGCGCAGCAGCGCGCTGAGCCCTCCGCGATCCAGGGTGCAGGTCTCGAGGAAGCGCAGCTTGAGCTGGCCCACCTGCGGGTCGACCCGCAGCTCGAGGTGGTTGGGCTTGGCGTAGCGTTCGAGGAGCTCAGCGACGTCGAGCTCCTGGGGTTGATCGGCGACCTCGACGGTCAGCGACTCGCCAGCGACAACGACGCTGGCGGCGAGCAGCCACAGCGTGGCCGCTCCGGCAATCCGGGTCATGGGGGGGGTCCTTCCACAGACGTTTGCGTTGGTGCGCCAGTGCGGCGCGACTCCACTCTCTCCGCCCCCTTTACGAGCGGGGGACCCGCGGGTTCAGCGCGGGCAAACCCTGCGCGCGCTCTCGCGTAACATGGCCAGCGAGGAGGCCCCGTGCGCTGGACCGTCTGCACTCTGCTGCTCCTGGTCGCCGCCCAGGCGCGCGGCGACGATCCGCCCACCTTCCACCAGGAGGTGCTCCCGATCCTCCAGCGGCGCTGCCAGGTGTGTCACCGCGACGGCGGAGTCGGGCCGTTCTCCCTCGAGCGCTACGAGGACGCCGCGGACATGGCGTCCATGGTCGCCGAGGTCGTAGAGAACCGGCGCATGCCCCCCTGGCACGCCGACCCCAAGGTCGGTGCGTGGGAGAACAGCCGCCGACTGAGCGACGGCGAGCGCGACACGCTCCTCGCCTGGGCCCGCGGCGGCGCCCCCGCCGGCGACCCGGCTCAGGCGCCGGCCCCGCGCAGCTGGCCCAAGGAGTGGGCCCTGGGCGAGCCCGACGCCGTGCTCGAGGCTGCCGCAGCCGACGTGCCCGCGACCGGGGTCGTGGAGTATCGCTACAGCAAGATCCGCTCGGACTTCGGCGAGGACAAGTGGGTCACCGGCTACGAGATCCAGGTCGGCGCCCCGGAGGTCGTGCACCACGTGCTGGTGTTCCTCGAGTTCCCCGACGGCAGCCAGCGCAAGGTCAAGGGCGGGCTCAAGGGCTACTTCGCCAGCGCGCTCCCGGGCGACATGGTCTCCATGCTCCCCGCGGGGACCGGCAAGCGGGTGCCCCGCGGCACGACCTTCGTGTTCCAGCTGCACTACTCGCCCAACGGCACCGCCGCCCGCGACCAGACCCGACTCGGGTTGCACTTCGGCGAGCCCGAGGCGATCGAGCGCGAGGCCAAGACCGTGGCCCTGTTCAACACCGAGCTGCGCGTGCCCCCGGGCGCGAAGAACTACGTGGTCCGTGCGCGCTACCGCTTCAAGGAGGACGTCTACCTCTACGGGCTGACCCCGCACCTGCACCTGCGCGGGAAGAGCTTCTACTACCTGCTGCTGGGGCCCGACGGCTCGTCGCGGGAGGTCCTGAGCATTCCCGCCTACGACTTCAACTGGCAGACGACCTACCGCCTCGAGCAGCCGCTGCTCGTGCGCAAGGGCTCGAAAATGCTCGGGATCGCGCACTACGACAACTCGGCGGAGAACCCGGCCAACCCCGACCCCAGCGCGGTGGTGCGCTTCGGTGAGCAGACCTGGGACGAAATGATGATCGGCTACATGGACGTCTACCCCACGCGGAAGCGAGGGGGTGGCAAATGAAACCCGCGCTCCTGGGGCTGGCGCTGCTCGTGGCGGGCTGCGCCGCGCACGAGCCCGCCCCGCCCCCCGCCGAACGGGCCCCGAGGCGCGACGACGAGCCCGAGGTCAGCCGCGGACCCGAGGCCCTCGGCGCCGACGCCTTGCCGGCCGCGCCCCTGCCGGACCTCGAGCTGCGCTTCGCCGACGGCAGCGCGTCGAGCCTGCGCGCCCAGCTCGGCAACGCCCGCGCCCTCGTCCTCGCCTACACCTCGCTCAACTGCCCGGTCAGCCGGCTCTACGCCCCGGGCTACGGCGCGCTGCGCGAGGCGCTCGCCGCCGAGGGCGTGCGCCTGGTGCTGGTCGACCCCATGCGCGCCGACGACGACGCCGAGGTGCTCGAGGCCGCCGGCAAGCAAGCCTGGGGCGTGCCGGTCGCCCGCGACCCCGACGGCGAGCTGACGGCCGCCCTCGACGCGCGGCGCACCGCCGACGTGTTCCTCCTCGACCGCGAGCTGCGGGTGCGCTACCGCGGCGCCGTCGACGACCAGTACGGGATCGGCTATCGCTTGGCCGAGCCGCGCCGGCGCTACCTGGCCGACGCCGTGGACGCGCTCAACGCCGGCCGCCGGATCGACCCCCCGGCGACCGAGGCCCCCGGGTGAAAGCTCAACCGCTGAAGGCGCGGTCCGCGCCCTCCCTCGAGTTCACCCGCGCCGAGCGCACGCTGGTCGCCGAGCTGCGCACGCCCTATCGGGTGCAGCAGTGGCTCAACCGCTTGCCCTACAACGCCGAGCCCCGCGGGGGGACCCTGCGCACCTTCCGCGGGGTGGTCGCCCACGGCACCGCGCACTGCCTGGAGGCCGCGCTCAGCGCGGCCACGATCCTCGAGCAGCACGGCTACCCGCCGCTGGTGCTCGACCTCGCCAGCCAGGACGGCCTCGACCACGTGCTCTTCCTCTACCGCCAGCGGGGCCTGTGGGGCACCGTCGGACGCTCCCGCGACCCCGGGCTCCACGGGCGCAGGCCCGTGTTCCGCACCCTGCGTGCCCTGGTCGACAGCTACTTCGAGCCGTTCATTGACCGCAGCGGGCGGATCCTGGCCTACGGCCAGGCCGACCTGCGCGAGCTCGGCGGCTACGACTGGCGCCTGAGCGAGAGGAACGCCTGGAAGGTCGAGCGCTTCCTGATCGCGCTGCCCCACGTCGACTTCAAGGCCAGCGACCGCCGCTACGCGAGCTGGCACCGGCGCTACCTGAACTACGTCGCGCGCTACCCCGGGCGCAAGCCGCTCTACTTCCCCAACCGCCGCTGCTGGACCGCGGGCTACCCCAAGGGAAAGCCCGCGTGACCCTCAGCCTCCAGCCCCTGACCCCCGCGCGCCTCGACGCCTTCCGCGCGCTGCTCGGCGGCCGCGACTTCGGCGGCTGCTTCTGCGCGGTGTGGACGGCCTTCGGCCCCGACTGGGGCGCCCGCTGCGCCGACCCGGGCCAGCCCAACTTCGCCGAGACCGCGCGCCGGGTCGCCGCCGGCGAGCACGTTGGCTACCTGGTCGAGGACGACGGCGAGCTCGTCGCCTGGACCGGCGCTGGCCCCAAGCCGGGGTTCCCCGCGCTGGCCGACCGCCTCGGCGCGCGGCTGACCCCCCTGGATCCCAGGGTATGGAGCGTCGGCTGCCTCGCGCTCTCCGCCGCCTGGCGCGGCCAGGGCAACGCCGCGCGGGTCGTCGCCGCCGTGATCGAGCGCGCGCGCGCCGAGGGCGCGACCGCCGTCGAGGCCTACCCGACCCTCCCCTGGGACGAGCCCCGCAGCTACCGCGGCGCGCACTCGACCTTCGCCCGCCTCGGCTTCGCGGAGGCTGGCCGCGAGGCCGACGGCGAGAGCGCGATCGTGCTCATGCGCCTGGAGCTGTAACGCAGCCCGGACCTACTTGGTGATCTCGAACACCTCGATCTCGAACACGAGGTCCGCCTTGGGCGGGATCGTCGGCGGGCGGCCCTGCTCGCCGTAGGCCAGGGCCCAGGGGACGTAGAGCTTGCGCTTGCCGCCGACCTGCATGCCCTGCACGCCGTCGACCCAGCCCTGGATCACGCTGCCCTCCTTGATCGGAAACGAGACCTTCTGCCCGTCGTCGTAGGAGCTCCAGAACGTGCTCCCGTCGGGGAAGGTCCCGGTGGCGTGGGTCAGCACGGTGTCGCCCCACTCGACCTTGGGCCCCTCGCCCACCACCAGGTCCTGGTAGCGCAGGCCCTTGCCCAGCTCGACCCAGGTGGGCTCGGGGCTCGACTCCGCGGGGGGTGGCGCTGCGGGCGGCGGATCGCCTGGGCAGCCGAGCAGGGTCAGGATCACGCTCAGCAGGAGCAGGGTCCTCGTCATGGGTCCTCCAGGGGCTTGGATCGGCGGGGGTCCCGCGGATCGGCGTCGCCGGATTGTCGCCCATGCCGGGTGCCCGTGCAGGGGCCGCCGGGGACCGCGAGGCGCGGAAGGCGCTCCGCACCGTCGGCGAGTAACCGCCCACCCGGGCCTCCGGTTGCAGGCTCCTTGAAGACCTCCGACCATGCAGCCATGAGCTGCCGACGAGTGCTTCCGGTCCTGATCCTGGCTGGCGCGAGCGCGCTGGCCGATTGCCACGACGTCACCGAGCGGATCCTGCTGCCCCTGCGGGAGCGGGTGGCGGAGGTCGAGCGCGCGGCCGAGGCCTACCGCGAGGCCGCGCGGGGCGACGTGGTGAAGCTCCGCGACGAGATCGCAAAGCTGCGCGGCGCGGAGCCGGAGTTCGCCGCCGCGGCGGACGCGGTCCGGCGCGAGGCCGAGCGCAGGATCGCGCTCTGGCGAGAAGGGATCGCGGCCGCGCGGGCCTCGGCGCAGAAGCAGATCGAGGGCTGGCAGCGGAGCCAGGCCAAGGAGCGAGCGAGCAAGTCCCCGCGGCAGCACGTGATCGATCGACTGCAGAACCAGATCGACAGAATGAAGCAGCGAATCGCGGCCAAGGAGATCGTCGGCAACAAGACCGGCCTGCGCCCGAACACCGTCGCCGGCTACGAGCGCATGATCGAGGCCGCGCGTCAGAACGCCTTCGATCGAGTGACCGCCTTCGAGCAGGGCGAGGCCAAGATCCGCGTCGCCGCCCTCGGCAATCGCCTGCGCAGCTGGAACCAGATCCAGCGCGAGGTCCAGGCCAAGGAGCAGGCCCTGACCGAGCTGCTCCAGCGCAAGGCCACGCTGCCCGGCGTCGGCGAGGTCGACTGGGAGCAGCTCACGCGGCTGCTCGACGAGCGCAAGGCCGAGCTCGAGGGCGCCCAGGCCCGGATCGCCGCCGGGACCTACGATGTCGACGTGCCCGGGGTCGGGCGCACCACCCGCAACGCGGTGCAGGCCAAGATCCGCGCCGCCGAGCGCGAGCTGCGCGAGCTGCGCCAGGCCTACGCCGAGGGGACGCACCCGGTGGAGGTTCCTGGGCTGGGGGCGATCACCGGCGGCGAGCTGAGGGCGCGGCGCGCGGCGCTTGCTCACGCCGCGCAAGAGGCCGAGGGGGGTCGGGTCGAGTTCGAGGGGCTGGGGGCGCTCACCAAGCAGCAACTCGAAGCCCGAATCTCCCGCGCGACGAAGCGGGGCGAGGCCGAGACCGCGGCCCGCCTGCGCGCGGCGCTCGAGGGCTTCGACGAGGCGCGCCAGGCGTTCCTCGCGGAGCAGTCCCAGTGGATCGCGGAGGTGGACGCCCAGCTCGAGGCGCACCGCGCGGCGTTTCGCGCCGAGCTCGAGACGCGGCAGGCGGCGATCGACGCGCGACAGCCCGCGCTGGACGCGACCCCCTGCAGCGGCGAGAGCAGCGGAACCGAGGACCCGCGGGCCGGGGAGGTGCGCAAGCACCGGCTCGCCGCCCAGGGCCAGGGCGACGGTGCGCTGGACGACTACGACGACTGGATCTACGCGGAGGACGACGGCACCGTGCACGGCGACCCCGAGCTCGCGCTGAAGCGTGCCCTCGGTGAGCCGGTCCCTGGCCCGACCGGCGACCGCTTGCTGCTGGGGGCCAAGGCGCTGTTGAACCTGAAGAACTACGTCGAGTACTTCACCGCGCTCAAGGACGCGGGGCTCAACACCCCCGACTTCGTCAAAGCCCAGCGCGAGATCAAGGCTTTCATCGACGCCCTGGAAGCCCTCGACCCGGCGGCGTCCAACTTCCACAGCCTGCGCAAGGCGCTGCGTCGCGAGCACCTGGCCAAGCTGCAGCACATGATCGAGTCGGGCTTCCTTAGCCAAGCGCGGATCCAACGCTTGATCGACGGACTGAAGGCCAGCGGCAGCACGAGCCGGAAGGCGAAGCAGACCCTGCAACAGCTCGAGGGGCTGCGCCAGGCGGCGCGCTACGCGGGGCGGGCCCTGCCCCGGCTGGAGCAGGTGCTGGACGCGCTGAAGGCGACCCTCAAGGCCGACGTGCTCGCTGCCAGCAGCGCGATCGCCCGGCAGAGCGTGGGGTCGCTGGCGGAACGCGTCGGCAGCGGCTGGAAGAGCATGTCGGGGCTCGATCGCGCGCTCGTCGGCCTGAGCGTGCTCGCGGCGGCGGCCGAGACCTACGAGCGGGTGTCCAAGGGGCAGGACCCCTTCGAGGCCGCCGGGCGCTCGACGGTCAACCTCGTCGTCGAACTCGCCATCGCCGGCTGCCCGCTGACCCTGGCTGCGGAGGTCACGAGCCAGCTGGTCCTGTTCAGCGGCCGGCTCGTCACCGGCGACCCCGCCTGGGGCGAGGCGACCTTCAACAACGTGACCAAGTTCCTCGTGGAGAAGGCGATCGTCGACCCCGCCGCCGGCGCGGCGCGTTGGGCGGGGGAAATGAGCGTGGTCTTACCGCGCATGGGTCGGGGAGAGCTCTCGGTGGACGACACGCTGAAGAGTGTGGACAAGACCAAGCTCGCCGACTCGATCCGCACCGTGGAGGGCCTGCTCGACGGCCTGGAGCCCGGCCACCCCGACGAGGCCCGGCTGCTGCGCTCGCGCCGCGCGCTGCGCCAGCTGCTGCGCGCGAAGTAGGACGCTACTCGAACAGCGGCTCGGGCTCCGTGTCGCGTGGGGTCGCGAGGCAGAACTTGCCCCCCGCGCGGATCCAGCGGGTGGTCAGGCTGCTGCGGCTCCCGTCGGGCCAGCCCACGGAGAGCTCGACGGTGGCGCGGTCGGCGAAGAGCCGCACCTCCTCCACGGACGCGCCCACGAGGTCCGGGCTCTTGCCCACCTGGTCGGCCAGGGCGCGCCCGGCGACGACCTCGCGAAAGTAGTCGATCCGCTTGACCCCGCGGCGGCCGTCCCGACTGAGGAAGTCGTAGAAGGCGCGGTGGCCGCTGACCCAGCGGTAGCCCGCCACCCCCTTGTCGACGCAGTCGTCGCAGTCCACCCGCCCGTCCTCGCAGGGGCAGTCGAGGCGCCGCTTGCCGCGGCAGGTGCCGCAAGTCGAGCGCACGCGACGCCCGCGGACGCGGCGCACCGTCGTGCCGGCCCCACGACACGGCGGGCAGATCGCGCGTCGGGTCCCCTTGCAGCGCTTGCAGCGCACCTCCCCGCGGCCGTCGCAGTCGCGACACTCGAGGGTCTTCACCCGGCGGGCCTTGATCCACGTCTCCACCCGCGCGGTGAGCTGCGCGGTCAGCTTGGCCGCCTGCTGCTGCTCGGCGAGGCTGGGCTCGCGCTTGGCGGGGCGCGGCGCGGCGACCGGAGTGGCCTGGCGTTCCCGGCTGGGGGTCGCGCTGGAGGCCGGGGCCTTCCCTGGCTGGGGGGTCTCGGCGGCCTTCTTTGCCTCGGCGGCCTTCCTGGCGTCGGCACGCTTCTTCGCCTCGGCGCGCTTCTTCGCCTCGGCGGCCTTCTTCGCCTCGGCGCGCTTCTTCGAGCGGGCAGACAGGGCGGCCTGGATCCGCTCGGCCTGCTCCGGCAGCGCCTTGGCCAGCGCGCCCAGCTCGCGGGCCGCGGACCCGCCCACGGCCTTGTCGTCGAGGGCCGCGAGCAGCACGTCGACCGCGCGCTCGGGGGCGACCTTCGCCAGCGCTTCCATGCTGAAGCTGCGGGTGATCCCGGTCGTGTCGTCGAGGGCACGCTCGCCGTTGGCGATCGCGCACAGCAGGTCGGCGGCGGACGCGGCCTTCGGGCCCAGCCTCCCCAGCCCGGACAACGCGCCCAGGGTCCCGCCCCGGTCCTGGGCTTCGATCAGCGCGATCAGCGCGGGCACCGTCCGCTCCTCGGCGCCGGGAATCCCGGCCAGGGTCATAGCCGCATACATGCGCACGTCGGAGCTCTCGTGGCGGAGCGCCTCGAGCAGCAGCTCCACCGCCGGCTCGCCGCAGCGGCGCAGGACGCGGGACGCCGTGCTGTCGGCGCGGTCCTGCTGCAGCGCCTCGATCAGGCTCGGGATCAGCGGGACCGCCGCGCCCGGGTCCTCCTTGGTCAGCCGCTCGACCGCCTCGACCGAGAGCTTGGCGGTGTAGCCGTCGCTGGAGGTCAGCGTCTCGCCCAGCAGCGCGAGGGCCTGGGGGGTGGGTTCGCCGAAGCCACCGAGGGCCTCGATCACCTCCAGCCGCAGCCCGCGGTGCTTGCTCACGTCGAGGGCGGCGACCTCGTCCACCGCCGCGCTGGCCGCGCGGCCCTGATAGCCCAGGCACTCCACGATCCGCTCCTGGATCTCGGGGGCGCGCTCGCGGCGCAGGGCAGCGCGCAGCTCGGGGACCCCGAGCTTCCGACTACGCAGCAGGTTCATCACCTGGATCGAGGGGTCGCGCCGCTCGCTCTGCAGCAGGTCGACGAGGTCCTTCGCGTGGGGGTCGAGCAGCTCGTCCACGTCGTAGAGCTTGGCGTAGGCCGGGCGCCACACCCGCTCGACGTCGTGCCCCAGCGCGGCGATCAGGTGCGGGACGCCCTCGGCCCCCAGCTCACCCAGCTCACCCACCGCGGCGCGCGCCTGCTCGACGTCCTTCCCCAGCGCGACCCGCCCCAGCCGGTGGGCGTTGCCACCGAACACTGGCGCCGCGCACACCGCGACGCCCACGACTACGATCCACCCGATCCTGATCTTCATGCCTCTCGCTTCCCTTCTCTCTTCTGCGCCCGGACTTCCGCCCGTTCGCAACCTCCTGGAGGGCAAGGGTCATGCCAGAGGCCCCTTTGGGGCAAAGGCTTACGCCGCCGCCCGCCCCCCCCAACGGCGTTGGGGGGCGCGCGGGGCGCTGAGACGAAGGTGGCGGAATTGTCGACAGGAGGACACCGCGGTCGCATTACAGACACTGTGCGGCGTTGGAACGGGTCGCGGGTGGCGGGTCCCTGTGCGTCGTGGCGCTCTAGCGCAGCAGGGACTCCTGCGGGATCGAGAGCGCCGCTCGCAGCTCGCGGTGGTCCTCGCCCACCTGCAGCACGTGGCCGGACTCGGCGAACCACCCGGGGGGCAACTCGACGGTCGCGCAGCAGGTCCCCGGCGCGGTCTCGCGGAGCAGCACCGGCTCGAGCCCCGGCAACTCCAGCCGCGTCGGCGCCCCCGGCGCACCCAGCACGAGCGCCGTCAAGCGCCCGCCGTCGACTCGCGCGGCGACGTGGGTGATCTCGGGCCCCGCGGCCCCCGACGTGCGCAGGAGGTCGTCGACGGCGAGCCGGGTGATCTCGTTGCTGAGGTCTTCGAAGAGGGTGTTGCGCAGACCGCGCAGGGGCTCGCCCACGAGGATCACGGCGAACTCCGCGGGCTCCGTCGCCACCAGGCCCTTGTGCAGGCCCGCGGTCTTCACGTCGCTGACCTCGCCGCGGTAGACGAGCTCGCCGCTGCGCCCGTCGCGGAGCTCGAGGTCGAGGGCGGTGCTCAGCCAGGAGGCGACGAGCACGTAGTCGCGGTCCCACTCGAGCACGGTCCCGAACACCACGAGGTCGACCCCCAGGGCGCGAGCCACCGCGCGCGCGCTCGCCGCGCGGTCGCCGGCGTGCAGCTGAGCAGGGTCGAGGCCCGCGGCCGCGAGCTGGTGGTCGATCACCAGCGGGCTGAGGGGTTCGAGTTGGGTGCGGTGGAGGTTGGCGTGGACCTTGTGGCGCAGGATTCGCGCGCAGTGGGCCTTGTCCTGGGCGTCGTCGGAGAGCAAGGGCACGACGTCCATCAGCGCACCCAGAGGGACCGCGAGCAGCCGATCGCCCTCCGCCGCGTCGACGAAGGGCAGCACCGCGACGCGCAAGGGCGCCCGCACGTCGAGCTGCGGGCTGCGCTCGCTCGACACGCTCCGGCAGCCCAGCCCGCTCACGATCAAGACCAGCAGCAGCGCTCGCCTCACCGCGACGCTCCTGGCGCGGCCACGGCTCGCGACGGCCCGAGGGTCCCCGCCTCGCTGCGGGCCGACACCAGGTAGCCCACGACCCGAGGATCACGGGGCAGCACCGTGTGATACCCCGGGGCGCGCCGCAGCTCCTCGAGCTCGCCGCCGGCGCGCCGCGCATGCACCACGTAGAGCAGCGCCTCGTTCGCGGCGTCCGGCGGCGCCTCCCAGCCGAGCACGACCCGCTCGCCGCAGGCCGCCGCGTGCAGCGCGCGGACCGCGCGCGGGGGCCGCGCGTCCACCTCCAGGCCGAGGGGGCGCGCGCTGGCGGCGCCGGTGGCTGCCGTGAGCGTGACCGAGGGCGCCGCGCAGCGGTCTCCGACCATGACCGTGCAGGCGCCGCGGTAGTGCCCGGGCTCGACCTCGGGCAGCTGCAGCCGGCGCCCGCCGCCCAGGTCCAGGCGCGCCACGTGCCCGGGGTCCCCGCGCAGGCTGACCGTCAGCGCGTGACCCGGGCCCAGGGGCCGCGTCGCGTCGACGCCCGCGGGGAGCTCCCAGCGCACGTCGCGGATCACGGGCACCTCGATCTCGGGAGGCGTCGGGGGCTCGGGCAACGCGCGCACGAGGTCGTCGACCACCCACTCGGCCACGCGCACGAAGGACTCGTCGTCGTGGCTGTCGACGGCGTCGACCAGACCCTCGAAGGGCTGGCCCAGCTCGAGCAACACCCCGCTGAAGTCGACCTCGAACCCCTCCACCGCGCTGAAGCAGTAGCCGTCGCGGAGGTCGATCGCCTCCAGCCTGCACTCCACCGAGCGCCAGTGCACGACGCCCACCTGCACGTGCAGGTCTTCGGTCAGGTCACCCCGGACCACGAAGTCGACGCCGAGCGCGCCGTGCAGCGCTTCGGGAGACGCCTCGCGCACCGCGCGCGGCGTCTCGAGCCCAGCGGCGCGCAGCCGGTGCTCCACCGTGTGGGGTGGCATGAGCAGGTAGGGGCCCGCCGCCATACGCCCGGTCACGATCGTGGTCAGCATCTCCGCGCGGTGCGCGCCGAGGTCGTCGTCGGCCACGTCGCCCGCGGGCAAGAGCGGGAGCACGGCCACCGTCCGCAGCGCCCGCGGCGTCGGCTCGGGGCGCACCCAGGCGCTGGAGCAGCCGACCGTCAGCAGCAGCACGCCGATCGCCGGGCCAGCGCGGCTCACGGGGCGTGACTCCGCTCGACCCGTCCGCCCGCGGCGGCCTCGAGGCCGCTCACGACGTAGTCGGCCACGAAGCCCCGCGGCACGGCGAGGACCGCCGCGGCGCCAGGTCGCAGGGCCGGCCGGGTGACCGTCACCCCGTCGGGCTGGGCGAAGCCCCGGCCGACTCCGGCCGCGACCAGGCCCGCGCGGGCGTCGCGCAGCCGCACCGACACCAGGCGATCGGCGGTGGCGTTGAAGAACACCACCGCCCGCTCGTCGCCCAGCACCGCGCACGCGGGGACCGGGCCGCTCTCGAGCACCCGCACCAGAACCGCGCGCTCGGGCTCAGCCTGCGGAGCAGCTGGCGTCGAGTCGACGGATCCGCAGCCGGCCAGCAGTGTGCCGACGACGCAAGCGACGGTGTGGCGAAGCGACTTCACCCCCTCAGCGTAGTCCCACTCGGAGGAGGCGCAGTTCGAAACCGCCTGCAGTGGCGGTCGAAAGATTCGAAGGAGCCGAAGGCACTGCCGCTCGGTCTGCGCTCGCGAAGGAACGCAGCACCCGACCCTCTCGGGGTCTTACTCCAGCTCCACGTCGAGCCGGGCGGCGGCCTCGACGACGCGCGCGCGAACGCGTGCGCTCGAGTCCTGAGCCCGGGCGAGGAGCACCGTGCGGGCGACCCGCTCGAGCTGGTCGGAGGGCTGTCCGCTGAGCGCGCCGAGCAGCTCTACCCCCTGGGCGCGGACGCCGGGGGTGTCGTGCTCGCTCAGCTCGTGCGCGACGGCCAGCAGGCGCTCGACCAGTGCCCGCCCGCTGAGCGGCTCCTCGTCGGTGTGCCACGGCCAGCGCTCCCAGGAGAAGAAGGGGGCCCGACGGACCAGGCTCGTCGCGGCGGCCGCGCGCACGCGAGGGGCGGAGTCGTCGAGAAGCGCGAGCAGCAGGTCCAGGCGCTCGCTCGCGGCGGTGTCGCTCCACCACTCCTCGGACAGCGCGCTGCCGATCGCGGACGCGACCCGCGCCCGGGTCAGGGGGTCGGAGTCTTCGCGGTGGGCGTCGATCCAGGCCCACACGTCGCCGGTGCGCTCCACGTCGCCGCCCTCCGAGAGCCCGAGGCGGCCAAAGAACGGGAGCTTGAGCGCTGGCGGCCAGAGGTCGATCCCCAGCGCGCTCCCTAGCAGGTGCAGTTCGATCCCTTCGCGGAGGCCGAGCTGCAGGCCGACCACGCTCAGCAGGTCGAGCTGCACCCCGCTGCGCGTGCTCGAGATCCCGGCGTCGAACACCCACGGGATCAGGCCCGGCCAGTCCTTGGCCACGAAGTCCGGCGGGAGGTCGACCGGGATCGCCGCGCGGCGACAGGCGTCGGCGAGGAAGCTGTTGCTGTTGGGGCCCGGCCAGGCGACGTAGCCCTCGTCGTAGCGCTCGAAGTGCGGGTGCTCGGCGATCGCGCGCTCAAGGCGCGCGATCGCCTCGAGGGCCTCGTCCCCCGTGAGCAGGGCATAGGTCTCGTGCTCGTGGCTCCAGAGGTGCCGGCTGGCGGCGTGGCGCACGCCGCGCCGGCTGCGCTCGGTCACCCGCGGGAGGGCGTCGTCGGTTCGCCGCCAGGTGAGGTAGCCGTGGTCGGCCACGTAGCGCACGGGGCCCCAGGCCCCGCGGAGGTCCCGCCCGCGCACGGCGAGGTAGGGCGGACTGGGCTCGAGGTCGACGGTCGAGCACCCTGCGAGGGCGAGGGCAAACACGAGGGCCACTCGACGGGCGGCGCGCTGTGGGGTGCAGTTCACGGCGGCCTCCTCCGGGGTTCCGTTTCGCCCAGGATAGCGGAGAGGCGC
>Ga0070726_10002817_pt1 | contig 15313 bp, 12 predicted proteins | sample tdAd471_FD_67275 | JGI IMG/M metagenome (GOLD analysis project Ga0070726, IMG submission 67275) | Marine sediment microbial communities from the Atlantic coast under amendment with organic carbon and nitrate - tdAd47.1 | ecosystem: Environmental > Aquatic > Marine > Coastal > Sediment | place...
ATGCCCGGCCCTCTGGATGTGCTTGAGCAGCATGATCGGGACGAGATTCCCGATAGTCAGGCTGTCGGCCGTCGGGTCAAAACCCGCGTAAATCCTTCTCCGAGAAGAACTTGGATTCGTGAGATGTGCCCTCAGCCCCTCCAGATCGGTGCCCTGGTGGAGCATCCCACGCCACTGCAATTCTTCGAGCAAATCCATCGTCCAGGCTCCTGAAACCATCGGTGCCAAGCCTAGCGCCGGTCTGATGGCGCGAATAATCTCATTGTTGCGATTGAGACTCAGTCTCAATACGTCTATACCTTGTCTACCTGTCGAGAGAATCGGCTTTCGACCCACCTTGGAGAGAGAGATGACCAGACTGATCCTTGCCGCGACCGGCTGCGTGATCGCCGCCGCGAGCTCGGCGCAGACCAACGCCAGCTTCGCTTCCCCGAATTTCGACCGCTGGAACTACCCCTTCAACTTCACCCCGGGTGCCCGCACCGCCGCCTCGACTTTCAGCTCGGGCTTCGTGCCCGGCATGTTTGACGACCGCGATGCGCAGTTCCTCAACAGCTTCATCACCGCCTCACAGGTCGCACCCGGTCAGGGCGCGAGCAACTACATCATCACCTCGGCCGTCGCCACCGCGACCGTCACCGGCGGCGAGTTCGATTACGACAATGTCTACAGCGAAGGCGCATCCATCGATCTTTTCGGCACGGGTTTCCGTGGCGGGCTCAACGCTTTCGCCTACGGCGACGATTTCACATTCGGTTTCGGTGATCCCACCAGCGAAGACGTGCGCAACGCCTACGCCACCGACAACGCAGGCGGATCGCTCCGCGATGTCTCCAACAACATCCGTGATGGCTTCACCCCCACCCCCTTCGCCATCGGCAACATTCTGGGCGAAACGCCGGGCACGACCGTCACTGGCAGCGGGCAGCTCGTCGAGTTCACGCTCGATCTGAACAATCCCGACGTGGTGAGCTACCTCCAGAACGCACTCAACGATGGCATCCTGAGCCTCTCACTGACAAGCCTGCACCCTGCCGATCAGACTGGCCAAGGCGCCTTCCCGGTCTTTGGCACCAACGAGGGCAGCAGCCCGATGACGCTCGACCTGACCGTCGAGATCGTGCCGGCCCCCGCGTCGATGGCGCTCATCGGCCTCGGTGGATTGGCCGCCATCCGGCGTCGTCGGTAAGACGATTCAATCCTAGCTTTCGAGTCGCAACAGGGCGGCCTTGGCCTCGGCGAGCACACACGCCGGGGACGAGCCGCCCTTTGCACTGCGCCGCGCTAGCACGTTCTCGACCGTGAGCTTGCGGACCGAATCGACCTCAAGCTCGGGCACCAGCTCGGTCAGATCGCTCTCATCGAGCGATTCGATCGGTGTGCCCAGTTTCTCGGCCCTGCGGACGAGCTGACCCACGCGGTCGTGCGCCTCACGGAAAGGCACACCGGCCGCGACGAGCAGGTCGGCTACATCAGTCGCGTTCGCGTAGCCCGCGCCGGCTCGCTCTCTGGCACGTTCGACATTCAGCGTCATGCCCGACACCGTGCGTTCGGCAAGACGCAGCACCACAAGCGCCAGATCGACCGCCTCGAATACCGGCTTCTTGTCGAACTGCATGTCCTTGTTGTACGCCAGGGGCAGGCCCTTCATGGTGACCAGCAGCGAGACCTGCGCCCCGATGATCGAGCCGCACGCGCCTCGGATCACTTCGAGCGAATCCGGGTTGCGTTTCTGTGGCATGAGGCTCGACCCGCTGGTCACGCCGTCGTCGAGCCGAACAAGCCGGAACTCGTCGGAGGTGTACACGATCAGGTCCTCGGCGAGCCTCGACAGATGGACCGCCAGCTGAGAAAGCACCGAGAGCGTTTCAACCGCAAAGTCCCGATCCGAAACCGCATCGAGACTGTTGCGGGTTGCAGAAGCAAAGCCGAGTTCTCTCGCCAATTCTTCGCGGTCGATCGCGTACCCTGTGCCTGCCAGCGCGCCCGAACCGAGCGGGCTGATGTTGATGCGTGTCAGCGCATCGCCCACACGGGCGAGGTCACGCTCGAGCATCTCGACGTATGCCAGGCACCAATGCCCGAACGGAACGGGCTGAGCCGGCTGAAGATGCGTGTACGCCGGGAACGCATCGGCGTGATGGGCCTTGGCTTTTGTCGCCAACGCCCCCGCTACCGCAACGATGCATTTGCGGATCTCTCCTGCAGCGTCTCGAGTCCACAATCGAAAGTCTGTCGCGACCTGGTCGTTTCGGCTCCGGCCCGTGTGGAGTTTCTTGCCCAGGCTGCCGAGCTTCTCAACGAGTTTCACCTCGACCCACGTGTGCACATCCTCCGCGCCGGATTCAACGGGCGGTTGCGGGATGCCGGCAGCTTCTTCTGCAAGAGATTCGAGCGCCTCGACCAATTGCTCGTGCTCGCTCGTGGTGAGCACGCCACAAGTGCAGAGCGCTCCGGCCCACGCGATCGAGCCACGGATGTCCTGTTGCACAATCCGCCAGTCGATCGGGAGCGAGTCGTTCGCTGCGCGGAAGAGTTCGTCGGGGCCTGCGCCTTCGTAGCGTCCGCCCCACATCCCGCCCCCAGCGCTCATTTGTTGTTCCCGCCGGTCTCGAAACCGGAGGCGAGCCGTTCCGTGAGCGAGAAGAGGCGGATAAAGCCCTTGGCATCCGACTGATCGTAAAGCTCATTGCCCTCGAAGCTGGCGATCTGCGCGTTGTAGAGGCTGTATGGGCTCTTGCGCGTCACGACACTGCATGTGCCCTTGTAGAGACGCACACCGATCTCGCCCGTGCAGCGTGCCGTGAGTACGTCGGTCGCGGCGCTGATCGCGCGGCGCGCCTGCCCGAACCACTTGCCCGCGTAAATCAGCTCGGCCATCTCCGGCATGAGTGTTGCCTGCAATTTGCGAGAGCGAGCATCGAACGTCAGGTCCTCGAGCCCGCGCAGCGCCTCGTACAGCACGGTGCCAGCGGGCGTCTCGTACAGCCCGCGCGACTTCATACCCACGACACGGCTCTCAACGAGATCGACGCGCCCCACGCCGTGGCGGCCCGCGATCGTGTTGAGCGTGTCGATCAACTCGACGCCGCCAACGTTCTTGCCGTCGAGCGTGATGGGAATGCCCGCCTCGAAACCGATCGTGACGGTCTGCGGATCGTTCGGAGCGCTCAATGGATCGGCCGTGAGCATCCACGCGTCGTCGGGCGGGGGCAGGGAAGGATCCTCGATGTCGCCGCCCTCGTGTGAGATGTGCCAGAGGTTGCGATCGCGCGAGTAGATCTTCTCGGCTGAACTCGTCACGGGCACGCCCTGCTCCTTGCAGTAGCGGAGCAGATCGTGCCGACCTGTGAATTCCCATTCTCGCCAGGGCGCGATGATCTCCAGATCCGGAGCGAGCGCTGCAAAGGTGGTTTCGAAACGGACCTGGTCGTTGCCCTTGCCGGTGCAGCCGTGCGCCACACCGTCGGCGCCCACTTTGCGGGCCGCCTCGACCTGACCCTTGGCGATGATCGGGCGGGCGATCGAGGTGCCGAGCAGGTACGTCCCCTCGTACACCGCGCCGGATTTGAGCATGGGCCAGATGTAATCCGTCACGAACTCGTCGCGCAGATCATCGACGATGCAATCGACGGCTCCGCTGTTCTTGGCCTTTTCTTCGATGCCGACGAGTTCCTCATCGCCCTGACCGACATTGGCGACATACGCGACGACCTCGCACCCCTTCTCCTTGCGGAGCCAGGGGATGATCGCCGAGGTATCCAGACCACCCGAGTACGCGAGCACGACCTTGTTTGCCATCACCCCTCCGCGGCCGCGCTTTGCGGGCCAATGAGCGCCAACATCAGCGCGTTCTGTGCGTAAAGCCTGTTCTCTGCCTGATCGTACACAACGCTGCCGGGCCCATCGATGACCTCGGCGTCGACCTCTTCACCCCGGTGCGCGGGCATGCAGTGCATGAAGATCGGGCTGCCAGCCGCGTCGCCGCCGGCGTTCTCCATCATCTTCCGTGTCACACGGTACGGCTCGAATGCCTTGGCTTTCTCGGGCGTGAGCACCGGCTCACCCATCGACTCCCACGTGTCGGTGTAGACCACGTCGTGGTCCGCGACTGCGGCGGGATCGGTTGTGATTTGAATCTTGACGCCCGCTTCTTTTGCAAACTGTTCTGCAGCGGTGACAACTTCATCCCGTGGGCCGCGGCCGGCTGGCGTTACCACCGTGACGTGCATGCCCACAATCGCGCCGGCGAGCATGAGTGAGTGGCAGACGTTGTTGCCGTCACCGACATACGCCAGTCGTGCGCCTTCAAGCTTGCCGATGTGCTCCTGGATCGTGACGAGATCGGCCAGCGCCTGACAGGGATGCTCAAGGTCGCTCAGCGCATTGATGATCGGCACACCTGAGGCATCCGCCAGGGCCCGGAGTGTTGCGTGGCTGTTGACACGCGCGACGATCGCGCGCACCGTCCGCTGGAGGTAGCCCGCAAGGTCCTCAATGCTCTCACGCTGACCGATGGGGCTGGCGCTCTGATCGAGATAGACCGCCTGCGCCCCGAGTCGGAAGAGCCCAACCTCGAAGCTCACGCGTGTACGCAGACTCGGCTTCTCAAAAATAAGCGCAACGCTCTGACCGCCAAGCGGCGAACCTTTGGGCGGCGAAGATTTTAGAGCGATCGCGTTCTCGACGATCGCCAAGATCTGCTGGCGATCGAGATCCGCGACAGAAAGTAGGTGTGAGCCGGCGAGCGATGCCAGCGATGAAGCAGTCCCGGTCGTCATACCGACACCCCCGCGGGGATGAGCCGTGTGCAACGACTGGGCTTCCTGGCGAGCCAAAGCGCCGCCTGTTCGGCGTTGGTGATGACAATTTCGGTGTGGGATTCACCCGCGATCACGGCCGCGGCCCGGAGCTTGGCTGCCATCCCGCCCGTCACCACGCCCTCGGCGATGAGCTGTTCAACACTGTCCGCTTGGATGCATTCGATGAGCTTGCCGTCGGCATCCGAGACGCCCACAACATCTGAGACAAAGACCAGCGTTGACGCCTTGAGCGATAACGCGAGGCTCCCCGCGGCGTCGTCGGCGTTCACGTTCAAAAGACCGCCCTCGGCATCAATGCCGATCGAACTGATCACCGGGACGTAACCATTCGATGTAAGTAGAGCGGTCAGTGGCGACTCGCCCGCTAGAGCAAGTCCGACACGCCCGCCTTCCTGTGCGAATCGCGGATCAACCTGCGTCCTGAGCACACCGGACGAGCCGAGGCTCAGCCCGACCGCTTTGACGCCCTGCTTCTGGAGCGCGCCGACGATGGTCAGGTTCACTTCGCCCGCCAGCACGCCCGCGATGAGCCCGATCTGAGAACTCGGCGTCAGTCGGATCCCATCGACGCGCTCGATCGGCTCGTTCAGGCGATTGAGCAGCACATCGACCTGCTTGCCCCCGCCGTGCACGAGAACGAGATCCTGCGTAGAACTGGCAACGCCGACCGCGTCCCAGAGCGCCACCGAGTGCGCGGGATCATCGATCGCTTTGCCGCTGACTTTGAGTACGATCGTGCTCACGCCCAGGCTCCCGGCAAGAGACCCAAACGCTGATCCCAGCCGAAGTGCGTGTTGATCGCCTGTATGCCCTGGCCCGAGGCGCCCTTGAGCAGATTGTCGATCGCGCTGATCAGTATCAGATGATGACGACGCTCATCGACGTGTACACCTATGTCGATCATGTTGGTGTGGCGCACGCCATTGACGGTCGGCCATTGCCCAGCGGGCAGCACACGCACAAAGGGCTGATCCTTGTACGCACTTTCGAGCGCCTTGACGACGCGGTCACGTGTCACGCCCGGCTCCACATCCGCGTGAATCGTCGACAGAATCCCACGATCGTATGGCCCAAGGTGCGGCGTAAAGACGATGTCCACGCCGGTGTACTGAGCCATCTCGGGCGTGTGCCTGTGAAAGCCAACGCCGTAAGCTGACTGGCTCACCTCACAAAAACTCGTGCGGGCGTTCGCAGCCCGACCCGCCCCACTCACACCCGATGTCGCATCGACAATGACGGGTCTCGACGTATCCAGCACGCCCTCACGCACCAATGGCGCCACGGGCAGGATCACCGAGGTCGCGTAGCAACCGGGCACAGAAACGAGCTTGGCTTCTCTGATTCTGTCGCCAACCAACTCGGGCAAGCCGTAGATGGCGGCTAAGAGCAGGTCCGAAGTCTCGTGCGTGAAGCCGTAGTACGTCGGATACAGACTCGCATCGCTCAGCCGGAAGGCGCCGGAGAGATCAAAGACCTTGATTCCCGCCGCGATAAGTTCGGGCGCCAATCGCATGCTCAGCTCATGTGGCGTGGCGAGTATCGCTATCTCTGCATCCGTCTCCGTGATAGACGACGCACTCGTTTCGCGGATCGTTTCGCTTGTCAGGCCGCGGAACGCGGGCACGACTTCGGCCAGTGGCTTGCCCGCGGTGTCGGACGAGCCAAACAGGCCCGAGAGTTCAAGGCGTGGATGAGCCAGCACGAGCCGGAGTGCCTCCTGACCCGCGTAGCCGCCCACACCGACGAGGGCGACGCGTGTCATGACGTGACTTCCTCGCTCTCGCTTTCGATCCCATTCTCTGAATCAGTTTCGTTCTCAGCGAGACCCGCCAGCTCGCGCATCTCCTGCGTCACCGCGCCGATGTCGGCCGCCAGATCCACCGCCAGGAAGATCGTGTCATCGCCCGCGAGAGTGCCGGCAACACCCTTGGGTAGGTGCGCATCGAACACCGCGCCCACCGACTGGGCGGCCCCGGGACGCGTGCGCAGGACGACCAACGAGTGGGCAGCCTTGATTTCGAACACATCCCGCTGGAGTGTGTCCGCCAGGCGGGCCGTGGGGGTTGGCAGGTACAGATAGGACGGCTCGTGGATGTAGCCCATCGCGCTCTTGACGATGCCCATCTCCCGCAGATCTCGAGAAAGAGTTGCCTGAGACGCCCGAATGCCGAACGAAGCCAGCGACTTCATGAGCGACTCCTGGCTCTCGACCGGGCCGTGCTCAAGGATCTTTAGGATGGCTTCACGGCGTCTGGATTGGGACATGAATAGATATTAGACACATGAATATTATTCGTCAACCCATTCAAGACGACTGATTTCGGGTTGGGTAGGCTCCCGGGAACAGCCCAAGGCCCACTGCGGGTTCGATGAGAACGAATAGAAGGGACCGCAAGTGATACAGATCAGACCGCTGGACCTCACGCACGACGCTGTCAGATGGTGGGAACTGGCCGGGCATGACCCGGCCGACCTCGCCAAGGCGTGGGCGATTTCGCAGCACGCGGTCCGCATCCCCGCGCTCGTCGGCAGCTCCTGGGCCAGCCCGAAGGGTGATGGCACCCATGCCACGCTGACCTGGATGTCGGGGCACGGCTTGCTGGATGGTCTCTTTGTCAGCGAGCCGGCCGCCACCGCCGAGCCCATGCGGGGCGTCCTGCGTCTCTGGAACTTCGACCTCCTCCTCGTCGAGGAGACCGGCGTCCCGATCGATGAGATCTCACTGGTTGGGCGCACACTTGAGGATGCCCGCAACTGGATGCTCGAAACCACCCAAACCAAAGCCGGCGAGCCCATGCGCCAACCTCAGCCCCTCAAAGTCGAGCCAGAATCACCTGTCTCGACCGCTCAGGAAGCCTTTACCGAGCCCTCGCAACTCGCGCAGGCCGAGCTCTTGCGCCTCTATGGCAACACCTCCGCCCTTCTCGAGCAGGTGACCTGGACCACCGAGGGCGCAACGCCTCCGCGTGTCTGGCCCATCAGCATGGAACTAAGCGTGCAGGTTCGTTTGCCGCAAGAAGACAAGAGCGAACCGCCCAGATTCATCGTGCTCGGCTTGGCCCCGCCGGGCGAACTGGCTCCGGGCGGGTACTGGTACGTCGCCCCGTGGCGCACCCAGCCGAATCCGGACACATCGAAATGGTCATCCCTGAGCCTTGGTCACTGGGTCGATCGCAAGGGCGAACTGCCCATCGCGGTGCTCCCGATCACCGAGGTCACCTCGACTCAGGACCCGACCGAGCAGCACAGCCGACTCGCGGTGTTTTTCTCGGAAGCATTTAACGAGGCGGTCGGGCATCTCAACGATGCGCCAGAGAACGAAAATACCGACGGATAAGCAGCTCGCTTTATCTGCTTGCTGAGTCTTTTGTGCTGGAACAGAAATTTGATCGATGATCTCTCATTGCCAGCATTGCTTGGAACGAAGGGTATATGCATGAATTCAGCGATCATTTGGCTGGCCGCGGCTGTGCTCTTCACTATCGGCTGCGCATCCAACGAAGCCAAGATGGCAGATCTTGCATTGATTTACAATCAAGCCGCGCAGGATATCGGTGACCAGCGAACACCTGTTGTGGTCATTCCAGGGATCCTCGGCTCCAAACTCGTGGACGGCGATGGCACCAAGGTCTGGGGCTCGTTCACGTTCGGGGCCGCCGACCCGGACTTTGCCGTCGGCGCCCGGCGTGTGGCGTTGCCAATGCAGGTCGGCGTTCCGCTTTCGCAGCTCAGAGATGAGGTCTATGCGCAGGACGTACTCGACACCGTGACCGTCGATATCGGTCTGCTCCGTGGTTTCGAGATCGGCGCGTACATCGACATCATGAAGACACTCGCGGCGGGCAAGTACCGCGACCAGTCGCTTGGCCGCTCGGGCGCGATCGACTACGGCGGGTTGCATTACACATGCTTCCAGTTCCCGTACGACTGGAGGCGTGACATCTCCGAGCAGGCCGCGGCCCTGGAAGAGATCATCTTCGAAGCCCAAGACCTGACACGATCAGAGCTGGGTTTGAGTGGCGATGCACCTATCAAAGTAGATGTTGTTGCACATTCAATGGGCGGGCTCGTGCTGAGATACTACCTGCGATACGGGACCGCCCCGCTCCCCGATGACGGCTCGCTGCCAGAGCTCACCTGGGCAGGCGCCCAAAGCGTGCGTCAGGCGATACTCATCGGCACACCAAATGCCGGCTCGGTTGTCGCGATCGAACAACTCGTCGAGGGGTACAACCTCAACCCGCTCTTCCCCAACTACCGCTCGAGCATTCTGGGCACGATGCCCTCGATCTACCAGCTTCTGCCGAGACCGCGCCACGCGCGCATCGTGGATGCCGAATCGAGAGAACCGATCGACATCTACAACGTCGAGACGTGGGAGCGGTTCGGCTGGGGTCTGGTTTCACCCGACGAAGACGCGAAACTCCGCGACCTGCTCCCGGATGCCAAGACGCGCGAAGACCGTCTCGTGATCGCACGCGACCATCTCGCCAAGAACCTCGCCAGAACTCGACAACTTCACGAAGCCCTCGACCGCGGAGCACAGCCCCCCGAGGGCACGACGATTTCGCTCTTTGTGGGCGATTCAGAGGACACGCCTGCGGTCATCGGTGTGCGTCCCGACGGCTCGCTCAGCGTTCTTGAATCGACGCCGGGCGATGGAACGGTCACACGCGACAGCGCTGTGATGGACGAGCGTGTGGGGAACTCATGGGAACCGTTCCTGCAATCCCCGATCGCCTGGCGGCGCGTCCAGTTCATCTTCCAGGATCACATCGGCTTGACTCGCGACCCCACGTTCGTCGACAACCTGCTCTTCATGCTCCTCGAAACCTCGCCCTCAGGTGTCGACCCCGCAGAGCTTTCATCCAAGGAATGACTGAACTCCCGTACCCATCACTCGACGGCACAACCCGCACTCATCGAGAGCGGGCGTGCCGGAGGGAGTCCATTGAAGATCGTGGCTGCGTATCAGAGATTCGCGTTTCTACCAACCACCGCCGAAACGGATCGAAATCCCGCTGGTTGAACACGAACCCCACCGGCGGTACGTCGGTCGACGATTGCGCGAGTGGTGATCATTCCGGTCTCGTCGCCAGTCGCGGTCATAGCCGCCACGTCGGTGATCATGCCGGTCGATCAGGTAAGGCCTCACAACCAGGCAGCCCCGTGAACGCGAGACCTGCAGCCCGTAGTCACAGCCCACGAGCGTGATGCTCGGGCTTCGGCCTCGGTAATGCACCGTGATGCATCCGTCGTGTACGGACACGCGGTAACCTTTGCAACGCAGCGCCTCGGCGATACCCGCTACGACAGAGTGCCCATCGATGCAGATGCGTTCGCCGTTCAGAATGAGCGTCGCGCTGACGTCGCGATGATGGGACGAACCGCGTCTCCAGTCACCGCCATTCCACTGGGCCGCTGCACTGCCGGCCAGCCCGATCGTGGCTGCCATGCACGCACCGATGACCGCCCGTCGCGCACTCAAATTGCATTGCTGAGCCATTGCTATCTCCTTTCAAAGATGAAGCCGGGTTCTCTTTCAGACGCGATTGTCGCTTTCAAGCGATACGTCCCCGGCCACTCACACCCGTCCGAGCAACCCTCTTCCTGACACGGAAACACGGTTATCGAGGATTTTTGTTAGTGATTGGAAACTTTTTGCCGCCGAATCCGTCTAACACGTCAGGGAGGGCCGGCTCGCAGCGGACCACCCCGGAGGACTTCCTCACCAACCGGATAGGAGCAAGCCATGACCAGCGGCAACCCAAGACCCACGATTGTCACCACCGACGACCCGCGTCGTCTCAGCCCGATCGAGTCATCGATCATGGACTGGTGCAACCTCGCCCACGCCGCCCGCAAGCGCGGCGACGCTGAAGCACTCGAAGACATTGCAAGCGAACTCAGATCACTCATCCACCGCTACGACGAGACCGATGGTGACGGCCACATGAACCCGGCCTGGGCGCGCCCAAATCAGCGCGCACTCATGCTCTCAGCGCTCGATCGCACCGAAGAAGCGATCGATGTCGAGATCATCGCCGCCAAGTACGCCGACACACCTCGCAGGCAGGAAGTGAGCTTCGGTAACATCGCCGATCGGCTTGTTCGTCTCGGACGCGCCGAGGAAGCGATCGCCTGGTTCGCCAAAGCGTGGGACGCGGCCCCGATGAGCGTGCCCGTGATGATGACCGGCGCCCGTGCGTTCTTTGATGCCGGACGCAACAAGGATGCCGACGCGGTCTTTGAGGCGCTCTTGGGCATGGAAGACCTGCTCGGCCCGGGCACGGATCTGTACGTCTATCTGCGTCACGACGGGAGCCTGCTCGACATGGCCCCTGCGCTGCCATCGCTCGATGCGCTCTACCGCAAGATGTCGGCCATCGGCCACGAATCGGAGGGCGAATGATGAACACTACCTTCGCCGAGAAGTTCTGGGATCTGTATGCAGAGCGGTGCAGGGCATCGATCGAGTCGGCCTGCGTCACACACCTGCGCCGTACCGGCAACACATCGATCGACCTGGATGACATGATCTCCTGGATCGATTGCCGGGTCTGGCGTCTGGTGCGTGAACGGCCCGCCGAGTTGCTGGATGAGTCGCTTTCGCCCGAAGAGGCCGCCGACCGCATCGGTCGCGCATCGAACATGCTTGCCCGCTGGGCGTATATGGCCCTCGTGCGTTCCTCATCACGCCGATGCGAGCGCGAGCGGGCCACCGAAGACATCGAGATGGTCATGGAACTGGCCCGCTCTCGCTCGACCAGCAGCACACTCGAGAAGAACGAAGCCACCGCCTCGGCCCTCAACGAACTTCGCAGTAAGCTCGGCGCGGAGCTGAGAGGCAGACTCGCGGCAAGCTGGAAACAACCGGACGAGCGGACCCGGATCGCCGAGGCACTCAACGCCAAGCGACCCGAGGACGAATCGCTCCTCGACAGCATCAACGCGGGCCAGCTCCGCACGAACACCGTTGAACAGATGAGATCCAGAAGCCTGAACCGGAGCCGAGACATCATGAAATCCATCCGCCGATCGATCGCGCTACTCGCTGTCATGCTGAGCGTGGCGTTCATCACCACCGCACCCGCGTACGCCACCAACGGCGGCGGGGACGACGGAGGCGAGCAAACCGGCGGCCGCTGAAACACTGTCCACAACTCTCCTCACTGCAAAAACACACCCCCCGGTCGCCTCACGGGCCGACCGGGGGGTATGCAGGTAAAGAACGAGTCACGGCGTCGCCGTGGTTGTGGTTTACGGGCAGCCTTGATTGAAGTTGGAAACCCAGGCGGAGAAGTCGGCAGGGCTTACGTTGCCGTCGAAGTTCTGATCGGCAATGTCGCTGCCGGCGTTGTAAGCCGAGACCCAGGCGGAGAAGTCGGCCGCGGTGACCGCGCCGTCGAGGTTGGTGTCGCCGAGGCAACGAGTCAGAATCCGAACCTGTGTCGGCTCGTAGACAACACGCGTGATCAGGTTGCCATCGATGATGATGTTGTCGTTGTCGAATGTTCCCACAACATTGGCAGCGGTCAGGATTGTGTAGTTGAAGTTGAGCGTGGTCGTGGCACCCTGAGCGAGAACGACATTCAGCGTACCACCGAGATTGGCTGTCCCGGCAATATCGATTCGATCGGACTGATTCGCTCCACCCACTTCAATGTTCACCGAGCCTGCCGCATCAAACTCGACATCGCTGGACGCGCCCAGGGTACCGATGCCATCCTTCCCGGGCTCGATGACGCCCTCGTTGACGAAGAGCGTGTCGATGGTGCCGATACCCGAGATGGTGTGACCTGGCCCATTGGTGACCGTGCCCGGTCCGTCGATCTGGCTGTTGCCGAAACCGGCTTCGAGGCGAACCTCACCGCCGCTTGCGGTGTTGAGGAACCCGTCAGCGGGGAAAGCGATGATGCCGTCCGCCGCAGACTGAATGGGGTTCACCGAGATGAAATCGTTGTTCACAAACCCGTTGCCCGCCACGGTCAATGTATCACCGGCGTTGATTACGCCGGGTGCATTGCTGATGACATCGACGAAGGTCGCCGGGCCGTCGACAATGTAGCTGCCGGCACCCGACGCTTCGATGCTGCCGCCGGTCAGGGTTGCACCACCAATAAACCGCACAAGCCCCTCATCGGCGTGGAGGTTACCCGCGCCGGTCTGGGTGAGGTTCATCGTCGACAATTCGAGGATTGAGCCGCCGATGGCAGACATGACGCCGGAGTTAGTCTTGTCCTGACCTTCGATGTCCAGAACATTCCCAGAGACCGATACCGTAACGTCCGCGACCACTGTGCCTTGATTATCCATTGCCGCGTTGATGCTGCCTACACCGCGAATCGTGTGATCAGGTCCGTGGGCGACTACAAAGGTCGGGTCAGTGTTAATCTGAGTGTTCGCGAAAGCGGAGCGCATCCGGATCTCGCCAGAGCCATCCAGTGCGGCGTTGTTTGTGAACTGAAGAATCGAGTCCGCCGCCGACCCGGTGGGGTTCATCTGCATCACGCCGTTGTTGACCAAGCCATCGGCGTCGACAGTGATCGTGTGACCCGCGTTGATGAGCGAGGGCCCATTGAGGGTGACACCACTCAGGAGTGAAGTTCCGACGCCGGTGTTGAGCGTACCGGCCCCGATCGCGAGATACTGGCCACCTTCGATTGTGGCGTTGTACAGCCTGATGTTGCCCTCGTTAGCAAGCAGCGTGCCGCCAAGGCCTTCGCCGTCATTCTGGAAGATAGTTACACCATCGATGTCGAGGATACTGCTCGGGTCGGCAGCCATGATGTTGTTATTGACCTTGTTGTTGACCTGAATTTCCATATTGTTGCCGGACACCGAGACCGACAAATCGGCACGGATCTCGCCGTTGTTGACCATCGCTGCATTGATTGAACCCACGCCTCGAATCGTATGAGTCGCGCCGTGCGTCACGACCGACTCGTCGACACTATCGATGATCGCGTTATCAAATGCGGAACGCATCTGGATCTCGCCTGTCCCGGCAAGCGATGCCGATTCCGTGAAGCGAAGGACTGAATCCGCCGAGGACCCGGTCGGATTGAGCTGCATCACGTTGTTGTTGGTCAGACCGTTTGTATCGACGGTCACAAAGGTACCCGGATCAACGATCGATGGGCCGTTCAAGGTGACACCGTTGAGCTGTTGTGTTCCGTTGTCAGAGCGAAGCAGGCCGCCGCCGGGAGCTGAGTACGTACCACCAAGGATGACACCGTTGTTGAGCTGGATCTCTCCGCCGTTGCTGACGAGCTGCCCGCCGCCGAGTTGATCAACTGTGACTGTTTGCACCCGAAGGTTGCTTCCGGCTTCGGCGGTCATCACGCCGTTGTTGACTTTGTTCTCACTCTGGAGATCCAGCACGTTGCCTGACACCGAGATCGAAACATCCGCGCTCACTGTGCCGTTGTTGATGAGACTGGCGTGGATATCACCGACACCCCTGATCGTGTGCGAAGCGCCCTGAGTGACGGTCATGCCGATTTCGGTATTGAACTGCGAATTGTCTTCGAGCGTTCTCATCTGGAGTTCACCCGAACCAACAAGCACGCCGGTTTCTAGGAACGTCATAATCGAGTTCGCAGTAGAGCCCGAACGGTTCAGCATAATGACGCCGTCGTTAATCAGCCCCGAACCGGTGATATCAAGACTGCCTGCCGGGTCAACGTCGATAAATCCGTTGTTGGTCACGCTGTCGAGTGTGGCAGTGCCCCCGCTGAGCACATTGAACTCGCCGGTCCCTTCAGTGTCGATCGTGCCGCCAAGGATCATGGCATCGGACGGGCTGACGTTGACAAAGCCGCCGTTTGCAGCCACGAGCGAACCGCCGGCGGTCTGATCGATGATCGTGCTCACAAGGCTCAGAATCGAACCCGATTCACCTCGCATCAGCGAGTTGTTGGTCACGTCGTTTCGGATATCGAGCGAGTTGCCCGACACTGAAACCGCGATGTTGCCCGCGATCAGACCGTTGTTGACGAGCACCGTGTTGAGCTGACCAACACCCTGGATGGTGTGTCCGGCACCGTTGGTGAGTATGCCTACCCCATCGATCTGAGCGTTGTCAACCGAAGTACGAAGGTTGATCACACCGGTGCCGCTGAATGAGTGCACCCCATCGATCTGAAGAATGCTGTTGGCTGTGGAACCATTCGGGTTGAGCTGGATGATGCCGTTGTTGGTCGAGGCTGCGCCGACAAGCTCAAGAATCCGAGCGGGCGCTACCGAGACAATGGCGTCTGGATTGGTCACATGAATCTCGTCGATCGAGACACTGATCCCGTTGAGGTTGACGGTGTATGCGGTGCCCAGACCGAAAACCGCCGACTGCCCGGGCGCCGTTGGGACCGCAGCGTCCCAGTTACCCATCGTGCTCCAGAAACCACCGCCGGAGTTTGTCCAGTTTGACACCTGCCCCATCGCGTTCGTGGCAGCCAAAGCCGAAAGCAGCATCGTTGCGGCCGATATCT
>Ga0070726_10002825_pt1 | contig 15279 bp, 14 predicted proteins | sample tdAd471_FD_67275 | JGI IMG/M metagenome (GOLD analysis project Ga0070726, IMG submission 67275) | Marine sediment microbial communities from the Atlantic coast under amendment with organic carbon and nitrate - tdAd47.1 | ecosystem: Environmental > Aquatic > Marine > Coastal > Sediment | place...
TCATCAATGCCAATAATATAGGCTAAGAAGGTATTGGCCACCAAAACAGCGATGGTAAAAAAAATCGCCTGTTTTCCTATCTTTTTCACCACCTTATCGGACGTCCAGGGGGCTTTGTTAAGGCGCCGTTGCGCATTGGCATCACCTTCGATCCAGTATTCAATCCGACGAAAAACCATTTCCATAAAAATGGTTTGCGGACAGACCCAACCACAAAATAGGCGACCATACACTACCGTAAACAGCGCAATGAAGATGATAAAAATCAACATTGCCAAGACAAACAAATGAAAATCTTGCGGAGCAAAATACACGCCGAATAGAATAAACTTCCTTTCTAGGACATTGAACAACAGGAAAGGGTCGCCATTTACTTTAACAAAGGGCATTCCGAATAAGAATACCAAAAGTACATAACTTACCCACTTCCGGTATTCATAAAGCGGCCCTTTCGGCTTTTTCGGGTAAATCCAGTTTCGCTTACCATCTGCATCAACGGTGGCGATCCGATCCCGATAAAATTCGTCCTGATCCACTTCTTTAGCTTCCATCTTCAGATCAAATTATACTTAGACTAATTATTCATTCCGATCACCTGGTCTCCCTGCTCTTTTTCTACAGCAGTTGAAGCATCCTCGGTGGTGCCGGGTTGAAATTCTTCTCCTTGGGGTTCTTTAGGGTTAGGAGGGCTTGTGCCCACCAATGTCATGATGTAACTGGCCACTTTCTGCATTTCAACAGGGCGCAGCTGCGTATTCCAGGCAATCATCCCTTTTTCAGGCACCCCATATTTAATAGTTGTGAAAATAGAAGTGATATCGCCACCATGTAACGAATAGTTATCAGTAAGATTGGGGCCAACGCCACCTTCTCCCAACATACCATGGCAAGCGGAACAGTAGGTATTGAAAATGGTCTGTCCCAGTTCTAAATCCTTGGGGTCTTGTAAAGCGACAACATTGGTTTCATCTACTCGATCTGCTTGCTTGGCCAGATGGGCCTGCACCGCTTCGTCAGCTCTTTCCATTTCTTGGGCATACTCGGTGGCTTGATCCACACCATAATCCGTGAAGTGGAAATACACTAGATAGACCCCGGCAAAAGCAATGGTGATATAGAACATGGCTACCCACCAAGGTGGAAGACTATTATCTAGCTCTCGGATACCATCATAGTTGTGATTTAAAAGGATATCTTTTTCCTTTTCCATGGGCACCAGTTGCCAAGCCTGCTTATTGAAACGTTTCCACCAAGCTTCTTTTTGCTGGGCCAAGCCTACTTTCTCCATTACCTCGATACCATGTTCTTCCAACATGCGCATCTTCTGCGCATCCATTAGCATATTGACCAAGTAGAGCAATACGCCAAAGGTAACCGCGATTACAACACCTGCTAACCATAGCAGGGTATTGCCTAAGATTTTCTCCATCCCATGCGGGTCAACCGCAGCTTCGGCCTGTGCCGACAAGATAGTCGTACCCATCATTAGTACGGCCGTCAAAAAAATGGGAATACGATATTTTATATTCATGATTGCAATAGATTTCAATATTATTAAAGATGAGCCTTGAAGTTGATACGGGTAAGGGGTCAACTTCCAGGCTGGCCTTTCTTTCTTTTCCTAGTCTTCATCTAATGGTAGACTCGACATCTTTTCGATAAAGGCATCGTTTCTCCGAAATACCAGCACCGCACTCATTAGAAATAAGAAAAAGAAAGTCACTAGAGCGAAGATGGCCATCCAATTGATGTTTCCGGCTTCTGCTAAAATATATTTATACATGGTTCATCTATTTTGAGACAGTGGGAGTTGAGAATTGGAGGGTGTAAAGGCTTTCGTACACCCTCCGTTCTCCGATTTTAGTTCTCCACGTACCCCTATGATAGGGTACTAATTATCTGCCTGCGGTTTAGGTTTAATATCTGTTCCCAGTCGTTGTAAGTAAGCGATCAAGGCTATGATCTCTTTGTTTTCTAGCCCTTCTTGCTCAATGCCATCTCCCCGAAGGCTCTTCGCTATTTCTGCCGCCTGTGCTTTCAAATCGGCTACGGCTTGATCCGCATATCCTTCTGGATACGGCGTACCCAATTGTTGCAAGACTTTGATCTTAGCAGCGGTATAGTCGGTATTGAGATCACGTCTTAGCATCCAAGGATAAGGAGGCATGATTGATCCAGGAGACATACTTTCTGGGTCGAGCATGTGATTATAGTGCCAACTATCTGGGTATTTAGCACCAATTCGGTGCAAATCCGGTCCGGTACGTTTGGATCCCCAAAGGAATGGACGATCGTAGATGAACTCACCTGATTTGGAGTATTCTCCGTATCGTTCGGTTTCAGAGCGGAAGGGGCGTATCATCTGTGAGTGACAACCCATACAACCTTCTCGGATATACAAGTCTCTTCCTTCTAATTCTAGCGGAGAATAAGGACTAACAGAAGCAATCTTAGGTACGTTTTCTTCCACCATCATCATCGGGAAAAGCTCGACCATACCGCCGATCAATACCAAGATGGTACTTCCGATCAACATTTGAACAGGACGACGCTCAATCCAACGGTGCCAGTGTTCACCTTTGTGCTTCACATATACCTCGCGAGCAGGTGCTTCGACGGCTTCATTGGCTTCTAACTTACCACTCTTGACTGTTTTGTAAAGGTTATAGACCATGACAAAGACACCGCCTAGGTACAAGGTTCCCCCTAAGGCTCGAAGGGCATACATCGGTAAGATTTGGGTAACGGTTTCCAGGAAGTTTCCATATTGCAAGAAACCATCAGCTGTAAATTGTTTCCACATCAAACTCTGTGTCCAACCCGCCCAATAAAGAGGTACTGCATAGAAAAGGATACCTAATGTGCCAATCCAAAAGTGTGTATTCGCTAATTTGGCAGAATACAGTTTCGTATTGAAAATTCTAGGTAACAGCCAGTAAAGGATACCAAAGGTCAACATCCCGTTCCAGCCCAAAGTACCAATGTGTACGTGACCAATGGTCCAGTCCGTATAGTGACTAATCGCATTAACCGATTTGATGGACATCATAGGGCCTTCAAAAGTAGCCATACCATATGCGGCTACCGCCACCACCATGAATTTGAGTATTGCATCATCTCGAACACGATCCCAAGCGCCCCGTAAGGTCAACAGACCATTCAACATACCTCCCCATGATGGGGCAATCAGCATGATAGAGAATACGGTTCCTAAAGACTGTGCCCAATCCGGCAAAGAAGTATATAATAAATGGTGAGGGCCCGCCCAGATGTAAATAAAGATCAAGGCCCAGAAGTGAATAATCGACAGTTTATAGGAATAAACGGGTCGATTAGCGGCTTTGGGTAAGAAGTAATACATCAAACCCAAATAGGGCGTTGTCAGGAAGAAGGCCACCGCATTATGGCCATACCACCATTGTAACAAGGCATCTTGCACCCCTGCAAAAACAGGGTAACTTTTCATCATATGTACCGGTAGTTCCAGGTTATTGAAAATGTGCAATACCGTTACGGTAATCCAGGTAGCAATATAAAACCAGATAGCTACATAAAGGTGATGTTCTCTTCGGCGTAAGATCGTACCAAACATATTGATACCAAATACTACCCAAATCGCGGCAATACTTAAATCAATAGGCCATTCTAGTTCAGCATATTCTTTAGCACTAGTAAAGCCCAGCGGTAAGCTAACTGCCGCCATAATAATAATGGTTTGCCAGCCCCAAAAATGTACTTTAGAGAGCAAGTCACTGTACATTCGTGCCTTAAGCAAACGCTGAAGGGAGTAATAAACTCCCATAAAAATACCATTTCCGACAAAAGCGAAAATGGCTGCATTCGTGTGAAGGGGCCGGATTCGGCCAAAAGTCGTTTCAGCGATTCCCAAGTTAAGCGAAGGGAAAATCAACTGGAAGGCGGCTATAAGTCCCACCAACATACCGACTACCCCCCATAGTACGGTCGCGTAAGCGAAGTTCTTGACAATCGCATTGTCGTAACTGAATTGTTCTATCTTCGACATCTTTCTAAGATTTAGGGTTTGCTGTTTGAAAGCCCAGTTTTGCAATGCCTCCCAACAACATGAGGAAGGTGAGGTAGAATAAAATTTGAAGGCTAATCATCGGTTGTGTTTTTTGTTTGCTGATCAAATAGGATCCTAACAGATGGGGTATATTCATCTTCATATTGCCCCGATTTTACCGCCCATAAAAAGGCCATGAGAAAACCCAAGGCGACAATGAGACTAATTCCGATGAGTAAAAAAATAATTTTCATATCTGCTTAATTTGACGGCAAGTTATAGCGAGCTGCTCCCTCATAAGATGATACACATCAAACCCATTGGTGATTTTTGTCACCTACAGACCCGAGGTTTCTTTGGGCAAGCCACCAACTCCCTCCTACCCCAATTATTACGATCGTAATGGCACTCAATGGCATTAAAATCGCTGCTACTACTGGTGATAGTAAACCTTGCACTGCATAACTCAGCCCTACTACATTGTAGCAGGCCGCAATGGCATAAGCGAAGTATACAACCCACTTACTTTGCCGTATATAGCGTATTAATGCTGGGAATTGGCCAAATTGAGCTGCCCCAAGAATCGCATCGCTGGCCGGCGTAAAATTGTTGATGTCCTCCGTCAAGACGACGCCAACATGACTTTGCTGGAGCGCCCCTGCATCATTGATCCCGTCCCCCAACATCAGCACAATGGCTTCTTCTTGCTGTAGGGATTGGATATAAGTCAACTTATCTTGAGGGGATTGATTGAAGTGGAGCTGATCATCCGCATCAAAATAGGGACTGAGGTACTCCAATTCTTGATTATTATCACCGGATAATAAGGACAGCTTAAATAACTGACGTAAATCAGCAATGAAGCTATCCAGCGTATTTCGATATTGATTTTTATAAGTAAATAGACCTTTAATTTCTCCTTCAACTTGCAGAAAGACCCCTTTGCGGTGATTTTGCTCAACCCCAACAAAATGCGCGGAGCCAAGGCGATAGGTCTTGCCTTTTATCACGGCTTCTAAGCCCTTGCCAGGTATTTCAGTGACGGAAACTTGTTGGTCTAGTATTTCGCTAGTGGATAATAAGCGAGCGATGCCTACGCTTAGTGGATGGCTAGACTGAACCACCATTGATTTCACCGCTCTTTTGAAGGCTTCAGGCAATTCATCGCCTTCGTATTGAAGTGATAATTGCCGATTATCTGTTAAGGTGCCCGTTTTATCTAGTACGATATGCGTAATGGACTGCAGCGCCTCGATCACTTGCGTATGCCGAACATAGAATTGATGTCGAGCAAGCATACGGAGCACATTCCCATAGGTAAAGGGAATAGCCAAGGCTACCGCACAGGGGCAAGCAATAATAAGCACCGCTGTAAAAGCATTAAAAGCAATACTACTATCGATTCGCCACCAATACCAAAAGGTGAGGCCCGCAATTGATAAAATGACAATGGTGAAAAATTTGGCAATCTGGTTTGCTAACCGACTCTGTTTTCCCTCAAATTTATCTTTCTTAAAGGCTTGATCATTCCACAATTGAGTGAGATAACTGTGTTCGACCTTTCGACTCACCGTGACCTCTATACTTCCTCCTTGCAACTTGCCTCCTGCAAAGATTCGATCCCCCAACCTCTTGGTAATCAGTTCCTCTTCTCCACTCACAAAACTGTAGTCGATATGGGCAACACCTTTGCTTATCTTGGCATCAGCCGGGATTAATTCGCCATTTTTGATCAATAGCTGATCCCCAATTTCTACTTTGTTTAAAGGAGTAGAAACCCAGTCTTTTTTGCGCTTGACCAAGGTGGCGATCGGGAAATAGGATTTGTAATCTCGTTCAAAAGATAAATTGTGATAGGTCTTTCCTTGAAACCATTTCCCAACCAGCAAGAAAAAAATGAGGCCCGCCAAGCTATCGAAATAACCAGCGCCGGTATGGCTCAAAATCTCGTACAAGCTACGGCCAAATAAGGCTAGCATGCCCAAGGATACCGGAACATCAATATTCAAATGCCCCTGCCGCAGGCCATAATAAGCGGAACGTAGATAGTCCGAGCCACTATATAGTAATAAGGGCAAGGCCATCGCTATATTCAAATACCCAAACCAGGTGGCATAAACGGACGCTTGCAAGCCTAAATATTCTGGAAAACTGATCAACATGATGTTCCCAAAAAGGAAGCCAGTCACGCCCAACTTATAGGTCAAGCTGTGATCCTTGTTCACTTGCTCCTTCGACTCTAACTGGCTGTAATTAATGGTCGGAGCATAACCAATACTCGCCAATAACTCGACGATTTTTCTCAGGCTAGTTTGCTCCTGCTCAAAGGTGAGATATATCGTTTTCTTGGGGAAATTGACTTGCGATTGCGTGATCCCTGGATGTAATTTATATAGATTCTCTAGCAACCAAATACAAGAACTACAATGGATCTGAGGTAAGTGCAGGCTGACCTTAGACAGGTGACCATTGCTAAAAGTGAGCAATTTTTCTTGCACTTCTTTTTCTTCCAAATAGGCGTAAGTAGTGGTACGTTTCCCCTTCAGGCTCAGTCCGGGGTTATTCTCCAAATCGTAATAGGTACAAAGATCATTCTCTTGTAGAATCTCAAATACCATCTTACAACCTTCACAACAGAATGTCTTTTCTTCTAATTTAACCAGCTCAGCATCACAGTTTTCACCACAATGGTAGCAGCTGGTGGCAGTTTCAATTTCTGGTACCATTTCCATGCCGTAAAATTCCATCTCTTTTGCTCGCGGCAGCATGCCAAAAATCAAAGTTGAAGGTGATTTTCGTCACCCTTAGCCCTTGCTCACTCCCTTAATTTTGCAGCCATGGATACTTTATTATTACGCAAATACGATGTTCCCGTTCCACGTTATACCAGCTACCCTACCGTCCCGTACTGGGATAGTACGCCGGGAGAAGTAGCATGGAAAAACAAGGTCAAAGCGAGTTTTGACCAGGATGACGGGATTAGCCTATATATTCACCTTCCCTATTGTGAAAAGCTATGCACCTATTGTGGGTGCAATAAGCACATCACTAAAAACCATCAGGTAGAAGCCCCTTATATTGACACCTTAATCCAAGAGTGGAGCATGTACCTGGCGCTTTTTGACCAACCACCTACCCTCAAAGAGCTGCATCTGGGTGGTGGTACTCCCACCTTCTTTTCACCCGAAGAACTGGAACGGCTAATCACCAGTATCACCCGACAGGCCGTCGTACCCGATGACGCTAGCTTTAGTTTTGAAGCTCACCCTTCGAGTACCACCTTTGAACACCTGGAAACCCTTTATCGAATCGGGTTTAGGCGAATCAGTATTGGGGTACAGGACTTTTCCCCGATCATTTTGGAGATTATCAATCGCCAGCAGACGGAGGAGCAAGTAGAAATGGTAACACAGCAGGCAAGGGCCTTAGGCTATGATTCAATCAATTTTGATCTCATCTTTGGACTCCCACTGCAGGATAAGTCGGCGATTCGCAGTACCATCAAAAAGGTAGAACGGATGCGGCCTGATCGTATCGCTTTTTATAGCTATGCTCATGTTCCTTGGATCAAGCCTAGTCAACGGGCCTACTCTGAAAAGGATTTGCCACTTGGCGAGGAGAAAAGAGCCTTGTATGAATTGGGCCGTCAACTACTGGAAGAGGCCGGCTATGCAGAAATAGGGATGGACCATTTTGCTTTGCCCGAAGATGATCTGTATCAGTCCTATCAGGCAGGTACCTTGCATCGCAATTTCATGGGCTACACCCCACATACAACGCGTTTGAGTATTGGTCTGGGCGCTTCGGCTATCAGTGATAGCTGGGATGGGTTTGTGCAGAATGAAAAGAAAATCGCCGACTATAAAGCTAGGGTGGAACGTGGCGAATTCCCCTTCTTTAGGGGGCATTCCTTAACCACTGAAGATGAAAATATTCGACAGCATATACTCAACTTGATGTGTCGGCATGAAACCGACTGGGCGCATCCTAGCCAACAGTCAAATGCGCTATTCGCAGGAATTGAACGCATGGAGGAATTGGAAAAGGATGGGCTCATTTCATTGGCTCCTAACCGATTGAAAGTTACCCAAAAGGGACTTCCCTTTATTCGCAATATTTGTCAACCCTTGGATGCTAGGTATTGGGATAAGCGACCGGAAGGGGCGCTGTTTAGTCAGGCGGTATAGCAAGAAGTTCTACTTCAGCAGTTTTTACAGTCATGACTGAGGAAACTGCTGAAGTCTTTCGTAGCTAGTAAAAGTTTATTTCCATGCCTCCCATCTTCCACCATCAAAGGCAGGAATCCCATCTTTCCGCAAGCGATTTACCGCTTTTCTGCTCCTCACCCCATCACCAGAGCAAGTCATAATGGGTCGTCTCCAACCTTTGATGACCTCTTTGAAAAAACCTAAATCTTCAATAGGAATGAGGATGGCATCTTTGGCATGCCCCTCGGCATATTCCGGCAAGCTTCGCACATCCAATAAAATGGCTCCTTTTTTCGGTATCAATCTTCGTCTTGGAGGATTAGTTTTTCTTGGGGCAATCATTTCGTTAGGATAGAACATAAGGCACTTATTAAATTAAAAGGACAGGTTTTACGCTATTCAAATTTAAGTTTCTCTCCTCGTTTTCATCCTGATTAAAGTCAGTTGCAGTACTGATAAAGGTCATTATGGATCTAGGGATTCTCCTATACATTTGGAGTAATTAATAATTACTTAAAGCGACTAAACTATGAAAGATACCATAGCCATAAAATCACCTACAGCGATTGAAGCCATGACTATCCAGCAGGCAGTGATCGGATTAGAGTTTGGTCAGACGGACGAAAAGGTTCTGGCCTTTAGTCAATACATCACACACCAAATCCCTACCGCAGCGACTCATTTTGTGCATGTTATTCCAGCGCCACAATTGTTGAAGTCTTTCTATGAAGATTTAGGCAGTAGGTTTAATATCAAAGAGAGTATACAACAAAATTTGGAAAAGAAAATCAATGAGCAGTTCCAAGGTCAACAGCTGGTACCTAGTTATGAAGCACGGGAGGGACACCCGATGAAGGAGCTGCTAGAGGTAGCCGAAGAGCGCAAGGCCGATCTTGTTATCATTGGTCAAAAAGCCCGGCCACAGGAGCATGGGATTCTAGCCAAGAACCTGGCTAGGCAGGCAAAGGGAAATGCCCTAGTTGTACCAGAAGGAGCAGCGGTGAAAATCTCTAAAGTCCTGGTTCCTATCGATTTCTCTCCCAATTCCGTAAAAGCTTTCCAGACGGCACTATCCTTGAAACGTCAAATGGAAGATAAGGTAGAGGTCGTTTGTCTCAACGTATTCGATCTTCCCAACTTCAGTTCCTATGATGTAGGCAGAAGCCCTGAGCAGTTCAGAAATTGGATAGTGGAGAGCCGGAAAGAAGCCTTTCAGAACTTTTTGAGTGCCTATGCGCCCAAAGACCAACAGGACATTCCCACTGTCCTCGTGGAGCGGAAAGGGCCTGGTTTAGCACACTATATCCTCCAGTTTGCCCAACAAGAAAAATTCGACTTGATCGTGATGGGTGCGAAAGGGCACTCGACGCTTGAACGTCTCTTGATGGGTAGTGTTACAGAACGGATATTGACTCAAAATGAGACCCTAGCTACATTAGTCGTCAAATAGAATCCAACAAAATATAGACTTATGATTATTACGGATGAAAAAAGACTAGCAGATATTCAGCTGGAATTTCAGGAGAAATTTCCTGCATTGAAGTTGGAATTTTATAGTGCTCCGCACCAAGTCGGCACGGGCTCTACCAACCAAGAATTATTACCGGCCACAGCAGAAATCGGTACGGTTAGACGAATCCACAAATCAGGTGACTTGAGTATTAATGGTCACCTTAAAGTTAAAACCCTCGAACAATTATTCTTTGAGCAATATGGCCTCAACGTACAGGTTTTTCGAAAGTCAGGCGATATCTGGCTCCAGACTACCTCAACGGATGAATGGACTTTGACCGAACAAAACAACAGGGGTGCGAGGGCAACTACTGATGCCAGTTAACTAGCTGTAACAGGAACAAGCTGCTGTTGAGCCGCCAGGAGGAGTAAGCAACTGAGGACGGATGTAGGCCCGCTGTAACAGTGCATTTATTGTAGAATAAAGTCTATTATTCATAGCCAAGTTTTTTAGGAGTTGTGCAGGGTCATATCATTTACTGATAGGACCCTGTTTTCTAAACACTTCGGCCCTCACTCAAGAACAAAAAGTCTTGAAATAGGCTAGGTACAGCAACAATATCCAGCTAGTATAGTGATCGACAAAAGTTACTGCTTATATTGCAGTTCTTAGAACAGTTTTGGCACTACTATCTAATACTCGAAGACATGAAAAACATACTTATTCCAACAGACTTTTCAGCTTGTGCAGATTTTGCGGTAGATGCAGGAATTAAACTCGCTGAACGCTTCAATACCCAAGTCCATCTTTTGCACTGCTTACCACCTCAAAAAGGATGGCAAAAAACGGATACAACGGCCCAACAGGAAAGAGCGCAGGCTATCAAGAATGCAGAAACATTATTTGCCGGGACAGTAAAGGAATATCCAAGTTTATCTTTTACCACCAAGATCAGTACAGGTAAACTCCCAAAGGAAGTAGCCGATTATACGGCCCAGGTGGGAATCGATCTAGTGGTAATGGGCTCACATGGGGCAAGTGGGAGAAGCGAGTATCTCATTGGATCTAATACGCAAAAAGTAGTTCGAAAGGTACACGTTCCCGTCTTGGTCATCAAGGATAAATTAGCCGATCTAAATTTTGAAAAGGTAGTATTCGCCACCAATTTAAACCAAGATGAAAAAGAAGCCTTTGCTCGCTTCAAGGATTTTGTAAAACACTTCTTACCAGAGATCCACATCGTCTACATCAATAATGATCCTTTCTTTGGCTTGCCCTACGTTCATACCAAGGAAATATTGGAGGAGTGGAAAGTGCTAGCCAAGCCTTTTGAATGTCAAACCCATTATTTTAGCGCTTATACCATAGATCAAGGTATTCGGGCCCTATCTGAAGAAATCGGGGCTAGCCTAGTTTGCATTTCCAATCATCAGCGGCACCCGATGAAAAGAATCTTTGCCGGGAGTAATGTAGAAGCGCTAGTCAATCATTCGAACCTCCCGGTTTTGAGTATCGATTATTAGTTAGCCTTTCACCTGGTAAAGTACAAGCTAGTGCATGCTACTTCTGGGCTTATTTCCTCGATAAACCAAGCCCTTCCGCTCAAAATCCGAAGTTACTGGGTGACATTGTAGCAGGTATAAATGGAAAAAGTTATCTTGCCCTTGATGAAGCGAATTTGGCAAAATAACTTTTTCAACTGGTACACTTTAACCAATTCCTACCTTAGTCTACGGGTAGCGCTTTACCTTGTACTGCTCTCTTTTTTGATAGGTATTGTAGGCTTCATGAACATCGAAGGCTATTCGTTTTTACAAGCCTTCTACATGACCGCCATTACCATTGCCACCGTAGGTTACACCGAAGTTAAACCCCTAAGTGCCAATGGACAGTTATTCACGGCCATCTATATTATTGTAAACCTGGGTATCTTTGCCTACGCTTTATCTGCCTTTACCAGCTATGTAGCGCATGGCGAATTTTTCCGAAAAATGCACATTAGTTTTATCGAACAGCAAATTAGCAAAATGAAAGATCATATCATTCTTTGTGGATACGGCAAGTACGGCAAAGAAGTGGTGGAAAACTTCCTTCACCACGATATTGATTTTATCGTAATCGAAAAAGAGGAAAAGAAAATTGCAGAGATTCAAGAAAGAGAAGATAAACTCCTCTATGTGGAAGGAGATACGACGCATGATGATATCTTATTGTTGGCAGGCATCGAAAAAGCCAAAGCACTCATTTCGGCCCTCGGAGATGACACAGAAAATGTATTTACCGTACTATCTGCCCGACAGCTCAATCCCAAGATAAATATCATCAGTCGATCCCTCAATCCCAAAACGGAAAGTAAGCTGCGGATGGCTGGGGCAGATCACGTCATCATGCCCGAACAGATCGGGGGCTTCTATATGGCTACCTTAGTCAGTAAGCCTGGTGCAGTAGATTTCTTCTCCTTTATCACCAATGAATATGAATCAGACATTGGATTTGAAGAAATCACTTATGATGACTTACCTAATGGACTAAAAGGCAAATCGATTAGAGAGTTGAAAATTCGCGAATTGACAGGTTCAAATATTATTGGATTTAGGAATGCCATAGGCAAATACTCCGTCAATCCATCCCCGGATACTATCTTTAGTGAGGGCACTAGTTTTATTGTTTTAGGTAATGAAAAGCAACTAGAAGCCCTATGCAAAAATTTCAAGGCATCTTAAGTTTATTTAACCCTCATCAAGCGATAATACAGGATCTCTAAAAGCATAATTCAACAAATCATGTGTACTGACAATCCCTACCAGTTTATTCTCGTCATCGATTATGGGTATAGCATGAAATAGATTTTCTCGGAAGAAAGCCGCTGCCATATGTATCGTATCCTGTTTTCTGAGCTTGGCCACCTGCTTGGTCATCACTTCTTCGACCAACAAGGATTGGAAAAATCGCAAGTTGTTTTGCTCATTCAATTCTTTCCTAAAAAGTGTCAAGTGATCGCACAGTAGCAAATAGTCAGACTTACTGATTATCCCTACCACTTCCATCTCCGTATTGACCACTGGTATATGATGGATATTATTGCGATTAAAGATATCCTGCACTTTATCGAGTGTATCATTAGGCAGCACGTAAATAACGTCTTCCGTCATAATAGTTGATAACAAATTATTGGCTAACATATACTTGCATTTAAGAGGTGATTCCAAATGGAGAATAGCAATGTTTATCTATTCGTCTAAGTCTGGGAACGTAATCTTTTCATAAGCATAGCGGAGCAAGTCATGACTGGTCACGATACCCACCAATTTATCGTCTTCTACCACTGGGATGGCATGAAACTTATTCTGTAAAAAGATATCTGCTACTAGGCCAATCGTATCATCAGGATCCAAAAAAAGTGGTCTGGGAGTCATAATTCTTTCTGCGGTCCAACTATCGTAAACCTTTTTTATATAGGTCTTACCGCTCGTATCCTGTTCGATAATACGAGCAGTGTGTAACATATCGGTCTTACTAATAATACCAACAATAGCGTAATCGTCTCCCACAACCGGTAAATGGTGAATCGGATAAGTCTTAAACTTACCTTCTATGAAGGTCAGCTTATCGGTAGGTTTAACTGTAATAAGCTCCGTACTCATAATGGTAGAAATAGGATTACTAGGATTCATAATGTATGATTATTGAATGTTTACAAATTTTTCTGCGCCATCGCTGAGTCCACCCAACTGACCTAATATTCGCCACAGGGCAGGATTGATATCTTCGCAATCCAATGCTAGATTCTCCCGATCGGCGCATTCAACACTGGCCGTAAAGTCAGCCAAACATTGAGCGATGATACGTCTATCAGCCTCGAAGTTTTCAAATGTAGCCTGATCCCAACCCCATATCGCCACCTCTGGTCTATCGTTCTCGACAGGGTACCATAAATTATTTAAATCAGTTACCAATTCTTCAAACTCCTGCCATTCTAAAAGACAGAGGTAAGGATCTCTGGCTACCTCAATGACCAAATCATAGGCCATTTGAAATTCCCAAATATTATCTAGATAGTAAGGTATGCGATGACGCATCCTTAATTCCATCCATTCGAATCTTACATGATCCAACTGCACCAGGGCCAAGTCCCATTGATTGGCATCCACTGCCACAAACGCATCTTGCAACCAACCGTCCACCATTCGAAACGTTTCGGTCCAATCCACACTACCAGGAACATGTCGTTGGTATTTCTGATTGAATTTTTGCCATTCAAAAGCCAAGCTAAAAACAGCTTGCTTGGCGGCAGGTGCATGATGATGATAAACGTGATAAAGCAAGGGGATATAAGCCTTATCAAATTGGATCATGTCTTTTTGCAAATCCTTGGTTTGACAAGCACTCACTAAAAAGAAACCTATCAATAAAAGCAAAAATCGTTTCATCTCTGTTGTTTTTTTAATGAGTGAAATTGAATTTCTATACCTTCAAAATAACAGGCTTTTCGATGGCTTCGGGGTGATCCATATCAGATGGTTTGATGATTTTTATCAATCTGAACAGGATAGACTTGTCGTAATTTCGTGGAGATTAAAATCAGATAAGATGAAAAAAATACTAGTGCCCATCGACTTTTCTCCAGCTGCACGCTATGGTTTTGAGTATGCAGAGTGGCTTAGTTTATCCTTTTTGAATGATATAAAAGCCCTCCATGTGGCCACACCTCCCCACTACGAGGAAACGCTTTCTGCTTCCTTTGTAAAGCAGTTTAAACAAGACAAAAAGAATGCGATAGAACAGCACCTGAAACGATTTACTACGCCGTATCCAGACCACCAGGACGAAGCGCTTACTCGCATCAAGAACTTGGAATGCGAAACGCATTTCGGTGAAATTGTACCCGAAATCCTGAATGCTAGCAAAAAAATGGGGGCAGATCTAATTGTGATCGGCACCCGAAAGAAACACAACATTTGGGATCATTTGTTCGGTAGTGTGACGACCCAGCTGATCGAAAAAAGTACGCTTCCCATCTTGGTCATACCTGAAGGCTGCGCCTTTCATCCCATCAAACAAATTGCCTTCGCCACGGCGATCACGGGCAGCGAACCACCAGTCCTGAGCTACTTATCGGCTTTAGCCAAGCAGCTACAGGCGGAAATCAAGCAGGTATATGTTAATACTATGCCTTACGATCTATTTGATAATAAAGAGGAAATTTGGCAATTGTCAGCTAGCAATTCTCCCACTCAAAACGTCAATATGATACGCGAGCCAAAGGTGGAAAAAGGACTCGACTTGTTTGTAGACAAGCACCGTATCGACCTACTGGCGATGATGATTCCAAAACGCAGTAAGCTCGAACAGTATTGGCGGAAAAGCAATACCAAGAAAATGGCGTACAAAACGCATCTTCCCTTATTACTTATTCCTGAATCTTAAGTACATGGACATAGAGCCTATGGCCCAGTGCTGGTGTGGCGGGTTTCCTTCTAACCCCCAGCTATCATTTTGGTCGAAGCTGGTGCAAACTAGATAGTGCAACTCCAAACATGCTGTAAAAAGCCCAACAGATAATCAGGAATGATCATCGTTGGGCTAAAGTTCCA
>Ga0070726_10002828_pt1 | contig 15263 bp, 14 predicted proteins | sample tdAd471_FD_67275 | JGI IMG/M metagenome (GOLD analysis project Ga0070726, IMG submission 67275) | Marine sediment microbial communities from the Atlantic coast under amendment with organic carbon and nitrate - tdAd47.1 | ecosystem: Environmental > Aquatic > Marine > Coastal > Sediment | place...
CAGTTCATTCCCGGGCAGCGCTTTGCGCTTACGCCCTCCCTGTTGGACGCTTTTGAGGTGTGGGATGGCCGTTTGGAGAGTTGGACCGATGAGATATCGGATGCCGATGGTACCCTTACGCTGTCCTATGCCCATAAGTACAAGGCGTTGTTCAATGAAACGGCATCCTTGGAGCATTCCATTGTGTTCCGATCGGCCGAGCAATACCTGATCCGGGCGGAGGCCAGGGCACAGTTGGGGAATCTGGACGGGGCCCGACAGGATCTCAATACGGTGCGCAATCGTGCCGGTCTGGGGGATGTGAATTTGGTCGGGCAAACGGAACTGCTGGAGGCCATATACCAAGAAAGACGGGTGGAACTCTTTGCGGAGCAGGGGCTTCGCTGGATGGACCTGAAACGTACCGGACGTGCTACGGAGGTGATGGCACCCATAAAGCCAAATTGGCAGGACACCCATGTACTGTTGCCCATTCCCGAGAGTGAATTGGAGATCAATCCCAAGCTCTTGCCACAAAACCCTGGATACTGATGTTTGACAAAAGAATTCATAGGATGAAGAAGTTGGTTTATATATTGGTATGGATGATACCCTTATGGGCAGTATGCGGCTATTCGCAAATGGCGAAGGACTTAGATAGTACAGCATCCGATGTAACAACTCCTTTTCTTACGGCACAAGTAGTGGAGGGCAAGTTATGGGTCGATGTTCCCTCGTCCCTTTTGGAAAAGCCACTATTATGGACAAGTAACGGAAATAGTGAATTTTATGATTCCAAGCATGTGCAGTTCCGTAAGGAAGGTGAACGGCTGTATTTGGAGCAACCTCGGGTATGGTCGGAGATGGGAATCTGGTTGCCCTTGAATGGGGATATCTCCCTGGAAAGGATCTTTCTTGGGGAATTTCCGATCATGGCATATGATGGGAATTCCTATCGAATCGATATGACCTCAGTGGTACTGGACGGATCGATTCCTTGGCAGCATATGTCCTCCTTGCCCCGGTTGGGCCATCTCTCCGAGGTGGTCGGGGTAAAGCGCATGGATGGTGAACTGATGGTGCAAACCCGGATAGGTTTTTCCAAGGAGGGGGTCTCGTTTTTGGAACCCGTGTTTTTCAGCTTTCTGGTATTGCCCGAACCCATGGAGCCGAGGCCTTATGATTACCGTATGGCCTATTGGGTCGAGGATCAGGATAGAACCGGGGACCAAACGGAAAATAAGGTTGGTAGCATAGGGCGATGGCGATTGGCCAAAAAGTTTAAGGACCGTGAACAGAGTGTGCCCCAAAAGCCCATTACCTTTTTGATGTCACCTGATATTCCTGAGAAATGGAGGCCCTATGTCAAGGCCGGTGTTATGGAATGGCTCCCTGCGTTCGAGTCTGCAGGATTTACAAATGCCATTATCGTAAAGGAGATGGATAGTTTGGATGCATGGGAAAACCGTAGTTTGGGGAACTCCGTCCTCCGATGGGGAAGGTACCAAAACGTCAGGGGCCGAGAAGCGTTACGTGGAGGAGGTACGGTCACTTTGGTCGTTGACCATCGGTCGGGGGAAATCGTAAAGTCGGATATCCTCTTGGGGACTTCACTACAGCGGTTACAGGATGAGTATTTTGTGCGCTGTGCTGCGTTGGACCCAAGGGCGCGGACCAATCCTTTTCCCGATGAACTTACAGGGGAGCTGATCCAATTTTTGGTGGCGCATGAGACCGGGCACGCCCTCGGTATCACGGACAACCACTTTGGGGAGTTCCAATATCCCTTGGAACGCATGGGCGATGCAGAGTGGCTCAAAGAAATGGGACATACACCCAGTGTGATGTCCTATGCAAGGCACAATAATATGGCACAGCCCAAAGATAGTGTTCCGCCGCACTTGTTGATTCAGAAGGTAGGTCCCACGGACCACTACTATATCCAATGGGCGTATACGGAGTTCCCCGAGGGATGGGGCAAAAAGCAGAAATCGGAGCGATTGGAAGAAATGATCCGATGGCAGGATTCCGTACCGTGGTATCGGTATAACGATAGTAATCATGAGATCATTGGTCCAGGAAACACCAATGAAGTGGTGGAGACCAATGATCCTGTGGGAGGTGCAAAACATGCCTTGGCCAATTTGGAGCGGGCATTGGCCCTCTTGCCCGATACCAACCAAGGGAGAACGGATATGGCGCGGAGCAAACGCATATATGCCCAGGGATTGGAACTTTGGTACCATACCATGCGAAATGTGCTTTCCATGGTCGGAGGTTATGAGGTGTTTTACAAATCCATGGATCAAGTGGGAAACATGTACACCCCTGTTGATTTTGCAAGGCAGCAGGAGGCCATGGACTATTTTATGGAACAGGCCTTTGACCCTCCCCAATGGTTGACCCATCCCAATCTGGGCATGGACATTCGGTATTCGAGCCATCCCGATTTAGTGCTAAACTATCAAAAACTGCTCCTGATGGAACTGATGCGACCACAACGGATGAAACGCTTGGAGCATCTTGAAACCTTAGAGGGGTTTGAAGGGGCATTGGACTGGTATGTCGAGGAACTACAGCAGAGGCTTTTTATGGAATTGTTGGAGGGTACCGGGAAGGTACCTGCCCGGAAGCAGGCCATTCAAGCGCTCTACCTGGAAAAATGGAACCAAAACTTTCAAAAGAAGCGGTTCCAATTTGGGGTGGATGAGATGGCCTTTGTGCATTCCGATCATTCATTAGGTGTCGTCATGGAACAACTGCTGGACCTGCAACGCCTGTTGCGGAAATCCTTAAAGCGCCATAAGCATTTGGAATCCAGTGGGCATTGGGCCTGGTGCTTGGCCAAGTTGGAGGAATTGACCGGTGATTAATCAATTAAGGAAATCATTTGTATTGAAGCAGAAGTTTTGGAAAGGACTGCGAAGCTTGAAGTTTCGTTGTGTTTTGAGTTAGTGATAAAGGTGTCCCTAGGGACACCTTTAGTTTTGAAAGGATTATCTATTCGAACCTTTCGTACAATGGAATGGTGAGTGCAGGGTCCTTGAAGACCTGCCACTGTCCTTCCATACAGAGCACTTGTCCGGTTTCAGGGCAATCCGTCGGGATGGCCTGAACCCCCAAGATGGGATGGTCATAATAGCCCGTTTGGGTGCTATTGGCCTCTTCCGTGGCAAATGCCATGCCGACCGCCATGATGATGGCGAAGGCCGGTAACAACAATTTGAAAAATTTAGCTTTCATAATGTTATGTATTAAAAATGAATGCCTACTCTAAGTGAGGTTTTCGGCTTCCCCTCAGCTGCGCAGTTTTTTTGTTTTTGACGGTCATTTGGTCTGTCTCCTGGACTGCAGGATGGCCCCAAGGGCCATGAGCATAAAGGCCCCATTGAACAGTATGTGTTCCCGCCAACCCAATGTGGAGATGATACCCCCACAGGAACAGGGCGTGGGATGATCGGACGCCAGGACGGCGATGATGTATATCGTGAAGAGGCCAAGTAGGGCGAAGCTGGCATACAGGCCAAGAGTTCGGAACTTGGGGGATAATAACAGGCCTGTTATGGTGAGTTCCGAAAAGGGAACGCCCCATTGGAGGAGATCGGCATGGGCAGAGAGGTGGGGCATTTGTGCCAACCGCCATTTGAAGGTGTCCAGGTCCAATAGTTTGCTGGTGGCCGTGTATACGAACAACAGGACCAATAGGAGACTGGCCGTGGGGACAAGGGTTCGATATATCTTTTTGGACACCATATCTTTTGATTTGATATGACAAAGTTCGGGAGTCCAATTTATTTGAAACGGAGCATTCCTTGACCCAAAGGGAGTAATTTACGCATTTTGAAGGGGTTACCTCCTTAAATCGGTTGGGGTCTTGCCGTATTTGTCCCGAAAGGCCCTGGAGAAATGGGCGGCACTCTTGAAACCGTTCATGTGGGCGATCTCCTTTAGGGAAAGGTTGCTGTGCTGGATAAGGGTCTTTGACTTTCTAAGACGTTCCTGGGTCAGGAAACGGAAGATGGTGGTGCCATAGATCTGTTTGAAACCATATTTCAGTTTGTACTCGTTGGTCCCCATATGGAGGGCGAGGTCCTTGAGCGAGGGAAGATCCTTGTCCAAATTGTTGAGGATCGTGTCATGGACCTCCCGGATCATTTGGATGTCCTCCGGGGTCAAGGTGACCTTATGCTCCTTGATGCCCTTGGTCACTTTAAGCTTGTTTTTGGGCAGTCCCGTTTCAAAGGGTTCCCCTTTGGAAAAGAAAACGGAGTTCAACACGATTTTCTGACCGCTGCCATCCAAGGCCTGGTAGACCGATATTTGACAATCCTTGGCCAGGAAAAGACCATCGTTCGTAATGAATTCCAGGAACAGTACCGTTTCCGATCGGTCCCGTTTCAAATGTTTGACCATCTTTTTTGACCAAGTCCTTTGGGAGTTTTCGGTCATGAGTTCGGTGATATGTTTTCCGATAAGGTCCTTGGGCATACAGGACAACAGGGAGCAGGTTCCATTGGTGACCAATTCAATTTGACCTTGGGCGTCCAAGATCAGGGACAGTTGGATGATACATTGCGGAGTGTTGTGCGCATTGGCAAAACCCTGATGGATAAAGGCAGCCGCTATTTCCTCATTGACCATGTTCAGCATGACCACCAAAGAGGCGATATTGTCATTTTTTTCGGAAGGCTCAAGGGAATAGAAGAAGTTGCCCTTGGCCATTTCCAAAAGCATCTTTTGGATGCGTTTTACCCTAAAATCATCGGTGTTCGGCATGGTTGTCGGTTTTTAAACAGTGGGACGTTTGGATGGTCGGTGATTTCATATTTAGCCATGTTTTTTTAAAAAGGCCAGGGCCTCGGATTTTTTGGTAAAGGACCGGGTGGGGATCGTTTGTGCATGGGTGCCCAAGTATATGCTGCTGATCACATCCGTCACAGGGGGATCGATCAAAAAGGCCAAGGCGGTTATCCATTGTGACCCTTCCAAGGCCAAATAGTCCCGTGCCGGCTTATTGACCCTCCGTACCTCACGGATGTCGCAGAGCACGGGCATTTCCCTTGCGTTTTGTAGCATCATCCGATCTTGGACAATGAGTTGGGCGGCCCTGAGGTCGATACATAGGTCTTTTTTATAAATGATGTGCATCAACGCTTCGGTCATCAGATAAACAGCGTATTTGTTTTCATGTGATCTTCTCATGTGGCGAAAACTGGTAAAAACCCTGAATTTACAAAAATACTTTTTTTGGTATCGTAACATGGGGAACACTGTCCCAAATTAAAGGTATTTGGCTTGACTGAAACGGAATAATACTTGATTGAAACGGAGTAAATGATTTGAGAATACCATTTAATCTGACAATTGCCATTACTTTTTAGGACAATTTAAACCAAACGATATGGCTAAGATCAAACACCACAATTTTTTGAACACCGTCCATGAAGTGTTCACCGATGCAAAACAGGCCGGGGTGCTGCACCTCTATGCCGGGGGAGAATCCTTTTCGGGCCGTACCATCCGGGTGGGCGGTAAGGATATGTTCCATTTTGGGACCACAGGCTATTTGGGGCTGGAACAGGATGTCCGATTAAAAGAGGCCGCCAAGGAGGCCATTGATAAATACGGGACCCAGTTTCCACTTTCCAAGTCCTATATCTCCAATCCACTGTACGAAGCGCTGGAATCATCCATTGGGGAAATGTACGGACATCCCATTATCATTACCAAGAACAGCACCTTGGGCCATTTGGGGGTCATCCCCAGTGCCGTGGACGATGATGACGTGATCGTGCTGGACCATCAGGTCCACTGGAGCGTCCAGAACGCGGCCAAAATGCTAAAGACACGGAGCGTGCCCATCGAAATGATACGGCACAACAATTTGGAGATGCTGGAGGACAAGATCAAGAAGTACCGGGATTCCAAGCGTCACATCTGGTATATGGCGGATGGGATCTACTCCATGTACGGGGACTATGCCCCGGTAAAGGAGTTGATGGACCTGTCCGAAAAATATCCCCAATTGCATTTTTATTTTGATGATGTGCACGGGATGAGTTGGGTGGGGGAGAAGGGTACAGGTTATGTCTTGGGCCAATTGGGGGAGTTGACCGAGAATGTGCTCCTGTTCGGTACGTTGAGCAAGACCTTTGGGGCCAGCGGGGCCGTGTTGGCCTGTTCCAATGCCGGGATGTACGACAAGATCAAGACCTTTGGGGGACCCTTGACCTTTTCGGCACAGTTGGAACCCGCTTCCGTGGCCGCTGCCATCGCTTCCGCCAAGATTCATCTGTCTGAGGAAATCTATGAGCTGCAAGGGGAACTTCGGGAACGGATCGATTATTTCAATGCTTGTTTGGGAGCTACGGAGCTTCCCTTGATAGACCGGAACGAATCCCCCGTATTTTACATAGGGACGGGAATGCCCAAAACGGGCTATAATTTTGTCAACCGCCTGATGGGGGAGGGTTTTTATGTAAACCTGGGCATCTTTCCAGCGGTTCCGGTCAAGAACACCGGGGTTAGGATCACCATCTCAAGGCACAATGAAAAGGCCGAGATCAAAGGGCTGGTCGATGCCATGGCATATCATTTTCCGCTAGCTTTGGAAGAGACGGGGACGAACCCGGAAAGGGTGTTCCATGCCTTTACATTGGAACCCAAGACACGGGAGGAGCATAGACCATTGGATGATCTGACTTTGGAGGCCAAGGAATCCATAAACCAGGTAGATAGGGAAGTATGGAACCGTTGTTTGGGCGGACAGGGTGTTTATGATTGGGCTGGAATGAAATTCCTGGAGTCGGTGTTCCAGGGCAATTCAAAAAAGGAACATGATTGGTCGTTTCGTTATGTGATCATAAGGGATGTCAATGGAAATCCGGTATTGATGACCTTTTTGACCTTTTCCCTTTGGAAGGACGATATGTTGGCCACTTCCGAGGTGTCCCGATCCATTGAGGAGGAACGAAAGTCGGATTCCTATCATCTTTCGTCCATGATACTTTCCATGGGCAGTTTGTTCACCGAAGGAGACCATGTGTATTGGGACAGCGCGCATCCATTGGGCGAACGGGCGATGAACAATTTTTTGGAGTTCATGGAACAAGAGGAACGGAAGTTAGGGGCGAAAATGACCGTACTTCGGGATTTTCCCAAGGAAAGCAATTGGAACAGTCATCTTTACGGACATGGCTTTCTCCGGGTGCAAATGCCCGATTCCTGTACTGTTGATCTACAGGAAACACCTTCTATAGAACAGTATATCGGAGCACTATCTTCCAGAAACAGGAGGCATTTTAGGAAGGATATACAGCCCTATCTTGGCTTGGTCCATTGCAGGGCGGTCCAAAAACTAACTGCTGTGCAATTGGTCCAGGCCAAAAAACTGTTTGGGGAAGTGCAGTCCCGCAATTTGGGGCTCAATACGTATTCCTTCCCCGATGCGCTTTTTGATCGGATGAACGAGAACCCCTTATGGGAATTTATTATGCTGTGCCCCACTGATGAACCGGATAGGGTAGTGGGCGTTATGTTCTGTTACACCAATACGAATCAGGTGTGCGTCCCTGCCTTTGTCGGGATGGATTATGGTGCCTTGGAGCAATACGCCGTTTATCGTCAATTGCTTTATCATACCATTGAACGGGCCATAGTCCTTGGTATTCCGAAAATTGATTTTGGAATGACCGCTGCCTTTGAGAAGCGGAAGCTTGGCGCGACCATACAGGAAAAATATGCATACATCCAAACCCGTGATAACTTTATCTTGGAACTCTTGGGGGTCATGGAGGGACAGCAATAATGGAGCGGTGCCATGAAATATCAAAAACTGTTATCAGAATTTGAGGGCCAGTTGGAGGCCTTGGAAAGTGGGAACGGCGATATCCTTTACAAAGCGGAGAAGGGCATCGTACTGGTGGAGAAGTGCATCCATAAACTGCAAAAGCAGATTGTGGGCAAGGACTTTGAGACACAGGCGGATGAGATCTATTTCTTCAAGCATGTCAAGCCGCAGATCTTTAGCAAGCTCATCTATTACATCCGCCTCTTCAGTATAGAGAGCAAACGCCCGCGGGGAAAGGATGTGGCCCAGGTCAAATACCTACAGCAACAGATCGATAAGCTGCAGACCTTCTTCAACGACAACTTGGAATTCTATAACTATTACCGGCGTGGGGCCATGTCCATGGACGAGCAGTATTTTGTCCGGGGCAACCGGGACCTGCGCATGCCCCTGGAATCCTTTCACTTTTTGATCGATGACCAGTTCTCCACCTGTCAGGACGGCACGGTGGCCACCATCATGGCCTATGACATGCTCATCGTGTACCTGAGAAAGGAAGTGGACGACCTCAATAACAATATGGAACCTACAAAGAACACACCTATGGAAAAACCATCAAAATTATTTTGGACCGGGAGCAAGACGGACCTGATCGAGCTCCTCTATGCCCTTCACACCAGTAAATACATCAATGGTGGGACCGTTGACATCAAGGAACTGGCCTCTCATTTCGAATACTTCTACAATGTCGATCTGGGCAATTACTACCACACCTTTATCGATATCCGTTCCCGCAAGAGCAGTAGGACACGGTTCTTGGAACGGCTCATCGAGATGCTCAACCAGCGGATGGAATCCCTGGAAGAATAGCTCCCGAATTTTTCCCAAGTTGGTACCAACTTGGGAATTTTGGTTTTCGGGGGTTTTCAGGCAAGATTTCCCCATTTTTCAAGTGTCATAGTGCGCTCCAAAAACCCAAAATGCCCTAAATCGTTACAAATTATAGGATAAAAAAATCGTTCCCAAGTTGGTACCAACTTGGGAATTTTTTCCAAAAATCTTCTTCAGTTTTGCCCTGAAAGTCAAATCAACGGAAGGGCCATCAAATGAAATGAGAGTAATGCGGTGGTCCTTCTTTTTAAAACTCAGAAATTATGGGAGCGACCATCATTACCTCGGAAGACCTGATGGAGTTCAAAGTGGAACTTTTGGAGGACATCAAGGAACTATTGCAAAACCAGAACGGCCCAACGGCCAAGAAATGGCTCAAATCCAATGAGGTTCGGGAACTCTTGGGCATTTCCCCGGGAACCCTCCAAAACCTAAGGGTCAATGGAACTTTGCCTTTTACCAAGATGGGAGGGATACTCTACTATGACCACCTGGAAATCATGGAGGTGTTGGAGCGGAACAAGATCAACCCCAAGTTTTAAGGGGTTTGGAAGCGATCAATTATATCGGACACCTGAACGGGGTCTTTGGACGGTTTTCCAAGGACGGCCGCTTGAACCCTACCCATGTGAGCCTTTATATGGGTTTGTTCCATTTTTGGAACAGCTGTTATTTTAGGCCGGAATTTCACATCAACAGGGCCGAGGTCATGCAGATCTCCAAGATCGGGTCCACAGCTACCTATCATCGGTGCATCAAGGAATTGAGCCATTGGGGCTATATGTTGTACCAACCATCACACAATCCCTTCAAGGGAAGCAAGATCAAGATGTTCAATTTTGATACAAGTCCTGAACAAGTGTCGAACAGCTACCGTGATCAAAATGAAACAAGTGCTGAACAAGCGTTAATACCTATAAACAAACATATACAAACCCTTAAAAACAAAAAAAACATTGACAAACGCGAAAATTTTAAGAATAAAAATCCGTTTGAATTTCAAACGATGGACAAACTTGCCGAGCCTGTTCAATTTCGGGACAACCTGAAGACCGGTGAAGAAAAAAACTACGGTGAACCCTTATGAAACTGGATTACCCACATATCATCACCGAAGGCTCCAAAACCTTTTACCTTGGGGAACTCCAGGGCAATCAGGTCCTGTACAGTTTTGAAAAGATGCTCATTTACTTGGAGGCCAAGGGAAAGCTGATGTTCGGGGAAAACTTCAGGATATATGAGGAGGATCGGGATATATTGTTGCAGCTCTGCAACTATATGATCCGGGATTACGACAGCTGTAAAAAATATGGCCTAGATCCCAACAAGGGCCTGTTGCTTTCCGGGCCGGTGGGCTGCGGCAAGACCAGTCTGATGCGGTTGCTCAAATACTTGGTGCCCTATCAGCGGCCCTATACCGTGATTCCCAGCCGGAACTTGGTTTTCGGTTTCAACCATATCGGATATAAGACCATTGAGGATTATGGCAATGGGCAGTACTTTTGTTTTGATGATCTGGGGGTAGAGCCGATGGGCAAACACTTTGGAAAGGATTGCAATGTCATGGGAGAAGTTTTGCTCTCACGCTATGTACTTTTTGTCAACCATCAGGTACGGACCCATTGTACCACCAACCTCAATGCCCGGGAACTGGAGGAACGCTATGGCAAACGGGTGCGGAGCCGTATGCGACAGATGTTCAATCTGGTAGCCTTTGAAAAGGGCAGTAAGGACAAGCGCAAATAACTCCATTGCATTTGGAGCACTTTTCGTAACAGTTCCAATGACCTCCACTAAATATGCTTTCCTAGTTCCAGATTTTCAAATTTGTCAATGGCCACGATCAGGGTAAGAGCCATGGCCCCAATGTTCATTTCTTTACTGGACAGTCTGCTTCATTTTAGGGCATATGCGGATCAAAAGGTGGACAGAAAGTGTACATCAAAAGGACAAAAACTTGAACTGGGCGAAGTCGAAGTTTGACGGTTTTGAGGTTTTTGTAGTGCCAAGCTACTAAGGTTATCAACGAAACATTCCGTGTTTTACATAGATTTTGGTACCGATTCGCAGCAATAAAAACCAAAACAAAGCAATCTATATGTTATTCACAAATCATTGATATACAGTTATTTGAGTTTTTTTAATTTGTAATTTTCAATATCGAAAACAAGCTAACCCAAAAACGTTTACGATATGCGAAAATCACTTTTTATTACCATTCTTTGCTTATTTGTTTCCAGTACCATTTTGGCCCAGATCGGGGGCATCGAGGATTCCGTCAATGATATTTCCGCTACCATTCGGGCCATCTTTCCCATCATTTTGGGCGTTATCTTTTTGGTGGGCTTTTTGTTCAATGCGGGACACTTCTTCGGGGAGAACTCCGATCTGAAAAAAGGGATAACCCGTGTACTGGTCTTTGTCCTGATCGCCGGGGCGGTGGTCGGCATTTTTACTTACCTCATTGGAATCGTGGTGTAATGAAAAAGTACGAGGTCTACCGAAATATCCGCAAACGGGCCATGATCATGGGCCTGCCACTATCCTTGTTTGCCTTGCTAATGGTATCGGTCATCGGCTCCCTATTGATCATCATCTTTTCATTCAGTCTTGGTGTCATCGTAGCCCTGCTGCTGTTCAATGCCCTGTTGTTCGGGGCATTGGCACAGTGGGTCAAAAACCCCCATGTACTTGCTATCCAAAAGGTCTTCCCACATACCATCAGTAACAAAAAACTAAGCCCTTTCTCTAATGCCTAAAATCGACCTCCATGCCCATCATCCTATTCTGGACATCCAAAACCATGTGGTCTTTGCCAACAATGGCAATGTGGTCCTGTGCTATGAGGTGGTACTGCCCGAGGTGTATTCCCTATCTGAATCCGATTATGAAGAACTGCACGGTATCTGGTTCCAGGCCTTCAAGTCCCTGCCCACGGGGACGGTCATCCATAAACAGGACCTATATCAAAAAGTACGATTCGATGCCAAAGACCTGCCTAATAACACCTTTTTGCAAAAGGCGACCCATAATCACTTCAAGGGAAGGGAGTACCTAAAACATCAAAGCCATCTGTTCTTTGTACTGCCCTTTGACAAGGCCCTGAACGCTTCCAAATATGTGAATCCCTTCCGGAAAACAGAAAACGACCTCCATCGAAAACTGGATGCGCAGGTAGCGGAGTTTGTTACCGCGGTCAACGATGCAGTGTCCTTTGTCAACAATAGCCGACGAATGGTCATAAAGCCCTTGACCCCTAAAACAATAAAGGGCATCAGTGATGCCTATTACAATGGTTTCAACCTTGGTTTTGACACCGATGTTCTACTGGATAAAAAACACATTGAGATAGGGGACCATTATTTTGATGCCATCGCCGTCAACAATGAAGGGTGTTTTGGAGGAACGGTCCAGAGCAGTAAGATCAATGAGAAATTCACCTCGGATGATTTTACGTTTCATCAAGGGTTTATTGATGGATTGGGACTGGACCTGAACGAGAACCACATCATCAACCACATCCTCTATCTGGACGACAAACACAAATGGCGCAAACTCTTGGACAAGAAAGTGGAGGAACTCAGTAAAAGTTCCAATTTTGGTTCCCAGAACAAGGTGGTCCTTAAAAAGGTCCAGCATATCCTGGACAAGATCAATACCGATGACTCATCCCGTATCATCCGCGGCCATCTCAATCTTGTTTTCTGGCATTCGGAGGCGCAACACTTGAAACGAATCGCATCCCAGATCAAGGCCGGGTTCAAGGAATTGGACATTATGCCCTACCACCCCAATGGGGAGGAACGCAAGCACTACTTTTTGAACTCCCATCCTTGCCATGCCACCAACTTCTCCAATGAGGATCTGTATGTCACGGATTTGAAACATGCCCTCTGCCTCTATATCAACAACACCAATTACAAATCAGATGGTACGGGGATCCTCTTCAATGACCGTCAACATAACATCCCAATACTCAAAGATGTTTGGGACGAACAGAAAAAACGCATCAAGGCCCGGAACTTTGCCATTTTCGCCCCAACGGGGGAGGGCAAGTCCTTTTTGGCCAACAACATTTTGCGGCAGTATTTCGAACAAGGTGTCCGACTGGTCCTTATCGATCTGGGCGGTTCCTATGCCAAATTTGCGAAGCTCTATCCCGACCAACATGTCATCCTGCGCTATGAGCAGGGCAAAAATTTGGGCATCAATCCCTTTTATATTTCGGATGAATCCGATCTGACCCCGGAACGTTTGGAAGACCTTGCCATTTTTTTATTGGAATTGCTGGCCGTGAACCAAGCTTCCAAATCCCAAGAAGTGGCCATCAAAAAAGTGCTGTTGCTGTATTACAAAAAAGTCAGGGAAAACCATTCCCTCGCTTCACTCTACCAGTTTGTGGACCATCGAAAAGACACCCTTTTGGAAGAACTACAGATCAAGGAAGTCCACTTCAATACCTATGATTTTCTGCATATCCTCTCGGAATATGTGGAGAGTGGCCCTTACAGTTTCTTGTTCGATACAGGGTCCGATCAGACCTATAAAATCGAGGACAAACGGCTCATCATCTTTGAACTGGACGAGGTGCGGGACAACAAGGAAATCCTCTCCGTGATGCTCAAGCTCATCAAGTCTGCCATCCAACGGACCATCTGGAGAAACCGTTCCGAACGGGGCATCATCCTCTTTGATGAGTTTGCCAAGCAGTTGAAGTTCCCCAATGTTCTGGAAAGTGTGGAGTTCTATTATCAGGCGATCCGGAAACAGAACGGGGCCATTGGCATCATCCTGCAATCCATCAACCAATTGCCCGAAAATGCTACATCGGCCAGTATTCTGGAGAACACCCAGGTCATTTACAGTTTAAGGAACGAAAAGGGCTATGAAGCTTTAAAGAACAGGCTCAGCCTGTCCGGCCATGACCTGAACCAACTCAAATCCATTCGTAACAACTTGACAGGGGAACGGAAATACACGGAAATCTTTATCAAAATCGGGAAGGAGAGCAATGTGTTCCGCTTGGAGGTGCCCCCCGAAGTCTATGCCGCTTATCTCACCGACGGACTTGAAAACAACCAGATTATGGAACTTTTTGAAAAGACCGGGGATATGGAACAGGCCATCATCGAATTTACTCATCAAAAAAATAAAACCTTATGAAAACAAGTAAACAACAGCCAATCAGGAAAAAAGCCCTGACCTTGCTATTAGCCCTAACCATTACACTATTACTGCCAGCAGGCGCTGCCTGCCAGGGGATGCCGGTCTATGACAACACCAACTTTATCAGCATGACCAAGTCATTGTTGGAGTCCGCCAAACAGACCTCGGAACTGTTGAAGACCGCACAGTTCTTGAAGGAACAGAAAGACAACATTGTCAAGGTCAACAATGCCGTAAAGCAATTGAAGGCGGTTCGTGAGTTGGCACGGAACAATGAGGTTTTGTTCCGAACCGTGCAAAGTGATTTGAGGGACATCTTGAATTCCCCTTATATCAAAGCTGGGGAAGTGGAACGGGTATCGCGCTCCTTTGAACAGATCATGGACACGGCCATTGACGACCTGGACTTTGTCAACCAGATATTGTCCAGTGACTTTCTCAAGATGACCGATGCGGAGCGTACTGCCATTCTGATGGAAAAGAAGAGGCGGTCCCAGGAAATGGTGGCCGAACTTCAGGTAAAGACCCGTCGCTATCGGGAGATCATTTCCTTTCGGAAGATGCAGGACATCATTAATAACAGGGAAACCGAATATTGATGATGGTTGGGTTCTTTTTGGGCATAGGATTGGAGTATGTGGACGCGGTCTTTCAGACGATAAAAGACAGTGATTTTTCACAATATACCATCGTGGGGATGAAGGCCTTGGCCGTGCTGTTCTTTTTGGTCAATGTGTTGAAGAAATACAATGAGGGCATCGCAACTACCGATGGGCATACCTGGGGGCTCACCCCCACGGAACTGGCCAAAAACTTTTTGATCGTGCTCTTGGTGATATTCTCCACAGAGGTGTTGGGGGTTTTTGACGGCATCTTGGTCGCCATTGAGACCCAATACCGGGACACGGCTCCGGCACTCCTCCCCTTACAGTTGCAGGACGTAGATCTGGAACGGGATGTGGGTGCCCTGGAAGCCGCCAAAAAGGCCATGGCCCTGTTATACGAGGCCCTGGTCACGCCCTTGTACGGTTTAAAGGTGCTGGCCTTTATCCTTGGGGTCATGCTTTGGTTGATGGACCTGTTCATCTATCCCTTGTTCTTGGCAGAGCGGTATTTCCTGTTGGGGATCATGCAAGCGTTTTTCCCCTTGGTCATCAGTCTGTCCGTGTTCGAGAAATTCCGCTCATTGGCCTATACCTTTTTTAAGCTCTATGCCGGGGTCTATATGCTGGTGCCCGCCTTCTTCCTGGTCAATGTCTTTGTGAACAACCTCTATACGGAGATCAGTACCAATTTTTGGGGCAACCTGTTCGGATTTGATTGGGGCAGTGAGTTCTTTGCCTCCATCATCGAGTTGGGGACCATCGGCTTTATCGTTTTGCTCAAGTTCAAGCTCTATCGACGGGCGACGCGTTTTACCCTTCGCTTGTTCACCGGT
>Ga0070726_10002830_pt1 | contig 15258 bp, 11 predicted proteins | sample tdAd471_FD_67275 | JGI IMG/M metagenome (GOLD analysis project Ga0070726, IMG submission 67275) | Marine sediment microbial communities from the Atlantic coast under amendment with organic carbon and nitrate - tdAd47.1 | ecosystem: Environmental > Aquatic > Marine > Coastal > Sediment | place...
CGAAGCAGCGGGCGCATGGCGACGGCTGGTTCGGCCGAGGCGCCGACGCGTTCGCAGGGGCGTGCGTGCGGCTGGCCATCGATCGGCCGCGCGTCGTCGGCGTGCTGACCGCGGTCGTCGTGCTCGGCGCGGTGTTCGGCGTGACCCTCGTACGCCAGAACTCGCGCATGACCGAAGAACTGCACCCGGCGCACCCGGTGTCGGTCGCGAACGCCGAGATCGAGGCGCACCTCGGGGGCGTGCTTTCGGGCGCGGTGGTGTTCGAGGGGCCGCCCGAGGCGTTCACGGACCCCGACGTCCTCGCGCTGCTCGATGAGATCGGCACGTTCGCCGAGGACTGGCGCGCCCCGCACACCGGCGATCCGCTCGTCGGGCGCGCGGTGTCGATCGCGCCGGTCATCGCCGAGGCCCACGCCGACTGGCGCGGCGTCGACGAGCCGTCCATCCCCGACACCGCAGCCGGCGTCGCGGCGCTGCTCGACCAGGTCCCCGTCGACGAGCGGCAGCGACTGGTGAGCGCCGACTACAGCGTCGCGCACGTGACGTTTCGGATGTACGACGGCGGCTCCGCGGCGTGGTCGGCGCTACAGAGCGAGCTGCGTGCCCGCCTCGACGCCGGCGTCGCTGGATTGGACGTCCCCATCGAATGGCGCATCACCGGCTCGTCGACCCTCGGCCAGAACGCGATGGGCTACATGGTCCGGGACCTCGTCTCGAGCCTGCTGCTCGCCGTGCTGATCATCGTCGCGCTGATGTCGATCCTGTTTCGAAGCGTGAAGCTCGGGATCATCTCGATGATCCCGAATCTGCTGCCGATTCTCATGACTCTCGGCGCAGTCGGATACTTCGGAGTCGAGCTGCGCGTGTCGACCGCGGTCGTGTTCAGCATCTCGCTGGGCATCGCCGTCGACGACACGATCCACGTGCTCGTCCGCCTGCGCGAGGAGCTCGCGCGCGGCGAGGGCACCTACGCCGACGCGATGGAGCGGGCGGTGCGCAGCGCAGGCCGGGCCGTTCTCTTTACGACGCTCCTGCTCTGTGCCGGGTTCGGCATCCTCGGGATGAGTGAGTTCACCGCCGTGCGGGAGCTCGCGATGCTCGGCGGGGTCACGCTCCTGTCGGCGGTCTTCGGCGACCTGGTGGTCCTGCCGTGGGTGCTCGTCCGGCTGCACCCGGACGTCGGTCGGCTCGACCACTCCGGTGAGGGCGGTGGGCCCGCCACCGCGCCCGCGGATTCGACGCCCGGACGTGCCAATTCCGATTGACAGGCGCCGCCACGCTCGGCTAGTACCGCTCGTCCCGCATGACGCTCTCGGGTGTCGCACGGGTACGCTGAAGTAGCTCAGTTGGTTAGAGCAAACCGCTCATACCGGTTAGGTCCGGGGTTCGAGTCCCTGCTTCAGCACTGACGAGGCGCCACCGCGCCTCGTCAGCTCGTTTTTGCCTCTGAAATCAGAGGATTCGCCTCGCTGCCGGGGCCGAACGAGCTCGAAACGGTGCCGCACCGCATTCGACGGGGCCCGTCCACCGGGCGCACCGTGAGGTTTGCGCCTGTCGTAGAAAACCCTACAATCCGACCTCTGCGTGCAGCGCACGTCGAACCCGGTGGGAGTGGGCCTTGGACCTGAATCAGCTTCACAACGCCGTCGCGACCCTCGAACGAAAGGTCGGGGACGCGACGCACTACGAGATCCTGGGCCTGCAGCGCGGAGCGGACGAAGCCGACATCAAGGCGGCGTTCCACCGGGTCGCGCGGATGCTTCACATCGACAACTACGCTCGGCACGAGATCCCGCAGGACCTCCGCGTCCGGATGGAAGCCGTCATGGGCGAGGTCTCGCGAGCCCGTCAGGTGCTGAGCGATCCGGCGCAGCGTGAAGAATACGACGCGATGCTCTCGCTGGCCGAGCGCGGCGTGCCCACCGACGTCGGCAAGATCTTCGAGGCGGACAGCCTCTTCAAGGGCGGCGTCCGGCTCGTCGACCGCGGTGTCTTCGACGAGGCGCGCAAGCGATTCCAGGCCGCCGTCGACATCAACCCGACCGAGCCGGACTACTGGGCATACCTGCGGTGGGCCGAGTTCTGCCTGCTCGAGTCCGACAAGCGCGGTCGTCCGACCGAGCCTGCGTCGGTCGAGCGGATCCGTCGGCATCTGCAGAAGCTCGCCGACGAGAACCCGAAGTGTGACGACGCCCAGGTCTTTCTCGGACACATCGCCAAGGCCGAGGCCGACGAGGCGGTGGCGCTGAAGCACTACAAGGCAGCGCTGCGGATCAACCGCGACAACGTCGCCGCGCAGTCGAACATCCGGCTGCTCAAGCAGCGCGAGAAGAAGAAGAGCGAGAGCGGCTTCTTCGCGAAGCTCTTCAACCGCTAGACCGCCAGGTCGAAGCCGCGACCGCCGAATCCTCCGTCCACCGGATGACCACGAGGCCGGCGGTCGGACGGTTGGCCGATGCGTCGCCAGGATCCGTGACGCTGGCCGCAGTCCGGTCTGCGTGGTCCGCTGTCGAACCGCGGACGCGCACCCGCGGCGCCTGGGGCTCGGATGCCAGGGCTCGACCGACCCGAATCGCCGACGCGAATCATCGGCACGCGGGGTTCGAATGCCGGTGCTCGACAGACCACGCCGGGCGCTCTGTATCGCGCCACCCGAAATCGGGCATCCGGACGACTGAACGCGATGGTGCTCCAGAATCCGCACCACAGGTCCGATAATGTACATTATGTAAACCCTGGTATCGATCGTGCACTGGAGGGGTCTGGACGAGTCACGGCCCCCAGCCCCGGTATCGCGCCGCGTTCTCGACGGATCCACCCACAGATTCGCCATCGGCTCGGTTGACCATGCCGGGAGCGAGACCTACCGTCCGGCGAAGAGCCAACCCAACTTCGCCCTGACTGTCCGTGCTACAGGTCTCCCGCCGCGTCGAATATGCGCTCCGTGCCAGCATCGTGCTCGCCGGTCGCGTCCCCGGTGAGCGGTTGAGCTACCGGGCCATCGCTGCGCTCGAGGGGATCCCCGAGGAGTTCCTGGCGAAGATTCTGCGTGCCCTCGTCGACGCCGGCGTCGCGACGTCGACGCGCGGACCCAACGGCGGCTTCGCGCTCGCACGTGAACCGGCCACCATCAGCTTTCTCGATGTTATCGAGGCGGTCGATGGTCCCGTGGCGCTGAACGCCTGCTGCGACCGCGGCGTCGGCTGCGACCGTGTCAGTTCGTGCGTGATGGACCACGTCTGGCGCAATGCCGAGCACGCGATGCTTCAGGTCTTTCGGCAGACGACGCTGGCCGACGTGTCGACCGCTCCGTCGCTCACCGCCTGGGCCGGCGCCTGACGACTCGACGCACGCGTCGCCCGGCTTCGGGTCATCTCGCGTCGCTCCCACGTCCGACTCGGCACCGCAAAACGAAGAACGCCCGCGCGCATGCGCAGGCGTTTTCGAGATCGGTGCCCCGTCATCGGAGTCCGGCGACTACTCGCCCGTGCGCATCGTCACGCGGAGCCCGGGGGTGAGCTCGCGCATGCCGGCGTCGCTGATGACCGCCGTGCACCACTCTTCGGTGACGTGGATGATCATCGCCTCGCCCACGTTCTGCCACGGGATCTCGGCCTGAATCTCGTCGTAGTGGACCCGGCGCTGCTGAGCGGCGCGGATCATCTCGCCCTCGTCCTGCCGGTCCCAGATGCGGAATCGATTGCCCACGCGGACGCCGTCCTCGTACCCGAGGTTGACGAACACGTAGTCCTGCTCGTGCACGTGGCGCACGGGGTTGAGGACGTCGTAGATGTAGCCGTCCACGTCGACCTCGTTCACCCGGGGCTCGACACGCAGCAGCTGCGGCTCCGACAGGAAGAGCGCATCACCGCGCTCGATCGTGTCCCACAGCTGGGTGATCTCACCGCTGATGAGGTCGGTCTCGTCATGGCGGGTGGTCACGCGGAGCGAGCCGGCCACCTCGTACTTCACGGCGACCAACTCGCGATCGTCGTCGTACACCCGACCGACCACGCGGTTGATCGAGTATTCGGTGCCGATGATGACGTTGTCCGACGGGTCGGGACCGGCGGTACCCTCTTCGACCTCTTCTTCGTCACGCGTGTCGAAGTCGAGGTACACGGTGTCGAGCGGCTGCAGCAGACGACGACCGGTGTCGGCGTAGCGGATCACACCGACGTGCTCGAACTCACCCGCGCCGGCGTAGAAGCCGCCGAGCGGATAGAAGCGCCCTTCTGCACGCGCCTCGAGCTCGCCCGGGGTCCCCGGAGGACGCAGGAAGATGATGTCGTCCGGATAGATCCAGTGCGGATTCGTGATCTGCGGATTGAACGACCACAGCAGCGGCCACAGCATCGGGTCACCGAGGAACCGCTGCGACAGGCCGAAGAGCGTGTCTCCGGGACGGGCCACGTGATAGTCCGCGGCGGCCGTGCCCGGGCCACGCTCGGCCATGACGGTCACGCCCTGTGCGGCGGCCGACGACGCGACGCCGCCAGTGAGCGCGGCGGCGAGGAGGCCCGACAGCAGAAGAGTACGTCGCTTCATCACAGAATCCGGTGGTGCGAGACGATGCAGGGCGCAGGCAGAATCAGGGTTGCAGCGCCCGCAGGCGCTCGGTCGCGCGGCGGGCGGCGTCCGTCGACGGGTACGTATCGACGAGCACGTTGAGGACTTCGACGGCGGCATCCACGTTGGTGAGCCGCTCGTTGCTCAGAGCAATCTTGAGCAGCGAGTCCGGGACCTTGTTGCCGTCCGGGTACTCGCTGACCACGCGCTGGAAGAAGCCGAGGGCGTCGTTGTATCGGCCCATGCCGTAGTACGCCTCGCCCATCCAGAAGAGCGCGTTGTCCATGTAGTCTTCGGTCGGACCGCTCTCGATGAAGCGGTTGAACGTCGTCACGGCTTCGCTGTACTCGCCGGCCTCGAACTCGTCGCGGCCCTGACGGTAGAGCGTCATCGGGTTGTCCGACGTGGCCGATGCGCTCGGCGCGGGGGCCGACGGCTCGGGGGTGGCCGCGGGCGCCGGGTCCGGCGTCGCGATCGGCAGCCGATGCCCGCCGGTATCGACCCGGGGCTGGGCGCGCCGCGTGGGCGTCGCCGCGCTGCTCGAACCGGTCGAACGGGACGGACTCGAGGTGCCGCCCGACTCGCCACCGAAGCGCTCGTTGTACGCCGCCATGTCGATGACGACCTCTTCACCCTCGGGCTCGGCGGCGGCGACCTGCACCGGCGCGGGAGCGATGACCGCCCCACCCGGCCCGAGTCGCTGCACGGGCAGATCCTGCGGCAGCGCGAGCGGGTCGATATCGGGACGCGGCGGCGGGGCCGACGCGGTCGGCACCGTCACACTGGCCGGCCACGGGCTGGACTGGCCGTTCGCGCCGATGTGCACCGGCTGTCGACCGAACCCGGTCTGACTGTCACGACGCATCTGCGCGAGACGGTTGGCCTCGACGCGGTCCTGCAGCAGAAAGACCCGTTCCTCCATCTCTTCGATCTGCACGCGCTGGTAGCCATTCGTGCGCTCGAGCTCGGCGACGCGGGTGCGCATCTGCTCGAAAGCGATCGGATCGACGGCCACCGACTGGGCTCCACCGCAGGCCGCAGCTCCAGAGAGGAGCGCGGCAGCGAACGCGAGCCGAAGCGTGCGAGTGGCCGAGATGCGGGTCGACGATGAGATCATGGGCCTGCCGGATGGACGAGGTTCGTCGCGATCCTGTCCCGCCGGCGGTCTCAGGTCAAATTCCTCGTAGCCCCGCTCGTCTGTGCCGGTCGAGACCTCGCAGCCCGTGGCAGCCGTCAGGCCTTCGTTGGCGGCTCGTCGTCGTCGCGCCGGCGCCGAGCAAGCGCCGCACCGGCCGCGACCCACACGAACGCACCGGCCAGCGGCCAGTTGCCGAAGCGCACGAACGGGGTGTGCCGCGCCTCGAGCATCGGCACGTGATGGTCGAGGACTTCGGCGTCTTCGAGGCTCGTCTCGGCGACGACGCGACCCACGGGATCGACGAACGCGGAGATCCCGGTGTTCGTCGATCGCACAAGCCACGTTCGCTGCTCGATCGAGCGGAACGTCGCGAGCGCGAGGTGCAGCGCAGGCTCAGACGTCTTGCCGAACCACGCGTCGTTCGTGACGTTCAGCAGCACGTGCGGCTGATGACGACCGAGGTAGCGCCCGTACCCGGGCATGATGTCCTCGTAGCAGATCAGGATGCCGAGCTTCCACGGCGGGCCATCGTCGCGGGGCAGCTCGAGCGGCGGCACCTGCTCGCCGACCACGAAGTCGCCGAGCAGCGGCACGGCGTCCCACAGGTTCACGCCGAACGCGTCGTACAGCCAGTGCGCGGGCGCGAAGTACTCGCTGAACGGCATGAGCTCGTTCTTGTCGTACACGCCATGCACCCGCCCGTCGTCGCCGACGAGCACCGCCGAGTTGTAGATGAGGCGCCGACGCGGTGATCCCCCGCGAGGCGGATAGGCGGCCGCTTCTTCTTCGGTGAGGTGCTGCACCATGACGGCGCCGATCAGCAGATTGGCCGCGTACCCGCGCAGGGGCGAGAACCGGTCGCGCAGGGGTGTGCCTCGTGCCTCGTCATCGCGCCATGTGTCGACGAGCGGGGTCCGAGACGGCGGCATCCAGGTGGCGCCGCGCGGCAGACGGCCGACGACACGCGCCGTGTCGGTCGCGGTCTCGAGATCCGCGGCCGCCTCGTCCGTCGACACGTAGTACGACGGCGCAGAGTACGCCGTCTCGGGCCACAGGATCAGCTCGGCGCCTCGTTCGGCGAGCTCGGCCGACAGGTGCTGGTGGATCAGCAGATTGTTGCGAAAGAACTCCGGATCGCTCTTCTCGAAGATGCCGATGTCGGCCTCGACGAGCCCGATGTGCAGCGTCTCGGCGGCCTCGCTCTGCGCATCGATCTGGCCGATGCGCACAGCGCCCCAGACATGGGCCGCGACGACGACGGCGCACGCGACGGCCACCGACCGGGGCGGGCGCTCGCCCGACCGGAGGGCGCGAATCGCGACGAAGACGGCCGCGTTCGCGAGCACGAGCGCGACGCTGACCAGCACGACGCCGCCGAGCTCGGTGAGCTGCGCGAGGGCGTGGTTCTTCCACTGCGAGTTGCCGAGGTACCACTTGAAGATCATCGGCCAGAGCGATTCCGCGAGCACCCATGCGGGCACCCACGACCACCCCTCGGCCAGCCACCCCCGCCGTTCGAAGGCCCGCGACAGACCGGCGGCAAACGCGAACGTGGCCCCCTGCTGCACGGCGAGCAGCAGCAGAATCGCCGCGCCCACCCATCCGGGCATCCCACCGAAGTCGCGCATCAAGCCGACGATCCAGTAGAACCCGCCGACGTTGGTGACCGTGCCCATCCACGCGCCGAGCGCCATGGCGGCACCGGTCGACTTGCCGCGCACGGCGAACATGAGCGGCACGAGACCGACAAACACGTTCGGGAAGATGTCGAAGTTCGGGTAGCTCGTGAACACGAGCACGCCGGACAGCGTGGCCAGCGCGACGGCCCGCCAATCTCGCGCGATGGCCGCCGGGCGGCCCACGACCCATCGAGCGGCGCGCCGGATCCGGCCCGGACGCTTCGTCGGTGGTGCGGTCTCGGGCGTCGCACTGGTGTCGTCGGATGCGGTCACGCGTCCCCCTGCAGGACGTCGGCGCGGACGCCGATGAGTCGAATGGCGCGGGGCACCACCTCGGCGACGACCGGCGCGACCCCGGGGGCTTCGCCGTCGACGTCGAGCCATGCGGTCCCGCGGGTGGCGCGGGCCTCGACCCGGCGGGCCCGCAAGTGCTGTACCCCGGGCAGCTCGAGGTGCGTGCCTCGATAGACCCGCGGGAGGTGGCGTGCGGCTCCCAGCACCGAGAGCTCGGGTAGGGTCACGACGTCGAAGAACCCGTCGTCGAGCCGCGCGTTCGGGCACACGTGCATGCCGCCACCGAAGTACCGGGCGTTGCCGAGGACGACGTTCTGCACATCGGCCGCCGACACCGGCGCACCGTCGATGACGAGCTCGAGATCCATCCCCGTCCATCGGGCGAGAGCGCGAAACGTGGCCACGAGAAAGGTGACGCGGCCGCCGAGGCGCTTGGACGACGCGTTGGCGAACCGGTCGACCAGCCCCGACATTCCGAAGCTGGCGACGTTCACGAAGTGGCGGACGGTGCGTGTGCCGTCGTGGCCCTCGAACGTGAGGCGCCCGATATCGACGGGGTGCGCATCACGACCCCGGATCTCGGTCGCCGCACCCACCAGGTCGTCGCCGGTGTGCAGCATGCGGCGAAGGTCCCCGCCCGTGCCCGCCGGCAGGATGCCCAGGCGTCGGGTCCCGTCGAGCACGTCGGCGTCGGCGAACCCGTTGACGACCTCGTTGTGCGTCCCATCCCCGCCGAGCGACAGCACAGTCTCGGCGCCGTCGCGGAGTGCATCGGCCGCGAGTCGCCGCGCGTCACCGGGCGCGGCCGACGTGCGCACATCGACGTCTCCGAGGACGTCGCGCAGCCGGGGCCACAGGGTCGACCACGACCGCCCCACCCGTCCCGCAGCTGCGGCCGGGTTCACGATCAACGCGGTGGTCGACGGGTCGTACATCCACGTGCAGAGGCGAAAGGTGTCGCGGTTGTGCGTGAGGCGCCACGACGCGTCAAGGCAACATCCGGGCCCCGGCGCGCGCAATGTGCGATGAGCTCGGCGATACGGGCCGGGCTGCGCAGGTCCGCGCCCGTCATCCCCCGGAGCGCCCGAAGGCGCCGAGTGCCACCTCGACACAGGCGTCGGAGATCCACTGCAACGCGGGCGCCACGAGGTCCTCGACCTGCACGTCCGCGGCCCATACGCCTTCGAGGATTGGCGCGAGGCGCTCTCCGATGAACGCGAGCGCCGGGTCGAGGGCGTCGTCGCGGCCGTTCAGGACCGCGTCGGCCATCCGATCGGACCAGACCCGCGCCAGCCGCTCGAGGGCGTCGACATCGATCGCCTCGACGGCCTGCATCGCCGCCGACCACGACGCGGCGGCGTCGTCCATGCGGCCCTCGAACGCGGCCCGCGCCGCTTGCGCGAGGTGCGTGGCCAGCGGCACCGTGAGGCCTGCGTCACCGAGGCGCGCGAGCAGCGAGGCGAGCAGATCGTCGACGAACGGCGGCCTCATCCCGAGCTCCGCCGGCGGGTGAGGCGCCCCTTCGACGGCCGCACGGGCAGCCGCACGGTGATGTCGCGCACGATGGCGGCATGGGGCGTCTCGTCGTCGTCCGCGAGGGCGCGCATGTGCATGGCGAGGGCGTCGCACCCGTCGCGAACGTCCCGGTGGCGTTGCACGTCTTCGCCGAGCCGCGGCGCATCCGCCGGCAGCACGACGTGCACCGGGTGACGTCGTGACGCCGAGGCGAGCCGACGCGCGAGGGTACGGGCGGCGATCACGCCGTCGCCCTGCCCCACCGAGGACCAGTCGTCCGTCGTGAGCGCGCGGGTGAAGGCGTCATGGGCCGCGTCCTCGGCCCATCCACCGGCGGTGTCGAAGACCACGAGCACCGGGGCGCTCTTCGCGAGCGGCGCGCGGCGGTGTTCGAGCACGACCATCGCCTCGGCGAATCCGTCGAGGCACGTCATGTTGCCGACCAGCGGCACGTGCACGACGAGCCCATCGAAGACCTCAGCGTCGGCGTACCAGGGCGACCCGGGCCGCTCGGCGAGCACCGCGAGCGCCATCGACGGCTCACCGGACACGAAGGCGCGGCTCGTCGCCGTCACCGTCTCGAACATCGCGAACGCCGGCGCCGCGGCCGCTGCGACCCGCGCCCACGCCTCGTGCAGCGGGTGCGCACGGTCGATCTTCGTGCGGTCCTCGTCGTCGACCTGATCGGCGAGGCGGTCGAGGGCCGCGAGGGTGCCTGCGCCGGCCACGCCACGCGCGATCGCCTCGTATCCGCCGGACAACCCGGCACCCCAGGCCAGCTCGACGGCGCCGGGCAGCAGAACGAGATCGACGTCCAGCACGAGCGGGTTCAGCTCGACGGGCACCGGCTGGTCCCCGACGGTCACCACCCCCACCGGGCGCGCTTCGCGCCGGTCGTGCACAACGACGGGGATCTGGTGCTGCATGAGCAGCCGCACATGCGGCAGCTCGGCGAGCGCGTCCGGCGAAGGCGGCGTGCGCCAGTCGGTGGCGACGAGCGCGATGATCTCGGCGTCCTCGCTGGCAAAGGCGTCGAGATGGTCGACGAGCACCTGCAGCGCACTCTCGGACACGCTGGCCGGACCGTCGGACACGACGATCGTGATCCGCCGAGGCGATTTCAGACGACGCGACAGCGCCACGTCACCGATCGGGTCCTCGATCGACGAGCGCACCACGCTCGCAGCGCTCTCGCCACCGTCCTCGTGAGACGGGGGTGCGGGGTCGAGGGTGACCCGGTCGAACAGGTCGAAGGCGGCATCGACGACCGCGCTCCACGCATTCATGATCCATCCGGTCCGCGTTGCAGCCTGAAGTCTCGCACAGCCGACGCCCCGGCGACAGGGGCGGGAACAACTGGCGCGTGTCATGGGTTCACGACACGCCCGTCCACCCTCGCGTTGACACGCACGTTTGCGGACCGTTACACCCGTTGCGCACGCTTGCGGCCCCTGACCCGAACCCGACCGAGGGATGGCCATGACTCCGAATCGCACGTTCTTCGCTGCCGCGCTCGTCGGCAGTGCCCTGCTCGCCCCGACTGCCTTCGCCGCCGACGGCCACGTCACGTACGTCGCCGACGTGTCGACGTACGACCGCCCGCTGGTGATGGCCGCGAGCGATCGCGGCATCGTCTTCATCGGCCCGAACGGCGAACTGTTCCGTGGGTTCCACCACAACCAGACCGCGCCGGACGGCGTCGACCAGACCTTCCTGTGGGTCGAGGACATCGACCGGGACGACGAGGTCGAGTTCATCGGCGCCGGCAGCCCGTCGTTCGTCGTCGACAGCAACGCGGACCCCATGTGGGGCATCGCGTCCGGCTGCACCCAGTTCTTCGTCGGGGACTTCATCGACGACCGCAACGTCGAGGTGCTCTGCCGCAACGAGCGGTCGGTCGAGGTCTACAGCTTCGACGGCCAGATGTACTTCGAGTGGTCCGGTGGCGGCTGGAACTTCGGCACCTGCCACGCCGACGACTACGACGACGACAACCAGCTCGAGATGTACTGCGAGCTGACGAGCGGCAACCACCTGCAGTTCGACTTCGAGTACGCCGAGCCCGAAGAGCAGGAGGGTCCGTACGACCCGACGAACTCGCCGGGGGTCGACCGCAGCCAGGCGCAGGCCGCCGCTCAGGGCGAGCGCGAGCTGCGCATGGGCAGCCAGTCGGTGACCGTGACCTACTCCGGCGGCATCGTGCTGTCGGCCGGCGGCACGCAGATCGCGACGGTCAGCGTCCCGACCTCGAACATCTACAGCGCCACCACCGCCGACCTCGACGGCAACGGCACCCCCGAGCTGTACGTGGGCGGCGACGACGCCGTCTTCGTCATCAGCAACACCGGCGAGCTCATTGCCACGGTGCCCGCCAACCCGTCGAGCTTCTCGCGCGAAGCCCGCGTCGAGGTGCGCTCGGCGACGGCGAACGGCCTCGAGAACAGCGACCGTGACGCGGTCGTCGGCGTCATCGAGGGCGAGATCGACCGCATCTCGCGGTGCTACAGCGACCGCATGGGCAGCGACCAGTTCACCCGCGTCGGCACGATGCTCTACGAGCTCTCGGTCGGCGAGAGCGGCCGCGTGTCGAGCTCGCAGAAGCGCCACTCGGGCCTGCGCAACAGCAGCATCGAGTCGTGCGTCGAGGGTGTGCTCGAGGGCCTGACCTTCTCGCCGGCCACCGGCGGCTCGGGCGTCGTCAACGTGACGCTCAACTTCGACTTCGTCGACACCCCCTGACCGCGGCCCGGAGCTCGCGATGGCTCTCGTCGACCTGCGCTGTCGCGAGCTTCTGACCTTCTCGACCGATGGCCCCTTCGGGCCGCTCGACCCGTCCGTGTGGCGCGACCGCGACGACCAGCTCGTCGGTCGCGTCTCGGACGCCCGCGTCCGGATGGACGGCGACCGCGTCGTTCATGTGGGCGCATGGGACGCGCCGCCCCCCGGGCCTGCACCGGATGCGGTCGTCGCCTGCGGCGTGGTCACCCCGGCCCTCGTCGACTGCCACACCCACGCGATCTTCGCCGGCACGCGGGTCGACGACTTCGTCGCGCGCAACGCCGGCGTCTCGTACGCCGAGATCCTCGAAGCCGGCGGCGGCATCGTCTCGTCGATGCGGTCGTCTCGCGCGGCGAGCGATGACACCCTCGCCCGCACCCTGCGCGAACGGCTCAACCGGTTCGCCGAGCTCGGCGTCTACACCGTCGAGGTGAAGACCGGCTACGGCCTGTCGGTCGAGCACGAGCTGCGGCACCTGCGCATCATCCGCGACGTCGCCGCGTCCCACCCGGTCGAGGTCGTCGCCACCTGCCTGTCGGGCCACGCGTTCCCGCCGGAGTTCCGCGACGACCCGGACGCGTGGATCGACGCGATCGTCACGCGCATCCTGCCCGTCGTCGCCGACGAGGCGCTCGCCGAGCAGGTCGACGTGTTCTGCGACCGCGGCGCGCTCACGGTCGCGCAGTCCCGGCGGGTGCTCGAGGCCGCGCGCGACCTCGGCTTCGGCCTGCGCGTGCACGCCGAAGAGCTCGCCCATACCGGCGCGACCGCCCTCGCCTGCGCCCTCGGCGCGGCCAGCGCGGACCACCTCGAACACATCACCGCGGCCGACGTCGCCGCGATGGCCGAGGCCGACGTCGCCGCGGTCCTGCTGCCGCTTGTGACCGTCCACCTCGACCTGCCCGACCGCGCGCCCGCTCGCGCATTGGCGGACGCTGGCGTCCGGGTGGCGGTGTCGACGGACTACAACCCGGGCAGCGCGAACGGCATCGATCTGCTCGCGACGGCGAGCCTCGCGTGCAGCCTGATGAAGCTCACGCCCGGGGAGGCTCTGCGCGGCATCACCCGCGTCGCGGCCGACGTCGTAGCCCGCCCGACCCGCGGCCGCGTCGCGCCGGGGTCGGTCGGCCCGCTGCTCGAGTGGGACGTCGACGACTGGGCCGAGCTGACGTGGACGATGGGGGCCATGCGCCCGAGCCGGGTGTTCGGCGCGGCCTGACCGTCGTGCAGCTGGTCCGAATCGCGGCCCGATCGTCGCCGGTTCGCGTCGCGGCGTCGCCGCGTCGAATCAGGCGTCGGCGACGTCGTCCACCTCGTCGTCGGACCCCATCGACGACCCGAGCACGGTGAGCCCCACCACGAGCACGAGCCCGACAGCGAACGCCGTCAGCGGGCCCGCGACCTCGCCCGACGTCGGCATCGCGTTGATGACGCCGACGTGCGGGTCGCCGAGCTTCCAGGGCCAGATCGCCCGCAGGGCACCGATCATGATGCCGATCATCGCGGCGAGGGTCAGCGCCTGATGGCGCTTGAAGAGCCACGACATGACCCGGGCGAACGACGCGATGCCGATGATGCAGCCCGTGCCGAAGATCGCCACGTAGAGGGCCGGCTTCGTCGGCAGCGTAAGGTCGATGAGGCCATAGATGAGCCCCTTCAGCGCCGACGAGAGCATGAAGTGATACAGGCCCATCACCAGCAGGATGAACGAGCCCGAGATGCCCGGCAGCACCATCGCGCAGATGCCGAGCAGGCCGCCGACAAAGATGAACCAGAGCGCCGGCGTGGGCGTCTGGACCGGCGTGCCAGCGGGCACCACCACCGTATTGAACGGGTTCTCGTCGTGCTTGCGCCCCATGATGCGGTCGCCGGCCTCGTTCGTGATCGAGTCGCGGTAGGCGATCCACGCCTCGAGGTCGTCCTCGCGCTCCGCCAGGCCCGCGCAGATCTCGTCGAGGCGCGTGGCGACGCCGACCTGCTCGGGGTCCGCCGCCACGGCGTCACGCAGGGCGACGTTGTCGTGGTCCTCACCGTGCGAGCACCACAGGTGCTCGGGGGTGCGCACCGACGGATGGGCCCGCGAGAAGTCCTCGAGGGACACGCTCTCTTCGAGGGTCTGCGGCGCCCACGACAGCGCAGGTTCGCTGTGTGCTCCGACGCCGGCGAAGGTGCCGATCGCGAGCACGACGGCGACGGCCGCTTCGGTGAGGCCCCGCTTCTTCATCTCGCGGAAGGGGACGATCAGGCTCGCCACGATCAGCCCGAAGAAGAAGCCACGCATCTCGGCCGGGTACGCGTCCATCATCGTCGGGATGACGCGCGCGCCGATGCCGAACGCCACGACAATGCCGCTGACGAGCGGGATCAGGAACGACCAGTGGATGGCGAGCAGCGGCTCGAGCACGGCGTCGCGCTTCTCGCGCTTGAATCCGCTCACGATCCACGCCCCAAGGGGCGCGACCCACGAGAGGTTCACCGACTTCACGGCCTCGATGAACTTCACGTAGATGCCCAGCAGCAGGGCCATCGTGCCACCGCTGACGCCGGGGACGACGTCGGCGAAGCCCATGCACATGCCCTTCAGGGCGGTCACCAGATGGTTCATCACGTTGCGGGGTCGAGGGGTTCGCGGCGGTCTACCCGATTCGGCAGATCGGTGCACGCCAATCCGGGGCGCGCCGCTCGCGTCATTCGTCGTCCATGCGCCCGAACTTCTCGCGCACGGCGACCTCGGCGGCTTCGGCGCGCTCGCTGAGGTCGGCCCACTCGAAGTACAGCGCGTCGAGGGCGTCCTTCGCCTCGGCGAGCTCGGTCTGCAGGGTCTGGACCTCGTCGCCGCGGTCGCCCTCGTACAGGGCCGGGTTGGCGAGCTCGGTCTCGATCGCCTCGATACGCGCTTCTCGTTTCGCGACGTCGGCTTCGACCTCGGCGAGACGATCACGCAGGCGTCCGCTGGCCGCGCGCATCGCTTTGCGGAACTCGGCGTCGAGGCGGCGCTGCTCTTTGCGCGACAGCTTCGGGCCGTCGTCAGCCGACGCGTCCGTGGCGCTGGCGCCCGGAGCGGGCTCGGCCGCAGCCGCCTCGGCCTCCTCACGCTCGGCGGCCTCGAGGCCCCGCTTGTAGTGGTAGTACTCGTAGTCGCCGGGATAATCGGTGAGCGCCCGGGCCTCGACGTGCACGACCCGCGTGGCGACCGCGTTGATGAAGTGGCGGTCGTGCGAGACGAAGACGATCGTGCCGTCGAACTCGCGCATCGCCGTCTCGAGCACATCGCGGCTCTCGATG